>ERZ773267.37-NODE-37-length-105155-cov-7.899591_pt1 | contig 105155 bp, 83 predicted proteins | sample MGYA00511959_ERZ773267 | MGnify/ENA primary metagenome ERZ773267 (study PRJEB29015, sample SAMEA2738165) | human oral metagenome | biome: human oral; feature: human-associated habitat; material: saliva | place: China | collected 2240 ...
GGGGTAAGAAGGTTGATGTGGTGCGTTCTGCTGAGTTGGAGGTGACAGTAGGCGACACCAAAGCAGAGCCCCAGCAGACCCCCGCACCGCAGCAGCCCGCAGCGACGGAACAGCGACAGCCCCAGCAGCCTAAGGCAAGGCCACAGACCCCGCAGAGCGATAACCAGACACGGCAGCCGTCCAAGGACAATGACCAGGCCCAGGTGCAGCCTCAGCAGCCCGCGGATGAGAATGATACGTCCAACTGGGTTAAGCTTGATGCCCCCGCAACCGGGCAGGGTAGTACGGGCGTAATGTACGTTAAGCCCTACACCACCGGTAAGGGCTCAAAACTACGTATTAAAGGCAGCGGCTGGACGAATATCAAAGGCGAGGGTGGCTCCACCGTAGCGCTGAAGCTGAACTACCTGAAGGATGGCAAGCCCGCCCAGTACTCGCGTACCGGTGGTGATGGTGCCATTGATCAGTACCTGCAGGGTAACAAGCAGAAGGCGGACCCCACCACATGGGCTCTGCTGATTCCCGATGCCAACACAGCAAACCCCGCCCAGGGGCTTTACGCGCTGAACCCTGACGGCACCTTCGATCTTGAGATCGACGTTCCCGAACAGCTGCAAACCGGTAAGGCAGGCGACTACCTGAGCATTACCGCACAGAGCGGCCGTAACGCCCCGAACGACACCCAGCGCGCGGCAACCTCCAAGCCCATTCCCGTGAACGGTCAGGCTGCCGCAGAGTACAAGGAACCCGAAACAGCGGAGTGCTCCCTGGAAGGCGCGGACTTCAACAACCCTAAGCTGAAGATCGAGAACCCGACCGTGGAGCCCGGCGGTAAGCTGCACATTACCGGTAGCGGCTGGTGCAACCCAGACGATAAGCGCGTCTCAAAGATTGGCTTGAAGATTGATGACGGCTCCGTCTCACACAATGATGCCACTAAGGTGAACTCGAACCTCACCATCTGGGCGATCATAGAACCCGATGCGAAGACCGGTAATATCGACACCTATATTGACCTGCCTACCGCTGAGAATACCGGACTGAGTGGGGAAGCGCTCAAGAATGTCACCAGTGGTGAGCATACCTTGCGCCTGCTCACCGGCAGCCTCCGTAAGGGCGACCGTCACGGCACCTACGGTGGCCCCAAAGGCGATGGTGGTGTGAATACCAAGTTCGTGATTGGCGACTACAAGCCCGGGGCCGACCCCGAGTCGATATCCGCCACTCAGCTGGGTGAAGGCGACCGCCACGGCGTGAGCGTTGAACACAACGGCAAGCAGCTGACCGTGAAGGTTCCCGAAGCTGAACCGGGCACCTGGGTGAAGGTTACCCCCTACCTGGGTGATTCAGCGCAGCTGGTTCGGGCTTCTAAGTGGGTGCAGCTGGATCAGAACCGCACCGTCAGCTACACCATGAGTGGGGAGCTGCCCGCCGCAGACTACCGCATAGTGGTCCAGAGCGGTAACCAGGGTGAGAACGGCAAGGTTCTTGGCTGGGCCCCGCTGCACGTTGCCGAAGCAGCCGATAACGGCGGTACCTCGGGCCGTGGCAGCGTATCACCCGCTGACCAGTCTTCCTACGATTCGGCTGAGCCGGAAGTAACGATTGATGAAGACGGACAGGCATGGGATAGCAGCGGCAATGCGGTATCCGTATCCACCGCTCCGGCACCTTACCAAAACGCGGGGGTTGGGTATGTCTCCAGCAGCATTGGCACCAGCCCTGCCTCCATTGCACCGTTTACTTCGGGCACCCGGAGTGTGGTGGTTGCTAACGCTAAATCGAGAGCAGCCTCTGCCCGCAAAGCAACCTCAGCGAGCGGAAAATCAACGGGCCCGGTGAAGAACGCCGCCAAGAAGACGGTGCAGGCAAAGGCCGCCAACGACAGCAACGGCAACGATACCGCATCGCAGGGCGGCAGTCCCCAGGCTAAGGCTGAGCATCGGGTGAACGGCACCGAACTGACCGGTTTCGCCAAGTGGTTCGCCAATAACGCCAATAACGTATTAATGTCCCTGGCCGGTATTGTGCTGCTTGCCTTGGCGCTGACTTTCAAGAAAAAGAACAGCGACTAGATTTCCTGACCGTTCATAGGGTGTCTATAACACACCGTTTCTGGCGCCCCGCTGCCACAGGGCCACGGGGTGGGGCGCCCCCAAGATTTAGTATTGTTACGAGAGGACTACCGTGCGTTTCTCTACACCTTTTAGTAAGGCCGCTACCGTATGCGCCGCTGCCACCCTCAGCCTGGGGCTGAGCGTAGGTACCGCATATGCAGTGCCCCCCGGCGGCGCCAGCGGCAACACCCCCGGAACCAGCTCCACCGTGAGCCCCACGGTAAAACCCGGAGGCGTGATCTCGTTTAACCTCAGCGGGTTCCCCCAGAACACTATGGTGTCTGTCAAGATTGATGACGGTGATGCCTGCCCCGCCGATGCGCCCCAGGGCGCCTGTGTGGTGCACCAGCAGAAGAGTGACGGTAACGGTAACGTATCGGGCTCGTTCGTGCTGCCCCGCGACCTGAAAAACGGCGAGCACACTCTACGTTTCTTAGCTACCGGTACGAAGAAGAGCTCAAAGGGAGGCTCCGGCGTCGAGCCATACAGCAATAAGAGCCCGGTTTTCACTGTCACCGGCGGTAGCGACGGCGGAAACAAGAGCGGTGGAGGCAACTCCGGCGGTTCATCCTCAGACTCTGGTTCCTCCAATAACAACGGCGGTGGATCACGCTCAAACGGCGGATCCCGCAGCGGCGGCAATAAATCTGGTGGCGGTGGTGCCTCCAATAATAATGGCGGCGGCGGATCCTCCAATAACGGTGGTGGGGCTTCCGGTGATGGCGGCTCATCCAATAACAGCGGCGGGGGGACCTCCGGCGGCGGCACCTCTGCTAACGGCGGCGGGACTGCTGACAGCGGAGAAACCGAGTACGTGGATGCCGACGGCAACACAATCACCAAAGAAGAGTACGACCGTCTGAACTCCGAAAATGGCGGCGACTCCGAAACCGAAGGTGACGCCGATACCTCAAACACTGAGGACGGTACCACCACCAACGGTGAGAAGAAGCAGAAGTCTTCGAACGGTACCACCCAGAAGAAAGCTACCGCCAAGGCGAATGCTTCCGGGGTAAACAAGCAGTCAAACTCCTCCGATAAGGCGCAGGCCAAGAACGAAACCACGAACACGACCGTCACCTACGGTTCTGAGTTCCCGTGGATTGGTACGATCGTACTGGCCGCAGCAGCTATTGCGGCAGCTATTATCGTGATCGTACGCCGTAAGGCGTAACCCCTCAAGACACGCACGCGCCGCACGGCACCCCGGTATACCAGCCCTGCGGCGCGTGCGCTCATCTCACAAGACCTGCGACCAACGCCCGAAACGTACTCTGCATACGCCACTCAAAGGGCGGTGTGAGAACCATTGTCGGGTGCTGCAGGTTTACTCATCACAAGCCACACCAATACTATTCCCAAGGAGTCTCGTTGAGCACTACCACTCAGCGAGCCGAAGTCCCAACAACCGCGCTCAGCGGCCACGGTGCTAAAACCGCTCAACGGATCACCTGGCTCATCGTCTTCGCGGCTCTGCTGGGGGCGAGCATTATCGCCTCGCTCCTTTTCGGTTCCAACAACTCTATCTCCCTTCAAGCGGTTCTTGACGCCTTCAACGGCACGGCATCACCCCAGACCAGTATTATCGTTTTTGAGCAGCGTATTCCCCGCACTATTGTGGGGATCACCTGCGGCGCGGCGCTAGCGGTGGCAGGCTCGCTCATGCAGTCTCTCACCCGTAACCCACTGGCCGAACCCGGCCTCATGGGTGTCAATGCGGGCGCTGCGGTGGCGGTGGTTCTTTCGGTGTTCATCGGTGGCGTGATGGGCATCTGGCAGTATATGGTAGTCGCTGTTATCGGTGCTGCTATTGCGGCAGCAGCAGTGTATGTTTTAGGGCGCGGTAAAGACGGCTCCATCGTCAAACTCGCCCTCGCCGGTGTGGCAATCTCTGCAGCTTTGGGCTCTTTCACCCAGGGCCTTATTCTCATTAACCAGGACGCCTACAACGAGTTCCGCCTGTGGGTGGCCGGCTCCCTGGAAGGGCGTGGGGTGGCAATCGCTGCAGCAATCGGCCCGGTGATCGCCGCCGGTGTGCTGCTGGCGTTTTTCGTGGCCCCGGCTATTAACGCCCTGAGCATGGGGGAGGACGCTGCCATTTCTCTGGGGGTGAGTGTACAGACCACTCAGAACCTGACCCTGCTGGCGGTGACGGTTCTCGCCGGTGCCGCAACGGCCGCCATCGGGCCCATCTCGTTCGTGGGCTTGGCGGTGCCGTTCGTGGTGCGCGCCCTGCTTGGAAACGACGTGCGCTGGGTGAATATAGGTTCAGCACTTCTGGGGCCGGTGTGGCTTTTGGGTACTGATGTGCTTGCCCGCGTTCTTCAGCATGAACACGAAACCCAGGTGGGGATTGTGGCTACCCTCGCGGGTGCACCGGTGTTCCTGTTCCTCATGACCCGGCGGAAGGTGGAGGCGCTCTAATGGCCACCCCGTCCACTATCAATATTGTGAAATCCGCTGATTCGCAGCAGGCCCCAACGAAACGCCGCAACCGCAGCCGCAGCCTCGGCGGGAAAGCTGTGGTAACCCTGCGTGGTCCTGTCGCCGCGCAAATCCCGTGGCGTGTGGTGATTCTGAACTCTGTGCTTGTTGCTGTGATCCTCTGCCTGAGTATTTGGGCACTCATGCAGGGTGATCGTGAATACAGCGCATTCCAGGTGATTGACACGCTCTTAGGGGGTGGAACCCGGTCATCCCGCATCTTCGTACCCCTGCGGGCTGCGCGTATTGTTGCGGCGCTGCTGGTGGGTGCCGCACTGGGTCTATCGGGCGCTATTTTTCAGGTGATTTCCGGTAATACCCTCGGTTCGCCCGATATTATCGGTTTCACCAATGGTGCCGCCACGGGTGCGCTTCTTCAAATTATTGTTTTTAACTCCGGCCCTGTTGAGGTTGCCGCCGGAGCCGTCATCGGTGGTTTAGCGACCTCCCTGCTGGTATGGCTCATGACCCGGCATACGGGGCTGCGCGGTTTCCGGCTGGTGCTGGTGGGTATTGGGGTGGGCTCCACCCTGGCTGCCCTCAATTCTTTGCTGGTGGTGCGTGCCTCCCTCACCCAAGCGCAGACCGCCGCCTCGTGGCTGGCCGGTTCCCTTAACGATATTGTGTGGGAACGCAGCTTTGCTCTCATGATCGCAATGGCGCTTGTGGTGCCAGCTTTGCTGCTTGTGACGCGCCCGCTGGGTGCCATCCGGTTTGGGGATAATGTGGCTGCCGGTCTTGGGGTGAGCGTGAACCGTTACCGTGTAGCAGCCCTGTTTATTGGTGTGCTGCTGGTTTCTTTGGCGACCGCCACCACCGGCCCGGTCGCGTTCGTGGCGCTGGCCGCCCCGCATATTGCCAAGACCCTCACCAAAACAACCGGGGTGGGGTTCACCAGTTCTGCACTCATGGGGGCGCTGCTGGTGTTTGGCTCGGACCTGATTGGGCGGTACGCCATCCCAGGCGGTATGCAGGTGGGTGTGGTCACCGGCGCTATCGGTGGGCTGTACCTGATGTACTTGATTTATCTTGAGAGGAAAAAGAGCTAGTGAGCGCACAGACTATGAACAGCACCGCCCGTTTGCAGGGATCCGGCTTAGTGGTGGGCTACGGCGAGCATAAAGTGCTCGACGGCGTTGATTTCAGTGTGCTTGAGGGGGAACTGACTGTTATCCTCGGCCCGAATGCCTGCGGCAAATCCACCCTGCTCAAAACCCTCTCACGTGTTATCCCGTTTAAAGGTGGGCAGGTGCATCTTGACGGGCAGCCTCTCTCAGGGCTGAAATCGCGTGCTATTGCGCGGATCCTCTCAATGCTGCCGCAGACCCCGGAAGCCCCGTCAGGGGTTACCGTGGCGGATGTAGTGGCGCGCGGACGCTACCCGCACCAGTCGCTTTTACGCTCCTGGTCTGCTCAAGATGAGGCAGCCTGTATTGAGGCGATGGAGGCGGCGAATGTGCTGGAGCTGTCTGAACGGCCCATTGAGGCGCTTTCGGGTGGGCAGCGGCAGCGTGTGTGGATCGCCATGACGTTGGCGCAGCAGACCCCGCTGATCCTGCTGGATGAGCCGACCACCTACCTTGATATTACCCACCAGATTGAGGTGCTTAACCTCACGAAAAAGCTGCACAGGCAAGGCCGCACAGTGGCGGTGGTGCTTCATGATCTTAACCTTGCCTTCCGTTATGCCACACATGTGGTATTAATGAAGCGTGGGCAAATCATTGCGCAAGGTAATCCTAAGAAAATTGTCACATCTGGGCTGATCCGGGAGGTTTTTGATTTGGAGGCCGTTATCATTGATGACCCTTGCACGGGCACCCCTCTCGTGATCCCCACTGAGCAGCAGAACATCTCGATTGCGGCAGACGCCATTGCCGCCGCCCGCGAAGGTAACTGAGGAGGCTCCCTCATGGGTAACCTAGACAACCCGCCGTGTGACACAGTTCAGACCATGAAACCGTCGATCATGGATCGACCGGTGCCGCCGAAAACTCCGCGCCCCACACCCGCCCCCCGCGTCAGCAGCCCTCTCATCAGCACACTCATTGACCAAGCCATCAACGCTGCCGAGCTCAATGCGCGCATCCTGGAGGTCGTTGGGGAAGGAACCCCCCTCATTGAGCAGGTGCATAACCCGGACGGTACCGTGAATGAGGGCGAGCGCATCGTCACGTTCCTGTACCGGCACGCTGAGGCGCAGCAGGTGCTTATTTTCGTGAACCGTCTGACTGATGAGAAAAACCTGCCGCTTTCGCTCATGGAACGTATCGAAGGCACAGATTGGTGGCAGCTGAGCTTTCAGATGGCCACTAACTGGCGCGCCTCATATAGTTTCGTGCCTGCACTACCGGGGGAACGCCCGGTGTGGCTGAGCGAGAGCGACCAGGTCATGCTGCGGGCCGCTCTTGACGCTGGCGAGGGTGACCCGTTCAACCCTAAAACCGTGTGTAACCGTATCGGCCGGTGCATGGGCGTGGTGGAGCTGAAAGACGCCCCGGTACACGAGTTTCTGCTGAGCCAGCAGGAGCTTGATACGCTGCCAGCCCCGCGCTGGCTCAAAACCCCTGACGGGCACATGTATGTGGTGGGTAAAGTCGGCAACCCGGCCCCGGAGGACCCCCTGTTCATCCTGTTCGACGGTGAAGTGTGGTTTAACCACGGTATGGAGCACACGCTTAACCGCGCGTACCGTGCCGGTCGTATCCCGCCGTTCCACGTGTTTTTCCTGCATTCCGGCGGCCGTGAGCGCCGCTGGCAGGAACTAAACGGCGAGCACCCAATCGCCGACTATATTGTGGATGAGGCGCTGCCGCACCTGGCCAAATTCCACAATATTCGCACCCCTGCCGAGAACATTATTATTAATGGGCAGTCATTGGGCGGGTTGTCCTCTCTGCTGGCGGTTATTTCCAGGCCGGAGGCGTTCGGGGCGGCAATCGCGCAGTCCGCGTCGCTGTGGCAGCCGCAGGTTTTCGACCGGCTGGAGCAGCTGCGTTCAGCCGATGAGCTGCACCGTCTGCGCCATTTGCATCTTGAGGTTGAGGTGGGGGAGCAGGAGTGGGTGCTGGTGCCCCCGCATCAGCGGCTGGTGCAGGAGCTAAAAGGTGTGGACATGCACCTGAACTACACGGTGTTCAACGGCGGGCATGATTATGCCTGCTGGCGCGGGGCGATTGTGCCCGCTTTGGAGCGTATTTTAACGGCGAAGTAGCCTCGACCAAGGAGAACGTATCACAGATGACCAAGCAGACTCTAGAACGTAGCGATCTGGGGGTAACCCCGCTGATCCCTGAGGAGTTCGCCGCCCGATACCGCCAGGCCGGGTACTGGATTGATCAGACCATCCCCGAGTTTTTGCTGGATGCGTGCCGGGCTAAACCGCATTTCCCGGCCCTGGTGGCGCTTTCTCACGCGCACCTGCAGGACGGTAAGCCGCAGCAGGTTCGTTACTCGTACGCTGAGCTGGAGGCTGCCGGCCGCGCCGCTGCGGCACGTATCGCCGCCGCCGGGGTGCAGCCGGGCGACCGTGTGCTGCTGCAGCTGGGCAATACTGCCGAGTATCTCATCTACCTGATGGGTATTTTCTGGGCTGGGGCACTGCCGGTATTTTGTTTGCCGCAGCACCGCACCAGTGAGCTGACGCATTTTGCGGCCCGTGCGGATGCGGCCGCGCACGTGTATTCGTCCCGCACCCCGGGCACAGATTTTACTGCGCTGCACCAGGACGTGTCCGAACAGCTGCAGGCTGAAGGGCTGAAACCGCCCGTGGGTATTGATGCGGCTGAGCCGTTGGTGCCGCTTAGCGACGAGCAGCTCGCCGAGCCGTTCGTCCCGGCGGTTATCCAAAATACTGATAGTCCGCGTGCAAGCGAGCAGGTGGCGTTTTTACAGCTTTCCGGCGGCACCACCGGGGTGTCGAAGCTGATTCCGCGTACTCACGCCGCCTACCTGTATTCGGTGCGCGGTTCGGCGGATATTTGCAACCTCACCTGCAACACCACCATGCTGGTGGCGCTTCCGGCGGCGCATAACTTCACCATGAGTTCACCCGGTATTCTGGGGGCGATGTGTGTTCAGGCGAAAATGGTGTTTGCCGCAGACCCCAGCCCGCAGACTGCGTTCGCGCTCATTGAGAATGAGGGGGTTACGTTTACCGCTTTGGTGCCTCCGCTCGCGCAGGCGTGGGTGGCATCGGCCGAGAAACGTGGTGTGCAGCTGCCGTCGCTGAGCGTTCTTCAGGTGGGCGGCGCTAAGCTTGCCGCCACGGTAGCGGGCAAGATCGAATCTGTGCTTGGTGTGCAGGTGCAGCAGGTTTTCGGCATGGCTGAGGGGCTGGTGAACTACACCCGTGCCGGGGATAGTCCGCGCATCCGGTTACATACGCAGGGGCGGCCCATTAGCGACGATGACGAAATTCTGATTGTTGATGATAACGACCAGCCCGTTGCACCCGGTGAGGCTGGGCACCTGCTGACCCGCGGGCCGTACACGATCCGCGGCTACTACAGGGAAGAAAACGCCAACACCTACAGTTTTACTGATGAAGGCTACTACCGCACCGGCGACCTGGTGCGCCTGGTGGACGGGAAGTACCTTGAGGTAGTGGGCCGCGCAAAAGACCAGATTAACCGTAACGGCGAAAAAATTGCGGTAGATGAGATTGAGGCGCTCGCCTTAGCCCACCCCGATGTGCTGGACGCCGTGGCTTTGGGGCTGCCGGATGAGGCGGTGGGGGAGCGTGTCTGCCTGGTGCTTGTACCCCAGGAAGGCGCATCGCTGGGGCAGAACCCGCGCCGTACGATGCACGAGTATTTTACGCAGAAGAAGCTGGCCGCCTTTAAAATCCCGGAGCGGGTGGAGGTGCTCAAAGAGCTGCCCACCACGAATGTGGGTAAAATTTCCCGCCGTGAGCTGCGTGCCCGTCTGGTAGAGATGCTCACAGAATAGTTGTGTGTTGGTGTTCCCGGGCGGGGGCACCGCCGTGAGCACAGGAGCGGCTGCTGGCATGGGGGGCGGGTCATCATGCGCCCTATGCCTCCCCTCCCGCCAGGTGGCGGCAGGCTTGTACCCTTGACGCCGCACCTAAAACCGTATAGAAACGCATCAGATAAACACTATTTAAGGAGTTACGCCATGAGCGCTGAAGCAACCCTGCGCCCGCTACTGGCCAAGTACATTCGTGAAGAAGACTCGCTGAACACCGCGTTCGCCGAGCCCACCACCGACCTGTTCTCGCTCGGGTTTGATTCCATGGGGGCCTTCGCCCTGCTCGATGATCTCGCCGCTGAGGGGATTGCTGTGGAATTTACCGAACTGGTGGAAAACCCCACTGTTGAATTCCTTACCAGCCGCATCGCCTAATACACCACAAGCAATATAAAACCACATGTAGTTCTGCTGCACGAAAGGCCAGTCCGCCATGAGCACCACCGAGCCTGCACCCGCCAGCACCCCGGATACGACGCCCTGGCTACCGTTGAGCGTGAACGCGCGCGGCATCTACCTTGCCGCCGCAATTGACCCCACCAACCCCTGTTATAACACGGCAGAGCTGCTCGAATGCCCCGTCGGCACCAACCGTGACACGCTGCGGCAAGCCCTGCGGCACCTCTACGAGGAAAACGAAGGGTTCCGGGTGCGCACCCGCCTGCACGCGGGACGCGCCGAACAGCAGGTGCTGGGTCTCGACAAATTTCTGGAAAACATTGAGTTTCTGGAAAACATTGAGCTGCTGCCCGTACCAGAGAACCCTCATGAGGAAGAACCGGACAGCGAACCGGTACCAGCCATGGTGCGCGCCTGGGCGTCATCCCTCATCGCCGAACCCCTCAACCCGGATGCCGGTATTACCGTTCGTTCCCGTGTCGCCTTCTACGCCGACAGGCTGTGGGTGTACCACAGCTTCCACCACGTAGTGGCCGACGGGTTCGCGGCATTCAACGGGCTTTCCCGCATCGCCAGTATCTACCGTGCGCTCAGCAGCGGGCACCCGGTTCCACCCGTCAGCCGTGCCTCGCTGGCCGAACTTATCGCCGCCGATAACGCGGCTGAACCCGCCCGCGCCAGCGACTACGAATACTGGACCGCCGGGGAAGGGGCCACCGCGCTCGAACAGCCCGACACCTCCCTAGCTGCGCGCACCGCCGCGCCCGCCCCCCGCGCGTTACGGGCCTCACTGCCTATCCCGCGCACGGTACAGCAGAACATGCTGGCGGCGGCCAAAAAATATGGGGCGTCCTGGCCGGTCGCCGCAACCGCAGCCATCGGCGCGTACCTGGGGCGTATTGGCGGGTACGATACGGCCGCGTTCGGCATCCCCCAAATGAACCGCATGTTCGGCCCCACCCTGCCCGAACCAACCCGAGCCCTCGGCAAAACCAGTGCAAACACCGGAACCACCGCCGTGAACGTGCTGCCCGTGCAGGTGCCTTCCCTTGGGCCCATCGCAGCGGCCCTGAGCTCCGTCAAAGACCAATTCGCCCGCAACACCCAGCACCCCCTGGCACGTCAAGAAGACTTGGAACGGGCCGCAGCACGCAACGACTCCCGCCTCTTTGGGGCGCAGATTAATATTGTCCCGTTCGATGCGGTGCTCACCCTCGGCGTACCAACACCTGGCACCGACGAACTGCCCGGTGCCCCCGCGCCCGTGGCGCGCATCCACAATGTGAGCGCGGGCCCGGTCGCCGACATGACCGTCACCCTGCGCGGCATGCCAGGGCGCGGCAACCCCATCTACCTGGAGCTAGACGCCAACCCTAACCTGTACACCATGGAACAGGTGCAGGCACACGCGCGGCATATGGGCGCCTGGCTAGAGAACTGGGCCACAGCAGCCACCAACGAGCTGCCGCTTGAGACGATCACCACAGCCCTACCCGCAGAACTGGAGACCATTAACGCTTTCAACAGCACCGGGCACCACATCGAATACAAAACCCTGCTGCAGCGGTTCACCGACGCTGTAGCCGCACACCCCAACGAACCCGCCCTCATCGCGACCGCACCGGGGGAACGGTACACCCTCACCCCTGAATCCCCGCACGCGCACGAATTCAACCTAACCCTCACCTACGCGCAGCTTGATGCGCGCGCCCGTGCGCTCGCTGCCTCCCTCGTGGCAGCAGGGGTACGCCCCGGAACCGCCGTCGGCCTACGATTCAACCGGGGTATCGAGCAGTATATTGCGCTTTACGCGGCACTCTATGCGGGGGCCATCTACGTGCCGATCCTGCCCGAACTGCCCGCAGAACGGGTTGGTCACATGCTCACCGACGCAGGATGCTCCGCCCTGCTCAACGGCCCCGGGCTGGGCCTGCTCGCCCCCGCCGAACTGTCCCCGGAAAACCCAGAACGGTTCACGAACCTGCCGCAGCTGCCCTTCACCGCCCTCACCCCGACCGCGCAGCACCCGCTCCCTGCGGACGCCGCACCAGCATCCGCTATTCTGCCCGGACACGAGACGGAGCTTGACGACACCGCCTATATTCTTTTCACCTCAGGCTCAACCGGCAGGCCCAAAGGCGTGGCCGTCAGCCACCGCGCCATCGACAATAGGTTGCGCTGGCAGCAGTCAAAAATCCCGGTCGCCCCCGGTGACCGGGTACTCCACAAAACCCCCATCTCGTTTGATGTGCACGTGTGGGAACTGTACTGGCCGCTTCAGGAAGGCGCAGCGGTCGTTATCGCCGCCCCCGAAGGGCACCGCGACCCCGAATATTTAGCACGCGTGACCGCCGAGCAGGACATCACGTGCGTGCACTTCGTGCCGACCATGCTCGCCGCGTTTATTACGTCACCGACCGCCCGGCGTGTTCTGAAAAGCGCCGGGTTCGGACCCCAAGAAACCGAACGGCGTTTACGCTACCTCGTCTGCTCCGGTGAAGCCCTGCAGAAAGACCAGGTGCTCGGCGCGCACCGGGTGCTTGGGGCGTACCCGTTGAACCTGTACGGCCCCACCGAGGCCGCGGTTGACGTCACGTTCTGGGATACCGCCGAAGACCCAGAACGGGAAATCATCCCCATCGGGGAGCCCGTGTGGAACACAGGAACGCATATTCTAGATAGGGCGGGACGGCCCGTACCGCCGGGCATTACCGGCGAACTGTACCTCTCAGGTGTGCAGCTAGCCCAGGGGTATGTGAATAACCCGCAGGCCACCGCCTCCGCATTCGGGCAGGACGCCCCCAGCGGCATGAGGGTGTACCGCACCGGTGACCTTGCCGCCTGGGAGATACTGCCGGGGGCCACAGACGATAAGCCGCCGCGCGGAGTGATCGTGTACCGCGGGCGCTCCGATAACCAGGTGAAACTGCGCGGGCAGCGCCTCGAACTTGGCGATATTGAGACGGTACTCACTTCGCTTCACTCAGTCACCGGGGCGGTGGCGCTGCTGTACACAGGGCTGCGGGAGCCCGCGCTCGCAGCGTTCCTTGAGGTAGGCGCCCTCAGCACGGAACAGCGTGAAGAGATTATTGCTGACGCGCGTCAAGCCTGCGAGCGGAACCTGCCCGACTACATGGTTCCTTCCCTCTGGCACACGATGGAGACGCTGCCGGTGAGCGCCTCCGGTAAGGCGGATCGTAAACAGCTGGCTCAGTTCAGGTTCGCTACGGCCGCTGCCGATGCGCGCGGCCCGCACGGGCTGCTGGAGCAGCAATTGTGCACTATTTTCGCGCGTGTGCTGGGGCGGGAACGGTTCGGCACCACCGAAGATTTTTTCGCAGCCGGGGGCCATTCGCTGGCGGCGCTTGAGGTTATTGCCGCTATTGGCGAGCAGCTGGGATTGTCTGTGAGCATCGGTGCCCTGTTTGCGAATCCCACGGTTGAGGGTCTCACCCGGGCATTGGAGCAGGATGCGGGGCTGGAATTTGCCCCTGTGCTGCCGCTGCGTGCCGTCGACACAGAACTGACCCCCGATACCCCCGCGCCGCTGTTTGTGCTGCCCCCGGCGGGCGGGCTGGGCTGGTGCTACGCCGGGTACCTGGCGCATCTGCCCGCGAACCAGCCGGTGTACGCCGTGCAGGCGTCCGCGTTTTCTGACCCGCACGCAAAGTTCCCCAGCACGTTACGTGAGCTTGCTCAGGAGTATTTGGGGCGCATCCGCCAGACCTTGCGGGACGCTGACCTACCCGCGCGTATTGAGCTCATGGGCTGGTCGGTGGGCGGTACGGCCGCTGTAGAGGTTGCCGCATTGGCGGAGGACGCCGGTATCGCCGTGGAACGCACAGTGTTGCTGGATGCGTACCCCGCCGAGCAGTGGCAGGGCGTTCCCGCCCCGGATGAGCAGGAAAGCTTCCGTGCCTTGCTGCGGATGGGTGGCCTGCCGGAGGCTGCCCCCGGTGAGGTGCTGGATCTTCCCGGTACTTTGAGGCGGCTACGGCAGGCTGGTTCGGCGATGGGGCACCTGCCGGAGGATAAGCTGGGCGTGTGCTTGGAGTCGATGCGCGCCTCGGCTGCGCTCATGCGCGGGGCACAGCAACTGGACTTTTCGGGTGCGGTGACGATGTTCTCGGTGCCCCATGAGGATCAGCCGTATCTGGATGCTCACGGGTGGGAAAACCACGCGGGTTCTTTGCGTGTGGTGCGGGTTGACGGAACCCACCCGGATATGGTGAACCCGGCGTATATCCCGCAGATCGTTGCCGAGGCGTTCGGTTCGGGGCCAGCAGAGTAGGTGGCGCAGTCATGCCGGTAGATTTCAGGGGCGGCGTTATCACCTACGATAACCTTTTGTGGGCGCTGGAAGATCCGCAAATACCCGCCGAGGAGCTGGACCTTGTTGAGGACTTATTGCAGGTTTCGTACGGTGACGGGAAGTACCTGCTGGATGTGGGCTGGTATTCCGCTGGTGCCGGGTAGGGCGGGTTCATGGTGTATGTGATTGGGAACTGTGACTGGCAGTGCCCGCTGCGCTCTTTAGCTGCCAATAGTCTGGGGCAGCTCGTCTCGGCTATTAATGATGCGCCGCCTTTATCGCTAAATTACCGTGAATAAGGCGCCGACAAATGAAAAATAGTTAATCAGCTATTCTGCAGAATCCCATGCACAATATGGCTCACATCCAGGGTGATGGAGGAGTCAATAGGGTCGGGGAACTGCACCCCATAAATCCCCAGGTGAAAATCCTCACCGGTGGGGGAGCCAGTGTACACAATATCAACCGGACCGTTGTGCACCCTCGTGTCGGGGAACAGCAGGTGGGCGTGGCACCCCACCCGGTACGCGTATTGCAGAATCCGGTTAAAATCGCGTTCCCGCACGTGCTCAAAGCTGCGCGGTATCGGGTCATAGTTCGCCTCAAGCACACATACCGGCGCACCGGTGTCGGCGGTGCGTACCACGAACCCGGGGCGGATCTCGGCGGGGCGTTTCAGCACGGCACTGTTGGTGGCGGGCCTGCGAATGTAGCTGAACTTCGGCAGGGTATTGAGCGTGTACATGCCTGCGGGGAGCGCCTGCAGGAGGGCTTTTTCCAGCATTGTCTCCCACAGAATAGAGGTGTCGTATTTAATGTTGGCGATTACCCCGGCCTCATACGGGTCGGTATCGAACCCGAACCCGAACTGCTGGGCAATAATTGCCCGCGCATACCGGTAGGCGAGCGCCTGCTCATCGGGGATGCGCGCCATGAACGTGGGGGAGAGCCGCTCATTCAGCAAGGTTTGGGCGTTGTGTACACTCACATCGCGCAGGGTCGCTTCGTAGCCGAGAGCTTGCTGGCGCAGCTGGGCGTCTTTCGCCTGCATCGCTACCCGCTGCAGCCCGGCGCGGATCACCTGCCACAGGTGAATGTCTGTGGTGAGTGAGTCGAATTCGCACACCACCCCGGTGCGGTGGGTGGCTTGCCGGTCGATGAGTTTATCGAGCACCATGCGGCCCCGCACGAACCCCAGCTCGTCGGTTTCTGATTCGAACCGTGGGCGGCGGTGTTCCAGCGCGTTTTTGCACAGGTTCAGGAATTTGCGGTATGTCGGCTCTTGTAGCCAGTCGATGCGCGAGAAAATGCCCAGGCCCTGCGGCGGTACGGTGCGGGAGGTGGCGTCCTCAACCGGTGCCTGGTGGTAGTGTTCGAGGATGCGCCAAAACTGCCGCACGGGGGTGAATTCTTCGTCGCTGCCGGGGCGGATGACCCGTCCGATGGTGAAATCTGCGTCGCGGGTGTGCGGCTCCCACGCGGGGGCGTTCCACAGGTCAACGTAGGGAGTGTCTTCCCGGCGGTTGCTTTCGGCGGGTTCGTTGCCTGAGCCTACGACGGCACTGAAGGGCTGCTGCCAGTCGGTGGGTAGCTTCAGGATTTCCCGCTCGTACAGGTATACGTGCAGGCAGCCGGTTTCATCGAGCAGGTGCGTGGGGTGCGGCCGGTCGGCGGGCAGCGGCTCAATAATGTTGCGCCGCCCGTTGGGTGACCAGATTTTGGGGAGTACGTGAACGGCGAGGGTGCGCACTGTCTCGGGGGTGCGGATATGTCCGTTATCGCCGAGTGTTACGACGGTTACCCCGGCGCGTTGTCCGGCGACTCCCGCCTGGAAATAGCAGTATTCGCCCACTTATGCGGCCTCGTATAGTCGCGCCATGATCGGGTTCCAGGTGCCGCCAATGTGGGGGCGCCTGCCCAGTCCGTGGCCCACGTATTCCACGTACCGGCCGCACAGGTCGCTTATTCCGGCAAGTTTACGGGGGAAGTCCGGGTTGGTGTGCGGGGTTTCTTTAATGTTGAAGGTCGCGGCGACTTCTGCGAGCTGGGTGAGTAGCGCATCGGCAATTTCTGGTGCGCTGGCTTTGGGCTCAAAGAAGTAGGCGTGGCCTAGCCGGGCGTCGGGCCCCACCTCGTTTTTGAGGGAGGTATTGAGCCTGTCGTAGGCGTCGATCAGCAGCGATAGCTCGGGGTCTGCCTCAAGGTCCCGGCCTGCGGCGGTGAGGGCTTCTTTCAGGTCGTCTTTGCGCATGGGTTCCATCTCGTGCCAGTGGAAGCGGCGCCGCAGTGCTAGGTCGATGGTTCCTACGGACCGGTCGGTGGAGTTCATGGTGCCGAGGATGTGCAGGTTGTCGGGCACTACGAGGCGGCTGTAGCTGCGCCCGCGTGACCAGTCTTGGGTGCCGTCGTCGCGAATGCGCGGCACAAACACGGGGGTTTGCAGGGTTGCGTAGGTTACATGCGGGGGGATGGTGACGGGCTGGGCGCTGCTGGAGGAATCTTCCCGGTCGTAGTTTGCCACGAGCGCCCCGTGCATATGGTTTTGCCAGTCGCCGTTGGTGTCGGTGGCGTAGTTGTGGCGTTTGGACTTTTCAAGAACGAGCATGAGGTCGCCGAAGACACGGGAGGTGTTGGCGCGGTTGATCTCGTCGATAAAGAGCAGGTGGGCTGGGGCTTCCCGGTGGGTGGGGTCCTGCCCCAGGGAGGTGTCTGCCCCGGTGCGGGCACGGTGGGCGGCGTAGCTGCGGGCTAGTCGCACCGCCTTGGCGCAGGCTTGCAGGAAGATCCCCTCATGGGAGATGAAGTCCGGGGTCTCGGTGCCGTAAGCGAAGTTGGGCCGTAACCCGCTCACGAACTCTTCGTACGAGGTGGAGGGGTGGAACACCACGGTGGTCACGTTTTCGGGTCCGTAACCGCCGTTGATGGTGGTGTCTTTCAGACTTTCAAGCATGTGGGACTTGCCGCAGCCGGCAACGCCTTCGGCAATGACGTTTGAGTAGTCGTTGAGTTTTTTGATGATTCCCATGTTTTTGTTTTCGAGGGGCGAGCTGAAAAGCCCTATCTTGTATGAGGATGTGGTGTACCAGTCCAGGATTTGCTGGGGAGTGTCCCGGGGGAAATTGAACCCGGGGTGCAGGATGGGGAAGAAGCATATTTGTAAATCGTCCAGCGGGTTAAAGCTGAGGGCGTGCACTATGCTGTCTTGGTGTTCGTACAGGAAGTCTAGGATATCCAGCAGCGACCGGTTTTTCGCGTTTTTGGTGTTAATGTTGGGGTACCCGTCCATCTCGCTAATATTCACTTTCGTGTCGATGGAGAGGTACCTGAACACATAGTTAATGTAGTTCGTGACGTATTTTCCCCGGTAGGGTTTGGGGTCGCCGTTGTCTTCGGTGATAGCGAGCAGCCCTTTGGTTTTATCGAGGATGATGCAGTGCATCATAATGCCGTCTTCGAGGGATTTAAGGCTAATATTCTCGGGGTCGCAGTAGGTGGGTACACCGTTCGGGTCGGTGATGTGCAGTTTGTCCCTGAGCTCTCTGAGCGGGGTGAACCTGGGGTGGAAAACTGAGTGTCCTGTGGGCCATTTGCCTTGAAGCTGGGTCTGCAGCTGGTGCACCGCTTTTGACAGGTTGTAGGCGTGAGACATCCCCGCACCGGATGACGGCGCTGTGGTCGCCTGTGAAGTGTAGGTGGTGTCGGACATGGCTCTCCTAGTTATTTTTCTGCCTTTCTTATTATCGCAAATATGCCCACCCATTTTTACCATTTTGTGGGGGTATCACGGGGAACGGCTAACCCTGAGGATGAACCCTATAGGCGGTTTCTTGTGGGTGGTAATGGCGCATGATATGCCGTGCGCGGCCATAGATTCGGGGGCTTCGCGCCCTCACCATGGGTGAGGAAGCGAAGCCCCCGAAACGGTCACCGGGTGGTGCCCGTGTGGCGCATTAGACTAGTCGTCGTTGTTTGCGCTCTGAACGGCGTTGACGTTCGTCAGGTCGTACTTTGCGAATGCCTGGGCTGCGGCGTCGGCAGGTACTTCACCGTTCTTGGCGAGCATCTGCAGGGTGCGCACCACCATCGACTGTGCGTCGATGTGGAAGAACCGGCGGGCACCCGGGCGGGTGTCGGCGAAGCCGAAGCCGTCAGCGCCGAGGGTTGCAAAGTCGTTCGGCACGAACTGGCGGATCTGATCGGGCACATCCGAGGTGTAGTCGGTCGATGCGATGATCGGGCCGTTCGCACCGGCGAGCTTCTGCGTCACGTAGGGCACGCGAGCGGGCTGGCCGGGGTTCAGCAGGGCTTCTTCTTCGGCAGCCACACCATCGCGGCGCAGCTCGGTCCAGGAGGTTACGGACCAGACATCGGCGGATACGCCCCAGTCTTCGGCCAGGAGCTTCTGCGCTTCGATAGCCCACGGTACAGCAACACCGGATGCCAGCAGCTGGGCCTTCGGGCCGGAAGCCAGCGGGGAGTCCTGCACCTTGTAGATGCCCTTGACGATGCCTTCCACGTCCACATTTTCGGGTTCTGCGGGCTGGTGGATCGGCTCGTTGTACACGGTCAGGTAGTACATGACGTCGTGATCTTCGTCGAGGTTGCCGTACATCTGCTCAATACCGCGCTTCACAATGTGCGCAATCTCGTAGCCGTACGCCGGGTCGTAGATCTTGAACGCAGGGTTGGTGCTTGCCAGGATGGGCGAGTGGCCGTCCATATGCTGCAGGCCCTCACCGGAGAGCGTGGTGCGCCCTGCGGTTGCGCCGATCACGAAGCCGCGTACCATCTGGTCAGCAGCAGCCCAGAAGGCGTCGCCGGTGCGCTGGAACCCGAACATCGAGTAGAAGATGTAGATCGGGATCATGGGCTCACCGTGGGTGTCGAAGGACGAACCAACAGCGGTGAACGCTGCGGTTGCGCCCGCCTCGTTAATACCCACGTGAAGGATCTGACCCTCAGGCGACTCTGTGTAGGAGAGCATGAGCTGGTGATCCACCGGCACATAGTTCTGGCCGTTGGGGTTGTACAGCTTAGCGGAGGGGAAGAACGCGTCCATACCGAAGGTGCGTGCCTCGTCCGGGGTGATGGGTACGATGCGGTGGCCGAAGCCTTTCACGCGCATCAGGTCCTTCATCAGGCGCACGAACGCCATGGTGGTGGCGGCTTCCTGCTTACCGGAGCCCTTCTTAGCACCGGCGTATGCTTTATCATCCGGCAGGGTGATTTCGGGCTGAGTGTTCGGGCGGTGCGGAATGTACCCGCCCAGCTCCTCACGGCGCTTGTGCATATACTGCAGGGCCGGGTGGTCTGCCGAAGGCACATAGTACGGCGGGTTGTAGAGGTCCTTCTCCAGCTCCTCATCCGAGATGGGGATGTTCAGGTGGTCACGGAAGCCTTTGAGGGCTTCCATGGTGAACTTCTTAATCTGGTGGGTTGAGTTGCGTGCCTCGAAGAAGGGGCCCAGCTCAGCACCCTTAATGGACTGAGCCAGGATGACGGTGGGGCGACCCTTGGTTTCCAGCGCCTCCTTGTAGGCGGCGTAGAGTTTCTTGTCGTCGTGCCCGCCAAGTCGCAGGTTGAAGATCTGCTCGTCGCTCAGGTCTGCAACCAGTTCCTTGGTTTCGGGGTACTTGCCGAAGAAGTGCTCGCGAATGTACCCGCCGTCTTCGCCGCGGAAGGTCTGGTAGTCACCGTCGAGAGTCTCATTCATCAGCTGGATGAGCTTGCCGCTCTTATCCTTCTGAAGCAGGGCGTCGTAGTCGGAGCCCCACAGCACCTTAATGACGTGCCAGCCTGCACCGCGGAAGAATGCCTCAAGCTCCTGAACAATTTTACCGTTACCGCGAACGGGGCCATCGAGGCGCTGCAGGTTGCAGTTCACGACGAAGGTCAGGTTGTCGAGCTTTTCGTTGGCTGCCAGCTGCAGTGCACCACGCGATTCCGGTTCGTCCATTTCGCCGTCGCCAAGGAACGCCCACACGTGCTGCTGGGAGGTGTCCTTAATCTTGTGGTTGTGCAGGTAGCGGTTAAAGGATGCCTGATGGATGGCATTCAGCGGGCCCAGACCCATCGAAACGGTCGGGAACTGCCAGAAATCAGGCATGCAACGTGGGTGCGGGTATGAGGGGATTCCGTTCGCGCCTTTTGTTTTTTCCTGACGGAAACCATCCATCTGCTCAGCGGTGAGCTTACCCTCAACAAATGCGCGGGAGTACACGCCGGGGGAGGAGTGGCCTTGGAAGAAGACCTGGTCGCCGCCGCCGGGGTGGTTGCGGCCGCGGAAGAAGTGGTTCAGGCCCATCTCGTACAGGTCGGCGATACCCGCGTAGGTGGAGATGTGCCCGCCAACGCCGATGCCTTTCTTCTGTGCACGCTGCACCATAATGGCTGCGTTCCAGCGGATCCAAGCGCGGTATTGACGCTCAAGTTCCTCATCACCGGGGTAAGCAGGCTGCTGGTCGGCGGGGATAGTGTTAATGTAGTCGGTATTGACAATGGTGGGTACCTCTACACCCTTCTTGCCAGCTTCCTGCAGAAGCGAGCGCAGGATGTATTCGGCACGTTCGGTGCCGTGAGTTTTAATAAGGTCCTCAAGGGACTCGGCCCACTCCTGGGTTTCTTCAGTATCGACGTCTTTCAGTCCGTCGAGAAGAGTGCTCAGGGCGTGTTCGTTCGGTTTTGCGTTACCCAAACTAATCCAACCTCTCTTGTGTTCAGTTGTGAAGGTGTTACGACGGCGATTCTCCGCGGGTGACACCCCTAGCAGGCAAGTGGGCCGAACGTGGTGGTCGGCGCACTTCTTTCTCTACTATTTTAGTCCTTATTTGACCCTGGTTTTGCTGTTGTGAAGGATTTTTTGGGGACTGCTGTCAGCGGGTGGGTTGGGTACCTGCGGATTTGCAGGAGAAAAGCCAAAGATATTTTTGCCTGTACCGTGCAGATTTTACGCTGCATGGTGGTTCTGTGTTGGGTTTTGCGGTATTACTTTGGGTTTTTGAGGTGAAGGGCAGCGGGCTGTACTGTGCCGTGTAATTTTCTTCACCCGCGCCGTCCCAAAGCACTGAGATGTATAACACCCTCAACGGGTTTGCGCTCCCTGCAAAGACCCCGTATAGTATTACCTTGTTCGCCGGTTTGGTGAGCACAATGGGTCTTTAGCTCAGCTGGTAGAGCGCCACGTTTACACCGTGGATGTCATCGGTTCGATCCCGGTAGGACCCACAATTTATCGATGCGGCCCCGTCTAAGGACGGGGCCTTTTCGTTATTGTCCCTGGGGACATTGGTACATTCGCTGTGGTGGTCTACCGAGATAGCAGCGGGCCGCTCACCCGTGCGCATAATTGGCGATCCGCGCACCGCATCTGTGTATAAATCAGCGTACCCTTATATACATGACTGAAAATATCGAGAGTAAAAAGGCGCAAATTGGTGTAACCGGCCTGGCAGTGATGGGCGCGAACCTGGCCCGTAACTTGGCCCGCAACGGCTACACTGTGGCGCTGCATAACCGTTCCGTCGAGAAAACCGACGCGCTTCTTGCCGAGCACGGGCAAGATGGTGAATTTATTCGTACCGAATCACTGCAGCAGCTGGTTGACTCATTGGAGTCGCCGCGGCGTATCTTGGTAATGGTGAAAGCTGGTGCTCCGGTTGATGCCGTGATTGAGCAGCTAACACCCCTGCTGGATGAGGGCGATATTGTTATTGACGGCGGTAACTCGCATTTCCCAGACACGATCCGCCGCGAGCGTGAGCTGGCGCAGAAGGGCCTGCACTTTGTGGGCGTGGGTGTCTCCGGTGGTGAGGAGGGCGCACTGTGGGGTCCCTCTATTATGCCGGGCGGATCTGCCCAGTCGTATCATCATGTAGGCCCTATGCTGGAGAAGATTTCGGCAAAGGCGCCCCAGGACGGTTCACCATGCTGCGCGTGGATTGCCACCGATGGCGCGGGGCACTTCGTGAAAATGGTTCACAACGGTATTGAGTACGCCGATATGCAGGTGATCGGGGAAGCGTACGATATTCTGCGTTCTATCGCCGGGCTGGAACCAGCGGAGCAAGCACAGATTTTTAAGACGTGGAACGAAACCGAGCTCAATTCGTACCTGATTGAGATTACCTCTGAGGTGCTGGCCCAGGTGGATGCTAAAACCGGTAAGCCTCTGGTGGACGTGATCCTGGATCAGGCTGGTCAGAAAGGAACCGGCCGCTGGACGGTGCAGGCTGGCCTTGATTTGGGAGCCCCGGTCTCTGCCATTGCAGAGTCGGTGTTTGCCCGCGCGCTTTCATCATCTGATCCGGTTGCCCGTGAGCAGGCTCAGCAGCAGCTTCCTGCGGGCCTGATCGCGACCACCGGTGTCGGTGCTGGGGATCCTGAATTTGTTGAGGATGTGCGCCGTGCCCTGTTGGCCTCGAAACTGGTTGCTTACGCGCAGGGCATGGATATGATTGCCCGTGCGGGGGACGAGTACGGTTGGGATTTGAAGCTTGATGTGATTGCTTCGCTGTGGCGTGCCGGGTGCATCATCCGCGCCGAGCTGCTGGGCGATATTATGGCTGCCTACTCCGGTGAGCGTCCGGCAAATATGCTTTTGGCACCCCAGTTCAAGTCTTTGATGGATGAGCTGGTCCCGTCGTGGCGCCGGGTAGTGGGTAAAGCCACCGCTCTTGGGGTTCCGGTACCGGTGTTCTCTTCGGCCCTGTCGTATTATGACGGCCTGCGCCGTGACCGCCTGCCTGCGGCCGTAATTCAGGGGCAGCGTGATTTCTTTGGCGCGCACACTTACGGGCGTGTGGACGAAGAAGGGGCCTTCCACACTATGTGGAGTGGTGACCGTTCTGAGGTGAACGCCGCCGACATTCACGTGCACTAATACTGCACCAGGGGCTGCCCTGGTTGTATAACTATGCGGTGCGGGCGTCTTCGTGTATCTGGTTTTAGGCCAGACGGTGAAGATACCCGCACCGCATCAGTGTGTGCAGAAGGTGTGCCCTGAGGCTGAGGGCACGTTGTATTTAGTGCCCGCCGGTACCTCCGCCGGATACATAAGGCGTTACAGCCCAGCGTCCGTTAACGTATTCGGTGGTAACGTACCCGGTCAGCCGCGTCCACTGGTATTTTTCGGGGAGATCGTCGTGGTACTCACCCCGAATAATTGCTTTGGTGCCGTTAAGAAAAGTCTCGGTGCACCGCCACGTAATCTTAGAGGAGGATACGATGGGGTCGGCAAGAATGTCCATCTCAAACTTGCGATCAAAGAACCACGTTTTTGATGATTCCATATTCTGATAGAAAGTCTCAAAGCTCTGCATGTATTCAATATCAGGCTTGGCGGCTTCCATCTCTTTAAGTGGTTCAAGGTCACCTGTTTTAGTGATGTAATCAAAAACCGATGCCTGATATCGGAGCGTTGCGTACGCTCCTTCAAGTGAGTCCTCATTCATATTCTCAGGTTTGAGAGGCTTAGGCGCGTTCCGGGGTGGATGCTCTTCATTACCTGGCTCGTAGGTTTTATTCTCATAATGGTCAACTAGAGGAACTACCCCTTTGTAGTTTTTGGAACCCGCATCGTATTTCTGCCCGGTGGCTTCTGTTGATGCATTAGCGGAAGCTGAACTGGTTTGCGAGGATGATGTCTCTGAAGCTGATGATGAGCTGCCGGATGTGGACGTACTGCTCTGGCTGCAGGCTGCCAGTAGGGATGCGGAACCTAAGCCCAGGAGGGCAACCGCGCCTCTGCGGGTTACGGACAAAGACATGTTTCTACCTTTCTGCTAGTCTTTGGTAGTTTATTCTGATATTACAGGTAAGTTCATAGTTCGCTCTTAAAAACTACTAACTGTAGTGTCATAATGCTAAAAAGCATATGTATGTACTCAAAGGTGTTCCCGGAAGAATATAGTACATAAGTCTATAGTAACCTTATTCAGGGTTATTTTGATTATTCGACGTACATTTTGATGTTTTAATATTGCGAAAGGCCCTTCTGTAAGCATCAGAAACTGTGCAGGGTGAACCTGCGGGTTACTGAGAGCACACAAGGCCCCGGTGTCATCTAAAGATACCGGGGCCTGTAGCGTGAGTGTTTGTGTGTCGGCTGCTGCGTTAATTATTGCTTGGGCACGTAGCTGTAAGGGATGTGACACGAAACCGTGGAGTAGGTACCGCTGGCTTGGTTCTCTGAGACGGTTTCCCCGTTAACAGTGATTTTGCAGCTAACCTTAGTGGCCCCACCGTCACCGTACGAGCCGGAAGCATTAAGGGTATAACTGTCCTTGAGAGTAGTCTCGATGCCTTCCTTACGCCAGTCGCTCGAAATGTTCTCGGTACTGGTGGAACTGTACGGGCCGTAAGAGACTCGGGCTTTACCGTTAGCCTTGACCTCAACATCAACCTTCACCTTTGTTGTAGCCCGGTCAATAGAAGGCGTAGCAGAAGCAGAGCGTGATGCGGATGGGGTGGAGGTGTAGGAATGCGGCGAAGACGATGACGCTGACGGCGAGGGGGAACTCGAAGAAGAAGACGCTGAAGACGACGACGGCGAGGCGGAGGAAGAAGTCGCTCCACCAGCAATATTATTCGGTTCATTATTACGCGTTGTGATAGTCACTACGAGTACCACTACGAGGGCGATTACGCCAGCACCGCACAAGAACCCCACCATCCACGGCCACACGGGACGGGGGCGATCTTCCTCCTCATAGAGGTCGCCGTAATTCCTGCCGTATGGGCCGCCAGGTACAGCACCGTTATAGGGCGGAATAGGGCCGCTTGGGTACCCCTGTTGATAGGGGCCTTGGCCGTAGCCAAGATTCCCAGTGTTATACCCTTGACCGTTCAGATTCCCGGTGTTGTATCCGTAGCCGCCAAGGTTCCCAGTGTTATACCCTTGGCCATTCAAATTGCCGGTGTTGTATCCCTGCCCGTTCAGGTTCCCGGAGTTGTAACCGTTATACTGGGCTGCCTGCCGCACGGCTGAAGGATCCATAGGGAGCGTTTCGTCCCCATACTGTTGGTTACCATCCGGTCCGTTCAGGGGAGCCGATTGGGGCCCGTGATTGGTAGCCCCTGACGTATCCGGGTACCCCTGTGTTCCGGCCTGATCTGCGCCACTATTATTGTTCGCTCCATCAGGGCCTTCTGTAGGTGGGAACTGAGACATTGATTCTCCTCATAGGATGGTGGTTCACGCGAGGAACACTGACCTTCCCATGCTACCGCGAATCTTTGAACAAATGCTGTATGCGGTGCCCCAGGCTCTCCGGAATTATGGATCTTCTACGTTTAGCTCCGGCTGGTAGATGGTGGTGAACAGGCAAAGGTCAGTGCGCCTAGGAATTACTGCCGCCTGGTTTTAAAACGAGGCGGCAGTATTTTCAATGCGCCGTGTGGCTGGTGAAGGAAACAGATACTGCTAGATCCACATGGCCGGGTCTATATACTCCACAGCATCCACCAGCGGTTTCTTCTTCTCTGGGGTGCGCGGGCGCGATTTTGCCGGGATACCTGTAATAATCGAATCGTGCGGGTGATCGTTTACCACCACCGCATTCGCGCCAATAGCGCTGTCAGCACCGATCTGTACCGGACCGAGTACTTTAGCGCCCGCCCCAATCGTCACGCGGTCACCGATCGTAGGGTGGCGTTTCACTTTCTCTAAGGAGCGGCCGCCTAAGGTCACCCCGTGATAGAGCATCACGTCGTCACCTATTTCGGTGGTTTCACCAATCACAATGCCCATGCCATGGTCAATAAAAAACCGGCGCCCGATTGTAGCTCCGGGGTGAATTTCAACGCCCGTCAGAAAACGGGTGAACTGTGATATTGAACGCGCCAGGGCCTTCGTTGTATCCCGCTGCCACAGTCTGTGGCTCAGTCGGTGCGACCAGATGGCGTGCATCCCCGAATAATTGAGTATAATTTCGACCGTGCCGCGCGCGGCCGGGTCGTGTTGGCGAACGTTTGCAATGTCTTCACGCAAACGGGCGATGAATCCCATGGTCATCCTTCTTTTACTGTGCGTTCATCCAAAGGTACCAACATCAGGGACTGTTTTCACGCTAGGGAAACCTGAGCGGAGAGAACAGCGAACACTTATGCGGGAACCACAGTGGTAAAACATCGTGAGCTGCCCGGAAATTCCCGTGCACCTTAACACGCAAGAACGCCCCACCGCACCCCGCGCACCGGGGTAGTGGGGCGTTTGCAGTGGACGTTTAGCCGCGAATATCCTCGTACAGGACGGTGGAAATGTAACGCTCACCGAAATCGGGGACAACGGCGACAATCAGTTTGTCTTTATTCTCAGACTTCTTGGCTTCCTCAACAGCCGCATACACCGCTGCACCCGAGGAGATACCGCCCAGGATACCTTCTTCGGTAGCCAATGCACGAGAGGTGCGGATGGCATCTTCGCCGCTAACGGCGATAACTGCATCATAAATATCACGGTTGAGAGTATCAGGCACGAAATTCGCCCCCAGCCCCTGAATCTTGTGCGGGCCAACGCGCCCCTCGGAAAGCAGCGGAGAATCCTGAGGCTCAACGGCCACGATCTTCAGGTTCGGGTTTTTCTCCTTCAGATACTTACCCGCACCGGAGATGGTGCCGCCGGTACCAATACCAGAGACAAAAATATCAATCTTGCCGTCGGTAGCGTCCCAAATTTCGGGGCCGGTGGTCTTGTAATGGATTGCGGGGTTAGCCTCGTTTGAGAACTGGGACGCGAGAACCGCGTTATCGGTGCTCTCAACAATCTCTTTAGCCTTCTCCACGGCACCCTTCATACCATCGGTACCGGGGGTGAGCACAATTTTCGCACCGTACGCACGCAGTAGGACACGACGTTCGGCTGACATGGTCTCGGGCATGGTCAGAATAACGTTGTAGCCGCGTGCTGCCCCCACCATCGCTAGGGCAATGCCAGTGTTACCGGAGGTGCCCTCAACAATGGTGCCGCCGGGCTTCAATGCACCAGCTTCCTCAGCAGCGTCAATAATGGCGCGGCCAATGCGATCCTTTACAGAACCAGCGGGGTTGTAGAATTCAAGTTTGACCGCAATATTGCCGGGCAGACCCTCGGAGAGTCGGTTCAAACGGACAAGCGGAGTCTGGCCGATAGCATCGACGATGCTGTTAACGATTTGCGCCATGAATCTAATTCCTTTGTTTGATTTTATTTCTTCGTCAGTAACTCTACCCCCATAAGGTGCCGGTGTAACGCTGGCTGTCACAGTTCGTAACAGAGGCACGGGGGTACAGATAAAGTGGGTCTTCAGATACGCGGATTAGAAAGAAGCTGTTTTCCCGGGAGACCAGCTGGATGGCAGGGAGCTGCTGCTAAGTATCTTCCACTTGCCGTTGGCGTATTCAAAATACCCTTTATTTTCTGTGTCGGTACCGTTGAGACTGTTAAAGTTTACGGATTGGTGGCTTGTTTTGTCGTACAGGCGGGCGGCAGAGTCCGTTTCAAACTTTATAGTCCACACATAGGTATTGTCTTTGGGCCCTTCAAACGGCATGTCGTCCATGATGGATACCGTCAGCGGAGCGTAAGTGTCGCTAATGAGCCACCTATCACTAATATCACGATACGTACTGTTGCTGGGGGAGGAGGAATCCGTATACCCTGCCTCAGTCCACGGAGACGTAAAGCCTTTAAACACGAGGTAGTTATAGTAGGCTGCGCGAAAGCCGATAAATTTGTACAACCCTTCGGCTGTACGTTCGTGAATCCCGGCGGGGGCCACCGGCTCCGGAATATTAGCGGGAGGATCCTGCTCTGTACCGGGTTTGTACAGGGCGGCGGCTATGCCCTTGTAGGAGTTAAAGTTAATTTTCCCTTTATAGGAGCTTTGAGCGGAACACGCGCTCAGTAAACTAATGCCAGCTATACCAAATACACCGAAGGCAGTGCGGCGAGTCACGGAAGAAGGAATGAGGGAACCTCTCTACTTACGACACTGATGATATAACTATATACCCCGCAGCTTCTTGCGCAAACGTGCGACACATACTGAAAAATACGTTAATTACACACCCGAAGACGTGTTGGTGTTGGCGGTAAACTCCGAAAAATCAATCACCCATTTATGATCCTCATACCGCGCTTTTAACGGGCCTGACCTGGTAACACTATTAGTAGCGCTGGCTGGGGTCTCGCGTACTTTCCCGGAGATAACCTCAAAATCACCGAATTTAATGAAATACTCCATTGGCCACTCATACACATCCTCTTCCTTCTTTTGGGGGTGCGGGGTGTGTATGGTGCAGTGGTACCGAACCTTTGAGAACCAGCTATTGCCGCTGCCGATCATCCGATCCAGCTCCTCTTGGGTAAGGCCCTTGTATCGTTCCATATAGGGTTGCGCTTCGCCTGTGTTTCTGCTTTCAATAATGTACTCTGTGAAAGCAAAAATATAGCCAATAGTGCTGTACAGCCCAGCCACTGAGCGTTCATCCGCATGGGCAGGAAGCACCGGAACCGGCACGTTCTGGGCGGGTTCAGATCGGGTTGCTTCCCGGTAGTCGCCATTCTGACGGTAGCTGTCGAACTTCAGTTCTCCGCTGTAATCATATTGCCGATCAAGCCACATATTGCTGGTGCTGCACCCCGCAAGGAGCAGAGCGCCGCCGCAACCGGCTAGGGCAAACAAAGACCGTCGATTCATGGAAGTAGGCACGGTGATCAGGGATCCTTTGAACACACGAAGTTGAGATACCTCAAACATTATAAGAGGCCGCACCGAAACCCCAAAAGACGGGGGCTAGGCCCCAATAACCAACCCTGCAGCACCGTAGACCTTAGATAGTTTTTGACCCGCCCGAAGACCTGCTGTTTGTATCGTCGCTGAGTAACTCGTCGAGATTGAGACGCCACACGCCATCACTGTACCTCGCTTTTATGGTGCCTTCGTATTTTTGTTCCCGCCTTTCAGCTGGTATCTCCCGTGCACGCCCGGCAGATACCAGGAAGCTCCCCAGTTTCGCCGTCATTATGGCTGGCCACGAGTACGTATCGCCCTCACGCGTTGGCATAGGATCCTTCAACGTAAACCTGATATCGGGAGCCTCAGACCATATCTTGTAATCGCTAGAATCACTAGAATCGCTAGAGTCACTAGAAGACTGTGAACCCGTATCAAGGCGTTTATGATATTCGCCATCAAGCAGATTCCGGCCCGTATCACCGGTTTGGTAGGCATATGTAACACTCGCAGCTATAAAACCAATGGTGGAATATAGGCCCGCCACTGTGTGCTCATTAACGTTGTGTGGAAGTGTTGGTACGGGAGCATTCTTAGCGGGCTCAGTGCGGGTAGGTGCCGTATATTCACCTTCGCGGCGGAAACTGTCGAACGATACCTCACCGCTGTAATCTGTGCGCTCTGCGGCCACCACAGACGCCCCGGAGCTGCAAGCGCTTAAAAACAGGATGGAGGCACCCCCAACTGCGCCAGTAAATAAAAAACGACGAGACACGGAAGCAGACATCGGGACGCCTTTCAGTTGAAGTAGCTAGCATGATTATAGCTTTTACCCACTCAAAAGTTGGGGATATGCAAGCCACTTTCATCTACTGAAACATCAGTGCCCCAGCGGATTAGGCGAACCCTTCCCGGCGGGGCACACACATCAGGAAACCCTGCCGGGAAGAGAATGAACGAACCTAGTTAATATCCATATTCAGATCCCAAATACCGTTCATATAGGTGCCTACAGCCTCACCAGACATGTAGATATGGCGTTTATCGGCGGGCGTATCCTGCAGCGTACCCTTACGGTAAATCTTCTCGCCCACGTCAATGTTCAGCTTCACCTGCCAGTTCCACGAACCGCCAGCATACACCGGCTGCGGGGCGGTAATAATTAACGAGGCGGACGGCTTCGCATACCAGATCTTATCGGCCTCGCTTTTCTTCGTACTCTCCGCGTAGCCTTGCAGTACGTTCTTTGCCTCAGTATTGAGGGTTACCGTATTAACGTACTGCATATCGCCAGTCTGCAGCAGATAATCCACCGCTGCCCCAAACCAGGCCAATGCGCCCGCAAACCCGGCTGCATTATCTTTTTTCATGGACTCAGGCTGAACTGGGACCGGGACATTCTGCGCCGGGTGTTCCTCGGTGGCAGCCATATATTCGCCGGGCTTGTCGTATTTATCAATCTTCGCTTCACCACTAAAGTCCTTTTTCTCCTCAACGGTGGGAGAAGCTGAGGGGGTGGCGGTGGCAGACTCGGAGGGAGACGCTGAAGGCGTCGCAGAGGCACTGGCAGTTGCGGTACGGGATGCGCGGGGAGATGCGCTCTGAACCTCAAATGTACTTGAGGAAGGCTCAGAAGGAGACGGTGCAGAGGCGGTGGTAGTGGTCTGCTGCGACTCAGAACTGCACGCAGCCAAAAAAGCTGCGCTGCTGAGACCAATGACACTAAGTGCAGTGCGCCGGGTCAAGGGGGATGACATGAGAGCTATACCTTTCAAAATTTTGGTTTGCGAGTGAATATTTCGGTGATTGCTATCGTGTCGTGATAGAGAATAGCATACCCTGAAGCATGATTGACGCAGGGCGCCACGCTCGGGCTGAGCTCCGATCCTAGCGTTTCTTTGGTGTGCTCAGATTCCAGGACCCCTCAACATAGCGGCCCGTAATATCACCCTCGGATTGCACCAGTTTACGGTTCTGCGGAACCTGCGAGACTTTGCCGCGGATCAGCGCAAAATCACCCTGTTTCATGGTGAGCTTGGCGGGCCACTGGTAGCCATCAGTGTTCCTGATTGGGGCGGAAGTGGTGAGTTCAATAGTTACCGTGACCTCACTCAACCAGGTTTTATCGTCAAAAAGCTCCGCGACATCGGTGTAGCTTTTCAGATCTTCCCGGTCAAATCTGATGTCTTTCAGATGCTGGGAATCACCCGTGTTCATCATGTACTGCAAAGAAGCCGCGAAGTAACAGATTGTTGCATGAAGCCCTGCCACGGAATTCTCGCCCATATTATCGGGTTTGATAGGAACTGGCACGTTCTTCGAGGGATGCTCCTGAGTTGCTGGCTCATAGGGGCCAGCGGAGGTGTCGTATCTATCAAGTTTCGCTTCGCCTTTGTAATCTGCTCCCGCGCCGCACGAGGTGAGCGCAGCAGCCACGCCGCCTACGCCAGCTAATCCCAACGCAAAGCGGCGCGTCACGGCAGGAAACATCGTTGTCCTTTCACAGATTTATAGAACCCTAAAACAAATGCAATGATAGTTTACGCACAAAATATGAGGGCGACAAAGCCCACCGTAATGGTTATGTATTATTGGGACGCGCGCGGGCTTGCCGACGGTGAAGGGTCGTCATCTTCATCGCCTTCCCACCGGGATTCCCAGCGCCCCTGCTGGTAATTGACAAGGCCAACAACCTCTTTATCGTAATGCTGGTCTTGAGGCGAAAGCTCCGTATATTTTCCGTCTTTTACCGCGAAAGAGCCCAGATCGTTAACGATGCGCAACGGCCAGCGGTACTGTGAGCCTTCCTGAGTGGGCTGCGGGGTAATGAGCACAATCTTGAAACTTGGGTTTGCGTACCAGAGCGTACCGTTTTTAGTTTCTGCCCCCATTTTCTCGAAACTTTTATAGCTCTCATTCGGCCATTTGAGGGCGCGTATGGGTGAGGGGTCTCCGGTGATATTGAGGTAGGTTAGGCACGCGGCGTAGTAGGCAATTGTGGCGTGCATCCCCGCCACCGAATCTTCATACATATGCTCCGGAACCACCGGCTTTGGTACGTTCTTGGCGGGATGCTCTTTAGTTGCTGGCTCGTAGGTGCCCGCCGACGTATCATATTTTTCAAGTTTCGCCTCCCCGCTGTAGTCCTTAGCAGCAGACGTGGGGGAGGCGCTTGGCGCCGCCGTCTCATCACTCTCAGGTGTGGTGCTCTCGGCCGCCGAGGGGTTCTCCGCTAGGGCTGGCTTGGCGGGCGCCGACACTATAGCGCCGGAGCACCCGCTGGTAAAAAGAACACTAGCGACCGAAAACATGCCCAAAACCGTGCGGCGAGTAATGGAAGAGGCCAACGCAGCCATCCTTTCCGGCCTGAACCGACCGTGAGGGGCGGAAGGTGTGGGGACACCTAGAAACAATTAGATGAAGTTGCCGCCACCCGATGATGAGGAAGAGGAAGAACTTTCGGACGGTGATGGGCTGCTAGAGGAAGACGAGGAGCTGCTGCTCGACGACGGGCTGCGGGTTGGCGAAGAGCTGCTGGAACTACGCGAATGCCATATGATCGTCCAGTGCCCGCCCTCGTATGTACCCACAGCCATTTGGCGTGATTCACCATACCGGCTGTATGAAGATAGTGACCTGTACTCACCATCTTTCACAATGAAAGGCCCCTGATCCGTCTTAGCGGTAAACGGCCACATATACTTATCGCCGCTTTTTGTCGGCTCGGGGCTATTGAGGTAAATCTTCACTTCGGGAGAACCGTACCAGCTTCGTTTCTCCCGGATGACCGCACCTTTGCTTTCATACTCCGACAATGTGTTCTCTGGCAGACGTACCTCACGCAAAAACTCGGTTTCCCCGGTCAAATAGTAGTATTTCAAAGCTGCCGAAAGGTACCCTAACGCCGCTTTCAGACCCTCGGTTGAGTTTTCGCTCATCTTCTCGGGCTTAACCGGTTTAGGCACGTTTCTTGCCGGGTGTTCCTTGGTGGCTGCCTCAAAGTTGCCCGCTGATGTGTCATATTTATCAATCTTGGCTTCGGAAGAATAGTCAGAACTACTCGACGAAGATGAAGATGATGATGAGGGAGAAGCCGAGGTAGACGAGGCCGAAGAGGAGCTGGGGGAGGCCTCGGAACTCGTTGTCGCAGGCTCGGAAGAATCACTCGAGGAAGGGGTGTGCGTCTTAACGGAAGTAGAAGAAAAAATAGAATTGGAACACCCTGAGACAGCAGCTATACCGGCTACGGTGAAAAAACCTAAAGCTGTGCGGCGCGTCAAGTCGGAAGTCATATACCCAATCTTTCACTCGGCGAGGTTGAGATACATCAACTATACCGCCCGCACATCTGCCTGTGGGGGTGCGCCACCTTATAGCTTACGGCGAAAATCCTGGGAACCAATATCAGGCAGGCTCGTGTGAAGGTTATGCCGGGGCAGTGGTGCCAGCGGCAGCCTCTGGAACCTTACCGCGTGTCTCGGGCAGCAAGTCGTACGTCATGTGCCACGAACCCTGGTCATACACTACAAACAGCGGATCGGTATCGACCGCGAAATTAGATTTAAAATCTTCGTAAATAGTGTTTGCGGCCCCCACCATCCGGGCCTGCGGGTCAAACCCCGGTGTGCACTTCCAGATGTAGGTGTTCTCGCTCTCGCCTTTTGTCGGTTGCTCAGTATCCAACGACAGGGTAAACGGGTGTGCCGTGGAGCTACGCAGCCATGCACCCTTCGCGTACAGTTCCCCCAGCTCCTTCGCGTCCTCCTGCGACTGGGCGTCAGTGACCTTATTGAGCGCTGAAGCATCACCGGTTAATAACAGGTAATTATGCGCAGCAACCCAGAACCCAATGAAGTTATACAGCCCCTCAACATTTGGTTCGGTCATGCCGTGAGGCTCCTGCGGGGCGGGCACATTCTTGGCTTTCGCATTGTCATTCCCAAGAACCACAGCCTCCACATCCCCAGAGTATGAGGTGAATTTCACGTCTCCCCGGTACCCCGGCGACTGTGTGGGCGCGGGGGTGAGGGACTGCGAACCTGCCTGCGGCCGCTGCTCGTTAGCTGAGGTGGAGTTAATCGTATCCAGCAGGAAAGCGCCTCCCACTCCCACCGACGTCAGCCCCGCAGCAGCTATTGCAGTTCTACGGGTGAGTGCAGCTCGGGACATAGCGACGGCTCCTTTCAACGGGAATAATCCTCATTATTCTATACCTACTCTAGCGTGCCCACCCCCATCATCTTGAGGCCGCAAACCGGTGACTACGCAGACGCTTGTCTCACGCTGTTTTACCCCAACCTGCGCTGATGCACACAAGGTGTTCCCGGGATTGTAAAACCCGGGGGATACGTTCAAAAATATATCTGGAACATCACATAGTTTATAGTCCACCGCACCTGAGGCACATTATGGGTTATACGCTACCGGCCCTAGAGCAGACGCACACTATTGTGGGTCTAGCGAGAGGCAGGAACGGTCACAACTTTCGCAGGAACCGTGGGAGTCACCTGGGGCAGGGCTGTGCGTCGGGGACTGGCTGACGGATCGTACTGCTCAGCTGAAATAATCCACCACTGTTCACCCTCCCACATACCGTACAGTGTACGCATTGCGCGGGCTTCCTCCGTGGGCAGGACAGTATTCGTGTTAGCGGCAGCATTAACCAGCACACCGCTCTCTTGCTTCACTGAGCAGGCCCAAGCGTACTTATAGCCCTTCTCATCCGGTTGTTTCTCGGTGAGGGAGACTGTCCACGAACCACCCACAATCCACTGCGTCGTACTCATGTACAACTGCTCATACCCCTGCAACTGTGCAATAGCGGGCTGGTTCTGCGGATGCACCACCTTCAATGCTGGTTTCATATCGCCTGTAGCTCGCGCATAATTGAGTGCCGCAATATAGTAAGCGAACGTGAATCTTAGTCCCGAGGTGTCCTCATCACGCATATAGTCGTACTCGGTGGGTACGGGAACATCTGTGGCTTTCGACTGCAGCGATGCAGGGTTGCCGGTAGGTGCCGCCGTTGACCCGGCTGAAGGCTGAGGGCCAGCGGATCTGTAATGCTGCCACAGCAGCTCCCCGGAGAGGTTCTCCCGGGTATCCGCGGTGGTGGCTTGAACACTGGAACCGCCTGCCGGTACACCTGCATTGCCTGCGGTGCGGGAAGAAGAACTAGAGCCGCAGGCGGAGAGCGCCGCAGCACCCAGCGAAGAGGCTGCTCCAACCAAAAAAATACGGCGTGAGGCAACAGCAGATCGAATCATGGTGGACTATCCCTTCTAAGAACACCGCAACTTGTATACAAAGCCTATGCGGTGCAGGGTAAAACCACAAACGAATACGTCGCCAGTTCTAGAGCTGTTACTCACATCCAGCTGCCCCGGGAAGGGGTGGTGTCAGCGGCGGTGCTCATTATGCGGCTGCTACCGGGAAGACGGGGACGCAGCGGATGCTGAGGGGGCCAGCGACTCCTTCGCCGCCGAAACTTCCGCATCATCCATCATCTGCCAACCGTTGTCACCGTATTTGACGAATACATCCGCCCGGCGGGTTGTACCGTACATGTCAGTAAAAGACACGTTACGTTGTGCCTTGAGCAGGTACAGGTGAGCTTTATTATCGACCGTGTACATGGACTCCCAGCGGAATACCTCTGAAGAGCCGATCCGTACGGGCCTGTCAGTATTGAGAGTAATGCCGGTGGGGCGTTCAGTATCACACACAACCCACCCCTCATCACGAGAGTAAAGCTTCGAATAAATACCGATATTTGTGCTGTATTTATCGTTGCCTGGCAAAGCCTCAAAGAGAGAAATATCACCGGTAAGGTACATGTAGTTCTGCGCCGCGCACCAGTACTGCAGGAAGCTTAGAATGCCCTGTTCAGAAAGCTCACGCATATTTTCAGGTTCTTTAGGCTTAGCCACATTCTGGGGGCCGTGCTCCAATGTGCCAGCCTCAAACGGCCCATTTGCTGTCTCATAGTACTGGGCTGGCAGAACCACCGGACCGCGCACCTGCGAGCCTGAGGCAGAGTCCACCTGGGGAGAAGCTGCAACTGGTGAAGGCGCCGCCGAAGAAGCGGCAGCAGGACGTTTATTCGCGGTAGAAATAGAAGAACCCGCGCACGCACTCAAAAGGGAGCCAGCTCCTACGATGGCAGTCTGCGTCAGGAGCGCGCGACGAGCAAAACTATGGTGCATTTATGGGGTCCCATCCTTATCGGTGATGCGGCCAGCTAATCGGGCCATAAACACTCGCGGCTAGCACTTACTACCGTAGCAGAAGGCACCCCGCACACGCATATTGGGAAGGTGCCTGAACCAGTCGGAGTATCATTACACACACAAATCAGGATAAACTGTTTGCGTGCAACACACCGATTATACGCACCTTATGCGTGTGCGCGAACTACTCGCCCACTGTGATGTTCCCCTAGAAACCCTCAACGCGGACTTAGCCCGTGAACGTATTCGTGCGGCCAATAAACAACTTGATGACTATATTCTGCCGCGTGCTGGCAGCCTGGATGCTCCACTCACCGTGGTTGTGGGCGGCTCCACTGGTGCCGGTAAATCCACGCTGGTGAATTCGCTCCTTGGCGAGCCCCTCACCCGTGCCGGGGCCATCCGCCCCACCACCCGCCAGCCTGTTCTGCTGCATCGCTCCGAAGATGCACCCTACCTGGGATCCGAGCACTACCTGCCGAGCATGAGGCATCATAGCGTTGCCGCGGGAGAAACAGTGCCGGGAGCTGACGCACACACTGAAGCCGATGTGCTGGTGACACTACAGACCCAGACGGTACCGCCCGGCATCGCTCTTATTGATGCCCCAGATATTGACTCCGTCTCTGAGCAGAACCGGCGGTTAGCTAAAGATTTGCTCTCTGCCGCCGACCTGTGGCTTTTTGTGACCACCGCTAACCGATATGCGGACGCCGTGCCGTGGGAATTACTGCACCGGGCGGCCGAACGCAACATTACGGTGGCGGTGGTGCTCAACCGAGTACCAGAAGGCGCCGAACACGAAATAGAAGAAGACCTGCAACATATGCTCAGTGAAGCTGGGATCACCCCGGCACTGCTGGTAAGCATCCCCGAGCAGAAGCGCGATAACCGCGGCCTGCTGCCGCCCGCTGCCATAGGCCAAGTGCGGAACTGGCTAGAGCAGCTGGGGGCAGACGCACCGGCACGCGCGGCAATCGCCCGCCGTACCCTCAGCGGCGCTATTAACGGGCTGGGCGAAGACCTGCAGGTTATTGCCGCAGAACAAAAATCCCAGCACGAGACGCTCACCCGGCTCAGCACCGCAGTGGATGACGCCTACGACACCGCATTGGAGAACATCCGTGAGGCAGCCTCCGACGGTACGCTACTGCGCGGTGAGGTGCTGATGCGCTGGCAAGATTTTGTGGGCACCGGAGAGTTCTTCCGCTCACTAGAATCTGGAATCGGGCGCCTGCGGGACCGGCTAGTCGGGATCATGCGGGGCACCCCCGCCCAAGCCGCAAAAGTGGAACAGGCGTTAGAGCACGGGCTGCACGCAGTGGCCGTGGACGCTGCCGCCCGTGCCGCCGAACAGGTGCGGCGCTCGTGGGGATCAGAACGCCCGGGTGCGCTTCTTCTTGAGGAACATGATGCGGGCGTCACTGCCGAACAGGTGCAGACCGAGCAGAGCACATTCGAGACGCAGGTTGCGGAGCAGATCCGTGCCTGGCAGCAGGGAATCCTTGAGACAATCCGCGCCGAAGGCGCCGGTAAACGCCAGCGTGCACGCGTGCTCTCGCTGGGTGTTAACGCTGCCGCCGTGCTACTGATGGTCGCTGTGTTTTCCGCAACCGGTGGGCTGACCGGGCTGGAAATCGGCATCGCAGGCGGCTCCGGCGTGGTGGGATCTAAGCTTCTGGAGTCGGTATTCGGTGAGGACGCTGCCCGCCGGATGGCCCAGCGTGCCCGCATCGACCTCATCGAGCGGATGCAAAACCTGCTGGATGTACACCGGCAGCGGTTCACCGATTCCCTCAATACCGTTAATGCGGGGCCTGAGCCAGCCCAGGTTCTTGAGGCCGCACAGCAGACACACCGTATTGGTCATGAACTAGCCGTGGACGGCAGCCCCGCCAGCAAAGAAATAAGGGGGTAGCATGAGCGACGAACTCGTTCCTTCGAGCACCACCATGGCCCGCCAGCGAGGCGGCACACTCACAGAGCGTGCAGACTCGCTCAACGCCGCGCTTGAGGCAGGCCGTGGGCGTATCGAAACAACCCTTATAGAGCGTAGCGCCACGACCATCAGCCGTGCCCGTGAGCGTCTTAGCCTCTCAGCCGAGCACACTATCGTGGGGTTTTTCGGGGCGACTGGCAGCGGTAAATCTTCCCTTTTTAACGCTGTGGCGGGCCAAAAACTTGCCCGTGCCGCCCATGCCCGCCCCACCACGGTCGCCGCGCAGGCCGCCGTATGGGGTAGGGAAGGCAGCGAAGAGGTCCTTGACTGGCTTGGAGTCTCTGAACGGGTGTACCCGCTGGAAGACCCAGCCGAAGCACCTATAGCACCTGAAATGCTGGTGCCTGAGACACCCAGCGCCGCCCTGAATGAGACTAGGGTGCCCGCCCCCGGGCTGTGGAACCGCATCCGCACCATGGTTGGTAAAGGGCAGACCCACACCCGCTCCGGCGGGCTAATCCTGCTGGACCTACCCGATTTCGACTCGGTACGCCGCGATAACCGTGAACTGGTAGAACGCATGGTGGGGTATGTGGATGTGCTCGTATGGGTGGTAGATCCGCAGAAATACGCGGATGCGGTGCTGCACCACGAGTTTATCGAGCCCCTAGCCGCACACGGCGGCACGATGCTGTGCGTACTTAACCAGTCAGATCTGCTGGATGCACACGACCTTCCCCAGGTACTGGACTCCCTGCGGCAGCTGCTGGTTCAGGACGGTATTAGCCACCACCTGCTGGCTGAGCCGATCGCGGTTTCAGCCCGCACAGGTGCCGGGCTGGACTCCCTCAAATCGTTACTGGGGCAGGTGGCTGCCGCGAAAAGTGCCGCTTTGCAGCGGGTTACTGCCGACCTGGATGCTATCCACGGTGAGCTTTCAGACCGTAACGGCGGCCCGGTGGAGGCCTCTATTAGCGAAGAGTCGGTGGATACACTCACCGCCTCATGTTTCACAGCCAGCGGCGCGGGTACCGTGCTGGATGCAGCGGTTAGCTCCTACAAGCGCCGTGCCGGGGCGCGCACCGGGTGGATAGCGACCCGCTGGGTTGCTAAATTCCGGCCCGACCCGCTGAAGCGCCTGCACCTGGGGTACGCGGACGGCTCTGATACGCGACAGGACACCGCCGTTAATGAGCTGTTTGATGCGGAACCGGGGCAGCCTTCAGCGGCTCCCGCGCACCTGGTGGCCTCGTCATTACCCCCGCTGAGCCCAGCGCAGCGGGCATCCGTGGCGAACTCGGTACGTGCATTTGGCGCCGAAACCGCACACGGTATTGAAGAGCCCTGGAACAGCAGCATTCGTAACGCCGCCCTAGAACACGAACAGCAGCTGCCTGCCGCATTTGAACGCGCTATAGCGGGTGTTGACTACCGCACGGACCGGCGTCAGTGGTGGTGGGCGCTCCTGAATAGTGTGCAGTGGGTGGCGTTGCTGAGCGCCCTAGCGGGGGTACTGTGGCTCACCGGCATGGCGGCAGCAGCATACTTTCAGGTGCCGCTTCCGCCACCGCCCACACCGGACGGCTCACCCGTGCCGGTGCCTACTCTGCTGCTGCTCTTAGGGGTGCTATTGGGGATTGTGGCTGCGGGGGCAGGGCGGGCGCTTACCGCCATGGGCGCGCGAATATACCGTCAAAGGATACAGCGCGCCCTCACCCGGGGCCTTGAGGCCGCTCTCAACGAGCAGGTTGTGCACCCCGTCGAGAACGAAATAATGCGCCTGGAAACTTACCGTAACCACCTGCGGTAGCATCACGCGGTACGGAGAATACTCCGAACCGGGGCGTGCCGGGTTGGTGGTCTGCGTCGCCGCGTGCTAGCTGGCTCGTAACGCTGCGGTGAGCGCGGCGGCGGCCTCAAGAACGGCCTCGGCGTACATGCGCCCGGGCTGGCGGCTCATACGGTCAATAGAGCCAGCGATCGAAACTGCAGCGATAACCTTCCCAGTGGGGGAGTACACCGGGGCCGATACCGATGCGGTACCGCGCTCGCGCTCACCCACGGACTGCGCCCAGCCAATACGCCGCACCGAGGCGAGCATTGCGGCGCTAAAATGCGCATTGCGCAGCCCCTCAATAATGCGGCCTTGGTCTTCCCAAGCCAGAAGAACCTGCGCTGCCGAGCCAGCTTTCATTGAAAGCTGGGTACCCACGGGAATGGTTTCGCGCATACCCACGGGGCGTTCCGCAGAGGCCACGCAGACACGCCAGTCACCCTGACGGCGGTAAATCTGTGCCGACTCGTTGGTGGCGTGCCGTAACTTATCAAGTACCGGTGCGGCGGCAGCCAGCAGCTGGTCTTCGGCGGTGGCGGAAGCAAGCTCCGACAGACGCGGCCCCAGCATAAAACGCCCCTGCACATCCCGCGCCACAAGACGATGGTGGGTGAGTGCAACAGCGAGACGGTGTGCGGTGGGCCGGGCAAGGCCCGTGGCGTTCACCAACTGTCCAAGAGTTACCGGCCCCGCCTCAAGGCAGTCTAGAATGAGGGTGGCTTTGTCAAGCACACCCACGCCGGAGGAGCTGACCGGCTCAACCTCAACCACCCGCTGATCGTCCCTGAGCGTCTGCGGCGCCTTAAGCGGCGCCGTGACCGGAGGAACACTCCTGGTGGCATGATGAGACCCGGTAGGTTTACGAGATGAAGATGATGTGTGATTGTGTGCGGATACGGTCATACTTTCAGTGTATCTCAGAATGTGGAAGATACGTTGTACTGTGTAGACTCCCCATCAAAACAAAATCATGATGAGTACACCCCAAACACCAATAGGAGGAAAAATGGTGACTCACCCCGGTCCGCGAACTCTCGCGGAAAAAGTGTGGGACAGCCACGTGGTGGTACCCGGCGAAAACGGCAAACCCGATTTGCTGTACATCGACCTGCATCTCGTCCACGAAGTCACCTCACCCCAGGCGTTTGAAGGGCTGCGCATTGAGAACAGGCCCCTGCGCAGGCTGGATCTGACAATTGCCACCGAGGACCACAACACCCCCACCGAGAATATCTTTTCAACTATTGCGGATATCACCTCACGTACTCAGATTGAGACTCTGCGCCGTAACGCCGCTGAATTTGGGATGCGAATCCACCCCCTTGGAGATAAAGAACAGGGAATTGTGCATGTGGTTGGCCCGCAGCTGGGGCTGACCATGCCCGGGCTGACCGTGGTGTGCGGCGATTCGCACACCTCAACCCACGGTGCTTTCGGAGCGCTGGCCTTTGGTATTGGCACCTCTGAGGTTGAGCACGTGATGGCCACCCAAACCCTGCCGTTGGCGCGTTTTAAAACCATGGCCATTAACGTTGAAGGCACCCTCAAACCGGGGGTGACTGCTAAGGACATTATTCTGGCCGTGATTGCCCAGATCGGAACCGGGGGCGGTCAAGGCTACGTACTTGAATACCGTGGCTCGGCCATCCATTCTCTGTCGATGGAAGGGCGCATGACCATCTGCAATATGTCGATTGAGGCAGGTGCCCGTGCCGGCATGGTTGCGCCCGACGAAACCACCTTTGAGTACGTCAAAGGACGACCACATGCACCCACGGGGCAGGACTGGGATGAGGCGGTGGCCTACTGGAAGACCCTGCCCACCGATGAGGGGGCCGTCTTCGATCAAGAAATCTACATTAATGCGGATGAGCTGGAGCCTTTCGTCACCTGGGGCACTAACCCGGGACAGGGTATTCCCCTGAGCCAGGCCGTGCCGTCCCCCGATGACTTTGAGGACGAGAACGAAAAAGCCGCCGCCGCCCGTGCCTTAGAGTACATGAACCTCACCGCCGGAACTCCAATGAAGGACATCCCGGTAGACGTGGTTTTCTTAGGCTCCTGCACCAACTCACGTATTGAAGATCTGCGGGCCGCCGCCAATATTATTCGCGGCCGTACCATGGCCCCGGGGGTGCGGATGATGGTCGTTCCCGGCTCGCAGAAAGTCCGCGCACAAGCCGAAGAAGAAGGCCTCGATAAGGTTTTTAAAGATTTTGGCGCAGACTGGCGGTTTGCCGGATGCTCCATGTGCCTGGGAATGAACCCCGACCAGCTGGCCCCGGGGGAGCGGTGCGCCTCCACCTCAAACCGCAATTTTGAGGGGCGGCAAGGCAAAGGCGGACGTACCCACCTTGTCTCACCCCTAGTCGCCGCCGCCACGGCGGTGCGCGGAACCCTTTCCTCCCCATCTGATTTGTCTGACTACCAGCCTGCAGCGGCCTAAGGAGAACACCGTGGAACCGATTATTGAGCACACCGGAATTGGCGTTCCCCTGCGCACCTCAAACGTGGACACCGACCAGATCCTCCCAGCCGTGTACCTCAAACGCGTCACCAAAACCGGCTTCGACGATGCTCTCTTCGCCAACTGGCGTAAAGACCCCGAATTCATCCTCAACACAGAGCCTTACCGTCACGGCTCCGTGCTGGTGGTCGGGCCTGATTTTGGGACCGGCTCGTCCCGTGAGCACGCCGTGTGGGCCCTCAAAGACTACGGGTTTAGGGTGGTTATCTCGGCACGATTCGGCGATATTTTCCGGGGTAACGCGGGTAAACAGGGGCTGGTCACCGCCCAAGTTGCCCAAGACGATATTGAACTCATCTGGAAAGCTATTGAGGATGAGCCAGGAACTGAAATCACCGTAAACCTCAAAGAAAAAACCGTTGCAGTGGGGGCGCTGACGGTTCCCTTCCAGCTAGACGACTATGTGTGTTGGCGCCTCATGGAAGGTCTCGACGATATTGGCCTGACCCTGCAAAATATTGAGGCAATCAAAGCGTACGAGGCACGCAGGCCCGCCTGGATGCCCCGAACCCAGTAACCCAACACCCGTTGCCTTGCCTCCTTATATTTAGCGGCGAAGGACGTGAAGTAGCTGCTGCGAGGAACCCTAATCGCGAGATGCAGATAATTTTTAAGCTGTATGCAACAGTTTAAAAAACTTCAATCACAACTTCGTATTTCGGGTATTTAAGCTCCCACCCTTAGATGCTCCCCGCGATGCAGTACCGCCTCAGAATGGCCCTCACCGTGCGCAGCCTCTCACCGCCGCTGCACAGGGTGAACATGTTTGGAGCTACCCGGTACAGGCCGTAGAATAATGATGTCTTGTTGCGTGCATTTACCGAGTACGCACGTGCCCAGTTATACCGCTGACACCGGCGGCCGATTACTATAAGGACAATCACCATGACCCTTAATATCAGCAAGCTTCGCATTGACGGCGGAACCCCGCTCAAGGGCCAGGTGACGGTTCGCGGCGCCAAAAACCTGGTGCCCAAAGCAATGGTTGCTGCCCTGCTCGGCAGCACCCCCTCAGTGCTGCGTAACGTCCCAGACCTTAGCGATGTAGAAGTCGTAACTATCCTCGCCGAGCTGCACGGCGCGAAAGTTGATTACGACCGCGAAACCGGCGTGCTCACCCTCACCCCCGACCACAACTCCCAGACCGCCGAACGCAACGCGAAAGATATCCAGCTCTTCGGTGGTAACTCACGTATCCCCATCCTCATGGTTGGCCCGCTGCTGCACACCATTAAAACCGCGCGCATCCCCAACCTGGGCGGCTGCAAAATCGGTGACCGACCCATCGACTATCACCTCAACGCACTCCGTAAGTTCGGCGCCAATGTTACCAAAGACGATGCGAGCGGCATCACCCTGGAGGTGCCCGAAGACGGGCTCAAAGGCACTGACATTGAACTAACTTACCCCTCAGTGGGTGCCACCGAGCAGGTGCTCCTCACCGCAGTGCGCGCACAGGGCAAAACCGTACTGAAGAACGCCGCGATTGAGCCCGAAATCATTGATCTCATCGCCGTACTGCAGAAGATGGGTGCCATTATTTTCGTTAACGATAACCGCACCATCGTCATTGAAGGCGTGGATGAGCTCACCGGCTACGACCACACTGCGCTGCCGGACCGCAATGAGGCAGCGTCCTGGGCGTCAGCGGCGCTCGCTACCGGCGGCGATATTTTTGTGCGCGGTGCTGACCAGCAGGATATGACGGCGTTTCTTAATGTTTTCCGTAAGGCAGGGGGACGTTACGAAGTCATTGATCACGGGAAAGATAAGGGGATCCGCTTCACTCACCCCGGTGGTGAGCTGAAGCCGGTGGTGTTTGAAACGGACGTGCACCCCGGGTTCATGACCGACTGGCAGCAGCCGCTCGTGGTGGCGCTCACCCAGGCGAAGGGTACCTCCATTGTGCACGAGACCGTGTACGAGAACCGTTTTGGTTTCATTAACCCGCTCAAGCAGATGGGTGCCGATATTGTGGTGCTGCGTGATTGCATCGGTAACGTTTCGTGCCGGTTCTACGGCAAGAGCTTCGGCCATTCCGCCATTATTAACGGTCCCACCGCTCTGATGGCCGACAACTTCCAGGTGCCCGATTTGCGCGGCGGTTTCTCCCATGTCATTGCGGCACTGGCGGCTAAAGGAACCTCCGAAGTGAGCGGTGTTGAGGTGATTGCACGCGGCTATGAGAACTTCGAGCAGAAACTCAAGGATCTAGGCGCCACCTTTGAGGTGCTTGAACGCAAGGCCAGCGAGGCTCCCAAGCCCGATGCCAAAATTGATGTGCCCACCCCTGAGACCGTTGAGGTTCAGGACTAAATGAGCGGTCAGCAGGGAAAGAAAGCGCTGCCGACAATCGCCCCCAGCACCAGCGGCGATCGGCTGTTTAGGGTGCTGGGCACCATGGTCCGCCCCACCTACCACGCCATCGCCAGCATAAAGATTGAGGGGCGTGAGAACCTGCCGCAGAAGGGCGGGTACATTGTGGTGGCTAACCACACCACAGAGGTGGACCCCATTACCGTGGCCTACGCGCCGTTTATTAGCGGCGCTCTACCGCGTTTTCTGGCGAAAGATTCTTTGTTTCGGGCCCCGGTGCTCGGATGGCTCATGTGTAAAATGGCGCATATTCCGGTGATTCGCGGGTCTGTTGATGCCCGAAAGTCACTCATTACCGCCAGGTCTGTGGTGGAAGCAGGAGGTGCCGTGGTGATTTTCCCGGAAGGCACCACCACGCATGACCCTGATACCTGGCCGATGCAGGCGCGTACTGGCGCAGCTCGGTTGGCTTTAGCCACCGGCGCACCCGTTATACCGGTGGCGCACTGGGGAGACGAGCAGATTCTCAGCTACGAGTATGTAGACGGCCCCGACGGCAAGAAGAAGGAGAAACGCAAAGTTTCTCTGTGGCCACGTAAAACGGTGCACGTTAAAATTGGGCAGCCAATGAATATAGCGGCCCTGGTAGATGACCCGTCGCCGCAGGCCAAACGTACCCGCACCGAGCTTAATATTGTCACCGAGGCGATGATGGATGAAATCACCGCTTTGCTGGCGCACATCCGCGGGGAACAGGCCCCCAAGGGACGGTGGAATCCCAAGACGAAACGCCGTGAACTTCCGGGGGAGACCACGGGCGTGACCGGTACTCTTGGGGAACCTGACGAAAACTAGAAGGTGGTAGAGCGTGCAGAAGAGTGAACAGCGGCAGGTGCGTAAGATCGCGATATTGGGTGCCGGTAGCTGGGGCACTGCTTTCGCAAAGATCGCGGCTGATTCGGCGCGGGAGAACAATACCGGGGCGCAGGTGGTGCTCATCGGGCGAGAGGCCAGCACGATGGAGCGGTGCACTCAGACCCGTGAGAACGCACGCTATTTCCCGGGCATGAAACTGCCCGATAACCTGCTGTTCACTGCAGATGCGCGTGAGGGCCTCACCGGGGCGGATATTGTGGTGCTTGCCCTCCCTGCCCAGGTTCTCAGGTCGCAGCTGCAACTTTTCGCGCGTTTTATTGAGCCCCACGCGTTTTTGGTATCCCTGGCAAAGGGCCTGGAGACCGGCACTGGGATGCGCATGTCGCAGGTGATTACCGAGGAACTGGAGGAGGCGCTGGCAATGCGCGGCGTTGATATCCGGGCGATCGGGCATATTCCGCACCGCGTGTGCGTGCTATCTGGCCCCAATTTAGCCACCGAAATTATGGGGGAGGAACCTACCGCTTCGGTGATTGCGGCCCGAACTTTACCGGTCGCTGAGATTGTCGCTAAATCTTGTGCGTGCAGCTATTTCAGGCCCTACACCAATACGGATGTGGTAGGCACTGAAATTGGGGGGCTGGTTAAGAATGTGATTGCCCTGTGCGTTGGTATGTGCGAAGGCCGCAACTATGGCGATAACTCAAAAGCATCTGTGATGACACGTGGCCTTGCTGAAACCACCCGTTTGGCGGTGGCTCTTGGCGGTGAGCCTGCCACAATGAGCGGCCTGGCTGGTATGGGCGATCTGATTGCCACCTGCTCCTCACCGCTATCACGGAACCACACGGCGGGCCGTCTGCTGGCTGAGGGGGTTACCCCGGACCGGCTGGGGGAGCATATGAGCCAGACCGCTGAGTCCATTAAATCGGCTCCGGTATTGGCGCAGTTGGCGCGCCGCCACGGTGTGGAGATGCCCATTGTGGAGGCCGTGGTTGCGGTGCTGACCGGGCGTATTAGCGTGGAGCAGCTAGCGCCGCTGCTGCTGGGGCGTTCCCTTAAACATGAAGGGCATTAAGAGCGCGCAATGAACCTGAGCTCGGTAACCATCGCCGTGTTGGGCTCCGCAGGGTATGGGGCGCTGTGTGCTGCAGCTACAGGGTCGGTAGCTCACAAGACCGAGTGTGATCGCCCGGTATACCTGTGGGAACCCGCCGATACGGGAGAAACCACGCACCAGCTTCCGGTGACTTACACCACCGATATATACGAGGCTCTTGAGAGCGCCGATATTGTGGTGGTTCCCTGGGACGAACAGGCTGATTCGTGCCCCGAGGAGATGACGGGGGTCATGGCATTCCGCCGATGGGCATACCTGCTGCCTCAAACCGCTATAGTGCTCGCAGCCGCAGGTTCTGCCGAGGACACCATGAACGTGTCTGAGCATCTGCAGCAGATACTGCACACTGAGTTTCCAACGCGGCGTGAACGTGTGGCGGTGCTAACTATTACCGCTCGTCATCTGGCGGGTACAGGTGTGATGGAACCGGTAAAAACTCACCCCAGGCGCCCCCGCACCGCCACTCTCACCACCGACGATGAGCACATGCATCAGCTGATTACCGCCCTATTTGATGGGCCTGTGCTGCGTATTCACCGTGCGCCATGACCCCGGTATCTGCGGTTACCGCAGCTTGGGTACTAGTGTCAGAAAGGCCCGTAAGAGACGATACAATGGGCTGTAAGTGGGGCGGGTACGCCCCGAAACGAACCGGGAGAAACAATGACCGATAAAATTACCGTGGCTCTATTGTGTGGTGGGCGTTCTTCGGAGCACTCTATTTCGCTGATTACCGCCGTGGGGGTGCTTGGCGCGATAGATACCGCCAAATACGAGGTGGTACCTGTGGGCATTACCAAGGACGGCCGCTGGTACCTGACGGATGCTCAAGAATTGGAGAAGCTCACCGCAGGATCGGATATGGCAGAGTTCACCGGCAGCGCACAGCAGGTGTTTTTGCCGTTGGGCGCGGGGGATTCCCGGCTGCATCTTGTAGACTCGGCGGGGCACCTTGAGTTTGGCCCCGCCATTAATGTTGTGTTCCCGCTCCTGCACGGGCCTTTTGGTGAAGACGGCACAGTTCAGGGCCTGCTTGAAATGGCGAACCTGCCCTATGTGGGGTGCGGGGTGACCGCCTCTGCCGTGGGTATGGATAAACACTTTATGAAGGTTGCGTTTGCTGATGCCGGGCTGGAAGTTGGCCCGTATGAGGTGGTCACAGACCGCCAGTGGCGCCATGACCGTGACGGGGCGCTGGAACGTGTGGCCCGGCTGGGTTACCCAATGTTTGTCAAGCCTGCTCGTGCAGGTTCGTCGTTCGGCATCACGAAGGTAGACACAGCTGAGCAGCTGGTGCCTGCAATTGAGCAGGCGCGCGTGTATGATCCGAAAGTGGTGATTGAGGCCGGTATTGTGGGCCGCGAGATTGAGTGCGGTATTTTGGATGGTCATAATGGCGATATGCCCCGCGCATCATACCCCGGCGAGATTGAGATGCAGGGGGAGCAGGGAGGCTTCTACGATTTTGAGGCCAAATATGTGTCGAAGACTACCGCTGTGACCCGCTGCCCCGCTAACCTACCCCCCGAGGATCTGGAGCGTATGCGTCAGCTGGCGGTCAAGGCATTCTTGGCGCTGGATGGCGAAGGTATCTCCCGAGCTGATTTCTTTTACACCCCCGATGCTCGCCTGATCGTTAACGAGGTGAACACCATGCCTGGGTTCACGCCGATCTCGATGTATAAGACCATGTGGGAGAAAACCGGGATCGAGTACAAGGATCTTATTGATGAGTTGCTGATGCTGGCGCTGGAACGCCCAGTAGGCCTGCGGTAGTGAGCGAAAAACTTCACATGATGCGCTACAGCGTTTATTGCACACGCCCCGCTTTAAGGTGTTGTATACCGAAGCAATAGGGGGCAGCTGCATTGCTTTTGTTGTGGGGCGCTGGTTTCCGTAGCGGCGAAGCCCGCGCCCCACTAACGCATATAATGACAGATATGGGATGAGCCACAGTGTCAAATATCTCATTTTCATTGGGTTAGCCTTGCCTGAGTGGTAGCATGGAGACACCGGCTGATAAGTCTAGGCTAAACACTATGTGTGTCTAATAGCCGGTTCTGAACTCTTCTCCGTGGTTGGAAAAGGGGAATTACTCACATTACATATCATTGAGGATGAACAATGACTTATTCTCACAAGAGCCCTATGCATAAACTTCTGGCATCTGCAGGCGCCGTCTCTATCGTCGCTGCTTCTTTCGCGGCTGTTCCCGCATCGTTCGCGGCTGAGAATCCTCCTGCAGCAGCAGCTGAGAACAACGATTCTTGCCGCCACGTTGCCGCTACCGCAACCAGCTACCAGGGCCTTCCCGGTGAATATCAGCTGGCGTATTCGAACGGCAACCTGTACACCACGTTCGCTAATGGCCGCCCCCCGATTTTGACCGGCGGTATTGGTGTGTGGCATGAAAACGCCGCAGGCCCCAGCCTCACCCAGGTGCTTCAGCCCTCCACCGTGGATTTCACCCCGCGCGGCGCTAACGCCCCCACCGGTAAGCAGGTGGCAGCTCCTTACGGTATCGCAGTGGACGAGGCTAATGGCACTATCTGGGTGACTCAGACTCGTAGTGACGCCGTTTCTGTGTATGACATTAACACCAAGCAGCTGGTGTGGAGCAGCTATAACGAGGCTAACCCTTCTGAGGGTGCTGTGAAGCATCCGCGCGAAGTTAAGGTTGATGCCGCCTCAGGCCGGGCCTTTGTCTCGGGTTCCGGCGGCGTGACCGTCTTCGACCTGAAGACCCACGAGGTTATCAAGAAGATTGCGTTCACCAATAACGGTGAAGAGGACATCGCCATGAACATGGAACTTGATTCATCCGGCGGTAAGCTTTATGTCCCGGCTATGGGCGCTGGCACGTTGAATGTGATTAACACCGGCACATTGGAGAACGAGAAGACTATCACCCTGCACAAGGACGTGGATAGTGCAGCTCTGCGCCCCTCGGATGTGACCATTGATAAGTCCCTGCAGGAGATTTATGTCTCCTCCCAGGGTGAGATGGATCGCCAGAGCGGTGTATCTAAAGGCAACGCCGGGGTAACCGTCTATGACTTGAACACTGGTGAGTACAAGAAGAGCATCCAGTTCGGTAAGCAGACCCTGTCCATTACCGCCGATGAGAAAAACGACCTGGTGTACGCCACCGATTTCGCCACCGGCAAGGTGGGTGTCATTGACGCCCGCACCGGTACCGTATCTGCTGAGGTGAATGCCGGTAAGAACGGCGCTAACGATGTGCTGGTCACCCCCGAGGGTACCGCTTATGCTGTTACGCGTGATGCCTATGCTGAGGGTATTAAGACGGACTACACCATTGACCCGAAGACTGGGCAGTACCGCGAATCCACAACCGAGCCCAAGGGCAAGGACGGTGCAGAGAGCCCAATTAACGCGAATTCACTGGTGAAGATTAACACCACCGTGACCGAGAAACCCGCCGCTAAACCGGACCAGGGTGAACAGGTTACCGCCGCCGCTGATGACGGTGCTACCGCTTCTGTGCAGAAGGTTGTACAGGAGAAAGGCAAACTGACCATCACCGGTAAGGCATTCAAAGATAAGGAAGGCGGACCTTCCAAGATTGCCGTGAAGTTCGATGGCGGTGCTACCCCCGTTGAGGGTAAGGGACACATCTTTGTGGATGCTGATGCTGATGGCAACTTCTCGGCCACCATTTCAGTACCGGAGCAGTGGACCGCTGGTTCCAAGCACAGCATTACCCTGCTGACTGGTTCAGGCAACCGTAAGGATCCTATCCGCTCGCTCACCTTGGACGTAAACGTTGAGGCTGCTGGCGGTAACCAGGATAAGGACACCTGCGCCCCCGCAGAGACCGCTCAGGTAACCCCCACCAAGTCCACGAACGAGGTCACCTACCCCAAGGGCACCCCCACCACTCCCACGAAGCAGGCGGACCCCAAGATTCAGGCGTCCAAGACCGAGCTTGATACGGCAGCTGACAATAACGAGCTGCAGGTAAACGGCAGCGGCTTCTACGGTCACATCACCTCAAAGGGTGTGCGTGTAGGGGTGTACGAGGCTGACGCTTCGGGCAAACCCATGGGTGAGTCGATTGTGGATGAGAAGCTTATCAACGCTTCTGACGTTAACGATGGTCGTTTCTCAGTGACGCTGAACATTCCCGGTAGCAAACTGGACGCCTCCAAGAAATACGTGGCTGTAGCTGCCACCGTCTCGGCTGAGGCCGGGATGCATGCGGAAACCCCGCTGACCGTCAAGCCTGCGGATCAGAAGCCCGACGTTAAGCCGATTCCTAATACTCCTCTCTACAAGGACGTGAACCAGGATACGGCATTCTACGCTGAGATTCAGTGGTTGGGTTCTCAGAACATCACTACCGGTTACCCGGATGGTACGTTCCGTCCTGGTCAGAATGTTGAGCGTGCTGCGATGGCTGCGTATTTCTACCGTATGGCTGGTTCTCCCGAGGTTACTTTGCCGAAGGAGTCTCCGTTTAAGGATGTGGATCCGTCGTTCCCGTTCTATAAGGAGATTGTGTGGATGCATCAGAGGGGTATTACTACTGGTTATTGGGATGGTACGTTCCGTCCGCATGATCCGGTGAATCGTGATGCGATGGCGGCGTTCTTCTACCGTTATGCTGGTGCTCCGGGGTATACGGCTCCGGTGAACTCACCGTTTAACGATGTGCAGAATGGTGATGCTTTCTATCAGGAGATTACTTGGCTGAAGCAGCAGGGTATTACGAAAGGCTGGTCTGACGGCACTTACCGTCCGGGTGAGCCTATTCACCGTGATGCAATGGCCGCGTTCATTCACCGCTATAGCGCTATCGTAAAGAAGTAACGCTAATAGCTAGCGAAGAGGCTGCCTCTAAAATACCCAATCTGTTGAATAAAACCAGCAGATTGGGTGTTTTTATACCCTATATATAAATAAGTATTCAGTTATATGCGATGGAGAAATAAAATATGATGGCGAACCTCAAGCCGGGTGTATAAGCCCCATCACGACTGCTTAAATAATGCTATAAATTCCGCTATAAAGGCGTAATAGCGCGGGGGAGCTATAATTCGATAGCCGGTAGGTTTAAGGAAAGTTAAAGCTGTCGAGTATACCGGTGGGTTGTGCATACTGTTAGACAAAAAACGGATTTATATGCATTAATGGCCGCCGGGGACTTCGTTGAGGTTGGTGCATTTCTTTTGAGCGGGAATCTGCTTCACCGCTGAACTCAGGCTGGTCAGTAGAGTAGATGAAGGTACCTTGTCAGCATCGAACGTCACCTCAATAGCCGGGGTACGGCCGTAGGTGGTAGCTGTCCACACTCCGCCCGACCGCTGAACATTGGAGGTCCTTACCGGGGCTGGGGTGCTCGTGCCAGCCTTTTGAGAAGCTGCGGGGGAGGCGCTGTTTGCTGGCGCCGTATTATGTGAGCTAGCGGTGGCACTGGCAGCTTTCGCAGGGTCTGATTCAGCATCTTGGGGGCGCAGAATCCAGTCAATACCGTTTACCTCAACACAGGGATCCGAGACAGGTTCGGAGACCGACACGCCGCACTTGAGAACAATTGTTGCGGGATCTCCCCAAGCCGTGGTGGCTTGTGCCGTGGTTTCCCGCTGGGGGAATCCGGTGAGGGTCTCTGGCATTGCCACTAGTGCGTATGCGCACACCGGGTTCGCGGCATCCGGCGCGGGCTCTAGACTGACTGTCCCGGCGCCACAGCCACTCAGAAAAAATATGCACCCACATGCAGTAAAAGACCTGCTGAGGGCGCGAAGGAGGCGGTGTGTGCGTGCGGGCTGAGATAGCTGTTTCACACCCTTCATTCTACCGTATTATCGGGTATTGACTAGGCTGTGTGGAGAAGGTTGAAGGGCAGGGAAGCTGCAGGAAATATTTTATGAGAACATGAACCTGAAGCTATGCCTTAATGTTTGAGTGGTTAAACTTACCTGTTATGATTTTGTTATAAAGCTTGTTACGGGAAGAAATTCCTGGGAATATTCGCTAATATTTAGAAGCACCCTTACTTTTGGGGCACATTCATGTTCACTCAAAAACATATAAGGATGACCTTTTGGGAAATAAAAACCACAAGGTGGTATCAGCTGGTGTAGCGACCGCCTTACTGACGGTCGGGGGACTCCCTGCCGCTGTGTCTCTGCCCGGGGCTGCACTAGTGCACACCCCGCAGCCTGTGCACCCCGCAGTCGCTCTCACTCAAGCACCAACTGATAATGCCACCGGAACTCCTAATAATGTGAATGCCGGTATGGAGGAGGTTCAGGCCCCGCCATCCTTTGCCCCTGCCCAACCTGCGGTTGCACAGACCGGTGAGCAGCCCGTTGCAGATGCCACGCCGAACGCGCAGGCAACCCCCGCGAAGAACACCCCCGCGGCTAATAATGCTACCCCCACGCCTGAAGCAGCTCAGCAGGCAACGCCTACTCCCACCCCGCAGGTAACTCCAACCCCGCAGCCTGCCGCTACGGGTGCGGCGGCTAACGATACTGGTGCAGCGGTTAATAATACTCCGACTCCTACACCGGATCAGCAGGCAACCCCTGCACCGCAGCAGCCTGCCCAGAATGCTACCCCGACCCCTGCCCCCGCTCAGGACGGTAATAATCAGGGTGGTAATGACCAGCAGGTAACCCCTGCTCCGGCACAGGATCAGACTCCTGCGCCTGCTCAGCAGAACCCGACCCCGGCTCCTACACCGACACCTGCCCCTCAGCAGCCGACGCCTACCCCTACGCCGGACCCCACCCCTACCCCTGAGGTACCGACTCCGAGCCCTGAGCAGAACCAGACTCCGGCTCCTACGCCAACGCCTGAGCCCACTCAGACTCCGGCTCCTACGCCAACGCCTGAGCCCACTCCAACCCCGGAGCCGACACCCACACCTGAGGTTCCCACGCCTAGCCCGGAAACTCCCGCGCCAGAGCCGACTCAGGATCCTGCCCCTACGCCTACGCCGGATCCCACCCCAACACCTGACCCGACACCCACTCCAGAGCCGACTCAGGATCCTACCCCTACGCCTACACCTGAGGAGCCCACGCCGGAACCCACCCCGGCCCCTGAGGTGCCGACTCCGACTCCGGATCCCACCCCAACACCTGACCCGACGCCTACGCCGGACCCGACACCCACTCCAGAGCCAGCACCGACGGATCCTGTGCCGACTCCGCCGGTGGATCCTACTCCGGTTCCGGACCCGACGGTTACTCCCGTGCCGACGCCTCCTGTCGTGGAGCCGACACCGGTTCCTGTCCCGGCACCAACCGCTGAGCCGGTCCCTGTTCCTGCACCCGCGCCTGCGCCGGAGCCGACTCCTGCGCCAGCGCCCAGCCCCAGCCCCGCGCCTGCGCCTAACACTCCGACCGAGGACCCTCGCGGTGAGCTGCTGCCGAACGGCGTTACCACCTTGGGGCGCATCGGGGCTAATAGTGGTTCCCAGGAGGCTATCCCCGGTGCGGCTGACTGGGTGGCCGGGTACCTGTCTCAGGGAGAGAACGGTGGCCTGCGGTTGACTCCGAGCGTGACGGGAACGGCTGATTCCCGGCCCACTGGTTCGACTCCTTCGAACACTTCGCGTTCATCCAGCAGCGGCAGCACTTCGGCTGAGCCGTCAAGTCAGCAGCCCTCAAAGTCGAACTCGTCAAGCTCCAATAACCAGGCGGCTGTTGATAACAGCAATAACTCAGGCCCCTATGGTGCGATCCCGCTGGTCGTCTTTAGCCTGTTAGCTATCGCCATTATTGGTTTCGCTATCCGTCACTTCTACCGCGTACGGTAGACGGGCATTATACTTACGTGAGCCTTCAAAAAAACGCGCGCACAATACGGGATTCTTCCCAACGGCAGGAACATCCTTTGCGGGATGCTACCGCTGCCGCCCTGGGAGAATCCCGTATTTTGCGTGCTTTTTTGCCCATTATTGAGAACCATAATGCTGCTGTAAAAGACCATCAGCACCAACAGGGCGCTGAGGATCCTTTGCTGGTGGGTCCCGGTGATGATTGCGCGGTTTTCGCCGGTAGCCCCACCCCCACGGTGCTCACCACCGATACCCTGGTGGAGGGCAAAGATTTTCTGGACCCGTGGCCCGCCGGGATATCTAGCGGAGGGTACGAGGTGGGGTATAAAGCGGCCACCCAGAACCTTGCAGATATTGCGGCTATGGGAGCAGAACCGGTAACCCTTGTTGTCTCATTGAGCATGCCTGCCCACACCACCTACGGGTGGGTGGAGGACTTCGCCCGGGGGATCACCGACAGTATCGTAGCCTGTGGGGCACATTCGTGTACTGTCAGCGGTGGCGATCTGGGAACCTCCAACGATATTACGGTGAGTATCACCGCGATGGGGAGGATGCACCCGGATACTCCCAAACCGGTGCTGCGTTCGGGCGCTCAAGCAGGAGACACCGTTGCTTTTGCTGGACAGGTGGGGTGGGCTGATGCCGGTTTACGGCTTCTGCTCCAATCCCACAACCCGTACCTTGCGGACATTATGGCCAAACAAACAACGGGTAAGCACCCGCGCTGCGATGACAAGGTGGTACAGCGCGCCCTAACAGCCCAGCTGCGGCCCACCTCGCCCGTACCCGCCGGTGTGCTCGCCGCACGGGCGGGGGCTACTGCCATGCTTGATGTTTCTGATGGACTTCTTAAAGATGCAGAGCGTATAGCATGTGCTTCTGCGGTAGATATTTCCTTATCAGCAGAGGCTATTGAGGCCCTGTCCAAGCCCCTGGTACCGCTGGCACAGGCAATCCTGCACGGGCAGCCGCGCAATGAGGACGCAGACAGTTACGTGAGCTTGGCACAGGAGTGCGTACTTGGTGGGGGAGAAGACCACGGACTGCTGGCATGTTTCCCTTCCGGGGCACTATTACCGGAGGGGTTTGTGGCTCTGGGGTCGTGCCTGGTTCCCGAAGGGCAGCAGCCGCGGGTGCTGCTGGGTCAGCGGCAGGCACAAGCACGCGGTTGGGAACACTATCAGCCCCTCTAACGCGAGCGCATCTAAACGTGCCGAGGGAGGGCCTAAACATGGCTGCGGGGCCGGGGCTTAGAATGGAGTGAGGTGCCTCAGCGTGTAAGGAGTGTTTGTGTTAGGTGATAACGCGCCTAAAACCGAGTTTACGTTCGGTATCGGTTGGGTAGACGCAGCGTGCGCACAAGCCCGGAAGTACCGTGACGGGTTGAATAGCCTGAATGCGTTCCCCGTACCGGATAAGGACACCGGGTCAAATCTGACCGTAACGCTCACCGCCCTCAAAGAAGCATTCGACGCAGAATATGAGGTGCTGCAGAAAGAACCCAAACCAGCGGATGCGGCGGCACTTAATCTGCGGATAGGCCAGTTATATGAGCGGGCTATTATGCAGGCTTACCGGTCAGCTAGGGGCAACTCGGGCACCCTGCTGTGTACCTGGGCTTTGGAAGCGGTACGGAGCTACTGGGGTTTACCGGGACACCTCACCGAGGATATGGACGAGTCGGAGGTAGCGCAGATTCCCGTGTTCTCGGCGTTACACCAACAGTATGAGGAAGCACCTGCCGCAGAGATACGTGAGAGCTCTTATCGTGAGGCGTTTGCTCTCAGCGCTGCGGCGCAACGGGTGCGTCAGAGCGTGCCCGATGCCTCGCTCATGCGCAGCACTATGGGGGCAGTAATGCTCGCAGTGGCGGACTATCGGTTCCACTACCGGCCCGGTAGTGAACTGCAGGATATGCTGAATCGCTCAGAGTACCGGCGCACTAGCGTGCTGCGGGCGTTGGAAGGAACCGCAGAGTATCCGCCCGCCCCGGAGCTGAAGGGGACGGTGGATGCGGGTGCCCTTGGGTTTTACCTGACGGTGGTGCACACGAACTCGCGGTGGCGTACCAGCAGGTTGGACGATGCCCAGATTGAGCGTATGCTGGTGCCGCCCGCTATGCCTTCACGTCACCTTCAGGAACGACGCGGAGATAGCACTGCTGCGAGCGCGCGAGTTCCCGAGTGGGAGCTGATGGGTACGGTGGATGCTGACCCTGTGGCGGTGGCGCAGATACGATCGGAACTTGAGCAGCTGGGCGATTCGCTATTGTTAACCCCGTTGGATGTTTCTGCGGGGATGTGGAGCCTGCATGTGCACGTGTTTTCGCTTGATGATGCTCGCGCAGCAATTGCCCGGCACGGTATGCTGCGTGAGGAGCGGGTGTCGTCTTTGCGTGAGGGGCCTGCTGATAGTGCGTGTGCCGCAGATTGAGCGGTGTGAGAATACGTGTGTTCGCGGTTCAGAGGCACGCCGCACCTGAATATATGTACTAATATGGTGTTATTTACCGTACAATTAATCTAATAATGCGCACGATGCCGGTATGACGCGGTGCGTGCCAGGTAAACGTGGGGTGGGGAAGGCCCTGGCCTGCGACTGTATGAGAGAGTGTGTGCAAGCTGAGGGGAGGGCAGGCGATGAACGCAGGGCACGGCACCGGTGAAGGTGCCTCCCCGAAACCTTCGACGTCTGCGCCCAGCCTGTTTGACGGGCTTGATTCGGGTGCGCTCTGGGGGGAGTTCGCCCGTAAACCTTCGCGCCCACGCAATGCTGCCGCTCAGCGTAAAGATACCCATGCTGACGGCGCAGCGGCCTCAACACGCGGGGACAAGTCGAATAAAAATGCGAGTCGGGGGAAGTCATCTGTTCAGCAGGAGACCGAGACGCAACAGGAAGCCGCGCACCACACAAAGGGCACCCGTAGGGGGAGTAAAACCACTCGCCCCCAACAAATCACAGAGCCAGACGCTAACCACCATGCTGCGGGGGATGTACCTGAGGGTGTGCTCGCAGATGCCGAAGTAGCTCATAACCCGCTGTTGACCGTGCAGGATTTAGCCGCATACGCGCGCCATGAAACTACTTTAGCGGCGCTCCAAGAAACAGTAGAACGCCGCCGCTCGCCACAGTATCAAGCGGCTCTTGCCTCACTCACAAAATCTTTAGGAGAAGCCGCTGGGGCAATGGATCCGGCGGAACTGTACGAACTGGTGGATATTGCTTTAGAGGCTCGCCCGCAACATGCTGAGAGGAACCCGGTGGCCCCCGCACCACAAGCGAAGGCAGTAAAGACACGGGCGAGGCAAAAGAATAATAAGCAGAAGGGCGGGGAGAAGCCCGTAGCCGCCCGCCAATCCGGCAGTTCAGGTGTCCCCGATACCGCTGCCCGGCGGGTCCGGGGAAAAGAGCAGCAGGCTGATTCTCGGGCGGCGGAGCAAGGAGCCGCCACCGCAAAACGTAAACCCGCCGCAAGTGAAACGAAGAGGAAGACATCCGGGAATACGCCCGTTGGTACCCCGACCGCAGAAGCACAGAAAACCATTAAGGGGAATAAAAATACAGAAAACGGGCAGGCGAAAAAACGTGCCCTCAACCGCTATAACACCGAAGACCGCATTGAGAACGCACCCTTAAAAAATTACCTTCCTGACTCGGCCGTGCGGGCCGTAAAAACCCATTTGGGGCTGGGGACAGTGGGGGAACTGCTGGAGTATTTCCCCCGTAAATACTTACCGCGCGGTGAACTCAGCTCGTTTGCCGAGCTGGTCGAGGGGCAGGAAGTCACAATTATTGCTCGGGTGCTGAATGTGAGTACTCGTACCATGGCGGCACGCCGAGGGCGTATTACTGAGGTCACTATTACCGATACTCTCGCTGGCGGCGAGCCGGGCGGAGCCACAGGGCGTTATGCCGCCGTAAACGGACGGGCGCATCAGCCCAGCCGCCTGTCGTACGGGGGCACCAACCCGCGTGTGGCGGGGCTTGCCGCCAACGGTGCCTCATACTCGGGGTACGCGGATTCTTACGGGCAGTCTCAAAGTCTTTTTGGTGTTCCTGCGGGTTCCTCACCCGTAGGGTCAACGATGAAACTCTCGTTCTTTAATGCATGGACCGCCGCACGTGATATCCACGAAGGCGACCACGTGATGTTCTCGGGTAAAGTCGGTACCTATCGTGGTGAATACACCCTCACAAACCCGCACTATGCGGTGCTTTCCGAGAGTGATGAGGCGGTGGATGCCGCCCAAGAGAAAGCGGGTGCCCCTATTCCCGTGTACCGTGCCCCGGCGAAACTGCCTACCGACCGGATTGCTTCCTACATTACCCAGCTCTTAGAAGCTGTGCCGTTGAAAGAACTGGAAGACCCCGTGCCGTTCAAACTACGGCGTGCCCGTAAAATTCCTTCGCTGGAGTGGACCTACCGTGCTTTGCACACACCGGATAGTGAAGCCACCCAGTACGCAGCGCAGCAGCAGATGCGTTACCGTGAGGCGTTCGTACTTCAGGTTGCGTTGGCCAGGCTGCAGGCTGCCCGTGCTGCTCACAGCACTGTTGCCCGTGCTGCTGTACCGGGCGGGCTGGCGGATCGCCTGCTGGAGGTTCTTCCCTATCAGCTCACCGCCGGACAGCAGGCTGTGGGGGAGCAGATCGCCGCCGATCTTGGCGGTTCTTCGCCAATGAACCGCCTATTACAGGGTGATGTTGGTTCCGGTAAAACCGTGGTGGCCCTGCGGGCCATGCTTCAGGTAGCTGATACCGGCGGACAATCTGCCATGCTGGCCCCTACCGAGGTGCTGGCTGAACAGCATCTGCGGTCTGTACTTGATGTTTTAGGGGCTATGGCTGATACCGGAACAATCCCCGGCATTGATACCCCCGATACGGCCACGGATCACACCGGTGACGGGCCTCAGGTTCGGGTACGGCTTTTAACGGCCTCCATGTCTGCTAAACGTAAAAAAAAGGTACTGGCCGAACTTGCAGACGGTACCGCCCAGATTGTGATTGGTACGCATGCGCTGCTTTCTGAAGGAGTCGAGTTCAACGATCTAGGTTTAGTGGTGGTGGATGAGCAGCACCGTTTCGGTGTGGAACAGCGTGATGGCCTGCGCGGTCCCCACGGGGAATTGCCGCATCGGCTGGTGATGACAGCCACCCCCATACCGCGTACCGTGGCGATGACCGTTTTCGGTGATTTGGATGTGTCGGTATTGGACCAGCTGCCTGCCGGGCGGCAGAAGATTTCTACGCATGTAGTTCCCTTAGCTGAAAAACCGGGGTGGGCTTCCCGCCTGTGGAGCCGAGCTCGGGAGGAGATTGACGCTGGACACCAGGTGTATGTGGTGGTGCCCAAAATCGGTGAGGACGGTGATGACACCGAAGAAGGGGTGCAGCTATTTGGCGATGGCGGGCGTGAAGAAGCTAAAAGCTCGGATGGAAAGATCAGGTTGACATCGGTCACAGCCATGAACGCCTACCTGCAAGATGTCCCGGCGCTTTCGGGAGTGCGCATCGGTACCCTGCACGGGCGGATGGACGCTGCCGAGAAAACCCGCGTGATGACTGCATTTGAGCGGGCAGAGATTGACCTTCTTATTAGCACCACCGTCATTGAGGTGGGCGTGAACGTGCCAAATGCTACGCTCATGATTATTATGGATGCCGACCGCTTTGGTATTTCGGGGCTGCATCAGCTGCGCGGCCGTGTGGGGCGCGGCGGGGCGGCAGGCACCTGCCTGCTGGTGACCCGTCAGGAAGCAGACGGTATTTCTCGTGAACGCCTTGACGCGGTGGCGGGCACTACGGACGGTTTTGAACTGTCCCGCATCGACCTGCAGCAGCGGCGTGAAGGCGATATTCTGGGGGCCGCACAGTCGGGACGTAAAAGCACATTAAAATTCCTGCGTGCGCTTACAGATGCGAAAATTATTGAGCGCGCCCGTGAAGATGCACGGGGTATTGTGGCAGATGATCCGACGCTGGCAAAGCACCCGAATCTGGCGCGTACTATTGACCGCGCCTTGGATGCTGACCGCGAGGCGTTTTTAGGCAGGGGATAGATGCATCTGCCGCACCGGTGAGGGAAGGGACTGAAGGGAAGATGAGCCGCATTATTGCGGGGGCTGCGGGCGGCTTACGCCTTGCCTCTGTGCCGGGTGATACTACTCGCCCGACGACCGACAGGGTGAAAGAGTCACTATTTTCTAAGCTGGAAAGCTACGGGGTGCTTGAGGGTGCGCGTGTGCTTGATGTGTATGGCGGCTCGGGGGCGTTAGGCTGTGAAGCCGCGTCGCGGGGTGCCGCCTCTGTTGAGATTGTCGATAAGTACCCGAAGGCGGTGCGAACCATACAGCGCAACGTGGATGCGGTGGTGCGGGCGTGCTCTGTGAGTGGGCTGAACCCGCAGGTGAAGGTGCGGCATTCAAGCGCGCGCACCTACCTGTCGGGGGCTTTAGACGTGTGGGATATTGTGTTCGTGGACCCTCCGTATGCGCTGCCGAATGAGCAGGTGGTGGAGGATCTGCAGCAGATCGCCCCTCACCTCGCCGAGGGCGCCATTGTGGTGGTGGAGCGTTCCGCACGTGATAGTGAGCCGGTATGGCCCAAGAGCGTGCGCCGGTTTGCAGCCAAGAATCACGGGGAGACGGCAGTGTATTATCTTGAACCAGATGCCGCAGAGCTGAGTGCAGAGCCTGTGCTGGGTATAGCTGAGAAGGAGAACTAGATGCTGGTGATTTGCCCCGGGTCATTTGATCCTGTTCATAATGGGCACCTTGAGATTATTGCGCGTGCCGCTTCGCTTTTCGATGAGGTAGTGGTGGGTGTTGCCCATAACCATTCGAAGAAGTACCTTTTTAGCCTTCAGGAACGCGTGCGGCTGGTCACGGATTCTTTAGCGGAACTTGGTATTGAAGGGGTGGGCGTTGAGATTATCCCAACCGGGGTGCTCTTGGCGGAGTACGCGGCTCAACGTGGCGCCAGCGCCTTAGTGAAGGGTCTGCGCTCGGGCACGGATTATGGGTATGAGGCCCCGATGGCGAGTATGAACCGGCGTTTATCGAAGGTAGAGACCGTTTTCTTGGCGGGAGAAGACCGCTACGGTGGGGTATCATCCACGATTATTCGTGAGGTTGCCTCGTTAGGAGGGGATGTGCGCCCGTTTGTTCCGCAGGTAGTAGCCCACGCTCTTGTGCAGCGGCATTAATATACCTGTGGTAATGGACCCGCAAGAGGCATAATGACAGCGATCCGGGGTGGGTTCATTCTGTTGAGGTGCGCTTGCGGGATGGTCTAAACGCCTAGACACGCCCGAGATCGTATGGTTAAGGTCTCATAAACAGTGTGTTATCTTGCATTGTGCTTGCGCACGCTATAGACTGAGATTTTGGTTTATACATTTCATAAGGAGATACGTCATTTCACGTAAAGACTCGTCTGAGCTGGTGCTCTCGGTGACTAACCTGATGCATCGCCCGGGCACTTCGGAAACATTTGCCGAGGTTGTTCCCGCACCAGCTGATTTAGGAAATGCGCTTATTGGCGTTCCTGAGGGTACCGATATTGATATGAACGTTCGGTTAGAGTCTGTGGTAGATGGTATTCTAGTTACCGGCGACGCCGTTGTGGATGTACACGGCGAGTGTAGCCTGTGTCTGGATCCGATTGATTATGAAATGTCGGCCGACATTCAAGAGCTTTTCGTGTTCGAGAAGGCCCCTGAGGGCGGCCCCGAAGACGAAGTGGATGAGCAGTACGCCGTTGAGGGAGAAACGCTTGACCTCGAACCGGCACTGCGGGACGCAGTGATCCTTCAGCTGCCGTTCCAGCCCGTATGCAGGGAAACATGCCAGGGTCTGTGCTCCGAGTGCGGAGCGCGCCTGGAGGAGAACCCAGGGCATCATCACGAGGCGTTAGACCCGCGCTGGTCGGCCCTGCAGGGGCTGCTTGGCACGGGTACCGAAAACTAAATTGTTATTACTAGAGATTGTGAGATAGCTGTGGCTGTTCCCAAGCGCAAAATGTCCCGCGCTAACACCCGCGCACGCCGTTCCCAGTGGAAGGCCTCTGTGCCCCCGCTGGTAAAGACCATCGAGAACGGTCGTGTGACCTACAGCCTGCCGCACCGGGCTAAGGTTGTCACCGATGCTGCGGGTAACGCCCTGTTCCTGGAGTACAAGGGCCGCAAGGTCGCCGACGCATAAATTACAGTTGGCTACCAATGAATAACGTTCCTAGTGCATCTGACGCTAGGGAGTTGCAGAAACGTCTCGGCGTCACTATTGACGCCGAGACGTTTCTGCGCTCCCTAACGCACCGTTCCTATGCTTTTGAGAATCCCGGAGTCGCCCATAATGAGCGCCTGGAATTTCTGGGAGATTCGGTGCTTTCGCTCGCTATCGCAGAGGAGGTGTTTCGCCGCTACCCGGATATGCCGGAAGGGGAACTGGTGAAACGGCATCACGTGGTGGTGTCCACCGTGGCGCTGGCAAAAGTTGCCCGTGAGCTGAGGCTGGGGCCGCATATCCGTTTGGGCAAGGGGGAGCGGCTGACCGGCGGTGCCGATAAAGACTCAATCCTTGCCGATACGATGGAAGCTATTTTCGGTGCAACCTACATGACCCTTGGCAGGGAAGCCGCCCGGGAGCTTGTGCTGCGCTTAATTGCGCCGCTATTGGATGATGAGGCCGTGCTGAATTCCGGGCGTGACTGGAAGACCGATCTGCAGGAGCTGGTGGCTTCCAGGGCCTGGGGCGAGGTCCGGTATGAGGTGAGCGGCGAAGGGCCAGACCACGCACGCCACTACACGGCCAAAGCCGTGGTTGCCGGGCAAGTCGCCGGAACCGGTGAAGGCACCAGCAAGAAAGAAGCGGAACGCCTGGCGGCCGAGGCAGCCTACCGGGTGCTGCTGTGACCCCGGGCTGACGGTGCCTGTTTGCGGTTCATATGAGGCAGTAAGGAGGGCACAGTGCCTGAACTTCCCGAGGTTGAGACCGTCCGTGAGGGTGTTCAGACCCACGCCGCGGGCCGGGTCATTGAGCGTGTGCGTATTCTGGATGCACGTTCTACTCGCCGCCATGTACCGGGCACAGCAGATTTTGCCGCCCGCCTGGAAGGAACCCGCATTCACGGGGTGTATCGGCGCGGCAAATACATGTGGCTCACGCTCGCAGCCACCGGCAGGGGCGGATGCGCCTCCGGCGAGCTACTGCCGTATGCGCTGGTCATACACCTGGGAATGAGCGGGCAGCTGCTGGTAAAAACCCCAGATTTTGCACCCGAGAAGCACCTCAAAATCGTCCTTGAACTTGAACCTGCCGATGGCGAGAGTACCGGTCAAACCACCGAATTACGGTTTGTTGATCAGCGTATCTTTGGCGGCATGTTCCTCTCGGATGTAGTGTCTGACATTCCTGTGAGTGCTTCGCTGTCCGGGGCAGAAGAAATACCGGAAGAGTTTTTGGTGCCGCAGGCCGTACAGCATATTGGGCGTGACCCTGTAGACCCGTATTTTGATCTGTCGCTGATACGGGCGAAGATGCTCCGCACCGCCAGCGGCATTAAACGCCTGCTGCTAGATCAGTCCGTGGTATCCGGTATCGGGAATATTTATGCAGATGAGGCGCTGTGGCGGGCCAGGATTCACTACGCCAAACCATCCCGCACGCTTAGCGCCGCACAGACCCGGGAACTATTCGCCGCTGTGCAGCAGGTACTTACTGAAGCGCTCCGCGTCGGGGGTACCAGCTTCGATGCCCTGTATGTGAACGTCAACGGGCAGTCCGGCTATTTTGATCGGTCGCTGAACGCCTACGGGCGCGCCGGTGAGCCGTGCCGCCGCTGCCTGGATGAGGGACGCACCAGCATTATCGTGCGTGAACCGTTTATGAACCGCTCCTCATACCGGTGCCCCCACTGCCAACGTACCCCGCGCGGGCTTGACCGGACGTAATGAACCTTTACGGCTGAGAGTACTTATCCCCGTAAAACAGGCGTAGCCGCTCATATCCTTCTTCAATTGATACGGCCGGTTCCCACCCCAGCAGTTCACGGGTGTTTCGCTGATCAAACCAGTGCGCCGTTGACAGCTGCTCCGCTAGGAACCCCGTCATGGGAGGCTCATCACCGGCGGTCACCGAATGAGGCAGTAAAGCCCACACCTTCTCAATCAGGCGCCCGGCCACCACAGCCACCGGTGCCGGTACCGAAAAACGCGGTGCGGGAACGCCCACAGCAGTGCAGAAGCCGCTCATGAGCTCGGCAACTGTGCGCGGCTGCCCATTGGTGACCACTACAGCCCGCCCGGCAAGCGCCTCCAACCGTTCGTAACCGTGCACCACTGCGTCGGCGGCGTTATCAATGTACAGGGTGTCGATCAGCCCAGTCCCACCGGATAGAAGCGGCAGCCGCCCCGCACGGGCCCTCTCCAGGATGCGTTCCACCAGCTGCGTGTCTCCCGGGCCCCAGATCAGGTGTGGGCGCAGGGCACCGGTGCACAGATGCTCCCCGGTGGATAGCGCCGTACCGTTCATCTGCAGCACCGCTTTCTCCGCCACCGCCTTTGACCTGGCATAGTTGCCGCGCGCGTGTTCGGGGGAGGCATCCCCGTTCCCTGCACCTACAAGCGCTGCTCCGGCGTGCGCTACCGACGGGGAGGAAATATACAGAAATTTGGGGATCGCATGCTCAACCGCAGCATCCAGCAGACTCTTGGTTCCCTCAATATTTACCCGTTCATAGTCGCGCCAGTCACCGGAGACCGATACTTTCGCGGCTGCGTGCACAATACCGTTCACACCTGTCAGCGCCTGCTCAATGGCTTGCCGGTTGGTGAGGGAACCCCGCACCTGCTCGAACCTGGGACGAATAGTATCCGGCAGCAGGGCGGCTATTCCCGAATCTGAGCGTTGAAACACCCGCACAGTGTACCCGGCACGCAATAGGGCCAGCGCAGACTCGCGGCCCAGCATGCCGCTGGCACCGGTCAGCAGCACACGCTCTGCGTTGCTCGGGGCAAAATCTGATTCTTCAACGGGCCGTAGCGAACGGGGAGATGGGTCGGTGTAGCGTGCCGCCAGGGGAGCGGGGTTAGTCATCATCGCCTCCGAAAGATTATGTATCACTATGGTGGTGTATTTATGGTGTGTACGCAGGGCACAGACACAGGATAGGAGAAGGTTTGAAGGGGGTATGCAGGCACCAGAATGTAGCGCATAAATGCGCTATATTACGCTCCGGCAAGTACCTTCTGAGCCCACGTGCTCAAGGCGGTTCGGTCAATTTTAGAGTTATGGCGAATGTCCGTGGGGTGCTCACGTACTACCAGCACAGCCGCCAGCTCAATACCCGTGTCTTCCTTCACCCGTTCCCGCACTGCACGGCTCAGGGCAAGGGGTGCCTGCCCCTGCTTGAGCGCACGGTCGGTGGCCTCAATCACCAGTACCGCGGCGGCGGCACCGTCCGGGCCCACCGCCACCAGCGCGGCACGGCGCACCTCATCTAGAGTTTCTGCGGACTGCTCAGCAGCCACCGGGGTGAGCACACCCTGAGCGGTGAGAAGCACATGCGCCAGCCGCCCCTCAACCCACAAACGGCCGGAAGCGTCCAGATGCCCAACATCACCGGTGTGGTGCCAGCCGGGGGTAGAGATTGACTCTTCTTCAGTAACCCACAGGGTGTCGTAGCGGTCTTTCACATGCGGCGCCGAGACAAGAATTTCGCCGGTGACACCGGGCTTGCGGGTGGTCTCAGTCGCGGGAGTCCCGTCGTCCTGCAACGCGGCGATTGCTACTGCCGCACCGTACACGGGGTAGCCCACACATACCCCGTCTTTGGCGAACGGGTCAAGGACATCACCCTGAGAGTTCGGGGCACCCTCAGAAATCGCCTGCTGAATCATCTCAAACGAAACATCGGTTACGGGCAGCCCCTCAGTCATCCCATACGGGGTGTGCAGGGAGGCGTTAGGCACCAGCTGGGAGAGCACCTGCAGCAGAGGAACGGGAATCGGCGCCCCTGCTGAGAGCACAGTGGTGACCTTCGCCAGGGCGGAACGCTGCGGCTCGGTCAGCTCCTTCGCGGTAGCCACCACGTTCACCAGTGCCGCCGGTGAGGCGAACACCGTGGAGGCGTCAATGGCTTCAGCTGCTGAGGCCAACGCGGTCGCCGTCAAGGTTTTCGGCTTGGTCACATCCATTTTGGGGGTCACGCTGGTGGCCCCCAGGGCCGGGCCAAGAAGCGCGAACGGGGCGAAACCCGCCACCAGGGCTGACCCTTCCTCGAAACCGTACGTATGAGCGATCGCATCACGCATCCCTGCCAGCTGCCGCTGCGTGTACACCACGCCCTTGGCTGGGCCAGTCGAACCGGAGGTGTAGAGCACCGCCGCATCCGCATCCGGGGCGGGGGCAGGGAACTCTACGGTGCCGGTCTGATTCTTCTGCGCCACTGCGAATACAGAGCCGCTCACACCGAGCAGACGTTCCTGGAAAGCGTTTAACGGCTCAACTGAGATACGCTGACCCGGCCACAGCAGCGAGCGGGCAGCAGCGAGCGCAGCAGGAATACCCACAATGAACTGCGGGTTAGCGCCCTTGAGCGCACGGGTGAGGCCCTTCAAACCCAGCCCGGTGTCAGCCACCACAATAACCGCACCCAGTTTCAAACAGGCGTAGATAAGGGTGGTGAGGCGGGACCCGGGCGGAACCATGAGGTTCACGCGGTCACCGGGGCGCACCCCCAGCTCGTGAAGCTGAGCAGCTGCAGCATCTACCCTATCAGCCAGCTGCTCCCAGGTGAGCTGAACCGCCACCTGGGTGCCGTCGCCTTTGGTGTCCATATCGACCACAGCCAGGGAAGTGTCTCGGGCGCGTTCGGTGAGCGCCGCTAGTATGGGCCGGAATCCGGTGTTATGGGGGGTATCGCCACGGTGGAGATGGTCAAGTTCTTGCCGGGCTTTGCGGTGCGCCGCCTCAGCGTTAACCGGCTCCTGGAGGGTACCCTCGGCGAGCACCCCGAAGTTCTGCCCCAGCCAGCTGAAGATGGGGGTGGCAATATCGTAATCTTCCGCCAGAAGATGTGAGGCTTTCTCATAGCGGTGTACTTTTGCCTGCGGCATGCGGCGCATCAGGTCAAAAAGGTAACGGCGCTGAAATACGGGGTCTTTAGTGCCCCACTGGAAGAACGCGGGGACCTTCAGCTCACGAATACCTTCGGCGATACGCACCATATGTTCGTAGGACGGAATGTCGGCACCTGTGGGGATATCACCCACAAAGTTGCGGATACCCTCACGCCATGCCGGATGCGCGTAGGGGGCGCGGTAGGTGCGCCGGATACCTTCGTCAAGCTTATACGGATACAGGGCACGCGGCTGGTGCACGGTGGGGCCAGCCAACGCGGCTTCAGCAGCGCCCGGGGTGCCTGGATCCGGCAGGCGCCCCCGGTTTTGTGCCAGCCCCAGGGTCACGTCAAGGAACGCGGTGGAGTCTTTTGTGCCCAGCTCATGAACGCTCAGGGCGAGCCGCAGCGGCGCAGGTATACGTTCAATACCGTCGTGGTAAACAGCGGTGTTTGTGAGCATCACCCCTGAGAGGATGCTCTTGTGCTCAAGGGCCCAGCCTAAAGACACCAGCCCGCCCCAGTCATGCGCCAGGATTACTAGCGGCTGTTTGGTCTCATCCAGCCCGGTTTCGCGCGTAAAATCACCCAAATCCGCGATACGGTCTTCAAGGGAACGCCTCTCACCCTCCAAATCGAGGTGGGTGCGTTCGGAGTAGCCCATATCGATCTGATCCACCGCCACCACGCGCCACGGGTTTTCGGTGTTCACCCCGGCGTCAAGCACGGTGCGCCACAGGTACGACCAGGTGGGGTTTCCGTGCACGCACAGCACCGTACCGATCGATTCAAGCCCCTGCTGCTGAAGCACCGGCAGGTTGTCCAGGTAGTGCCAGCGGCGTGCCTGCGCCTGGTTGGCGCGGGCCTCAATGGGGGCGGTGGTGGGCACCTCAAGCCTGTGCGAGTAGCGGGGGTCAACGCCCGTCCACTCTTGAGGGTTGTACGTTGGCTGGGTTTTGGGGAAGTTCAGGTGGCGCATAGAACCGTGTCCTTGCTCTCTTTACGCTGTATAACCGGTGATTTTGCTATGTGGGTGGGTTGCGGTGGTGCGTGTCGGGGAGCCTCACTGCCGAGGCTCCCCGCGGTACATCATATGGTTACCAGGTGATTTCCATGAGCGCTGTGTTAAGCCCCGAACCCACACCCATACACAGGATCCGGTCACCCTTAGCGTAGGTGGGTGCGTACTCGGCCAGGGTCATCGGCAGCGCCGCCGCCGCCACATTACCCCAGCGGGGGAAAGTCAACGGAATACGTTCCCGCTCAATACCGACCGCCTCAATAATGGCGTTCGTGTGGGCGTTCGAAACCTGGTGGGTCACATAGGAGGTCATGCTGCCCCAGTCCCAGCCGTCCTGATGCGCCTGCTCCCACGCCTGCGCCACCAGCTCCAAGCCGTGCTCCAGCAGCCCGGCAGCATCGGTATTCATTCCCTGGTCGGCTTCGCCGCCGATGCACAAATCACGGTGCTCCGTACCTGCCCGCGACACAGAGCCCACAATACGGTGCCCGTTGGGGTGCTCATCCGCCCGGCCTATTACGGCTGCTGCCGCACCCGAGCCGAGGGTGAGGGTGGCGAACTGCGCGAGCACATCATCGCGGGAAGTATTGGGCTGGTTTAGGATGCGCAAGGCGGTACGGTGCCAGGGGGAAGGGTCCTCACCGGCCACAACCAGGGCGTACTCGATAGCGCCCGAGTCGATCATGGTCGCTGCCACCGTCATGGCGTTCACAAACCCCAGGCAGGCGTTTGTAATATCGAAGTTCAAAGCGTGCCGCGGCAGGTTAAGGCGGTCGTGAACACCCACCGAGACGGCGGGTTCAAAATTATCGCGCGTCACCGAGGCGTTAATCATTAAACCGATGCGGTTCCTGTCAATACCGGCGGAGGAGATCGCCTTCTCAGCGGCGGCAACCGCGCCGTCCTCAAAGGTCTGCCCCTGCGCCCAGCCGCGCCGTTCACTAATGCCAGCCAGCCGCTCCAGCAGGCCCTTGGGCATGCGCAACCGCTTGTAGGTGTCTGCCAGCTGCTCATCAAAGTAGTCGCTCGAAACCACCAAGGGCGGTAGCTCGTTCTCAATCGAAAGTAGCGCCGCGTTGCGGTGGCGGATATCGGAGTTCGCCTCTGATCCGGGCGAAGCAGCGTTTTGTGCAGACATAATGCCTTCGTATGTTTTGGACAGTACTATTTCGTTCACGAAAGAAGGGGAGCTTGTGCGCTCCCCGCCTCAGTGTTGGTTACTTAAAATTTACCCTACCGAGGCCCGTATCAGTTATTAGGGCGGGCATATAAAACCCGTCAGCAAGAGTAATAAGCGCCACCCGTTCACTGCGGGCGTAGGCCTGTAACCCTACGCCCCAAGTATAGCCGCCGGGCCCGCCAAATCCTGATACGTTAACCTTATAGGTAGCTGAAAATCACGGCTGGGCCGAAAACCACTACCGGAAGGATACTCCCCGTGCACCTGCATTCGCTCACCCTGCGCGGTTTCAAATCCTTCGCCTCCGCCACCACGTTCGAGTTCACCCCCGGCATTAACGCGGTGGTGGGTCCGAACGGTTCAGGCAAATCAAATATTGTGGATGCGCTCGCCTGGGTCATGGGAGAACAAGGCGCTAAAAGCCTGCGCGGCGGGTCCATGCAGGACGTTATTTTCGCTGGGGCCGGGGCTGAACAGGGCGGTAAATCAGCACTGGGGCGGGCAAAGGTGAGCCTGCGCATCGACAACTCAGACGGGGCGCTGACGATCCCCTCAGCAGAGGTCGAAATTTCCCGCACCATGTTCCGCGCCGGCGGCAGTGAATACGAGATTAATGGTTCCCCGGCCCGGCTGACTGATGTGCAAGACCTGCTGTCTGAGGCGGGCCTGGGGCCTGAGATGCACGTGCTGATCGGCCAAGGGCAGCTGGATAAGATTCTGCACGCCTCCGCCGCTGAACGCCGCGAGGTGATCGAAGAAGCCGCCGGAATCCTCAAATACCGCCGCCGTCAAGATAAAACAGCACGTAAACTTGAGGCGATGAGCGCGAACCTCACCCGGCTCAACGACCTGGCAGCCGAGCTGCAGAGCCAGCTTAAACCGCTGGGGGAGCAGGCCGAATCTGCCGCGGCAGCACGCGAACTGCAGGCGCGTATCCGTGAGCTCAACGCGCTGCTGATTGCCCGCCAAGCCCACGCCCTTGATGGCTTATTAGACACTGAGCGTGAGCGGGGCGCCGCAGCCGCCGAACACGCCGAGCAGCTGCAGCAGCAGTGGTCACAAGCCCACGCCGACGGCCTGGAACATGATACGCACCTTGAATCTTTACGTGCCACCCAGGCGGCTCACGCCGAGCAGCTTTCGCACCTGAACCAGCTGCTCACCCGCACGCACGCCACCGCCTCCGTGGCTGCCGAACGCGCAAAAACCGGGCAGCAAAACGCAGATATGACCGGTTACGACGCCGAAGTCAACAGGGCAGCAGAGCGCATGGAGGCCGACGAGCAGGCGCTGACCCAAAGCACCGCAGCCCTCGAACAAGCCCGCGAAGCACTTCAACAGGCTGCCAAGGTCGCCGAGTCGGCGCGCGCCCAGGTGCAGAGTATCGAGCGGAAGCTCACCGCCCACGCCGCCGCAGCCCAGCAAGAGCGCCAGCGCCGTGCCGAACTCACCGAAGCCGCCGCCGTGGCACGCGCCGGGTACGAGCGGGCCAACGATGAGGAAACAAACCGCAGGGCAGAGGTAGAACAGCTCACCGCAGAAGCAGCCGGAATCGCCGGTCAACGCGCCGAAGCTGAGGCCGCCCACGCTGCCGCCGAGGCCGAACATGACGCCCACGAGCAGCGTCTTACGAAGATCCGTCAAGAGCGCATGAGCGCAGAAGAAAAACGCAACGCCGCTCGGGAAGAAGCCGCCCGCACCGCCCAAGAAGCAGCAGGTGCCCGCGAGCGCGCCGCTACCCTGCGTGAAGCTCTCGGCACCCACCTGAACCAGGAGGAATCACAGGGGGCGTCAAGCCCCGCAGCCGATAACCTGCTGCGTGTTCTGGACGTTATCACCATCGAACCAGGCTGGGAAAAAGCCGCCGCCTCCGCCCTGGCGCAGCTGGCAACCGCCGCACTGAACGCCCCCAGAACAGCCAGCATCTCACGCATCCTCCCCGCGGGCTCACCAAACAGTGCTCCTGAAAAGCACCCCGAACCCGTGATGCCGCCAACCGTAAAAGCCCATGCTGCACACAACATCATCACCATACGCGCTGAAGACCCCGCCGGTACCGGCCCCAAACCGCTGCGGAAAGCAGAAACCCAGGCCCTGAAAGCGGCACTCGACGAACAGCTTGCGGGAGTCTACTGTGCTCCCACCGCACACCACGCCCGCGCAGCACTTAAAGCGGGGGCCCGCCTAGCAATAGATACGCACGGTATCGTGTACTCGCGCCACGCTGAGCTGCACCCCGATGCGGGGGCCAGCGCCCTCGAACTGGCTGCCGCCGCCCGCACAGCGCAAGAGCACGCCGAGGCTACCGCCCGTCTAGCCCAGCACGCCGCCCAGAAACTCGCAGCCGCAGAGAAAAAGCTCGCCGAAACACTCACCACTGAACGGGATACCGCCAAAACCCTGGGGCAGGCGCGTGCCGCACTGAGCGCCGCCCAAACCGCGCAAGAACGCATTACTGTTCGTGGTGAAAGCATGGATGCGGAACTGCGCCGCGCCCAAGAACGACTCGAAACCGCCCACACAGCAGCACGCCTAGCGAACGAAACCTACGCCCATGCCCGAGCCGAACTTGACGCCCACGAAACCGCGCAGCAGCACCCCGCAGAGGCGGCGCAAACGCACCCGCCCACCACACAACAGGCCCTAGAGGCCGAGCTGGCTGCTGCGCGTGATGCCCACACGCAAGCAGAAAAAACCCGCCAAGAAGCCCACTCCGTTATGGTGCGCATCGAAGCGGAATACGCAGCAGCACAAACAGCCCTCACCCGCGCTCAAGACCTGCACCAGCGCGCCATCAGCACCCGGCAGAACGCCCACGCTGCGGCTGCTCACACCCAGCGCTTGGCACAGCGCGCCCAGGGCACACACGCCCGTGCCCTCGCCCTCGCCCACGCTCTTGAACACGAAATAGCAAAGCTGCGCCAACATATTGCCGACACCACCGGCGAAATCGAAAAAATAACGGCCCAGCGCACCAAAAACCGTGCCGAACAGCAAGAGCTTGAAACCGCCCGCGCCGCAGCCCTCACCCTCGCCGCCCGAAGCGAAACCGACATTGCGCGCATCGAAACCCGCCGCGAGAACCTGTCCGAACGAGCCCAGCTGCTCACCAGCCTCACCCTTGATGAGATCACCACCGCCCACCCGCAGGCTGCGGCAGGGGACGAAGAAGTCAGCGAAGAAACCCTCAAAGAGCGCCTCACCGCCACCGAAGCCGAGCTCCGCCGACTAGGCAGCGTCAACCCGTTAGCACTGGAAGAATATGAGGCGCTCACCGAGCGGCACAGCTACCTCCGTGAACAGATCGCAGACCTCAAAAAGTCCCGTGCCGATCTGAACACTGTTATGGACGAAGTCACCAGCCGCATCACCGAAGTGTTCACCGCCGCGCTCGCCGACATTAACGAGCATTATGAACATATTTTCGCCACGCTTTTCCCGGGCGGTCAGGGGCGGCTAGAACTCACGGACCCCGAAGACACCCTCAACTCGGGTATCGAGATTTTTGCGCGGCCCGCCGGCAAAAAAGTTAAACGTCTCTCGCTCCTCTCAGGCGGTGAACGGTCGTTAGCGTCCCTGGCTCTGCTCATTGCTATTTTCATGGCCCGCCCCAGCCCCTTCTACGCCCTTGACGAGGTGGAAGCAGCCCTTGACGACCGCAACCTGGGGCGTCTGCTTGAGGTGATTGAGCAGCTGGGGCAGCGCTCGCAGCTGATTCTGATCACGCACCAGAAACGCACAATGCAGGTGGCACAAACCCTGTACGGGGTGTCGATGCGTGAGGGGGTTTCAACCGTTATTTCGCAGAGCGTGGAGGAGCTGCGTGAGCTTCTCTAACGTTTTCTGCGCACAAAACATGTGGGCTTAAGAATACTTCTTAAGCCCACATGTTTTGTGAATGTTCCTTTACTTCCCGGTATAGTTCTCATCCGCCAGTTCGCTGGGCCAGCGCGGGGTGCGGAACGGCAGCCAGGTGAGCGAAGCCGCCAGGAGCAAACCTCCGCAGAGCATGAACGCGGGCGTAAACCCCCACGTATCGGCGACGGCACCGGCGAGAAGCGGACCCAGAATCATGCCGAAGTCACTGTGCATTTGGAAGGTCGCAAGCACGGGCGCACCGTCGCGTTTACCGCCGATCACATCGGCAACAGAGGCTTGCAGCGAGGGCGTGATCAGTGCAGCACCGGCCCCCATGCCCACGATCAGGGCTATGAGCATCCAGGGCGCCGAAGAAATACCAATGGTTGAAATGGCGGTTCCGGCGATCAGCAAACCGATAAAAATCATGATGCGCCGCCCCAGGCTGTCAGATAGACGCCCCGAAACGGTTTGGGTGAGAGCATTGGCTAACGAACCGACCGCCATCACCGTAGAGGCAAGGACGGTTCCCTCCGATGCCTTAGACGCATCGCCGCCCGTCGCTAAATATGCCGCGAGCAGCGGAATCAGGGAGGACTGTATGCCTAAAACCGCCCAGCCAATTGTGAAGTTCGTGAAAAGCGCTGAGCGGTAGTTCGTAAATTTGAGTGCCTGCCGAACGGTCATAACGGCTGGTGTGGGGGTTTTCTGCTGAGACGGCGCCTGACCCGATGCGAAACTCCGGACTGAGGCTGGTGCATCGGCTGCAGGAGCAGCGGTTGTACCGGGCTTGTCGGCATCAGATGAAGCGCTGGGGGCAACATCATCCTGGGTGGGAAGACTGTACGCCTCACGTTCAGCATCGATCTGATCTGCCGGGGGCAGCATAAACCACACGATAGCCCCAGCCACCAGCAGAGAGCAGCCGTAGAGGGCGAACGGCAGGCGCATCCCCAAGCCGCTGAGTGCGCCGCCGACGACCGGCCCCATAATGTTCCCAAGCAGGAATGCGGTAGCGTAGTATCCCGAAACCCGCCCGCGCATATGCGACGGCGCTAAACGCACCAGAAGACCCATCGCAGAAACCGTGAACATGACCGAACCGATACCTGCGAACGCGCGCGAAGCCAACAGCACCCAGTAATCCCAGGCGGCGGCATTTACGAAGGACGAAACCGCCACAATAATCATGCCGCAGGTGTAGATTGGTCGTTCACCAAACCGGGAGATAAGCTTGCCCGCACTCGGCGCGAAGGCTAACCGCATGGCTGCTAATGCCGAGACCACAATCGTTGTTGCCGTAACACCCACATTAAAGCTACGCGCAAAACTGGGGAGTACCGGCGCCACAAGCCCGTACCCGAGGGCGATCATGAACGATGCGGCGATGAGAACTTTAAGGCCGGTGGGGATTTTGCCGCCCTGAACAGTTTCTCGCGTGCGAGTAAAACGGATGCGCCGCCCAGTTTCTTCTTCGATGGTGGCGGTGCCCAGAGCGTCCGCGCCGGGGGTGATAATGGGCAGCGAACCGGTGGTGGTGCTGGGGTGGTCGCAGTGATTGTTACGTTCGGGTGTTGTGGGTTCTGGCATTATCCTTCTTCGCTGATGTATCTGTGTGCCCGATGCGCTAGTGGGCGGGCGTGAGCTGGTGCTGGTGTGCTGGCGTTTTCTACAATCGCTAGTCTACTCCTGCCCGGGGTTTATCTGCACGATTCATCTCCTAGAAACACTGTGTTGGGAGAGTGTGAACCGGTAAGCTAGTAGTGTGAATGAAACTATGTGGATAATCCTTGCAATTGTGCTGGGCGTGCTGGTTCTTATCGGTGTGCTCTTTGCGTTTTTGCGTTCCCCGAAGGCGCCTCGCGGCGGGTACCCGAGCACCCGCGACGCCGATGATACCGGCGGTGCCAAAGAGCCTGAGGGTGAAGAACCGCAGGAGCCGGGGGTTGAGACTCCCGCGCCGGTTGCGGGGCGTCTGGTGCGGCTGCGTGCCCGTTTGGCACGGTCGAACAACATGCTGGGCAAGGGGCTTTTGGCTCTGCTCTCACGAGATCGCATTGATCAGGATGTCTGGGACGAGGTCGAAGAGACTCTGCTCATGGCTGATTTGGGTGCTGAGCCGACCACCCGCCTGGTGGAGGCGCTTCAGAAGCGGGTGCGTGTGGAGGGTACCGATAACCCTGCCGCCGTGAAGAAGATGCTTCATGAGGAGCTTCTTGAGATTATTGGCCCCACGATGGATCGTGAGCTAAAGACCGAAGGCACCGACGGCAACCCCGGCGTGGTGCTTGTGGTCGGCGTGAACGGCGTGGGGAAGACCACGACGGTCGGTAAGATCGCCCGCGTGATGGTCGCGGACGGAAATTCGCTTCTGCTGGGTGCGGCTGATACCTTCCGTGCTGCGGCTTCCGAACAGCTGACGACTTGGGGCGACCGCGTGGGCGTGAAGACCGTGCGCAGCGAAAAGGAAGGTGCTGATCCTGCCTCTGTTGCTTTCGACGCGGTGAAGACCGCTAAGGCTGAGGGTATCGGCACGGTGCTGGTCGATACTGCGGGTCGCCTGCAGAATAAGGCCGGTTTGATGGATCAGCTCGGTAAGATTAAGCGCGTGATCGAAAAGGAAGCCCCCGTGACCGAGGTGCTTTTGGTAATTGACGCGACAACCGGGCAGAACGGTATGGTGCAGGCAAAGGTCTTCGGCGAAATCGTGGACGTGACCGGTATTGTGCTCACCAAGCTCGACGGTACCGCAAAGGGCGGCATCGTGGTGGCTATTCAGGAAGAATTGGGTGTTCCCGTCAAGCTCGTGGGGCTCGGCGAAGGTCCGGACGATCTGGCCCCCTTCGACCCCGAAGGCTTCGTGGATGCGCTCCTCGACTAGCTGCCTATAAATAACCACATGCGGCGCCCCCGATGGGAAATAACCTCCAGGTGGAGGGGTAAAAATTTCCGGCCGGGGGCGCTGTAATGTTACAGGTGGGGTTCCCTGGTTTAGCTAGTACCTATTAGAGATATGTAGACGTTAGGGATCCATGTGATCGCCCAATAGTAAGTAAGGGAGCTTCCGATAACGGCTTGCCGTTTTCTGATGGCTTGAGTCTGCGTTATGGCTACTGATAGAGATAACCAAACAGCCAAATAGCTGGTCAGTCCTAGGCATATGTTGAAAAAGGGCAAGAATGCCTAAGACCCTGGTACGGTCGAAGAGCTGTCAGACTCATGCAAACTGTGTGTAGAGGGAGAATGGTATCGTTTAATGTCTGCTATCTCAACATGGGCTAGAATAGGAAGAGAGAAGGAAAAATTCTTGAGTTCACTCACAGCCTTGTGAACTTTTCTGAACAATTCAGGGAAAAAGTCTAGTAGGGAATTATAACTTTGACTAGTAGAACCGTAGGCGTTTCTTCCTGCTTGTAGAATATTGAAGTTGGGGCTGTGTTCTTTTTTACTGTCTGTTTCGAACACATAAGCTCAAGTGGCCCAGTGTGGTCAGTATAATACTGCATGTGCGCTGTAAGAATTTTGAGAGTTAGGATATACTAATGGTTTACACCAAATAATAGGATCGTGACTTAGAAAGTGTTAGTACAGGTAAGTTTCCACGTTGGGGAGGTCTGAAAAGCTCTTTAGTAAAGGAAAAAGCAGATATTTCTGTATTAACCGCTTCAAAGAGGTTACCGGCCACCTAAAGAAGGCGGCGGATAAGTTACATAACTATATGGTACTGGAAACAGGGATGTTGTTATGTAACCCTTGAAGAGTAACTCTCACTGATACTCCAACTTGGTTTATAAATGCTAACGGTATTTTATTCAGTGTACGTGCATCCATCGGGTCTATGAACCTTGCAATAGGGAAATGCTGTATCGGTTGAGGGTTGTCTTCTATTCGTCCGTTAGTAAAAACCGAAGGACATTGTTGTTTTACATCCCTTAAAAATAGCCCTCATGTCTGGGAGGTTTTGAAGGTGAAGAACTACATTTAGTTATATTAATAAAAAAGGATCTTTTAAATTTGGAAATACCTTACTCAAGTGGGTATAATTCTGAATCTATAGGAGGGGTTTTAGAAACAACCGAGAGTTATATTTTGAATTTTATTTATCAGAATATTTTACTCATTGACTTACGCGAGAAACTTACTGATAAACTTATTATAAAATTTAAGGAAAGTGATGACTGTTATGCTTAGAAATGCAATAAAACTTGGAGGAATGGTGTGTCGAAATTTTCGTAAAATATTCCATGTGCCCAGAAATGAATTTAGTCAGCGTCTTTGCTGGATTGCTACACTCGGTGTAGTTGCAATAGTTTTTATTCCACCGCTTGCATCTTTCCTCCTTAATGATTTTATAGGAGTGCGATTTGAACAGGGTGATGGATCAAAAGAAATTCGTACCGCTTTACTGTATATGGCTGGTGGATTAATTGCTCTTGTTACTCTAAATGAGACCCATAGTAAGAACGAAATTGAAAGAAAGAAAAATAATGATGATGCTGAAAATATTAGGGAACAGATTGCAGTGCAGAAGAATCAACTTAACATACAGAAAAATCAGTTGGATTTTCAGCAGGAGCAATACAAAGATTCTAAGATTCGAGAAGTTAACTTATCCTTTGCTGACGCATATACTCAGTTAAGTAGTGGCTCTTTGACGGGACAACGTTTGGGCGCTAATAAGATACTCCAAGTGGTAGATGACTGGTTAAATATGGGGAACAAGAAACAAGCTCAATCTGTTTTAAATAACATATTTGAGTATATTCGTAAAGGTGCTGTAGGAGATGGTAGGGTGAATAATGAAAACTATCCATTTGAGAATGTTAAATGGATTGTTGAAGCTATTAAGGAATATACGATACGTAGTAACCAACAGAACAGTACCTCTTTGTGGTCTGATCTAGATTTCAATTTTGATGGATGCATATTTAATTTTGACGTCGATTTATCTGGTATAGATATACATGGAAACCTAAGCTTTCGAAATTCTACTTTTGCAAAATCTTTAGATATGAGCAGTTCTAAAATTCAAACTGTAAATTTTTATAAAGCATCTATGGAAGAAGGAATATTTAATAAGGTCAATTTTATGATTGCTGACTTTGTGCATACTAGGATCGACAAGGCTTCATTTGCTAATGCAAAATTTAAATCTGTTATATTTCAAGAGACAAAAATAGGAGATAAGATAGAAACATATTCTATACCTCATGTATTTGGTGGAGCTGAGATTTCGATGACTGGGCGTGGAAATATTTTTAACTTTACTGAAGACTCTTTAGAAGAACTTTCTAGGTTAGCTCCAGAAGAACTCCCTCCTGGTGCGCGAAAGGGCGACTGCTATATGTCGTGTTGTGGCCAGTCTATACCTCATAAACACAACTAGAACTACCAGTATATTAATATTTTGAATATTTGATGTTGTATCTGTCTAGAAATATTCTTATTTCGCCTTTATCTCTAGAGGCTTGGGGGTAGTGCTTCATGTAACTCGATACCTATTATTAGTTGTAGATGGAAAATATCTGCTAGAAGGAAACTTAGGTTTTTTATGAGGGTGAGTACCTGGTCACCCAGTTTCAGGGTAGAAGTTATATTGTCCTGAATCTTGTGCCAGAATGTTTTATTAGTTGGAATTGCCGGTTAGACTATAGAGGAGAGGAGGGAAGTGATGACCGTTAAAGTTCCTGTAGAGCCGAGTGTGCTTCGCTGGGCGCTTGACCGTGCTGACATGTCCGAGACTGAAAAGGCTTTTGACAAGCTACGTGTTTCTGAATGGCTCAGACAAGATAGTCAGCCAACCATTAGTCAGCTCACGAAGTTTGCCCAGAAGACCCATGTTCCCTTCGGTATGCTCTTCCTCTCTGAGCCTCCTGTTGAAGAGAAACCTCTCGCTGATTTTCGGTTCCGTGGTTCCGCACCAGAGAAATATTCTGCTGAGCTAACCGAAACCATCCTGGAACAGCAACGGCGGCAAAACTGGTACCGTGACTATGCTATTGCGCGTGGCTTAGAAGTGAATGAATATGTGGGATCTGAAACTTTAGCGAGCAACCCCGAACAGGTAGCCGACCGTATTCGTTATGATTTCGGGTACACTCCTGGGATGGTGCGCTCTGGAACCGAGGCACGCAAAGCAATTATAGAACTATTGGAAGAAAACGGTTTTCTCATCAGCGTTGCCGGAGTCGTAGGTTCCAACACTCACCGCCCCTATGATCCGAATGAGTTTAGTGGATTTTCGCTCTCCAATGACTATGCGCCCACTATTTTCGTTAACGGTCGAGATACTAAAAACGCCCAAATCTTTACATTATTGCATGAGCTGGGGCATCTTCTGCTAGGGGAGAGCGGAGTATCTGTCTCCGGCGGCGAAGAGGTACATCAGCAGCATGCAGAGCAACAGGCTTACAACGAACATTGGTGTGACTCCTTTGCTGCACATTTTTTAGTTCCTTCTGCAGAGATACGCAAAAAAGTACGAGCATTACCCGGCGACGGGGATGAGATAACAGAGGACTCGATAGAGAAACTGGCATCGCATTTCTGCGTCAGCGTCTTGACGATCCTCAATAGTTTGCTAAATGAAAAGCTTATAACGTGGAATAAGTATACCAAGTTATATGAGCCCATGCGTGAACAAGCTATTGCTTATGCACAAGAAAGCGGTAAAACCTCTGGCGGAGGTGACTATTACCGCCCAAAAATCTATGCTCTAGGTAAACGGTTCGCAAGTGCAGTTTTTGCCGACGCTGCTAGTGGGCGCACCACATACACGGAAGCGCACCGCCTGCTTGGTGTCCCCAAAACAGAAACCTACGAGAAGCTCGCGCAGAAGGTAAGGGAAGCATAACGTGTCTCCTGATACTATTTTTCTCCTTGACACTAACGTGTTAGTGGAAGCTCACCGCAGATACTATGCACGCGATATAGTTCCTAGTTACTGGAAATGGCTCCACGATGAGATCGCTCAACGGGGACGGATCATCAGTATTCTTCCCGTTTATAAAGAGCTCATTGCTGGCAAGGATGAACTCGCGCAATGGGTTGCAGAAAGAAAAGAGTATTTTAAACCTTTGACAGCAGAAAGCGTAGCAGCTTTGGGAACGGTGGCTAACTGGGCGCAGAACAAAGACCAGTATAAGCAAGCAGCAAAAGATGAATTTCTGCGTGTTGCTGATAGCTCGCTCGTCGCTTTTGCCAAAGCGCACGACTACAGGGTCGTGACTCTTGAGCAACCCGCGCCAGAATCTAAGAAAAGAATTCTGATACCAGACGCCTGCCATGCCCATGGAGTAAAGTACTGCGGTCCTTTCGAGATGATGAGGTCTCTTGGTGGATCAATCTGATGGGCTGTCACCATCTGGTACATGGTGAAAGCCCATCAGGCTGGCAGGAACCCGCTAGTATTTTGCTCCCGAAGGAACGCGATGATAATCATTCTGAGTCATAGTGTCAGGGAGTTGAGTAGAAGCCGTCACAATGTTGTACAAGAGGTATATTGGAGAAAAAGCTACAAACATTAATGACTCCATAAGTGCTACCAGACTTTCAAACCTCGTAGACCTGCGTTCGGGGAATTGATGCGAATTGCCAAAAATAAAAACTATCACTGAAATACTTAAAATTATGATCCATTCGAAGGGAGTAGTCCCACGTAGTGTGATCATTGTTAAACTTAGCATAATCCATGTGGGTGAGTAGGATAATGAAATCTCTGACCTATGAATGTAGGATACATGGGAAACCCCGATGAGAAAGTTAGCTACGCAAAATATAAACACACCATTGAGCTGAGAAAATTCTTGAACTATCGTGTACCACTGCGTATCAAGGTGAGCATAGCGAAGGATTTCGTTAAGTGCCGAAAGAAGCGAGATATTTGGTGCTGTTGCTTCAATAAATACACACCACATGAATGAAGCAACAAGCACATTAAACATATGCACATTCTTCGGCAGGGTATTTTTAATAGCATTTGCGAATGAAGAAGTGAATGGTTCTAAGGGAACTGCCACAGGAATCCTCCTAATATTTTGAACGATATGATCCCTTCTTCCTACGAAAGGAACCTTTAGACACAGTTCTAACGTATAACTCTTCGAAGGGCCTCGCCACCAAACTCGTCATCCTCCAGCATCGCCGCTGGGTGCGGCACGGTTTATGCACATTTCCTCCAGGATTTTGCGATAATCAAAATCAGAGAAAACCTCACCACCACAGCATATTTTGTTGAAATGTAAAATTTTTGCAGGAGAGATATATGGAGGACCTTCCCGCTCTTGTCTCAGGCTTCTCCCTGAGCCGTGCCCGGCTGGCTGCCGCAGCGGGAGTGAGCGAAGCAGCCATTAAAAAGCTCACCAAGAAAGAACTTGTGCCTTCTCTCACCGCCAAGAACGACATCGACTTGAGTCTCACCTTCAACATTATGCTGGGTCTTGACGATCATGGAAACACCACAGGTAAGAACCGAACTAAAACGGCGAGCCCCAAAGAATTCGCCTGTAACTTGCTTCGTGAACGTTTCCTTGCTGAGTTCACCAACACCGCCGATCCGATAGGGGTTATTGAGCTCCTGAGTTCTCTCGTTATGCTGTACACCCCGCTTGAGCAAACGGTCGAAAACCCACTTGCTATTCTTGAAGTCGCTTACGTTCAACATCCAAAAACTAGGCTCGAGCTTAAGACATCAGAAACAGAGCCTTTATCCCAGAACTCTGTACGTGTATATCGAGAACCTCCAACATGGCTTAATATTGAGGCGTTCCCCGAAGAACAGCGTCCATTGATCACAGATATCGTGGTTCCTGTGTGGAACAGGGGGATGAAAAACTCACATATCAAGATCTTTCTAGTCCCGAAGGATTGCAGCACCTTATATGCATCTATGCCTTCATTGCAACTAAGGGAATAAGAGAATGATAATAAGTTTATTAAGATACAAAATATTCAATAAAAATATCAAATTACGATTAAAATATGCCTTACTTAATCATAAAGTTCTGCATTTATATTGGCAAAAATTTGATACTTGTCGAGAATTTATGATTCATCGAAATGGCATAAAATATAATCTTTGTCGTAAACTATTGTAAATAGTATTTTGGGGAGGAAAAACTATTCTTGAAGTATATAATGAAATGCTAGAAGTATAATAATAGTAAACAGTAGATTCATGGTACGAATCACGCCTAACTTTCCTTTATTTTGGCAAAGATGCTGGCATCAACTGCGGCGCATTTAAGACGGAGATTTTGGGATTTTATATAAGCTTTATTCGACGGTAGCGATATGGGTGAGTTCCCCATCCCACCGCGGCAGCTCATGTGTAAGAAACTCTGGTTTGAGCGGATAATCCGCCAGGGATTGAAGCGGCAGCCACACGCAGGGGTAGTGGTGCCCTTCGTCGCGGGTGGTTATTGGGACCGCTTCAGAATCAACATCTACGAGGTAGTGGAATTCGATGCGGTGGTTCGGCATACCGTGCACCTCGAAAAGGTGCTCTCCCACGAACGCAAGCTGCCGAACCGTGCAGTCGATACCTAGTTCTTCGCGTATTTCGCGGCGTACCGCATCCGTGCTGTGCTCACCGACGTGCACTGCGCCGCCGGGTACAAAGTATTTGTTGTGGTGACTGTAGGTGAGAAGTTTTCCCGCGTGCATGATCAGCGCCGAGGCTCGCACCCCGTATTGGTGTCCTGCAGCTGTCGTCCGAAAGTCCATACCTCTATTATGTGGCTGTGTGCTGTTGTGTGGTTTCGCCAAACGCTCATTAAAGGGTGCTATTGTCAGCATATTAGGGCATATCCTGTATCCTTGTAGATTGATTACCCATGTTAAAGATGCGGGCTGGCGCGGCCATAATATTGCCGTGTGTCCCGCTCACCGACGTATAGAAAGTGACCACGGCTCGTGTTCAATTCGCTCTCAGACCGGTTGACGGCAACCTTTAAAAACCTGCGCGGCAAGGGACGCCTCTCAGAGGCTGATATTGATGCGACCGTGCGGGAGATCCGGCGTGCGCTGCTGGATGCGGACGTCGCCGTTCCGGTGGTGCGTGAGTTCGTTGCGCATGTGAAGGAGCGTGCGCTTGGTGCGGAAGTGTCGGAGGCTCTGAACCCCTCGCAGCAGATCGTGAAGATCGTCAATGAGGAGCTGGTGGGTATTCTGGGTGGGCAGACTCGCCGTATCAATATGGCGAAGAGCGGCCCCACCATTATTATGCTCGCTGGTTTGCAGGGTGCCGGTAAAACCACGCTGGCGGGTAAGCTGGCGAAGTGGCTGAAGGGTCAGGGGCACACCCCCATCCTGGTAGCATCTGATTTGCAGCGCCCAAATGCGGTGACCCAGCTGAAGATTGTGGGTGAACGCGCGGGTGTACCTGTTTTTGCGCCTCACCCGGGTGTGACTAGTGAGTTCGACACCCCCACCGGTGACCCGGTGCAGGTGGCCCGAGATGGTGTGGCTGAGGCGCGTGCGAAGCTGCATGACGTGGTAATCGTTGATACTGCAGGCCGTTTGGGTGTGGATGCTGAACTCATGCAGCAGGCACGTAATATTCGTGATGCTATTGAGCCGCAAGAAGTGCTGTTCGTGATTGATGCGATGATCGGCCAGGATGCGGTGAATACCGCGAACGCCTTCAACGAGGGCGTGGACTTCACCGGTGTGGTGCTTTCCAAGCTTGATGGTGACGCCCGCGGCGGTGCGGCGCTTTCGGTTGCTTCGGTGACCGGCAAACCGATTATGTTTGCCTCCACGGGTGAGAACGTGGGTGACTTTGAGCAGTTCCACCCTGACCGCATGGCCAGCCGCATCCTTGATATGGGCGATATTCTGACCCTGATCGAGCAGGCTGAGGCTAACTGGGACAAGGCTGAAGCCGACCGTATGGCGAAGAAGTTCATTGACCAGGAAGACTTCACGTTTGAGGATTTCTTGGCGCAGATGCAGCAGATTCGCAAGCTTGGTTCTATGAAGAAGCTTCTGATGATGATGCCCGGCGCGGCACAGATCCGTCAGCAGTTGGAGGCTTTTGATGAGCGTGAAATTGACCGGGTTGAGGCTATCGTGCGTTCAATGACTCCGCATGAGCGTGTGGCCCCGAAGATTATTAATGGTTCCCGCCGTGCGCGTATTGCGAAGGGTGCGGGTGTTACCGTCTCTGAGGTGAATCAGCTCATGGAGCGTTTCGCTCAGGCTCAGAAGATGATGAAGAAGCTTGCCGCCGGTAAGATGTCCGGTGTTCCCGGCGGTATGCAGATGCCCGGTATGGCGGCTGCTGGCGGCGGTAACCGTAAGAAGAACAAGAAGAATAATAAGAAGAAGGGGTCGCGTTCGGGCAACCCTATGAAGCGCGCACAGCAGGAGGCGCAGGCGCAGCAGGCGGAGAAAGCCCGTCAGGGCGCTGCCTTTGGGCAGCAGACGCAGCAGCAGGAGCTTGACCTTGCGGATATGAACTTGCCTAAGGGCTTTGAGAAGTTCTTGAAGTAGAGCTCAACGTACTGTGTTAGCCCAGATTTGGCGCTCAGCCGAATAGGGTGTCTGGCCGTGGTACTGGTGAGAGAATATTGACATTAGACGGGTTGCTGAGGCCCGTGCCCTGAGCGCGGGCACGGCGCGCACCCCGTTCGGTCTAACGATTTAAGGGGTGAAGTCCAACAGGCCGGTGGAAAGCAATGCTGCAAGGAATGTAAGGAGTCCCCGTGTCGAGTGAAGACAAGCATAATTTTGGTGCCCCGGATACCCCGAGTGACTTCACCGTACCGCAGCGGGATGGTGATGCATCCGAGTATGGCAGCGCGAAAGGCTTGGAGCCGGTGTGGGTGCGGCTTTCTCTGGAATACGGTGAGAACACTCCGTCGATGGGCGAGGCCCAGGTGGTGTATTCAACTGTTTCGGGCCAGTTAGCTGACGGTGATGCTGCTGTGGCTGACAGCATTGTTGAGCTGATCCGTAAAGCGCAGCAGATGTACGCCACCCCGAATCAGGTGGAGGATACTGAGCGGCTGGATGAGCTGGCAAAGTCACTGGAAAATAGTGAGCTGACTTTTGAGAAGCTCAGCGAAATGTGGGCGGATTCTGATGCCGTCTCTGACGCTCATAACGGTGCAGCAGATGGTGCTGCTTCGCCCGGCGGTGCGGAGGAACGGACTCAACCGTTGCAGGATACGGGGGAGTTTACCGTAGAGGTTCGCCCAATGCCTTCATCAGATAGCACTGTGCCAGGGAAAAACCAGCGTAAATCCGGTACCTCCGAGGTGCGTTTGGGTCTTGAAAATATTATTGACCCTGCCCAGGAAGAGGAGCTGCACCGGCGCCGGGTGCTTGCACGCGGTGCCTCCCACGATGATATTGTGCAGAAGCTTACTGCGCTCACCGGTGAGCGGCCTGAGCTTGTGGCCTACGAACTGGGCGAGACCGAGGTGCAGGTGTATGTGCTGTGCGGTGTTGACAGCGATGGGTATTTGAACGTTTTTCAGCTGCGCCCCGAGCAGCAGGCCCGCACCGGCAGCGTCTTTGCCGTGGGTGAGCCCCTTGAGGACTATGTGGCCTGGCTGGTTGATCAGCTTCCTGTTACAGGTGCTGCACTTGAGGATTCGCCAACTATCTGGGTGCCCCTATTTGGGGGTGCCGATGAGCTGGAGTTTTTGACGGATGCCGATGCGGCGGCCCTGCTGGATGTTGATATTGATGTGCTGACCGCCCTGCTGTTAACGCGCGGTGAACGGCAGTTCGCGGTGGCCCCTGCCGGTGCTTGGACCCTGGTTGCGGGTATGCCCGATGACCTGTTGGCGCTCATTGATGATGTGCAGTGCACAGCCCTTGTCGCGGAGGGTAACGAGAACCAGCAGCATCTGGTGGTTATTGTGCCTCCTGAGGAGCCGGATTCCTTGGATGAGGATCCTGCGGATGCCGCATCGTTGAATGATTGGGTGCAGAGTGTGCTTGGGGTTCCTACGGACCCTGAGGTTATGCTTCTTGAACTGCGGTGGCAGGGCGTGCCGAAGCAGCTGACTCGTCCCATATCTGATGAGCAGAGGCAGGCGTGCGGGGCTGAGCTCGCGGATGTGCTGCTGGACCTTCCCGGTATGCCGCTGGAGTCGGCAGAGACGCGTGATGCGAGGGAACGTTCGGTGGAGGTGCTGGCTGACCTGTTTGGGGTGACGGGGCAGCAGAAGCGCCGGTTGGCTTCTTATGTTCATGATGTGAAGAACACTCTTGCCTTAGAGTCGGTGCTTCAGCTGTTGGGGCTGCCGGTTGAACTGGCTGATGTTCCGGGGCGGCGCATTGAGGTTTCGTCCATTAGCACGGCCCGTATTTTTGGTGAGGATGAGTCCACGCTGGCGAGCCCGCTGGATCGTTCGTATCGCCTGGTAGCAACTGACCGTCAGGTGAATCTTGAGCAGTGGCTTGATGTGATGGCTACCGGCAGGATCCCGTTCGACTTCACCCACCTGCCGCCTAAGGAAAGCGCATTAAACCGGTGGATGCGTGGCGGGCTTCGTGGAGCGTTCTCATTCGGGTCAGCTGCTGAGGAGCCGGTGAATGGTGTTTCGGCATCGGTGGTGGCCCGGCGGGGTGCACAGGCCGCTCCGGATGATGCTCCACCGGCGGATATCACGGCGCGCAGCGGCCGGGGCACGCAGGATCAGGCACCTGGCAGCGTCCCGGAACAGCAGCAGGGAACGGGGGTTACTGGGAGCGGGGTACCTGCCGCTGACCTGGCGGATGTGCTGCGTACCCGTATTTTTCGTGCTGATGGCACAGTGCAGCTGGGGCTCTCAGCGTTCTTTATTGCCTTAGCCCGCCGTCGCCGTGCTGCGGGTCGGGGTGCGATTGTGCCGACGGCTTTGGCGTCGCTTTTTGCGATGGGTGGTACCGCTGAGGTCCTGTTAGCTCCCCGGCTGGCACGCTTGCTGAGGCAGACCCCGTTGGGGTCTAAAACACCCACCGGGAAACAGCCCGTGCAGGGGGAGGTAGTACGCGCCTTCTCACCAGAGAGTGACGGCTCTGCTGCTTCCTTCGGGCAGGGCGCGGCGGGTGAACGCGAGCCGCAGGCTCCGGCTAAACGTACTTTAATTGATGACCTGGTGGAGAGTAACCGCATCCCGGCGGTGCGGGGCAGCTACAGCTCAGCGGCGGGGCAGCGTTCCCGGTTGGGGGCCCGCCTGCGCCGTGCGAGCCAACGTTTTTTCGGCCTGTAGAGTGGTAAGGAGCGCCCGTGAAGGATTCGTATTTAAGCCGTGAGGAGCTGGTCAAGTTCATTGCGACCTTACCCACACGGCGTTTAGCGGCGGGCGCGGTCATCCGCAATGAGCATGGTGAGCTTCTGCTGGTGCAGCCCAACTATAAGGACGGGTGGATTTTGCCCGGTGGCACCGTTGAGGCCGGGGAGGCCCCTAAACCGGGGTGTTTCCGTGAGGTGGAGGAAGAGCTGGGTCTGCGTCTTGCCCCGGGGCGTCTTCTGCTGGTTTTTCACGGTTTGGCGAGAGGCGTGTGGGGAGACTCTACCTACTACATGTACGATGCTGGTGTGATCGCTAAGAACACCCCAGTAACCTTGCAAACGGAGGAGCTGATCACCTACGAGTGGGTAGCGCCGGAACAGCTGCAGGAGTATGTGAATCCGGGTTTCGCGGAGCGGCTGCATGATTGTCTGAGGGCGCTGAGAACCGGTGAGGTGGTTGAGATGAGCTCAGATGAGCGGCCTTAAACCTGTCCCGGTGTGTTGTCACTAATGTTCCCCATAGCGTGCTGCAGCACATGAGGCGGGCACTGGCTGAGCCACTGATGGGGTGCCCACTGGCTTAAATGCTGCGGGTTTGTTACCCTATCTGAGTACCCGGCGTGCGCGGCCCCTCTCTCCGCGTGTCGTTGTGTCCATTAGGAGCCACGTGGACGGCCCGCCCCACGGGAGCGAGAAGCGCGGTTCCGCACCAAGTATTGAAACAGGAGTAACCACAAAAGTGGCTGTTAAAATTCGTCTCAAGCGTATGGGTAAGATCCGCGATCCTCGCTACCGTGTTGTGATCGCGGATTCGCGTGTGAAGCGTGACGGTAAGACCATTGAAGAGATCGGTATTTACCACCCGACTGAGCAGCCTTCGCGTATCGAGATTAACTCTGAGCGCGCACAGTACTGGCTTTCCGTTGGCGCGCAGCCGACCGAGCAGGTGCTGGCTCTGCTGAAGCTCTCAGGTGACTGGGCAGCGTTCAAGGGCGAGAAGGCTGAGAACAAGGTGAAGCCGGTTGAGCCTAAGCCCGAGTTCGTTGTTCCGCAGAAGGGCTCCGTCATTCTGCCTGAGGCTATCACCCCCAAGGCTGAGAAGGCTGAGGAAGAAACCTCTGAAGCAGCTGGCGAGACCGCTGAAGCTGAGGCTACCGAGGAAGCGGCTGAGTAATCGTGTTGGCTGACGCGCTCGAACACCTGGTTCGCGGGATTGTTGAACACCCGGATGATGTGAAGGTGCGTGTGCGCCAGCAGCGGTACCGGGAGACCCTGCAGGTGCGAGTCCACCCCGAGGATTTGGGGCGGGTGATCGGCCGTTCGGGCCGTACCGCTAAGAGCATCCGCACCGTTATGGATGCGATCTCTGATGGTTCTCAGGTTCGTATCGATATCGTCGACACTGATAAAAAACGCAAGTAAAACCTCTGCTGGGAATCCCGTCACCTTTTACGGTGGCGGGATTCTTACGTGCGGTCCCAAATTTTTTGGCGAGGGACATTTTTCGTAAGGTAAGCAATGTAAAATAAGTGTCTAGTACCAGCGCGGTGTGTAGAAGTTTGAGGAGTTTCATGCAGGTTTTGGTTGCGCGTATCGGCAAACCGCACGGTATTCGTGGTGAGGTCACGGTTGAGCTGTTTACCGATGCCCCTGAAGAACGATTCTCTCGCGGCGAGGTGCTCCACATTGACGGGTTCACCCACGGTACTGTCGCCGCAACCGTAGCCCCAGCAGGGGCTTTGACAGTCGCCTCAGCCCGCTGGAATAAGAAAATTCTGGTGGTGCGTTTTGAGGAGATCACCACCCGTAACCATGCTGAGGATCTGCGGAACACCCTTCTGATGTTTGAGGTTCCCGAAGACGTGAACAGCGAAGAAGAAGGGTTCTATGAGCATCAGCTGCTAGAGCTGCCCGTGTTCTTACTGGAGGATGTTCCTGAAGGGGAAATCCCCAACGATAACCCTGCTGTGGGGGAACCGCTGGGCACGGTGATTGGTTTGCAGACGATGCCGGTGCAGGATCTGCTGCTGGTTAAGCTGTCCCCGGCTTATGGCGGTCAGGAGATTATGGTTCCGTTTGTTGATGAGATCGTGCCCGAGGTGGTGCCAGCTGAAGGGGACGAACCGGGTTTTGTGCTGCTGAGCCCCCCGGAGGGTCTGATTGAGCTGAGCACCCCGTTGAAAGGGAAGTAGTGCGGTTCGACGTTCTTAGTATTTTCCCGGAGTACCTGGCTCCTCTTGAACTTTCCCTCATCGGTAAGGCGCGTGAAGACGGGCTGCTGAGCCTGAACACGGTGAACCTGCGCGATTACACGTTTGATCGGCACCGCACCGTGGACGACACCCCCTATGGTGGGGGTGCGGGCATGGTTATGAAACCCGAACCGTGGGGTTTGGCCTTGGATGCTGTCCTTGCTTCCTCCCCGCATCAGAGCAACAAACCTGCCCCAGCGGACACTGCTGGTGCGGCTGCTGAGGGTACACCCGGTACGGAAGACGCTTCCGGCAGTGATGAGGTTCCGCTGCTGCCCGCGCCGCAGCACGTTCCCGAACCCGATGGGCGTCCGCTGCTGGTGGTGCCTTCACCAGCAGGTGCCGTGTTTAACCAGGAGATGGCCTACGAATTCGCCGCCGAACAGCACATCGTTTTTGCGTGCGGACGGTATGAGGGGATTGACGAGCGGGTGCTGCTGTGGGCGAGTGAGCGTTTTCGCATGATGCCCGTCTCTATTGGCGACTATGTGCTCAACGGTGGTGAGGTTGCGGTCATGGCGATGATTGAAGCGACCGCACGCCTGATCCCAGGAGTGATCGGCAACCCCGAGTCGCTGACCGAAGAGTCGCATACGGGCGGGCTGCTGGAGTACCCGGTGTTCACAAAACCTGCCTCGTGGCGTGGGTTTCAGGTGCCGCCGGTGCTTCTGTCCGGCAACCACGGTGCGGTGGCGCGGTGGCGGCGGGAGAGACAGATTGAGCGTACGATGGCGCGCCGCCCGGATTTATTCGCAGCGTACCCCACCCAGCAGTGGGATAAGAAAGACCGCCGTTTTCTTGCTGAGCGCGGCGTCCACTTCCCGAAACCGAACACACAAGACCCCAAGTAGCAGCTGCTCATATGACCTGCTGTGTTACGGGGTGAAACGCCTAAAACTGAGGATGTCCTGCACCTCGGCGTGGCCCTGTACCCAGTAGATTTTACTGGGCGCACCAGGGTCCTGCGCCGGGGTGTACTTCTTCCCCAACGCACGGGATAGCGAACCGCGCATTGAGTGTGAGAGCGGCCTGAAAGTGCTGGTATTTTCGTATCGGGCGAGGTCTATCGGTTCGGGCTCATCTAGCTCTCGTACATTGGCGAGCGCGAGCATCCTGTCATGAAGACCACCGTGCCGTTGGGCCGTAAAACCCGCCTCACACCAGGCATCTCGTAGCGGTGAAGGCTCCAGCGCGGGCAGGTCATTCGGTGGGGTCCCCTCATGCGTGGCGGGTGCCGGGGTGATGGGAAGGTCGGGGGCACGGTAGATCATGAGCATACGCAGCCGCTTGCCGCGCTCGCGGACCTGGCGCATCGCTTCCTGAATGCGGGCTGCAGTGTGATCCGGGCAGGTGAAACCCCAGGGGACAGCCGGGATGCTCAGCGCGTGCGCCCGCTGGAACATGTTTTCTTTCGCCCACACCACCCCGCCTGTGCGCCCATGCGCCACATGCGCATAGTTGTAGTCAGCGGAGAGTTTCAGGAAAAGAACGGGGTCGCTGGCGGGAATATACATGTGAGCCTGCCAAGTTAATGTTTTTTGGGAACCGGGCGCTCGCGGAATTCGATGGGGCGTTTTGCCTTGGGTAGGGCGTACATAATACGCAGGTAAGCGTCTTCAATGAGCTCTTCAAGAAGCTGGCGTGTAACGCCCTTGCCTGCGCCGACCGAAATCCAGTGCCGTTTATTCATATGCCACCCCGGAATAATGCTTGGGTACATGCGCTGCAGCACCTCGGATTCTTCGGGGTCGGTCTTCAGGTTCACAATCGGGTAGCCGATACCGTCCGTGTACATCGCAAAGATTTTGCCACTAATGCGGTATACCGTATTGCGTGGGCCGAAGGGCTGATCGGAGGTCGCTAACGGCATGGTAAGCGCAATCTGATCAACAACCTTATGGAGGTTTTCGGCGGTTATCTCGCGAGAATTCGGTGTACCCATACCTTCGAGTCTAATGGCTGCTGCAACGTAGTAAAAGCGTTCCGAACCATTGGCGGAGAAAACCGCACCTTCAAACCGGCCCGCATGCAGAAGAACCTTCGAAATCTGTAAGGAGCACACCCGTAAAATCTGCGGTAAAAACCGCGTGCGCATCCCAAAAATAGCGGTAGAATAGAACACTATGGCTGAATTTATTTACACGATGACCAAAGCCCGCAAAACTGTGGGTGATAAGGTCATTCTTAACGACGTTTCCATGTCGTTCTTCCCGGGCGCCAAGATTGGTATGGTTGGTCCCAACGGCGCCGGTAAGTCGACCATCCTGAAAATCATGGCTGGCTTGGATCAGCCCTCGAACGGCGAGGCACGCCTCTCACCCGAATACAGCGTAGGTATTCTGCTTCAGGAACCGCCACTGAACGAAGAGAAAACCGTGCTCGGCAACGTCGAAGAAGGCGTGGGCGAGATCAAGGCGAAGCTGGACCGCTTCAACGAAATTTCCGCGCTCATGGCTGAACCTGACGCCGATTTTGATGCCCTCATGGAAGAAATGGGTAAGCTGCAGGAAGCTATCGACGCCGCAAACGCCTGGGACCTAGACTCCCAGCTGGAACAGGCGATGGAGGCGCTGCGCTGCCCGCCCGCTGATGCCCCCGTCACCCACCTTTCCGGCGGTGAGCGCCGCCGCGTGGCACTGTGCAAGCTCCTGCTGCAGAAACCAGACCTGCTGCTGCTCGACGAGCCCACCAACCACCTAGATGCTGAGTCGGTGCTGTGGCTTGAGCAGCATCTGCAGTCCTACGAAGGTGCGGTCATTGCGATTACCCACGACCGCTACTTCCTAGACCACGTTGCCGAATGGATCGCCGAGGTTGACCGCGGCAACCTCTACCCTTACGAAGGCAACTACTCCACCTACCTTGAGAAGAAGCGTGCTCGCCTTGAAGTTCAGGGCAAGAAGGATGCGAAACTCGCTAAACGCCTGAACGAAGAACTAGAGTGGGTGCGTTCAAACTCGAAGGGCCGTCAGGCGAAGTCGAAAGCACGTTTGGCACGTTACGAAGAGATGGCGGCCGAAGCTGAAAAGACCCGCAAACTCGATTTTGAAGAGATTCAGATTCCGCCGGGACCGCGCCTGGGCAACCTGGTGATTGAGGCCGAGAACCTGCAGAAGGGTTTTGACGGGCGCTCGCTCATTAACGGTCTGTCGTTCTCGCTGCCGCGGAACGGCATTGTGGGTGTGATTGGTCCGAACGGTGTGGGTAAATCGACCCTGTTCAAGACCATCGTCGGTTTGGAAGAGCTTGACGGCGGCTCGCTCAAGGTCGGCGAAACCGTGAAGATTTCCTATGTCGATCAGAACCGCTCCAACATTGACCCCGAGAAGAGCCTGTGGGAGGTTGTCTCGGACGGTCTGGACTATATTCAGGTTGGCAATGTTGAGATGCCTTCGCGCGCCTATGTTTCGGCGTTCGGGTTCAAGGGACCGGATCAGCAGAAGAAAGCGGGTGTGCTCTCCGGCGGTGAGCGTAACCGCCTGAATTTGGCGCTGACCCTCAAACAAGGCGGAAACCTGCTGCTGTTGGACGAGCCTACCAACGACCTTGATGTGGAAACCCTGGCGTCGCTTGAGAACGCTCTGCTGGAATTCCCCGGCTGCGCCGTCGTCGTCTCTCACGACCGTTGGTTCCTCGATCGTGTGGCAACCCACATCCTCGCATGGGAAGGCACTGAAGAGAATCCGGATCAATGGTACTGGTTCGAGGGTAACTTCGAGTCCTACGAGAAGAACAAGATAGAACGCCTGGGACCGGAAGCTGCGAAACCGCACCGCGTGGTGCACCGCAAGCTGACCCGGTAGGGTTTTGCACGGTAATAAGCCCCGCCTCCTAACGCTGTTGAAGCGTGCGGAGGCGGGGCTTTGCTGTGCCTGCTGGGGGAGGGGGATATGGTTCCGCTATCTCACGTGTTGCTCCGCTACGTGTTGGCTGTTTGCCGGTAGAAATAGTTCGCCCAGTGGTGACCAATATGTTATGGCGGATTTCACATTCGTGGTTTATAATGGGTATGTGCATAAGTACAACTGACGTATTTGATACGAAGGGTAGAGTATCATGCTTTCAAAATATAACTGGATGTCCTTGGTCACCGGTCTGCTACTGGTTGCAACGGCGATCTACATGTTCGCCAACCCCGCTACTCCGCTGGTAGTTCTGGGTTTTGTATTCTCCATTTCGGTGTTGCTCGGTGGTGTGTTTGAGCTGGTGCGTTACTTCGGTGCCCCGAAGCCGGCACGTACCGGTTGGGACCTGATCAACGGCATCCTGACCGTGGTGGCTGGCCTGATTCTGCTGTCAGCCTCGGCGGGCGCACAGGCGACCTACATCCCAACCATTGTGGGTGTGTGGCTGATTACGTGGGCGCTGATTCGTATGATGACTGCCCAGAGCATGAAATACCTAGACTACGCCGCCGGACGCCAACTGCAGTTCTCTGCTATTGGTTCCCTGATCCTGGGCTTGCTCGTGCTGCTGTTCCCGATGTTCTTCGGTACGGTGGCAGTGTGGCTGATCGCTCTAGCGCTGTTGGTAGCGGGACTTGTATTCATGGGTGACTTCTTCGTTTCCCGCCACACCAAGCGCACCGTGCACATTTCCCCGGACGGTGTGGTTGACGTCGAAGCCCGATAAACACCCGTTAGCGGCGTTGAGCGCATAAACTAGATACAGAAAGACCGTGTGAGACAACCACCTCACACGGTCTTTCTGTATGCTCTGACGTTTTACGCTGTCGCAGCGCCGAAACTCTAGCGGTATTCGGGCAGGCGGAACATCATTTCCTGCGCCACGGTCGCCACCAGCTCACCGGAACGATTGAAAATCGAACCCTGCGCGAGCATCCTGCCACCCTGCGCGCTCGGAGAATCCAGCACGTACAGCAGCCACTCGTCGGCGCGTGCCGCACGGTGAAACCACACGGCGTGATCCAGCGACGCCGACTTCATCCCCGGCTCTAGCCAAAACTTGCCGTGCGCGCGCAGCGCCGGTTCTAGAGGCAGATAGTCCGAGGCGTAGGCGATAGCCGCCTGATGCGCCGCCTCTGAAGCTGGCGCGCCCGTTGCATCAACTAACGTGTCGAAAGTTTTAAACCACACCGTGGCAACCGGCTCCTGCGAACTTGAATCCGGAGCGGTGTACAGGTGCGGGCTCACATACCGAATATCGATGGGACGTTCCCACGCCACAGCCTGCGCTACCGGGTGCGGCACCTCGCCAATATAGTCGCTCACGCTCGGCAGCCCTTCAGGGTCGGGAGCCTGCGGCATCGTAACAGCCGTGTGCTCGGGGCCGCGGCCGGGTGCTTGGAATGATGCGATCGCAGAGAAAATAGGGATATCGTCCTGAAGGGCCTGCACCCGGCGGGTTGCGAAAGAGCGCCCGTCATTGAGGCGTTGAGAGGTAAAAATTAGTTCTTTCGTAATGTCTCCGGGCCGCAGAAAATACGCGTGAATTGAGTGCAGAACCTTATCAGTAACCGTGCTGTTGGCGGCCATAATGGCCTGGGCGAGTACCTGCCCGCCGTAGGTTCGCGGCGACTCACGGGTTAGGGTGACGGCGCTAAACGCCTCGTCGCCGCCCCCCGGCTCGGTGGGGGTCAGGTTCAGCATGGTCATGAGGTTCTGGGTGGGGGTGGGCTTCGTCATTCTTCAATTTTCCCACGGGGGAGTAGAGTTGAGGAGTATTACCCGAAAACTTTCACGGATCGAAAGGCACGCATGGCTATTCATGGCGCGGACGGTGCCGGGCGGGCGCACCCCAGAATTGAGCTCAAATATAACCCGCATGAGGGTGTTGAAGAGCCCTACCTTGTGCTCGCTGACGGCGAGAACGGGGTGGCCGCCGCGAAAGATCTGGCCACCTACATTTCGCGCGCCAAATCGGTGGATAAAGGCGCGGCCATCCGCCTGATTGCCCGCGGTACTGTGCTGGGGGTGTTTGCCTGCTCTCTTGCCCCCGAGACCCTGCTGGATGCGACCCCCACTATTCTTGGTACGCGCGCCCTGACCCTGGCGGCTCCTTCACAGCTGGATATTGTGGTTGAGGCGCAGGCGCTTCTTGACCGGCTGGCGCGTATCCAGGAGTCGAAGATGGTGCTGTATTTACCGCCGGTGACTGTGAACGCAGTGTGGGCTGGGCAGTCAGCCCCGGTGCGCGGCTGGGCGCGTGTGGGCGCTGTTGCCGCCAGTGAGTTTCGGCGGGCCTGCCGCGAGGGGCTGGAGGCGGTGGATCGTTCCCTGCCCGCGAACCCGGGTGCGGCGGTATTGGCGACGGTGCGTTCACGGATTTGGTCATCACCTATGGTGCTGGAACATCTGCCCGAGTTCGATAATGTTTCCGTGCCAACCGGTGCGGCGTTTGCGTTGAAAGTGTTTGGGTTCTTACCGGACGCGTTTGAGGGCGAGCTACCCGTGTTTGTGGCGCGGTCGAAGTCGGGGGAGTGGACGCGTATCGCGGCTCCCGGCGGGCAGGTGCTGGTGCGTGCCGCCGCCCCCAGCCTACAGACCGTATAGTTATTCTTCTGAGTGTATGAAAGGCAGTATGAGTCAGTATTCTGCGAATCAGCCGGGCGAGCAGGTCAGCATTTATGAGCAGGTGGGCGGTGAGGAAACCTTCGATAAGCTCACCCGCAGGTTCTATGCCCTCGTGAAGGCCGACCCCGAGTTTTCCGCCATGTACCCGGATTTTGACCCGTTCCCGCCTGAGCACCTCACAGAGGAACAGGCCGCCGAGATCGAGGCGAACGATACTGACCACTTCGATGCGGCGGCGCGGCGGCTGAAAATGTTCCTGATTCAGTACTTTGGCGGGCCCAGCACCTACCAGGAACAGCGCGGCCACCCGCGTTTGCGCATTCGGCATAACCCGTACCCGATCGGCGCGAAAGAACGCGATACCTGGCTGAAATATATGCGGCAGGCAATGGATACTCTTGAACTTCCGATGATGATTGATGCGACCATGTGGGACTATTTCGAGCGTGCGGCACGCGCCATGCAGAACCGGGCATAGTTCAGACAGCATTGTATTTCAGACGTTGCTTTTATAGGTTGTAACAATGCGGATTATTTCTTACAGCCCTGAGTATCGGGAAGCTCTTCTGGATATTTCACTTCGCGCCTGGGGACCCGTTTTTCTGCGGATGCACAGCGACGTCCCCGAGTTCGTTTATGATGCGTTCTACCCTCAAGGGTGGTCTGCAGCCTGGCAGGGCGCGGGTATGAGAGAGCCCGGTGCTGGGGAGGTAAACCCCGCACCGGGCTTAAGGCACTTATCAGTTATTCTGCTGTGAGTTCTGCGTAGCGGGCGAAGAGGATTTCGAGGCGTTTATTGTTAGATGCGCACAGCTTGGCGGCACCGAACGCCTTGTCGACGTGGCGGTCCAGTTCCTTATGCGCCTTCAATAGCTCAGAGTTCATCGCCAGTGGATTGTACATATCCGCGAGTGAAACACGGCCACCGTGCTTTTCCGCAAGTGTCTCGCGAACTTCCAGAATTTTCTTCCCCGCCGCAATAATTTTAGAGCGCAAATCTTCAGCTACTTCAGGAAGAGGGAGGTTATTCCACACAAGAGTATTTGAGAAACGTAAGTCAGATTTTAACTGGCCTCCAACAGCACGTTGCCAGGTAATAAACATGGACGAGCTAATAATGGCAAAGAAAAACCCATCCGGGTCAAGGGCAGTAAAAAGCTGATCTCCGGCAATAACTTCAGCGGGAAGGTGTGCCACCGTATAAAAAGGGCGGGTTTCCGAAACTACACGGGGAATACCGACATAGTTATCTAACGGACGATTCTTATTCGGACGCATTAAATGTGGGGTGTCCTGATATTTATATGCATCTCCTGTTGGTGTTTGTTTGCTGCGCCATTCTCGGTTAGCTTCAATGCGCTTTTTAAGCACCAGGCTTTTGGAAATATCTGCAGGATTTACGTCTTCAAGCCAGAGACACCATCGATCAAGCCCGCGCACGAGTTCCTTACCCATACGGAAAGGCCGAAGATATTTTGCAGCAACAGGATCAGCAGATACTTCCGCATAATCTTTTTCTTCCACAATGAGGTTTCCACTATCAGCAGGTTTAGTACCAAACTTTACCTCGGGTAAATGTGCCAACGGTTTTGATCGTTTCTTCACCAGAATATTAGGGGCATCCAAAAGATAGGCATTAATACTCTTGACGTCTGCCGCTTCACGAGTCTGCTTCGCGTTCCAGTCATATTCAAATAGGCGCGGTTTATAGTCCTCAGAGCGGGTGAATCCAGTAATCACGCAGTGTACCGCAGCCTGACCGGGTGCTTGAGAATCCCACGGGAACGTGTGATACGCGAATTTAATGCGCCACCCTTCCCGGAAAATCGGGCCAAAAAGCGCCGGAACCGGTTGCCCCTGCGCAATAGAGTTAGTCGATACGAAAGCAAATTCGCCCTCGAAATCCCGGTTAAAGAACTGCACTGCTTTCCAGAACCAAGCGGTCACAAAATCCAGGTAACCGTCATAATCTTTGCCCCACACTATTTTCATGGCGGAAGTCTGTGCTTTAGACATCGTCCACTGTCCCAAAAACGGCGGGTTCCCAAATATAAAAACCTTGGTGGCTCCTGCCGGAATCATCTCACGCCAATTGGTGGTGAGAGCATCCGCATGCACAATATGAGCTACCGACGTAATCGGCAAACGTGTGGGAACCTGGCCCAAAGCACGCGCCAAAGCACGGTCAGCCTGAAACTCCGATAAGAACATGGCGACTTCCGCAATCCTTGAAGGCCACCAGTTAATCTCAACCCCGTGGAACTGCGAAATAGAAAGGCGCGTGCTCAAAGACGCATCCAACGTAAAGCCACCCGACTCCTCAAGACGGTGAATCTCAGTGAGCACCCGAGTCTCAAGCTCACGAAGCTGCATATACGCAACCTGCAGGAAATTCCCAGAGCCGCACGCCGGATCCATAAAATGTATGCTCCCAAGCTCATCAAGGAACGCCGCAAGCCCGGCCCGCTTAGCCTTAGAACCCTTGGTGGAAGCAATCAGACTTTCTGCGCGGGCGCGCAAATCATCCAGAAAAAGCGGGTTAATGGTCTTAAGAATGTTCTCTTCCGACGTGTAATGCTCACCTGCCGCGCGGCGCGCCTCACGCGACTTCACCAGTTGGAACATCGAGCCGAAAATAGCGGTTGAAATCTGCGACCAGTCGAAACCACACGCAATCAACAGCTGTTCGCGAAGCTCGCGCGTAAAATACTCGGTCGGGGTGCGCTCAGCAAACAGCGAACCGTTCACGTACGGGAACCGGGCCATTAGCTCAGGTACGTGGCGCATCCGCGAACGCTTAGCTTCGGGAGTGTCCAGGTACTCAAACAAGGCGTTAATCTGCGTTCCCAAGTCTGAACCGTCTTCGCGGGTATGTTTACGCAGAAAACGGGTGAAAAGATGCAGCTCCCAAATACCGGCGTCATCGCCAAACAGAAGGAAAAGAATACGGGTGAGGAACATTGAGGTTTCCTGCACGCGAAGGTCCTCATCTTCGGCATTCTGCGCGGCATCCTCACCAACAGGGGCATCAGCGTCGCCGAGCATCGCCTGGTAAAGATTTGCCATAATCTTTGAGGCCGCAATGGTGAGTTCCTGCTGCTCCTCAGCGCTAATGGCTTCTTCGCCCACCAGAAACTTCAAAGAATCATAACGATCCGGCAGCTGCTCAAGCGTGAATTCCTCCCGCTCGCCGGTGCGGCGGTTCACAAAAATGAAACGCTCAAAATCGCTCACCGCAAGGTAACGCGGTAGGTTCTCCTCAGGGATGCTTCCGCCATCTATATAGTCGCGAGCCTGATCGAGTGCTTCCTCAAGGTTTTTCCCTTCAGTTTTTTGCTCCACCAAAAGTACCGAAGGCCAAAACACATCAATACGGCCGGGGTTACCGGTGCTTGCGCGGCGTGCGGGTCGCTCAAACTCGGCGACGGTGCCAGGTTTAATACCGAAACAGGCCAGTAGCGAGTTCCAAAAAGTCTGGGTCTCGCTTATTTCAAAATTCTTTCTAGAAGCGCTCTTATGCTGGTTGAGTTTCTGCCGCCACTGGTGGGCGAAACGGTTTAACTCTCCCTGCACATGTGAACGATCATAGTATGTCGGCGCAGACATTATGCTCCTCTAAAAGGGGATAAAACTCTTTTATTATGGCAGATGTCCAGGAATCTATTGGCGGGAACCGTTAATAGACTAACGCGCATGTTAAACCCCTCACTCCCAGGTTTTTCTTCATGGAAGAGTGGGGGAGTGAGGGGTTTTGCGTTGGTAACCCGTTATTTCTGTGGCACCTTTTGGGGAAGAATGTTTAGGCGTTTTCAGCCCCAAAATTTCTCTGCGAGGGTGCCGGGTGTGTTGGGGTTAAATATCAGCCGCCTGCACCTTCAGGGCACGAGCCACGCCGTCGCGCGCTTCTGCAATCTGCCGGCGCAGTGCCGCCGCGTCCTCAGGCAATGACGCCAAATAGGTTTCGGTGCGTTCCAGCAGTTCGGCGGTCGGTTCTGAGGGGTACATGCCGCTAATAATCTGCAAAGAAATCTCGTGCGAACGGGAACGCCACACGCCCTCAACCAGCTCAAAGTATGGCTCAATATACGGCTCGGTCAGTTCTTTCTCGCCAGCCTTAAACCCGGCAATGGCGTACCGCTGGATCATGTTCGACAGTTCACCGGTCACCATGATCTTCTCCCAGTACTCTGCCTTAGCCTCGGCGGTGGGGAACGATGCGTACGCCTGCGCCGCGTACTGCTGGCCGTTTGCGGTGTTATCGCGCTCCAGCTCGGCCGCAATTTGCTCACTGGTGGCCCGCCCGCCGGTTGCCAGGCGGCACAGCAGGTTCCACCGCAGGTCCGTATCGATTTCCAGGCCGTCGAGGGTGATCGACCCGTCGAAGAGGCGCTGCACGTTCTCGTACTGTTCAGCGGTGCGGGTCTGGTTAACGAACGCCTGCACCAGCTGCAGCTGCGCATCCGAATCCGGTTCTGCCGCCTGCACCAGCTGCCACAGCCTGTCGGCTGCGTATTCGCGGATCTCGTCCCTAAACTGGGGGTTCACGAACGTGCGTAGTGCCGTTGAGAGGCCCAGCAGCTGGGTGCGCATCGCCGTGGAGTTCGTCTCCTGCCCAATATTGTTCAACACCAGCTCAACGTACTGGCGGGCGGGCATCTGTGCATCGCGCACAGTATCCCACAGGGAGCCCCACACCACGCCGCGCGCCACTGACGAATCAATGTCGCCCAGGTGCTTCACTGCGGTTTCGATGGAACGCTCATCCAGGCGCACCTTCGCGTACGCCAGATCTTCGTCGTTCAGCAGCAGTAAATCAGGGCGTTTCTTCCCCACAGCTTCAGTAACCTCGGTTAGTTCCCCATCAATATCAAGCTCAATGCGGTCGGTACGGGTCAGCTTGCCGTCTGTCAGGTTGTAGAAACCAATGACTGCACGGTGCGGGCGCAGGGTCTCAAACCCTTCAGCGTATGACTGGCGCACGCCCAGGGACGTAATGTTCCCTTCCGCATCGTCAGCAACCTCAACGGTGAGGGTGTTCACCCCGGCGGTTTCCAGCCACTTGGCGCTCCATGCGCGCACGTCCCGCCCCGAAGTTTTCTCAAGCTCAACCAGCAGGTCGTCCAGTACCGTGTTGCCCCAGGCGTGCTTGGTGAAATACTCTTTGAGGGCCGCCATGAAATTCTCCTGGCCAACCCACGCCACCATCTGCCGCAGCACCGAGGCGCCCTTCGCGTAGGTGATACCGTCAAAGTTCACCTGCACATCCTGCAGGTCACGGATTTCGGCCACGATCGGGTGGGTTGAGGAGAGCTGATCCTGCCGGTACGCCCAGGTTTTCTCTGAGGCTGCGAACGTGGCCCAGGCTTCTTTCGCGTACCGGGTGTTTTCGGCTGCCGCCAGTGTAGACATGAACTCGGCAAACGACTCGTTTAGCCACAGGTCGTTCCACCACTGCATGGTCACTAAATCACCGAACCACATGTGCGCCAGCTCGTGCAGCACCGTAATGGCGCGGCGCTCACGCAGCGCCTCAGCCACCTTGGACCGGAAGACGTACGCCTCAAGGTAGGTCACGCACCCGGCGTTTTCCATTGCACCAGCGTTGAACTCGGGAACGAACAGCTGATCGTACTTCTCAAACGGGTACGGGGTTTTGAACTGCTCTTCGTAGAACTCGAACCCTTGGCGGGTCAGCTCGAACACGTCGTCGGCGTCTACGAACGGCATGAGCGACTTACGGGCGTACACACCCAGGGGGATGACACGCCCCTCAGAGTTCGTGAGTTCGCTGGTGACTTTCTCGTACGGGCCAGCCACGATCGCCGTAATGTAGGAGGAGATACGCGGGGTCGGCTTGAAATACCAGGTTTGCGCCCGGCCGCACCCGCAGTCTTTCGGCACGATCTTCACCTCGGGCTGGTTAGAAACCACCACCCACGGTGTGGGCACGCGCACGATGAACTCGAACTCCGCTTTCAAATCCGGCTGCTCAAACACGGGGAAAACACGGCGCGAGTCCGGTACCTCAAACTGCGAGTACAGGTACACCTCCCCGTCCACCGGATCCACAAACCGGTGCAGGCCCTCACCGGTGTTGGTGTAGAACATGTCGGCGTCAATCACCAGTACGTTCTGCGCGGCAAGGTTCGGCAGGGTAATGCGCTCCCCATCGGCTAGGCCGGTATCCAGCTGTTCACCGTTCAGTTCAATCGAACGCACCGTGCTGGTGATAGCGTCAATGAACGTTGATGCGCCAGGTACCGCGTCAAAACGGATCTCGGTTTTACACGTAAAAACATCTTTGTCGCTGGGCAGGTCAAGCTCAATACGGTAGGTGTGCACGCGCTTAATGACTGTGGCACGCTCAATCGCTTCATCGCGGGTTAGGTTCAGGCCGGGCATAGGTTCCCTTTCTAAAAATGTATATGGTTTTGGTACCGTCATCACAGCTGTTAGCCCCGCAATGTCGCGGGTGTCAGCTGGTTATCTGGGGCGTGGGGGTACAGAGCCACGCAACAGTGCCTCAAACCACAATCTTACCGTATGCCCGGCGGGATAACACCCGAAAAACCGTTGCCCGCAGGCCCGCCCATAAAAGCCCGTCTGCGACATGTTGTCAGTTACAGGAATACCGCTGTATTCGCTACAGTTAATGAGGGCACACCCCGCACCTGCCAGCACCAGCGGCCTGGGGTGAGCATGTCACCAGCAGCCCCGCCGGGCACACAATCATAGGAGAACCTCCCTTGCGCGTACACATCGCCACCGACCACGCCGGTCTGCAGCTGAGCCACTACCTGATCGAGAAGCTCACCGCCGCAGGATACGAGATGATCGACCACGGCCCCACCGAATATGACCCGCTGGATGATTACCCCAGCTTCTGCATTAACGCGGCTCTCGCGGTGAAACGTGACCGTGACGCCGGGCTTGACTCCCTTGGCATTGTGCTTGGCGGCTCCGGTAACGGGGAGCAGATGGCGGCTAATAAGGTTGAGGGTATCCGTGCAGCCTTAGCGTGGAACCACACTACGGCGGCGCTTGCACGCGATCATAATAATGCGCAAGTGGTTGCTGTGGGTGGGCGCCAGCATTCACCGGATGAGGCGTTGGAAATCATTAAAGTTTTCCTCAGCACCCCCTGGAGCGGTGAGGAACGCCACGCCCGTCGTATTGGGCAGCTTGGCGAGTATGAACAGACCGGGAAGATCGCTGGCAAACATATTGACGAATAAATAATCCCCGCCCCACTTTTGCCCCTACCGCTAAGGAGAAGCGCGTGCCTGAAGGCCACTCTATTCACCGTATAGCCCGCCAATTCAACGATGTGTTTACTGGGGAGCGGGTGCGTGTTACTAGCCCGCAGGGCCGCTACGCTGAAGGGGCTGCGCTGGTTGATGGGGCACGTATTGCCCAGGCGTTTGCGCACGGTAAGCATCTTTTTGTTGGGTTCGACAACGAATTGACGTTGAACGTGCACCTGGGGATTTACGGCAACTGGAGTTTCGGCGGGGACGAATCGTTCACGGGCGCCTCAAGTATTGGGGCGCCCCGCAAGATTGGTGAGAAAGAATACGGTAGTGGGGGTCACTCCGAGTATTCTGGCCCTCCTCAGCCAAAAGCAACTACTCGCTGCCGTATCGTCTCGGAGCATGGCTGGGCTGACCTTGTGGGCCCCACTGTTTGCCGCACTCTCACCCCGGACGAGGTTGCTGTGGTGCGTGGGAAGCTGGGGCCAGATCCGCTGAACGCTGATGCTGACCCGGGGCAGTTCTACCGTGCCGCCGCTAAAAGCAGTCGCCCGATTGGGGTGATTCTCATGGATCAGGCAGCTATTTCCGGGGTGGGTAATATTTTTCGTGCAGAATCGCTGTACCGCCAGAAAATTGACCCGTTACGCCCCGGGAAGACACTCAGTGATGATGAGCTGCGCCGCCTGTGGGACGATAATAAGCACCTGCTCACCATTGGTGTGCGTGTGGGTAGAATCATTACCACCGAGCAGCAGGATCGTCCCGGTATCCCTGAAACTGAGGCGTGGCCTGATCACGCAAACTATGTGTATATGCGCCACGGGCAGAAGTGCCCGCGGTGCGGTACCACCATCCGTATGGAAGAAATCGCTGGACGTAAACTCTATTGGTGCCCTGGGTGCCAGAAATAACTCGTATGTTCGGAGTGGTTTTGGGTAGAACTTGACAGCTTCAAACATATGCCGCTAATCTAAGTGAGTTCTTTGGGGATGTAGCTTAATGGTAAAGCCTCAGTCTTCCAAACTGATGACGCGGGTTCG
>ERZ773267.38-NODE-38-length-103235-cov-4.709692_pt1 | contig 103235 bp, 98 predicted proteins | sample MGYA00511959_ERZ773267 | MGnify/ENA primary metagenome ERZ773267 (study PRJEB29015, sample SAMEA2738165) | human oral metagenome | biome: human oral; feature: human-associated habitat; material: saliva | place: China | collected 2240 ...
CCTTTCTTTATTTAGTTTTGTTGCTAACTACTATTTTACAGGATTGTTCCTTTTTAGTTGCTGATCCTTTCTGAATTGTTTAACTGAACCATAAATAAGTTTTTAAGATAAATTAAGGATAGAATTGTGCTAGAATAAAACAGATAAGGAGGCGTAATGCTTGAAGTTTCTGCTCTAAAGACGGCGGTGGGCGGTAGAGAGATTTTGCATGGGGTGGATCTGGAAGTGCGAGCTGGAGAAACGGTGGTTTTGATAGGGAAAAATGGAGCGGGGAAGTCGACTTTAGCGCGATCCTTGATGGCAGGAGAATGGGAGGCCAGTGAAAATTATCAGGAGAGAGTTTTCAGTGAAGAAAAAGAGACAGTGATAACTGGTGCGGTTAATTTTGCTGGGAAAGACATAGCGAAATTTTCGACGGAACAGCGAGCAAGAGCGGGGATGTTTTTGGCAATGCAACAGCCAGTAGAAGTTTCTGGCGTGAGTACGACTGAGCTTTTGAGGGCAAGCCTAGAGGCGAGAGATGGTAAAACTTGGCAGATTGATAATGTGCAGAAAGAGGTGGCGGTAGCAGCGAAAAAAATCGGTGTGAATGTATTTACGGCGGAGAGGGAGCTGAACGTGGGGTTTTCGGGCGGAGAGAAGAAAAAAAATGAGATTTTGCAAATGATGGTGTTGAAGCCGAAATTAGCAGTGCTGGACGAGCCGGATTCGGGGCTGGACTCTCAGTCGACGAAGCGGATTTCGCAGGCTCTGGCAGATTTTCAAAATGAAACTCAAGTGGGATATTTGATTATTTCGCACAACTTGAAAATTTTGGAAAAATTGCAAGTGGCGAAAGTCTATGTACTAGAGGAGGGTAGGATTGTAAGAGAGGGAGGGGAAGAATTGCTATGGTGCGGGGACTGAGTGAGAAGGTAGTTTTAGAACTAGCGCAGCGCAAAAAAGAACCAAAGTGGGTGACGGATTTGAGACTAAAAGCTTTAAAAGCTTGGGAAAAACTAGAAATGCCAAACTGGGGACCAAAGCTTGATGGTTTGCACTTAGACCAGATTGAAACTTATATTAAACCGCAACAAGAAATGGTGAAAAGTTGGACAAAGGTGCCAAAAGAAATACGTGAGACGTTTGAAAAATTGGGGATACCAGAGGCGGAGAGGGCGGCGCTCGGGGGAGTGGGGGCGCAATATAATTCAGAGATGATTTATTTTAGGCTGAAAAAACAGGTGGAGGCGAGAGGAGTGGTTTATTTGCCGATGGAAGAGGCGATCAGGTCAAGGCGAAGATTATTGATTGATAACGAATGGAAAGAAGTGCGGAGTTTGGTGCGGGAATATTTTATGAAAATTGTGCCGTCAGAGAGTTATAAGTTTATGGCATTGCACGGGGCAGTTTGGAGTGGAGGGTCGTTTATTTACGTACCGAAAAAGGCGGTGGTGGAGGTGCCACTACAAGCATATTATCGTTTAAATGCCCCAGGAGCTGGACAATTTGAACATTCGTTAATCATTGTTGACGAGGAGGCGGACTTAAGTTTCATTGAAGGTTGTTCGGCGCCGCGGTATAATGTGGCGAATTTGCATGTGGGTTGCGTGGAGGTGATGGTGAAGAAAGGAGCGCGTCTGAAATTTGCCACGGTGGATAGTTGGTCAAAAAATGTGTTCAATTTGAGTACAAAAAGAGCGTTAGTGGATGAGAGGGGAATGATAGATTGGGTGACGGGCTCGTTTGGATCGCAGGTTTCGATGCTGTATCCGACGACGATTTTACGAGGCGAAGGGGCAAAAATGACTTTTAAAGGCATCAGTATGGCAGGGAGTGGACAAAATTTAGACACAGGTATGAGAGTTGTACATTTAGCACACAAAACTTGTTCAAATATCAATTTGAAATCGCTTATAAAAGACGGCGGAATATCAACGACCAGAAGTTTTGTAAAAATAGCAAAAGAGGCGCGGGGGGTGAGAAATTTTTTGGATTGCCAGTCTTTGATTTTGGACGAAAAATCGCGGGCCGATGCGGTGCCGGAAATCAAGGTGCTGAGTGATGAGGCGGAAGTTGGACATGAGGCGGCGGTGGGGCAAATTAGCGAGGAAGAGATTTTTTATCTGAAAAGTCGGGGGCTAAGTGAGGAACAGGCGCGAGTGCTGGTGGTGAGAGGGTTTACAGAAGGAGTAGTGAGTGAGCTACCGGTGGAATATGCGAGAGAGATGAACCGGTTGATTGAGTTGGAGATACAAAAATGATGGAGCTAGTGAAAGTGTTTTTAGAAGAGGGGGATTTATGGGATGAGGAAAAAGTGGTACTCGAAAAAGAGGGTGAAAGGGCGCGAATTGTGGTGGTATATCTGGGGAGAAAAAAAGCGAATTTGAGATTGAAGTACGAAATTGAGGTGCTGGCTCGAGAGGCAAGAGCAGAAATTCGGGTATTTGGGGTGTTGTTGGACGAGGCGAGGAAGGACTTGGCGATGAGACTGAATTTTGGGTCGGGTAGTGAGAAGGCGAGCGGAGAGGAGCTGGAGGATAGTATGAATTTGTCTAGTATGGTGCAAAATCGGACGGAGCCAATTCTAGAGAGCGCGGAGCAAAGTGCCGTAGGAAAACATGGGGTGAAGGTGGGGCGAATTGATGAGAAGCAAGTGAATTATTTGATGGTTAGGGGGATTGACGAGAGAAAAATACGAAAAATGTTAGTACTAGCTAAATTGAAACAAGCTCTTAAATGGATAGAAAAGAAGGAAAATCGAGAAAAATTGGAGCGAGGATTGAGACGTATAGAAGGGATTTTAGAGAGGTAAAAATATTAAAAAAAGTCTAACTTTCATCTGTTAGAGCCGTTCATTTTCGTAAAAAAATGGACTTTCGTCCGAAATTGGCTCCCCGGACTGGACTCGAACCAGTAACCTCGAAGTTAACAGCTTCTTGCTCCACCATTGAGCTACCGGGGAATGAGTACATTATAGCACAGATTAGGATTTTGAAAAGAAGAAAGGCAAAAAGCCGCGGTGAGGGCGGCTTTTATTCTTTCAATCTGGTGTGGTGCTCGGTGCGGCGATTTTCTTTTTTATACCATAAATATACAGCGCTGATGCTTGTCAGCATTGTGATACTGGCTTTGATGAAAATTTGCCAAGGTGACTGCCAGAGTAGCAACAGTAATATAGTTGCGAGTCCTGGGAGATAACCGTAGTTGCGCCTTGTGAGGGCAATTTGAGCAGCGATTTCGGGCGGGGAATGAACAATTTTAATTTGGCATATTAGACCGATTGCTGTGCTCAAAATTACGATAATGATGCCGCTCGTGAAATCGACTCGCTTAACAATAAACAAAAGAGCGCTAAATGCAAGGAAAATATCTTTGAGATATTCTATAATTTCGATATTTTCTCGCCACCATCGTCTTTTGTTATCTTGTGGGTAAGGCCAACGTCGAGCAGCGATGCCGTCGAAGGCATCAAAGAGTTGACCGACGCTGAAGATTACGAAAATATGCCCAGAGTGAATTGGGATTCTTTGATCAAAGATAAAAATTATGATCAAGGCACCACATAAGATTTCTAATAGTGAAAGGACGTCTGCTAGATGATGTTTTTTCATATTCTACCTCCTGTGTGGGGAATCAGACTATCTAATTATAGCACTAAGTAGCTATTTAGTCAAACGCTGCTAAGGGGAGTTTAAAAGCTGAGAGGGAATGAAACGCCAAAATGAAACGATAAAATGTGCGGAGTAATGAGAGGTAAGCTGGAAAAAAGTCCTCTGATATGCTAAGATTAGTTGAAATAAGGCGTGGGATGTTGTATTTCAGGCATAAGTAGAAAGAGAAAGGAGAGCTTTGATGAGCAATCAGGAAAAAGTGATTCGGATTGCTGGTGCAATTACGGTAGACGAATTGGCGAAGGCTTTAGGGCTGTCGGTAACTACTTTGATTGGGGAATTATTTAAGAACGGGATTATGGCGACAATTAATCAGCGGTTAGATTTTGAAACGGCCTCGATCATAATTGAAGAGCTAGGTATAAAAAATGTCAAATTGGAACGGAAGAATACAGCAACTAAAACTGATGATTTTCAGAGAGAGCTAAGCGATAAAGCGGTGGCTAGACCACCAGTTGTGGCGGTGATGGGCCATGTTGACCACGGTAAAACCACTTTGCTAGATACTTTGTTACAAAAAAAGACAGTAGAAGGCGAGGCGGGGGGAATTACACAACATATTTCGGCTTACCAGTTAAAACACGCTGGTCGAATGATTACTTTTTTAGACACGCCGGGTCATGAGGCCTTTGCGGCAATTCGACAGCATGGGGCGATGTTGACCGATATTGTAGTGATTGTGGTAGCGGCAGATGATGGGGTGAAACCACAGACGGTGGAGGCGATCAAATTTGCGCAGAGCGCGAATGCTAGAATCATTGTAGCGATTAATAAAATTGATCGTGAGGGAGCGGATATTCCGCGGACAATGGCGGATCTAGCACAGCATGGCTTGCAGCCGGAAGAATGGGGAGGCGACATCACGATGATCCCAGTTTCGGCGAAGCGCGGAGACAATCTAGAGAAGCTGCTCGACATGATTTTACTAGTGGCGGATCTGGAGGAGTTGAAAGCCGATGAAGATGTTCCAGCCGAAGGTTTAGTGATTGAGTCGCATATGGAAATTGGTAAAGGCTCTGTAGTGAATTTGTTGGTAACAGGAGGAGTGCTGAAGGTGGGAGAATATATTGTCGCTGGATCAACTTATGGTAAGGTGCGGACGATGGCAGATTTTCGGCAAAAGCCGAAAGGAAAGGCGACTCCGTCAACACCGGTAACAGTTACTGGGTTTAAGGATTTACCGAATTTTGGCGATCGTTTTGTCGAGGTGGCGGACGAAAAAACAGCGCGTAAGCAGGCTTTGTTGAATGCGCAAGGGGAAGCAAATGCTTCAGCGGCAACCAATGTGACTTCAACTGATCTATTACGGATGATGAATGTGGTAGATAATACCAAAGTCTTTAACGTCATTATCAAAGGGGACGTACTCGGCTCAGTGACTAGTGTGGTGGATTCTTTAAAATTGATTGATTCGAAAGGCGAAATTACGCTGAATGTAGTAGCGACTGGAGTGGGTGATATTACGGAAAATGATGTCTATATGGCAGTGGGTGGCAATACGGTGATTTATGGTTTTAATGTGACGGTGCCGACTAATATTAGCAAGATGGCGGCGCGGGATGGTGTGCCCGTTAGGATTTATAAAGTGATCTATGAGTTACTAGATGATGCTAAGCGTGCAATGGAAGACTTGCTGGATGCGGAAATTGTTGAAGAAGAGGTGGGCGAGATGAAAGTGAAGGGGGTATTTAGAACCGAGAAAACAACTATTATTGCAGGTGGTGAAGTGACGAAGGGTCGGGTAGCAGCCGGTGATTTAGCGAGAGTATTGCGTGGCAAGGAAGAAATTGGTGAAGTTGAGGTGGATTCGGTGCAAAAAGAAAAAATTGATGTAAAAGAGTTGGTGGCGGGAGAGACTGGTGGCTTGGCTTTGAAGACAGCGCATAAAATTCAAATGGAAATCGGTGACCAATTGAAATTCTTTACGCGTGAATCACGTAAAAAGACTTTGTAAAAATTGGGGGTGGGGTTGAAAAGAAAAAAGCTTTCGGTTATTATAGAGGTAGTAGGAGACAAGATGATCAAAATTGATAATGATTTTTTGGAGGAAGTTGGACTAGAGGAGATGTCCGCCGAGCAAAAAAGATCGTTTATTCGTCATACCCAGGAAGAGCTAGAGGTCAGAATTGGCGAAGAAATGAGCAAGGGAATGACAGTTGAACAGTTGGCAGAATTTGATGGAATTATGAATGGTAATATTTCTGCGATGGTAAAGATTTTGGAAAAGGAAAAAAATTATCAAGAGGATCCAATTTATCAGATTTTTTTGAAGCGTCATAATGCGGTGGAGCCGACGCCAGAAATTTTAAGTGAGTTTTTGAGTGTAAAATGGATAAAGAAAAATCGGCCTAATTATCGGCAGCTTGCTGAGCGAGAGCTGGAACGTCTGAAGTTGGAGATTTTGGGGGATAGAGAAAAAATTCTACAAGTTATCTAAGCGTACATTTTATAAGTTATAGAGAAAATGCTAGAGAAAAAAAGGAGTTCTTATAGAGCTACCTTTTGCGGTAACCGTTAAGAAAAGCGGCGGCATCCATGGGACGTTTGTTGAGAGGCTGGAGCTGGTCGATCACAAGATAATCGAAGCCACTATTGTCTGGTTGGCAATGGATAGAGAGGGCGGTGGGTTGCTTGGCGATATGAGAGGCATGAATAATGCAAGTTTGATCAAAAAAGCTAAAAATCGATTTAGGGAAATGCTGGAAAGCGCGGATTTGATTATGGAGCTGGAGTGCGGTCTTCTGGTCGGGTTGAAGTAGTGAAAGATCTTTAGTAAGTTTAGTGGTAAAAGTAGCTTTAGTATGATCTTGAGGGCAAGGTTTGGGGAGATGTGTAAGATTCTGAATGAGCCAACTGGCGCCTAGTTTTGCCAGATTTTGGTAAATACTCTCTTTGGAGGTGGAATAATCTGCGGAAAGGGAGGTTTGATAATAGATTGGACCGGCATCCATGGCGGGGACTAGTTTTATGATAGAAATACCGAATTTGGTATCGCCATTTAAGATAGCGGTTTCAATGGGGGAAGCGCCGCGGTATTGGGGCAAGATAGAGGGGTGAAGATTGATAATGCCTTGAGGTTCGAAAAGATCTAAAATTGGTTGTTTGAGAAGAACTCCAAAAGAGGCTAAAACTCCGAAGGCGGTAGGGTGTTGGGATTTGATTTGTTGGACTTGTTCGAGATCGGTGGTGGAGCGGGCGTGAAAAATAATGGAAAAATGTGGCTCAAGAGCAGCTTTGGTGTAATCGGCGAGAGGTCCGTTACCGAAGAAGATAATTTTGAGAGGTGGCTTGGACATTAGCTAATCCTGTTGAGGAAAGAGGTTAGTATTGTTTTTGATGTCAGTCGTATAATCAACTGGTACGATTTCGCCGGAGTCGTCTAGCTTGAAAAAAGCGTTTGGTTGGTCTTTGATGTGGTCGATAAAGAGTATGCCGTTGAGATGGTCGATTTCATGGAGTAGGGTGCGGGCGAGAACGCCAGTGGCTTTAATGCGAACTTCGGTACCGTCTTCGAGTAAAGCTTTGATGCGGGCTTTACTAGGGCGAGGAACGAGTCCATAAATAAAAGGTACCGACAAACAGCCCTCATAATCTTTAGTGATTTTGCCTTCGGTTTTGATAACCTCGGGGTCGATGAGGGCGGTGAAAGAAGTATTGGTTTTGTTGTCAGCGTCATCGCGAATGATGATAATGCGTTGGTTGATGCCAAGCTGCGGTGCAGCCATGGCAGCGGATAATTCATGAGGATGATCTTTTTCCCAGGCGAGTGATTGCTTGACCATGTCGGCAATAATTTGGCGGGTTTCGTCTGTGATTTTTTTGACCTTTTGCGATTTTTGGCGTAAGCGGGGATCCGGAGTAGTGATAATCTTCATAACTAAATTATAACAGATAAAGAGGAAATTAGCGAGTCTATCAGGGGCCAAAAAAAGAAAATTAAACTTATGCAACATTTCGCTGCATAAAGCGGAAACGAAGAATTAACTGAGGTAGAAACGTGCTAATTTGAAGGTGGAGGTGAAAGGAGAAGCGATGTTAAAAGTGGTGGTTTTTGATAGCGGATGGGGTGGTGAGCTATTTGCGGATTATGTTGAGGAGGAAGTTCCAATACTCGAGGTGATTCGTGAAATAGATTGGCGCAACGCACCATATAGCGCTAGAAGTGAGGAGGAAATTTTTACTTTGACTGAGACGGCAGTGCGAAAATATATTGGGCGGGTAGATGTGATCGTAATAGCGGCTTATCTGATGACGGCAGTGACGCTAGAGAAATTAAGACGAAAATATCCGGAGCAAAAATTCTTAGGATTTAATTTAAGGTTGAGCAAAAATGTGGGGCGAAAAGTAATAATCTTAGCGCCGGCGGCTTTGGTGAGAACGAAGAGTTTTACGGAACTGAGTAAGAGTTCAGTAGAGCAGGAAATTTGTTGGGCGCCGTGTGACGGTTGGGAACAGCTAATTGATGACGGAGAGATGAAGCAAGAAATTTTGGAGGAAACTTTAAGCGGAGTGGATAAAAATAGCACGGTGATACTGGGGAGTACACATTATCAGGATGTGAAGGTGGAGCTTGAGCGAATATTTGGCTGGCAGGGGTCAGTGGTGGATGATTTTCGACGTATGCTAACTGAGGTGTGTATGGTATTAAAGTTGCGAGGGCTGGATGGACGGAGGCGAAAATAGCTGGTTAGTTGAGAAGGGAGGGGGGGTCGAGCGTAAAATGGAGGGAGTTGGAGGGTGGTAGGGTGGAAACGGCTTTTAAAATAGCCTGACGGGAAGTGGAACGAATAATGATTTGCCAAGTGAAGCCTCGTTTGCTTTGTTCGTGAAAAGCGGGGGTGGGATTAGAGAGGTGAAGGTGCGGTAGGGATGAAAAGAGGTGGTGTAATTCGCGTATTTTAGTGAGGGCGAGGGACTCGGTTTTATAGGTGACGGAAATTTTGGCGAGATGAGAAAATGGTGGTAAATGCCCAGCACGACGAATTGAGAGAAGATGTTTGGCAAAGTTTGAATATTCAGCCGAACAGGCAAGCTGAATAGCGGGATGGTTAGGCTGGTAGGTTTGAATGACAACAGAGGCGGTGTTGAGGTGACCGCGCCCAACTCGACCAATGACTTGGGTGAGCAATTCAAAGGTGCGTTCCTCAGAGGTGAAATCGGGTAGAGAAAGCCCACTATCAGCTTGGACGATGCCTACAGTGGCAAGGAGCGGTAAATCAAGCCCTTTGGTGACGGTTTGAGTGCCAATAATTATGTCAAATTCACCGGTTTTGACGGGCTGGTAAAGGGAATCGAGCGTTTGGTGCTTGGTATTGTCGGCATCGAAACGAGCAATCTTGGCAGTTTTGAAGAGTTTCTGTAGTTCAGATTCGAGTAATTTGGTGCCAAAACCCTTGTGAATGACCTCAGGATGGCCGCAGGTGGGACAAGCAACGGGAACGGGGGAGGAGTACCCGCAAGCGTGGCAGACTAGATTGTAGTGGTCGGTGTGGAGGGTAAGGGGCAAAAAACAGGTTGGGCAGAGAGCCTGCCAGCCACAAGATCGGCAGATAGTCAGAGGGGCAGAACCGCGACGATTGTGAAAAATTAGAGTTTGATGGTGGTTTTTAAGATTGGTGTGAATTTTTTGCAGTAAAAGGTCGGAGAAATAGCGGTTTTTAGTGAAATTAGTACGATTTTTCAGGTCGAGGATTTGAATTTCTGGGTTAATAGCGCTGGTTTTAGCTTTTTCATTAAGTTTAATTAAAGAAGAATGATTTTTCGCAAGATAATAATCGGAAATTAGAGGGGTAGCGGTGCCGAGGATGCAGTTGATTTGGCAGGCTTTGGCAATAAAGCTTGCTAGGCGCAGGGCGGAATATTTGGGGTTCTGCTCTTGAAAATAGCTTGATTCATGGGCTTCGTCAACGATAAGAAGCCCAAGATTAGAGAGAGGCAAAAGTAAAGCGGAGCGGGGGCCGATAATGATTTGAGGAGAACTAGTCTGTAAGAGATGTTCCCAGATTAAGTGACGCTCAGCTTCGGTTTGGCGAGAGTGAAATAAAGTGACGTTGGAGCCAAAAGTTTGAGAAAAGACTTGGACGAGCTGAGAGGTGAGAGCGATCTCGGGAACAAGCAAAATAGTGGATTTTTGGGCCTCAAAAGCCTCCTGAGCGAGTTTGAGGTAGATATTTGTCTTGCCGCTACCAGTGATACCGTGGAGGAGTTTAGTGTGACTAGGGGTGTTCTGGAGCTGCTTTAGGGCTTGTTTTTGATAATGATTAAGCTCAGGTGGATGGAGTGAAGGATGAGTAAGAGGAGGAGATTGTGGTTTAGCACGGCGTTTTTTAGTAATACCAATAGGTAAAAAGAGGTTAGCAGCGAGAGGCAGAGGGGTCAAATAATAGTCTTGAAGCCAAAAGATGGCTTGTAAAATGTGAGTGGGGAGGGGCGTGGGATAAAGCAGTTTTTGGACCGATTTAGTTGGAAAATCGACGGCAGGAACAGCGCGATAGACGATACCTATAACGGTCGACCGACCGAGAGGGATACTGACAACTTGGCCTGGCAAAAGAGGTTGATCGGAAGAATAGGTAAGAACACCGGCGTTATGACGGAAGAGCTTGGTAGGGATAATTTCGTAATAGAGGGTGGCGGTCACTTCTTTATTATAACCGATATCGGCGGCGGTGCTTGATTTGAGGGGGAAGTTTGACTATAATGAAGGAATGAATAGGGAGGTAAGATAATGCTGGATGTGTTTATCACGTCGAGGGTGCGGCGGAAGATTTTGGTGGTTTTTGCGAAATATCCGGATTTTAAGACTCATGTGCGGGCATTATCAAAGTTGATTAAGGAAGATCCGGGCAATATTCAGAGAGAGCTGAAACGGCTGGAAAAAGGAAAGTTTTTAGTTGTGACGAAGCGGGGAAACACGAATATTTATCAGACAAATAAGCAGTTTCCGATTTTGAAGGAGCTGCAGGGGATTGTGATTAAAAGTCAGCAGATGTCTTCAAGTAAATCGAATAAAAGTAAGACAATTGGTTAAGTAAAAGGAGGGGGAACGTGAATAAGTTGCTTGGGCAATTGTTAAAAAAGCGGGGGTTTAGTGAGGATTTTTTGACACCAAAATACGAGGATTTGATCGATGCGCGGGAGTTACCAGATATGGAAAAGGCAGTGGAGAGGATCAAAAAAGCGGTGAGAGAGAAGGAAAAAGTATTGATTTATGGTGATTACGATGCGGATGGGGTGACGGCGGCGGCGATAATGAGAGATACTCTGGTAAAGGCGGGAATCCAAGAGGTGGTAACGGTGTTGCCGGACCGCTTTAAGGATGGTTATGGCTTGAATATGCGAGTAGTGGAGCAGGCGGAGCGAGAAAAAGCAGCTTTGGTAGTGACGGTGGATTGTGGAAGCAATAACGCTGAGGTGGTCATGGCGCTGGGGGTGGCGGGGATTGATGTAATTGTAACGGATCATCATGAGATAATGGGCGAGCTGCCTCAGGCGGTGGCGGTGATAAATCCACAGCGGTTAGAGCTGGGGACGCAAAAGAATGCAGAGCTGAAAATGCTTTGTGGCGCAGGGGTGGCGTTTATGGTGGCGAGAGGATTAGTGCAGGCGGGTTTAATTCCGGCAGGGCAAGAAAAATGGCTACTTGATTTAGTAGTGATTGGCACGATCTGTGACAATATGACACTAGTAGGACAGAATCGTATTTTGGGTTTTTACGGGTTGAAGGTGCTAAAAAAGACGCGGAGAGTGGGGTTAGTGGAGTTGATGCGAGTGGCAGGAGTGAAAAAGCTGAGCGCTGAAGCGATTGGCTTTCAGATAGGTCCACGGCTTAATGCGGCGGGACGATTGGCGTCGGCAGAGCTGGCATATCGCTTACTAACCGCGGACTCTAGAGCAAATGCAGCGCAATTAGCGCAGGAGCTGGAAGATCTAAATCGAGAGCGCAAACAACAACAGCAGAGGGGAGTACAAGAGATTGAACAGAGAGGTGTGGGAGAAAAGCCGGTGATAGTGGCAGTGGGTGATTGGCACGAGGGAGTATTAGGGATTATTGCTGGGCGGCTAGTGGAAGAGTACCGGCGTCCAGTTTTTGTTTTAGCGCCGACGGCGGAGGATGAGCAAGTGCTGAAGGGTTCGGCGCGGAGTTTTGGAGAATTTAGTTTGGCAGAAGTATGTCGAGAGTGCAAAAATAGCTTGGTGGCGGGTGGGGGCCATGCTGGCGCTTGTGGTGTGAAAGTGCTAAAGGAAAAATTGACGGAATTTGAAAGAGAAGTGAACAAATTTTATCAAAAACTTGAATTAAAAAATCAGGAACGGTTTTTAGAGCAGACAGAGGATTTAGTTTTAACTGGGGTAGAACAACTTAACCAGGATTTAGCGCAAGAGCTTAAAAAATTAGAACCTTGCGGGATTGGGAATGTGGAACCGATTTTTAAGCTCGAACGAATGAGGATAGTAGAGGCAAGGAAAATGGGGGAGGAGGAAAAACATTTGCGACTGATTGTGCAGGGGGAGGATGGTGGTACGTTGAAACTATTAGCTTTTAGCGCGCCTAAACTATGGTTAGATGTAACTATGGGGGATGAGGTGACAGTGTGGATTAACTTAATAGAGAATGAATGGCGGGGATTAAGAAGTGTAGAGGGGAGGATTTTGCGGCTAGAGTATTGTGATGAATGTGAAAATCTGATATAATCGCTATATATGGCAATTAAAGTAACTAGAAAAGACCAGAGTGAGGCGAACGAAAACATTATTCGGCGTTTCAACCGTAAGGTGTTGCAGAGCGGTGTTTTGCCGCTGGCAAAGTCGCAGATGCGTTTTTCGAAGCCAATCTCTAAGCGTGAACGCCGTCGTAAAGCGATTCTGCGCGAAATTCGGAAAGCTGAGAAGACTGAACGGATTAAATTAGGCTTAAAATAACAAAAAGGGCCCGTCGGGGGCTTTTTTTGTAGGCTGATTTGGTATACTTGTAGCATGAGAATTCTATTTTTAGGGGCGCCGGGGTCTGGGAAAAGTACTCAAGGACGGTTATTGGCGCAAAAATTAGGGTGGAAATGGCTATCATCGGGTGAAATGCTAAGGGAAATAGAAGTGGAAGCGGTGAAGCAAAAGCTAAAAACGGGAGAATTATTTGAAGATAATCAGGTTGCAGAGCTGGTTTTACCAGAGATCAAGCGATATCGGGATTTGGTTTTGGATGGTTTTCCACGTACCGGAAATCAAGCTGAACTGTTACGAAGGAGCGGCAGCCAATTGGATTTGATGATCGAGATTATGGTGCCAGAGGAAGAATTAGTGAGAAGAATATCGGCAAGGGGGCGAGCGGAGGATACGGTGGAAATAGCTTGGCGACGGCTGGAAATTTATCGTAAGACGCGCGACGAAGTAGTGAAGGCGTTGTCTAGGCAGGGAACACGGCTTGAAGTGGTGGAAGGGAAAGGGACGATTAGAGAAATCGAGCAAAGAATAGAGAGGTTGATGGACAAGGTGCGAGCAGACTGATGATTATGATTTATGGTCCAGCGGGAGCGGGGAAAAGTACGCAGGGACAGTTGTTGGCAGAGAAATTAGGAAGAAAATGGCTGTCTGCGGGACAAATAATTCGAGATAGTGGACGCTTTGAGGAATTTACCAAACAAGGGAAAATGATTGATGAAAAGTTGTTAGTGGATTTGATTAGTGAGCAGGTGAGACAGGCGACGAGTGAGGGCAAAAAAGTGGTGTTTGATGGGCAGCCGGGAACGGCGCAGCAGGTGAAATATTTAAAAGAAAGCGGGTTGTTAGGTGAGGTTGAGCTCGTGATTCGGTTGGAAGCGCCGGAGAATGTCTTGCGAGAGCGTTTAATGCAGCGAGGACGAGCGGACGATAATGATGCCGTGTGGAGAGAAAAATTTGATTATTTTGAACAAAAAATTTATACATTTTTACATCTGTTAGAAGTTGAAAAAGTGCCAATTTTAGTGATTGATGGGGTGGGGACGACGGAAGAAGTTTTACAAAGGATATTATCTGGTATTCGCAGTTTGAGATAAAAAGTATTATAATGGTGGGATGGATGAAAAGAAGATTCTAGCAATGCGAGAAGGGGGGCAGATTTTGGGTCAATTATTGGCTGATTTAAAGGAATATGTGCAGCCAGGCATGTCAGGCAAAGAAATTGATGCTTGGGTCCGATCTGAAGTAGTGAAAAGAGGGGCGGTAGTGGCTTATGATTTATTGCCGGAAAAATTTCCGGGGGCAATTTGTGTATCGGTAAATGATGAGTTGGTGCACGGGGTGCCAACGGATGAAATTTTAGTGGAAGGAGACAAAGTATCTTTTGATATGGTGATTTTGTACAAGGGTTATTATACCGATGCGGCTTTTACAATGTTGGTGGGAGGGAAAGGCTCGCCAGCTGTTAAAAAAATGATTTCAGTGACTGAAGCGGCTTTATGGGAGGGGATAGAGCAAGTAAAAGCGGGAGCGCATATTGGCGATATCGGTTATGCGGTAGAGAAAGTTTTGAAAAAAGGGCATTTGGGCGTGATTGAAAATTACATAGGACATGGGATTGGTCGAGAGATGCATATGGCGCCAGAAGTGCCAAATTACGGCAAAAGAGGGAAAGGATATGTCTTAAAAGCGGGAGATACGATTTGTATTGAGCCGATGGCCGCGCTGGGCAAGCCGGCGAATAGGGTCGACCCAGTGAGTGGTTGGTCGGTGGTGATGAAGGATGGTTCGATTGGCTGTCATTTTGAACATACGATTTTAGTGTTGGAAGATGGCTATGAGGTTTTGACTTTGCCAAAGCCAAATTGATTATGCTATAATTTGTGATATGGAAGAAGTTTCTCGCTTTGCAGTAGGTCTTGATGTCGGTACTGAGAACGTGCGGGCAGTGATGACTAGTTTAGATAAGGACGGTGCTTTATCAGTAGTAGGATATGGCGAGGCGCCGAATATTGGTATGCGTAAGGGATCGGTGGTAAATCTATCGGGTCCAGCTGAGGCAATTGATAAGGTGCTAGGCGAAGTGGAGCGAATGACTGGCAGAGAAATTGACTCAGCCGTGGTGTCAATCAATGGGACGAGTATTTATTCGTTTAGAACGACTGGCATGATTGTGACTGGTCCCGAGAACCATGAGATTAATGAAGAAGATTTAGCAAGGATTGAAGATGTTGCAGTGCGAGGACAACTACCGCCGAATTTGGAAGTGCTTGAGGTTGTACCGTTAGAGTATAGCTTGGATAACCATACTGGAATTAAGAATCCGCTCGGGATGGTAGGGACAAAATTAGAGGTGCGCACGAATGTAGTGTCGGCATTAGCGCAAAATTGCATGAACCTGAGAAGGACGACTGAAGGAGTGAAAGTGGCGGCGGAGCGTTTAGTGCCGAGTGTGGTGGCTGCTGCAGAGGTAGTCATGAATGAAGCACAGGCGGAGAACGGAGTGGCGATAGTAGATATTGGCGCGGCGACTACAGGAGTGGCAATTTTCGAGGAGGGTGATTTGCAGCACGTTGGGGTAATACCAATTGGTTCAAACAATATTACGAATGATTTAGCAATTGTGCTGGAAATTAGTCGAGAGGTGGCGGAGGATATTAAACGCCGTTTTGTAACGGGTGCATTCAGCGAAAGCGAAAAAGAAATTATTATAAAACAGGGTAGAGAGGAACTTCGATTTGACCGCTTTGAAGTAAATGAACTAGTTAAGGGTCGTTTGAAAGAAATTTTTGAAGCAGTACGCAAAGAATTGAAGCAAGCACACTACGACAAGCGTTTGCCAGAAGGAATTGTGTTGGTGGGGGGCGGAGCAAAAATGCGTGATATAGAAATTTATGCAAAAGAAGTGCTGGAGGCGGCGGTGCGAGTTGGTGTTCCAAACGGGTTCAACGGCGTGGCTGAAGCAGTGGCGAAACCGGAGTATGCGGCAGCGGCAGGGTTAGCTTTGATGGCGGCGCGGGTTGAAGGGCAGAGAACAACAAAAAAACTCAGTAAACACCAGAAACAAAAGCAGCTGAATAAAAATAAAGACGGTTGGTTAAAAAGCTTGTTGAAGAAATTCTAAATAATATTATAGATAAATTTAGCTGGGTGGAACGCAGGTAAATGGCGGGATTTTGTAGTTGAAGTGTATAACTTTTTTGTGTATACTGGTATTAACAGAATTTTGATAAAGTGAGGAAAAAGCAATGCCTGAAATCAAACCAACAGAGGTAGAAAGTACAGCCAGCATTAAAGTTGTAGGTGTTGGAGGCGCCGGTGGTTCAGCAGTTGATCGGATGCGCGAGGTCGGTCTGTCAGGGGTGGAATTTATCGCTATTAATACAGACGCTCAGGCATTACATCACTCATCAGCCGATACGAAGGTACATATTGGCAAGGGATTAGGTGCTGGTGGTGATCCTAAAAAAGGCGAAGAGGCGGCTGAGGAAAGTCGGGAGAATATTGGCAAGGCGTTAGATAGTGCGGATATGATTTTTATTACGTTGGGTGCTGGTGGGGGGACCGGCTCAGGAGCTGGACCGATCGTGGCGCAGGAAGCTCGGAAGCGAGATATTTTAACCGTAGGTGTAACAACTAAACCGTTTACCTTTGAAGGCGCAAAACGTAAAGCTAATGCTGATGTGGCGATTGATAAGCTAGCGCGTGAGGTGGATGCTTTGATTACGATTCCAAATGATCGGTTGCTGCAGACAATTGATCCCCGTACGCCGCTGCTTGAGACTTTTAAGATTGCGGATGATGTATTAAGACAAGGTGTACAGGGGATTTCAGAACTGATCACCGAACACGCTTTGATTAATTTGGACTTTGCGGATGTGAAGGCAATTATGAAGAATGCTGGCTCAGCACTGATGGGGATTGGAAAAGCTTCGGGTGAGAACCGAGCGGTCTTGGCAGCCCAACAAGCGATTGAATCACCGTTGATTGAGGTAAAGATTGAGGGTGCGCGCGGTGTACTATTTTCAGTGGCGGGTGGTTATGACATGTCGATGACTGAGATCCAGGAAGCGGCGGAGGTGATTACTAATGCGGTATCGCCAGATGCTAATATTATCTTTGGGGCTTCAATTCGACCAGAACTCGGAGATGAAATTGCGATTACTGTAGTAGCGACTGGCTTTGACTCGGAATATTACCAGGGTTTGGCCAACGCCGATCAAGGTGTCGGGTTTGATGAGCCGGACGTGACATCTGATCAGCCAGTAAATGATGTGCCGCAGGCTCCAACGGTAGATTCGGCTGATTTTGCTGCGGAAAATAACGTGAATATTTGGGATTCGATTAAAACGACGAAAGAGGAAGATGATTTGGACGTACCGCCTTCCTTGCGCAACAAACTAAGAGGGAAGAAAACTAAGGAATAGGAATTTGCTATGCCAGAGATAAAAATTGGCGATAGCAAGGTATTGGAGAGTCGTGAGACTTTGGATGGGACGATGATTCGTCGTCGCCGTGTGACTTCGGATGGAAAACATCGCTTTACGACTTATGAGAGAATTGAGATGCCGTCCTTGGTGGTAAAAAAGCGTAGTGGCGACCGCGAAAGTTTTGATCGCGATAAATTATTAAGTGCAGTGCGGCGGAGTGTTGGCAAATTTTTTAATTCTGAGCTTGAGGTGGAAGAAGTGGTGGGGCGCGTGACACAGGCGGTGTATGCTTTAGGAAAGGAAGAAATTGAATCACAGCAGATTGGTGAGGCAATTTTGAATGTACTGGCGGAGATGAACGAAGTAGCGTATGTACGGTTTGCGAGTGTGTTTCGGGAATTTAAGAATTTGGAAGAATTTGAGAAAATCATCCGCGAGCAGCAGAGAAAGAAAATAAAGGAGTAGAAAATGAGGGTGGTGAGCGTTTGGCGAGAGAATTCGGATTATGGTCAAGAGGTGGCAGCGTGGTTAGAAGACTTTACTTATCAAACTGGGAGAGAGATTGAAAGACTAAATCCGGACACGGTAGAAGGAGAAATTTTCACTACGGCTTATGATGTGGTAGAGTATCCGACTTTGTTAGCGCTAGATAGCCAGGGGAAAGTTTTGGCGAGTTGGCGAGGATTGCCTTTGCCGCTAATAAATGAAGTAGTTTATTATCTGAAAGATACTTAAGCCAGTTCAAAGAATAGATAAAATATTAGTGCTTTTTATTTTTTGAAAAAAGTGTTATGATGAGCTAAAGCGTTAGAGCGGAGATCGACCGCGAGCTGTCGAAAGAAAGAAGATTAATTTCAAGTAGAATCGACCGTGAAGCTGCGTAAAAGCGAAATTAAGGGCTAAGAGAAGAGACACTTCTTTTGGAATCAAGATGGTACCGCCGGCAACGGTTCTTGATCACAAGAGAAGTGTTTTTTGTAAAAAAGGAGTAAAAATATGAAATACCAAGCTGGAACTAGACGAAAAGCTTCGGAATACGAAAAGGCGATTGCGGAGTGGTGGAAGAAAGAGCAAATTTTTGAAAAATCGGTTGAACAGCGACCGCTTGATGATTCCTATGTTTTTTATGATGGCCCGCCATTTATTACGGGTAATCCACACCACGGAACGCTTTTGTCGTCGATCGTAAAAGACGCCGTGCCGCGATTTTGGACGATGCGTGGAAAAAGAGTGGAACGACGTTGGGGTTGGGATTGCCATGGTTTGCCAGCAGAAAATTTTGTTGAAAAGCAGCTTGGGATTACTGATCGACGAGAGATTGGTACGAAATGGTCGTTAGAAGAATATATCACCAAGGCGCGAGAATCAATGGTGGCGAACTCGGAAACTTGGGAGAGTACAATTGAACGAATCGGGCGATTTGTGGATTTAAAAGGTGCGTACCGCACGATGGATAAAGATTTTATGGAGTCGGTGTGGTGGGCATTCAAAACGTTGTATGAGAATGGGAAAATTTACGAAGGACGGAAGGTTTTGATGTACGATACCAAATTTGCGACACCGGTGTCGAAGGCGGAAGTAACGATGGATAATGATGCGTATCAAGAGGTGACTGACCCGAGCGCTTATGTAAAATTCAAGCTAGATCCTTCAGACGAAAAAGCTCAAATGGGAGACGTGTATTTGCTAGCCTGGACGACGACGCCGTGGACGCTGCCGGCAAATTTGATTTTGGCGGTGAATGCGAAACTGGAATATGGTCTGTATAGAGTGGACGGGGTATATTTTGTTTTGGCTACGAAACTGGCTAAGAAGGTGCTTGGTGAAAAGTATAGTGCGCCAGCTGAAATCTTTAAAGGACGTGATTTGGTTGGTTCGCATTATGAGCCAATTATTGAAAATTTTGCAGCTAGTGAGCGTCAAAAAGACACTTATACGGTGTTGGCGGCGGATTTTGTGTCGGCAGAAGATGGGACTGGCATCGTGCACTGTGCGCCGGCCTACGGTGAAGACGACTATGAATTGATGCAAGCTAACAAAGTTGATTTTGTGGATGTTTTAGATGAAAAAGGCTATTATTTACCGGAAGTGGCGGAAAAATTACGGGTGTTAGGCGTGCGGGATACAGATGAGTCGGGGATTGAAGTTTGGAGTGGTAATAAATTTATTGCGAAGGTGCTGGCGGAGCAACAAATAGTTTGGAAGATTGAATACATCAAGCACGAATATCCGTTTAATCCACGTTCGAAACAGCGCATTATGTATCGAGCTTTTCCAAGTTGGTTTTTTGACGTCCAGGGACTAAAACCACTAATGTTGGCGGAGAACGAGAATATCAATTGGTTCCCAGATTATCTAAAACATGGACGATTTGCAAAAAATATTGAGCAGGCGCCAGATTGGAATCTGTCGAGGGACCGCTTTTGGGCGACGGCAATGCCGGTTTGGAAGTCTGAAAGTGGCAAAATAAAAGTGATAGGATCCTATGCAGAGCTGAAAGGACTATCGGGTGTGGAATTAGAGGATTATCACCGTCCATGGGTAGATGAAGTGACTTTTGAGATTGACGGTGAAAAATATACGCGAATAGATAAGGTATTGGATTGTTGGTTTGAATCGGGCTCGATGCCGTTTGCACAGTTACATTACCCTTTTGAAAATAAGGAAAAGTTTGAGCAAAATTACCCAGCGGATTTCATTGTGGAGTACGTGGGACAGGTGCGGGCATGGTTTTATTATGTACATTGCGTGAATACGGCGCTGGCAGAAGTGGGGGCGTTTGGCGAAAGGGCGAAACAAGGCGCAAAAAATGCCTATAAAAACGTGATTACGACGGGCACTTTGGCGGGGAATGATGGGCGAAAGATGAGTAAATCGCTGGGGAATTTTACCGATCCGAACCAACTGATGGATAAGTTTTCGGCAGACGCTTTGCGGTTTTTGCTACTATCCTCACCAGTATTGGCGGGGGAAGATTTTGCCTTGCTAGATAAGGATGTATCGGATGTGGCGCGGAAACTTGCGATGATTTGGAATGTATATGATTTCTTCACGATGTATGCTGAAGTTGACAGGATTGATTCAGAAGAGCTGAAATTTGACGGGAATTTGGGAGAGTTGAATAGCCCGCTAGACCAATGGATTGTAGCGCGGCTTTGGCAACTTAGAAATGAGATTACGGTGGAGATGGAGGGTTATAATTTGCCGGCAGCGCTTGGTGGGGTGGTGCTATTTATAGATGATTTATCAAATTGGTTTGTGCGACGATCGCGGCGGCGTTTTTGGAAGTCGGAAGATGACAATGATAAACTGGAGGCTTATATAACGTTGCACTACGTATTAGTCTATTTGGCGAAGATTTTGGCGCCGTTTGTGCCATTTTTGGCGGAAGAATTGTACCAGAAGATGACAGGCTCTAATAATTCGGTGCATTTACTAGATTGGCCAGAAGCGGGTGAAGTTGCTGAGGAAGTTTTGGGGCAAATGGCGCGGACTAGACAGATTATTACGGAAGGTTTGGCGATGAGAATGCAGAAATCGGCAGTGGAAAGTCAGGTGAAGATTCGTCAACCGCTTGCGAAGCTGGTTTATACAGGGGAGAAATTGCCGGAGTTTTATGAGCAGATGATTATGGATGAGGTGAACGTGAAAAAAGTAGAATTAGGTGATGAGTTGAAGCTAGATAAGAGGTTGACGCTGGAGCTGAAAGAAGAAGGATTTACGAGAGAATTGGTGCGATGCGTGCAGGCGGCGCGTAAAAAAGCGGGATTGAGCGTGGACGATCGAATTAAGCTGGCAACAAGCTGTGAACTAAATGATAAATGTTGCGCGATTTTGAAGAATGAAGTGTTGGCGAATAGCTTGGAGAAAGAAGGGAACTATAATTATGATGAGATTGTAGAGATTGATGGGAAAAAAGTAGTGATTTCGTTGCAAAAAGATAATTAAAAATTGCTTAAAGAAAAAGAATTTTTCAGGGGTGGATTTGACTTTTTGATGAAAATAAGCATAAGTACTATTGACATTTTACGAGAAGTGTGCTAGTATAAAGAGTAGTTAGATAATAAAAATCAAAATCTAACAAATAAATATAAAAATAAAAAGGAACGCAGAATGGCGCAAAATAAAAATTTAAGTAAAGGAGGCGAAGACACCGATCTGAAGTTCGAATATTTAGGTGAAGGGAATCGCGAAGATAACAACAATAAGGCAGAGCGCGAGTACCGTTCTCCAGAGGAAGCAACCGAGGATGCCCTGGGGTATATCGGAGTTTTCTGGGAACATCTAGCTAAAAGGAAGGAGAAAGCTTAGAGGATAGAGTAAAAAAACAAAAAACCGAACATTTAGTTCGGTTTTTTTGATGGGTTGTTTATAGCTTCCGTTTTTTTTAGTCTCTGGGATGTTGGAGTGCGAAGAAAGTTGACGTGGTTATGCTAAAGTGCTAACCTTAAGCTATATAGAAATAGCAAATTAGAAAGGTCTCCACACCATGAACGACGATTACAATGCCAATCCTATTAAAATTGACAATGCGGAGCCAGTGGCGGTTTCTGATGCAGTGAACTTAAACGAGTCAGCGGCTGAAAAAACAGCGACTGAGGTAGTGGCTGCTGGAGAGGAAAAAGCGAGCGGAAAGTTGAATGAGGACTTAGAGGATCTTTCCGAAGAGGAATTGATCTATCTTTTTGTGGAGCAGCTGATGATCGATAAAGGAATGGCGGATCTAGACGAAGCTCTAAAGAATGAAGTCCGAGACGATTTGACGAAAAGTTTATTGTTTCAGGTGAATCGAGCGATTTTGATGGCTTTACCGGATGAAGATTATAAAAAATTGGGTGACCAACTTGATAGTGGAGAGGCGACAATGGAGACTGTCCAGGAAGCGGTGAAAGCAGCTGGGGTGGATGTTGATAAAGTGGTGCGCGAGACGATGGAGAAGTTTAGAGAGATATACCTAGACGATAGCGGAACGGTGGAGGAATAAATGGAACGAATGTCGACAGCTAGGAATTTGGAACCCGAGCAGGGAGATAAAAAAGCTAAAGTTATCAGACAAGAAGGTAATGTGGTATGGGCGGATTTTGGTGGAGACAAACCAAAGCCGTTAGGAGATAATTTAATAAGAGCGAATTTTGGCGGAGATCAGAATGCGACAGTTGAGACTAATCGGGAAGACGCGGTGGGAGTTTCGCCTGAGTTGATCAAGAACGACGCCCAAATTTTGAATCGAAGGCGGGGGGGAGAGGTTATACAAACCATGAAGGTGGATGAAGAGCTTGGTTTGGATAATACCGAATCAGCGCTTGACTACGCGATGAGGTACGTGGACGAGGGAGAGAAGCTAACGCGAGAAGAAGAGGAAGGGAAAAAACTGCAGCCAGATGAAGAAGAGTGGAATAATATGTCGGCTTTAGATACTGCAATGGCATACGTAGATGGCAGTGCCAAACGAGGGACAGACTCAACTTCGAATAGGATAAAAGGACTTCGTGCTTCAATCGCAAAAGTAGCAGACAATCGGAAAAAGCAGTCTAACTCTGATGAGATAAATAAAATGCTCGATGAGGTGGGAGATTTGACGGCGGTGCGGCGCTCGGAAACAGATATTCGGAATGAGGCGGTGCGGCGGGCGCGTGAACGGCTTGATAAGGAAAGCCAAAATCGGAGGATCTTAGGAAAAATTGGTTTTGGTGTCAAGAATTTTGCGTTGGGTCTAGTGGGCAGGGATGCTTTGACAAAGTATCTGATCGCAGAGCGGCGCGATATTATAAATAATGGTATGGGTGGCGAAACCGAAGCGATGCAACGAATCGCGAGCAGTGATGAGTTTTTGCGCAGCAAAGGAGAGAATGAGGCTCGTAAGGCTGGTAAGTTAGGTGAGCAAGAGAAAGAGTTCTTGAATAATATGATGGACAAGGCTCTATTGTTTGCGGATAAGAACGTCCCTCAGGACCAGATGGCGACTGAGCTAAAAAAGGTGGTTGACCTGCAAAGAGCGAAACTGGCGTTAGAGGCGAACGGTCAGAATTGGACTGATACGAAAAAGGAGTGGGCGGAAGCTGATGAAAAACTATCAGGGGAGGAAAAAGCCCAAAAGCAGCAAGACAGAGTTAACAATCTCTTAAAAGATTATGTTGAGAAACATCATATGGTGGACAATTTTGATCGGTTAACAGAGCAGGTGCCGAAATTACTAGCGCATGAAGCGGCAAGCGGTCGGGTAAGAGAGTTTTTTGATAAATTAGGTCAAAAGCAATTAGTAACTGGTGACGCTGAGATGGGGCTAAAGGTGCGTGAAAATATCGACGCACGAACAAATCAAATCTTGAAGATCAATAAAGGGTCCGATGAAAACTGGAGTGCGCTTTTGGTTGGGGCGGGAGTTGGGGCAGGTGCTTATGCTATGATGAGAGGCACTAGGTACGGACTGGCAATGGTAGTAGGTGGGGTAGCTGGGGCAGCCGCGTTTGGGGCGATGCGTGGTTGGCGACGTAATAAAAATAAGATTGCGAAAGAAGCGAGCCAAGCAGCGTTAAATGGGAGCGAAGAAGGTGCGGATACACAGGGGGTGATGGCAGGCTGGAAAATCAAGCGGCTATATGGCGGGATGAAAAATGCAGTTTCGGAAACGACGGATTTGAATGAGGCGATGGAAAAGATTGATAAGCTAGCAGGCGACGAAAAAGATAGAGCGACGGAGAGTTTAAGAGATAAAATTGCTGATTTGATGGCGCGACGTGAGATTGAAGATGAAAGCTCAGATAGGATAAATCTTTTTTCTTATAATACGAAAGCTAATACTTCACAATCGGAGCGGATGTCGGCGATGGCAAAACAGAAATTGGAATTATTTGAGGCATTATCAAAAGCTCGAGCAGCCCTGCCGGAGAATATGAAAAATGAGTTAGCTAATAAGGTAGAGGCGGCTAAACAGGCATTTCAAGAGAAGCAGATAAAAGAGGCTAAGAAAGCACAGTTTGCTTATAAGACTATGGGAGCGGCGATTGGCGCGGCGATGGGTGCGGGGGCTGCCTATGGTGGGCGAGTGGTGGCTGAGAAGGTTAAAGAGTTTATGCCTAATAGAGAGACGGATATAGGCAAGGCTGTAAGCAAGGCTAAAGAAAAGTTTGGCATCAAAGGTGAACATAAGCCTGCAAAATTAGCAGCGGACGGAAAGGGTGAGATAACCTATGATGGGGAGACGCTGGAGTACGATGGGAAGTTTGAGATGGAGGCCGATGGGGAGAAGGTTGATATTGATTGGGTAGAGAAGAAGGGCGGTTATGTCGCGAGCAGAGATCCCTTCTTTAGTCCTAATAAGACTGGTGGTGAAAATCCAGCCTTGGCCTTTGGTGAGGCTCTCAAGGGTGGAAACTACGAAACTGCCGCCGATTTTGAAAGAGGTATAGAAGACTGGTTGGGCAAGATAAGCGACTCGCCAGAGCAAACGGCCCTATGGGCGGCTTATACTGGTATCGCTCACAACGTAGATACTTATCAAGAAGTGCAAGAGTTGGCGGATGAACTACGTCATAATCCAGCATTGTTTGACGAACTGAGAAACGCAGTACCGGCAAAATTAGAGAATTTACTAGAAGGTGGCAAGATAGATTTGAGGGTAATTGAAGAAGGAGAAACTTACCCATCAACCTTTATTGCTGGTAATGAAAAAGACCCGAATAATCTTGATATCTTTATCTCGAAGGCAGTAAGAGCTCTGAGAAAAGTGCATGTTCTAGCATTAAAGAAAGCGGATGGGTCCAATATTTTAGACACTAAGGCCTTTCGAGAGATTAATGGAATTCCAGAAGGCAGGGATGTTATTGATCAAGGTATTTGTAGTGAGTGTGGTGGACAGAGTACTTATAGACAAATTGCAAGGATAGTACAGGAATCGACGCCGATTATTCCTACGGAACCGACCCCGAATACTCCTGAGAATCCGACCCCGAATACTCCGGAAGGACCAGGTGTTCTAGAAGGTAAGACGGCTAATACTCATGCGGCGGCTGATAGTATAGTGATCAATGAGAATTCAGCGGTACCAGAAGGTACTACCCAGATTGATGCGACGCCAGATAATTACGTTAATCCAGAGGTGACTCCAGGGAGTGAGATAAAAGGGGTGGTAGAGGATCTAGCTCCGGCCGGTAGTACGGGTGGTGGGACTGGAGTGAGCGGAATAAGCGGTGCAACTAGCACCTTTACGCCATCAGATGTGGGAACGGCGATTGGTCCTGATACAACCAGTGATTACGTGCCGGATAATTCATTATGGCACGAAGGGGCTGGTATCAATATCCGTGAAGAAAATTTAGAAAACTAATAATAAAAGGAGATAATATGCTGAGAAAGCAGAAAGATAGGGTGGGCAAAATCAGCAAAGTTTTAGGGTTGGGTATGTTGGCGCTGGTGACGCTGATGTCGTCAACTGCAGTATTGGCGACGGGTGAGGTTTGGGGACCACAGGATCGCCCGACTTATACTTGGGCTAAGCCGTCGGACCACCCAACATTTAACTCGATGACCGATAACCCTTCGATAGGAAATGAACGTAATTTTGTGAGGATTCGTGAGGCGGGGACGAGTAACCCTTTCTTAGACAAGGTGGAGGTAGTGGCTGGTAAAAAATACGAGGTCAATATTTACATTCATAATAATGCTTCAGCCTCTTTGAATGCGAGCGGTCAAGGTACGGCAAAAGATGTGCGTCTTAGTACGAGTTCGCCAGAGCGCTTGAAGCCAGGTGATGCAGGTGTAGTGAAAGCGACTATTACGTCTTCAAATACCGAGCCAAAAGCGGTGTGGGATTCAGCGTTTCTAGTCGCGAAACAAACAGTCTTTATGCGCTATGTGCCAAACTCGGCGCGTATTTATAATGGCGGTACGGCGAATGGGGCGGCTCTAAACGCGCAGGAGCTTTTTTCGAATGCTGGTACGAAATTGGCTTATAATCTGAATGATTGGGGCTCAATACCAGGTTGTAACGAATTCGCAGGTTACGTGAGTTATGAGTTGATGGCGGATGCGCCAGCTTTTAGCTCGGAGAAGCTGGTGTCAGTGCCAGGTGCAAATACTTTTGCGGATAATATTACTGCGAAGCTAGGTGATGTTTTGGAGTTCAAAATTATTTATAAAAATACTGGCACAACGGCGCAAAGTTCGGTGACTTTGTACGATAAATTACCGAAGGAACTAGAATTTGTGCCGAAAACGACGAAATTAGCGCGTTCTGACGGGAAAAAGTATAATTTGACCGATGATTTGTTTGGCAAAGGAGTGGTAATCGGTAATTACGCAGCAGGTGAATCAGCTGAGGTGATATACCAGGCAAAATTAGTTGGCGAAACAAAGAACTTGGCGTGTGGCGATAATACTTTTTATAACTTATCCTCTGCGGCAACAGGAAACGGGACGATTAATGATAAAGTGCGGATTGTGGTAAAGAGAGAATGTGCGCCGAGTGAAATTCCGGAAACTGGTCCGGCTGAAATCGCGCTACTGATTGTGATTGTCCTAGGAATTATTGGTGGCGGAATTTACTGGTGGCATTCGCGTAAAACTTTGAAAAAATTAGTAGAGGGGAACAGTGAAGAGCCGAAGGCTCAGATAGATCCAACTCAAGGTTCTCAAGGTTTTGAGGGCTAGTCTTGCGAAATTCTGAAAACTGTGCTAGAATCTTTGGAGTATAAAAAGGAATTAATATGAAGAAAGCAGTTGTACTCATCGGCGGGAAACAATACCTGGTCGAAGAGAAAGAGACCCTACGGGTGGACCTCCTCCCGGAAGGCACTAAAGAGCTCGAAACTGGCGCTTTGCTTTTAATTGATGGCGATAAGACTACGGTCGGAACGCCTGAGGTGAAGGGAGTGAAAGTTTTAGCGAAAGTGGTAGATGAAAAAATCGCTGGCGAAAAGCTCCGAGTCATTCGTTATAAATCCAAGAAGCGAGTTCATAAGGAGATCGGTCATCGTCAGAAATACTCGTTGATCGAAATCACTTCGATTAAATAAGAAAACGCCACTTCGGGTGGCGTTTTTTGGTGGTAAAAACGGATGGATCTAGATGATTGAGAGCGAAAATTTGTGTTATAATGATAGCAAGATGGCTAAGGTTATTTGTGTGACTAACCAAAAAGGAGGTGTTGGCAAGACGACAACGGCAGTGAACTTGGGGTACTTTTTGGCGAAAGATAAATTTAGGGTGCTTTTGATCGATTTTGATCCTCAAGGAAACGCGACTAGTGGTCTGGGGGTTGATAAGAATCAGCTTAAGGAAACGATGACTGAAGTAATGTTGGGGCAGGCTAAACTGGCTGATATTATTCAAAGTACGAGGTTTAAGCGTTTGGCAATTGCGCCAACGACACCACAGCTAGCGAATGCTGAGGTAGAAATGGCGAAAATGAATAAAAAATTTGTTCAGTTAAAGACAGCGCTCAGTGAAGTGAGTGAAAATTATGATTATATTATCATAGATTCGCCGCCATCGTTATCGCTTTTGACGGTCAACGGGATGATTGGGGCAGATTATTTACTGTTGCCAGTACAAACTGAATTTTATGCTTTGGAGGGGGTTGCACAACTGTTGGACAGTATGATGTTGGTGCGCAAGGCGATGAATCCAGATTTAAAATTGCTGGGAGTTTTAGCAACGATGTACGATAAGCGGACTTCTTTGTCTGCGCAAGTATTGGTGGAAATTAAAAGATATTTTAAAGATAAAGTGTTTGAGACAACGATCCCGCGTAATGTAAGAGTGGCGGAGGCGCCGAGTCATGGAGTGCCAGTTGGCTCGTATGACAAATTTAGCAAAGGGGCGAAGGCTTACAGAGCTTTAGCGCGCGAAGTAGAAAAGAGGGTAGAGTAATGGTAGGTCGTGGTTTGGGGCGAGGCTTTGAAAGTTTAATCCCGACAGAACTAGTGGAAGAAGAATTTGATCTAACGGCGTTGGAAGATAAAAAATCGAGCCAATTGATCGAGATAAAATTAAGTGAACTGGTGCGAGATGAAGTACAGCCGCGGAAGAACTTCAGTCAAGAAGCCTTAGAAGCTTTAGCTGCTTCGATTCGTGAACATGGGGTTTTGCAGCCAATTGTAGTGGTGAAAGAGGAGAAACGGTATAAGATTGTAGCGGGCGAGCGACGTTGGCGGGCAGCTCAAATGGCTGGTTTGGAGGAGGTGCCAGTAATAGTTAGGACGCTGGATGCGCAGAACCGTTTAGAAATCTCTATTATTGAGAATGCCCAGCGTGAAGATCTGAATCCGATTGAGCTTGCAACGGCCTATGCAAAATTGAAATCTCAGTTTAATCTTAACGTAAAAGAGATTGCGGCGAGGGTGGGTAAGAGTGAGTCGAGTGTAATGAACACGATGCGACTTTTGAATTTGCCGGAAGAAGTTAAAAAAGCGATGGTGGAAAACGGATTGTCTGAGGGGGTAATGCGGCCGTTGGTAAAAGCTGATCCGCAGTTGGTGAAAGAAATTCTGCCGAAAATTATTGATGAAGGTTGGACAGCACGAAAGGTGGAACGTTATATGGCGGAGCGTAAGCAGAAGAGTTCGACCGCGGTCTTGAAAACGCAAAATTATCATAAGCAAGAAGATGCGCTAGGGTTGAAATGGGGCGCGAAAGTCAAGATTAGAGGGCGGAGCGTGACATTTGCTTGCAAGAATGAAGAAGAGATGAAAAAATTAATTGGGAGATTTGGAGCTTAAATTATGAAAATTGATTTGGAAAAAATTTTACAATCAATCTTGGCGGTTTTGGTTGGTCTGCTTTTGTATACTATTCTTGATGTGGTAGTAAAGCGACGGAGTGGCAAGGGGATTGTGGGGAGATTTTTTGGTAATTTAGGAGATACTTACGTAAGTTTAGCGCGTAGTGCATTGCGATATTTCTTCATCCTTGGGACTTTGGTGGCGATTTTGGATATCAATGGCGTGAATGTAGGTGGATTAATGGCGGGCATTGGTATTGTTGGGGTAGTAATGGGGCTCGCGATTCAAGACGCTTTGAAAGATGTGATTAGAGGGTTTTCTCTGATTTCGGATAAATATTTTCGAGTGGGGGATATTGTGGAGATTGGTGGACAGACTGGTACGGTAAAGGCAATTGGGCTGAAAACGACAAAGATTGTTTCAGCTGGTGACATTATTTCGATGGCCAACCGCAATATTGAAATGGTGAAAGTAATACAGAAAAAACTGTTTTTGACGGTTGATTTGCCTTACGAGCTAAAGGTATCAATAGCGGACAAAGTAATGCAAGAAATTGCAGAGCGTGTGCAAGAATTAGAGGAAGTGGAGACTTGTGAATATATGGGAGTAAAAAAGTTGGCGGAGTCAAAAATTGAGTATGGGCTAAAGATAGTGAATAAGCAAGCAAGCACGCGTAAAGAGACGGAGCGCAGGGCACTGAGGATAATTCTGGAAGTGACGGAGAGGCATAATATTCAGCTGCCTTATCAGAAACTTGATGTCTATATGAAGCGATAGCTTATTTGACTTTTTTAGCTTTTTGATTAGCGTGAGACTTGGCGGGTTTGGCGGCGGAGGGTTTGGATTTTTTAGCGTTGAGTAAGGGGTTGGGTAAATTAGAGAGTCGCTGGAGTTGGGCACGAAGTTTTTGGCGGGCGTGAGAAGTGACGATTTTTTGGAGCCAAGAAGCTTTAGGAGTTTGGTTTTTGCTAGTTAGAATTTCAACGATATCACCTTGGTTTAAGCGAGTATTGAGATTACTCATTTTGCCATTGATACGGACGCCTACGACGCTGCTGCCAATTTCAGAGTGTAGACGATAAGCAAAATCAAGTGGTAGGGAACCTTTGGGGAGATCGATGATGTCGCCTTTGGGAGTATAGACGAAGATCTTGTCGGCAAAGAGATGAAGTTTGAGTTTTTTAAGATCGACTTTTTTGCCTTCGCGGAGTTTCGCGGTGGCGGTTTGGAGTTCGGTGATCCAGAGAAGGGAAGTAGGGAGATGTTGAATCTTGCCGGTTAGGTAGCTGTTAGTGAGTTTTTGTTCGTTGTAATAAAAGCTAGCAGCTAGACCACGTTCGGCATATTCGTGCATTTCCTTCGTACGAATCTGAAATTCGATAATGCGCTTGTCTGGGGTGATGACAGTGGTATGAAGGGATTGATAGCCGTTTTGCTTGGGCATAGCAATGTAGTCTTTGATGCGCTCATTCATGGGAGTATAAAGAGAGTGGATAATGCCGAGTACAAGATAGCAGTCAGTGATATCATTAACAATGATGCGGATAGCAATCAAATCATAAATTTCGTTGATATTTTGGTTGTATTTAGCAAGTTTTTTATGTAGAGAATAGACGGATTTCTTGCGACCATCAATTTTAAAAGGAATTTTTTCGGCAGTGAGACGATCGGAAACTTCAGTACGGATTTTAGTGAGAGTTTTGGCAGCGGAGTGGCTATGAGTTTCGATGAGATTTTTGAGCTCTCGATAACGTTTGGGATCGACATAGCTGAACGAAAGGTCGGCAATTTCAACACGCAAACGTCCCATATTAAGACGGTCGGCAAGTGGAGCGAAAACTTCTAGAGATTCTTTGGCGATTTTCTTTTGTTTTTCGGGGGGTAAAGCCCCAAGTGTGCGAAGATTATGTAGGCGGTCGGCTAATTTAATAATGAGGACACGAATGTCGGAACCAAGCGCGACTAAGAGGCGAAGGAGATTATCCTTGGTGCGAGGAAGATAAGTGTCGAGATCGCGCATGCCAGAACGAGCAAGGCTGACTTTAGTAACGCCGTCAACGAGAAAGGCGACAGTCTCGCCGAACTCAGATTTAATGTCTTCGAGCGTGAGGTCGGTATCTTCGACGGTATCATGTAAGACCCCAGCAATAATCGTGTCTTCGTCCATCCCCCAATCTTCGAGGATTTTTTTGACGGCTAAGGGATGAGAAATGTAGGGCTCACCAGATTTACGGGTTTGATTTTGGTGAGCAGTCGTAGCAAGTGCGACAGCTTTTTTAATACGGGCTGAATCAGTGGTTGGCATAAGTTTATTGTAGCACGAGACAGGCGAAGATTCTAACTGCATGGCGGGAGATCTGCTATAATTAAAGTTATGAAGATTTTATGGACTGATGGTAGTGCTAGCCCAAATCCAGGGCCGGGAGGCTACGCGGTGATAGAAGAACGGAACGGACAGGCGGAGCCGGTGTGTTTAGGCAAGGAATCCCCGTCGACTAATATTCGGATGGAAGGTTTGGCGATGATTGCAGCGATTGAATATGCTGGAGCAGCAGGTTGTGAAATTCACAGTGATTCGGAATTTTGGATTAATGTTTTGACGAAGTGGGCGTCAGGTTGGGAGGCGCGTGGTTGGAAAAAAGCCAAGGGTGAAATCATGAATTTAGAAATTGTTCAAAAACTTTATAGTTTGTATCAAAAATATCCGGTGAAGTTAATATGGGTGCGTGGGCATGCTGGTACGGAATTGAATGAAATGGCGGATAAATTTGCCAATCAAGCGAGGACTGGGTTGACGATGGAAGATCTAAAAAAGAAAATGGAGTCGAAATGAAAAAAGTAATTGTGAAATGCAAGCTAAAAAGTCGCAGTGATTTTGAGCGGCGTTTGAGGGACATTGAAATGGAGCTGGGGCAAGTTTATTGGCAACACGATCGGATTTATACGCCACGAGGCTTTAAGCGCGCGACTAATATGCCGCGCTTGGTAATGAGAACAGAGATGAAATCAGTAGACAAGCCGGCGCGTTATGAGTTAATTATGCGACGGCATATTGAGGATAGCGGGGTAGACATCGTCAATAACACAGTAGTAAAAGATTACACAGAGATGGTAAATATTGTGCATCAACTGGGTTTTGAAAAGAAGGCTGAAGTGAGTCGCCGTCGGCAAAATATTGAGATGGGTGAGGGGGTGATGTTTTGTATAGACAAAATAGACGATTTGGCAGGTTCGTATGCGAGGCTGGAAGTAGTATTAGGAGAGAAAGACAAGGTCAGTGAGGTGATAGAAGATTTGAAGAGGACTTTTGCGGTGCTCGGGCAGGACGAAGCGACCATCGTGGAACAGTCAGATTTTGAGTTGCTAGAAAAACTTGGTAATTAGAAGCGCGAATAAGTTTTTTGTGTTAGACTAGAAAAAATAAGTGAGGTAATATGAAAGAATTCGATGTCTTCTTGTGGGCGAATGAAATTGATGAAATTAAGAATAATGTTTCGGTGGAGCTGTTTTTGTTTAATAAAAATTACACGCCGTTTAAAGTGCGGTATTCAGACTCTTTGACTAATAATGTCAAAGCGATGTTTATGAACGAAGCAGTACAATATGTGATAAAGGAAGCGGAGAAAGGTCTGGAATGTCGGGAGTATGAGAAGTCGGATGGTGAAGACAAGGTGATTTATCGGACTGATCTGGAGAAGGTGGGACGAGCGGAAACGTTGATTCACCTGATTGAGAACGAGTATAAGGACATCGATTTCTTTACTGACAATGAATATGAATTCAAGAAAGTAAAGGGAATTATTGCGCGCTTTACTTATCCGGGCGGCGAGGACGGGACTAAGACCTTTTATATTGCGAAAGGCTTGGCAGCTTCTTCAGCACTGAAGGGGGCGACGTCTTGGGAATTGAATGGGGAAAGTTTTGAGCCGTTCTCAGCAGAGGTCGCTATCAAGATGCCAGATGATAATCAGGTGGCAATTGTTGATAAAAATATTGTGATTTTCAATCAATCGAAGTTTGAAGCATTGTTCCAGTACGATTTTAAGTCGCAAGTAATTGCCGAGGCAAAAGCAAAAGAGCTTGAGGAAAAGTATAAGTTATCCTTTGCAGAGGGTTTGACTTTGAACGCATTGCTGCAGGACAAAAAGCCGCTGGTTAAGAAATTGCAAAATATGGAGATTGCGGAAGAAATGTCGCAAGAGCAATTGGTGGATTACGCGGACGAAATGCAACTTGACTTGATGACAGATGATGATAAGTCGATTATTATTATGGATGACAAAGATTTGACGATGTTTGTGAATTTGTTGAATGAAGATTATTATGTTTCGCCGGTCAATGGGCGTCGTTATGAAATTAAATCCAAAAAATTATTAAAGGAGCCGGAGGGAGAGCCGCCGCGTGGTTAGTTGGGCGGGGTAAAACAGATAAAGTCCTCTGAGAAAGAGGACTTTTATAATGTTTTTGAAAATATGCAAATATAGTTATGAAACTAATTTGTGTAATGTCAAGATAAGAGATTTAATATTTTATACCATGTTTTAGTAAATAATAAAATAAAGTTGTTCGGATTTTATGTGATAAAGAACCATTTTTGTCAAAAATAAGGTTTCGAGCGGGGTTTTGCTCAGGATAAACAGGGATCTAAACGATAACGTTGTAAAAAATAATTGAAAGTTTTCCACAAGATGGTGAAAAGGATTAACCTGTAAAGTGGCTTGATTTTCCACGAAAAAGATGAAAACTTAGTGGAAAAATTGGGAAAAATAGTATTGCTTTTTATTTTGAAGTTGTTTAAACTGAAGTCAGTGGAAAGCAAAAATAAACATCCACAAAAATAAACAACTACTAAGCGTAAACGGAGTACGAAATGAAAGTCGGTTTGCAAGAAATTAAATTGCAGAAAGATGATTATGAGGTAATTCGGTTGCGCCGCGCTAAAGCGTAGTAGAAGTTAGCAGTACATTAACAAAGTTTGAGATTGGCCAACTAGGAGTTTTGGCGCGCGTTTAGGAAACGCGTTATCAAAACCGCAGGTTCTTCAAAAAAGACACCTCCCAATTAACTCTAAAACACTTACACAATAAGTCTCTCAACGGTCATAATATGTGATTGGACTCGTCCGGTCAGACATTGTGACAAAAACTTGTGTGTTAAACAAAAAGCAAATAAAAACAAACACGCCGAAGTTTCTAGTTGGGCGGTCTCAAACGATAAAAGCAAATTTGTAGACTTTAACTTGTAAAAACAGGTTAGAGACTATAAAATGATGCTAATGGAAGAACTTCATCGGCCAGTATTGTTATCGGAAGTACTTGATGGTTTGGCGCCACGTCCAGGAGAGGCTTATCTCGACTTGACGGCGGGTTATGCCGGACATGCAGGGAAAATTTTGGATGTAACACGGAATTATAAAGAAACTACTTTGGTAGACAGGGATGCTTATGCAGCTGATTATCTACGTGGGAAGTACTCAGGTGAACCAGTAGAAATCGTCAATCAAGATTTTTATAATGCGGTGCTACAGTTGATAGAGCGTGAAAAAACTTACGATATGATTTTGGCAGATTTTGGAGTTTCTTCTCCGCAATTAGATCAAGCTGAAAGAGGGTTTGCTTTTTCAAAGGTCGGACCACTAGATATGAGGATGGATCGGACACAAAAGTTAGATGCAGAACAGATAGTGAACCAGTGGAATGAAAGAAAACTAGTGGAGATTTTTGTGAAATTTGGTGAAGAGAAGCCAGGTTTTGCGCGCAAGGTCGCTAGTAAGATCATCCATGGGCGACCATGGCAGACGACTAAGGAATTAGCAGAGGGAATCGCAGCTGGTGTGCCGTATCGTAAGGTACATCCAGCGACGAAAATTTTTCAGGCGATTCGCATTGCAGTGAATGATGAGCTGGGCGAGATCGAAAGGACCTTGCCGTTATTGCCAAAATTACTGCGCCCAGGTGGTCGAGTGGCAATTATCACTTTTCATAGCCTAGAAGATCGATTAGTGAAGCGATATTTTAAGGAAATGAACAATTACGGCGAGGAGTCGGAATTGATGATAGTTAATAAAAGCCCGATAATTGCGGAAAAATCGGAGTTGGTTATCAACCCGCGAGCCAGAAGTGCGAAACTACGGATAGCGACGAAGCGCTAAGTTAAGAGCGTAAAACTCGCTAGAAGTAGAGGGTCAATAATGGCGCGGTTGATGAAAATAAAAATTAAAAAAGGAGGCATATGCCTAAACAAATCATCGTAGCAAATCGTTCACGCAAACAAGTAGTGAAGGTTAATTTCCGCTAAGATAGCGTAGAATTTAGTAGCTAATTGTAGAGTGTGTTAATTTACGACCTTTAGAGACAAATGAGCGCCAGGGGCTGGTGGTAGTTTTTGGTGCTCATCTCTAACTTAAAAATAAAAAGCGAGGCAAAAATAAAACATGAGAACAGTAAATACTGGTTATACGTCGCGACGCGGTAGTATAGAGACTGCGAGCTGGGTGAAAAACCGAAATATCGTGCGGCATACGCCGAAGACTTTAGGAACTTTGTCTCTATCGGCGATTGTGGGGATGTTAGTACTGATTGTGGGGTTAATCTATGTGACTCAGGGCGTGAAGGCGACTGGCTATGATTATGAGTTGTCTAATATTGAGCGAGAGATTGATGAGCTAACCGCCAAAAAGGAAGATCTGGCTTTGGAAAAAGCGCGATTGGCGGCGATTGAAAGAGCAGAGAACAGTAAGGTAGCAGTTTCGATGAGCAACGCACGCGTGGCGGGATATGTTAGCGAATAGAATTTTTAAGCTTTACTAGTATAATAAAAAGATATGAATCGCATAAAAATACTGCGAGTTTGTTTATTGGTGACCGTGGCTATTATTGGTTTACGGCTGTTTTTCATTCAGATTATTGAACATGAAAAATGGGTAAAAGAAGCTGGCGCGCAACAGACAATGCAAAATTTGATTGTGGCAGAACGGGGGAAGATTTATATGATGGCGGGAGAAAAACCGACGGTGGTGGTAATGAACGAACCGGTTTGGACGGTGTTAGTCGACCCGATGGTCGCAAATCAGAAGAAAGTTAGTAAAGTGATTGACCAAGCGGCGAAGAAGGAAAAAATTGCGAGTTGGCAGGAGGTTTTTAAGGATAAAAATTTAAGATATTTTGTGATAGCAAAGAATGTGAGGCGTCAGGCAGCAGAGAAAATCAAACAGGCGAATTTATCAGGAGTTTGGCTGAGAAAAGAGGTGAGACGAGTATATCCAGAAGGGCAGTTGGGCGCAGCTATGTTGGGTTTTGTAAATGCAGAGGGAAAGGGGCAATATGGCGTGGAAGGGTCTTTAAATAAAGAATTGAGCGGAAAGAACGGGTTGCTGAAGACCGTCAAAGATATAAATAACATTCCGTTGACCATTGGCAGTGATAATGTAAGGGTGCCGGCAGAGCACGGTAAAAATCTAGTATTAACGGTAGACCGTAATATACAATATAATGTTGAAAAAATTTTGCGCAATGCTTTGAGGCGTGTGGGGGCGTCGCATGCGAGCGCGCTGGTGATGAATCCGCGTAATGGTCAGATCCAGGCGATGGCAACATTGCCGTCTTATGATGCGGCAAATTTTAGTGAGGTTAAAGATGGGCGAGTTTTCCAGAATGATCCAGTGGAAAATGCTTATGAGCCGGCGAGCGTCTGCAAAACTTTTAGTTTTGCGGCGGCGATTAACGATGGCGTGATGTCGCCGAATACTACTTACGAAAATTTGGGTTATACAATGGTAGACGGCTGGAAAATCAATAATGCTTATACTGGCCAATTGGGTCGAGTAACAATGCAGACAGCGTTGAATTTTTCGTTAAATACTGGCAGTACACAAGCATTGAGATTGCTGGGTGGAGACCCGAGTCGAATTAATCGAGCGGGGCGGGAAAAACTGTATGACTATTATCATAAAAGATTCGGTTTTGGTGATTATACTGGAATTGAATTATTAGAGGGAAAAGGGTTACTAACAGGACCAAATCAAGGTGATGGGTTGAACTCAAATTACGCAAATATGACGTTTGGACAGAATTTAAACTTGACGATGATTCAGGTGACAGCGGCTTTTGCAGCGGTAGTGAATGGAGGAGACTATTATACTCCGACTATCGTGGCTGGTGAGCTGAAAGATGGAAAATTTGAACGCAAGAAACATGCTAAGCCAGTACGTAAAGTAGTGAGCAGAAATACCAGTGAGACAATGCGAGAAATGTTGTATAAAGCAAGAGGGAGTCGTCGACTATATGGTATTGATAAGGCGGGGTATTTTGTTGGTGGAAAAACCGGAACGGCACAGGTGATTAAGAATGGGGCTTATAGCTTGGATGAGACCGTAGCGAGCTACGTAGGCTTCGGTGGAGCAAGTCAAGAGTTGCCAGAATACGTGATAATGGTTAAAATATGGGAAGAAGGAAAACGTATAGAAGGCGAACGTGACGCGATGCCGATTTTTGACGAAATAAGCAATTATATGCAGAGTTATCTAAAAATTGAACCGAAAGGATAAACAAGATGCATAGTATTAGTAACGAGATGTTTTATGGGTTGATTTTGGCGCTTGGGGCGTTTTTATTATCGATGTTCTTGACACCATTTTACACACATTTTGCTTATAAATATAAATTTTGGAAAAAACAGAAACAAACGACGGCGCAAGGTGATGCGTTGCCAGTGATGAGAAAATTGCACGCCCATAAATTTCAGCGTTCTTTCCCGACGATGGCGGGGATTGTTGGAGTAGTAGTGGTAGCATTTGTGACTTGGATTTGCAACTGGGACCGTGGTCAGACTTGGCTACCGATTGCAGGATTTTTGGGCGGTGGTTTAGTTGGGTTGATTGATGATTTAATTAACGTGTTTGGGAGTGGTAAAGGGGCGGCTGGTTTGAGGGCGCCGGTGAAATTTGCTTTGATTACAATTGTGGGAGTAGTGTTGGGCTGGTTCTTTGTCTATAAATTAGGCTGGACAGGTATTAAAATACCGTTTAATGGGACTTGGGGAATTGGGGCATTAGCGATGATGGCACTTTTTACTTTTGCAGTGGTGGCGACGAGTAACGCAGTGAATATCTCAGATGGACTAGATGGACTAGCGGGTGGATTGATGCTAATTGCGTATGGGACGTTTGGTATGATTGGGCTTTTTCAAGGGCAGTGGATGTTAGCAGGCTTTTGTTTCACAGTAACAGGTTGGTTGCTATCGTATGTCTGGTTTAATGTACCGCCGGCGCGGTTCATGATGGGCGATGTGGGTTCGTTTGCGTTGGGTTCTGGTTTGGGGGTGATTGCAATGATGACAAATTCGTTATTTTTATTACCGGTAATTGGAGCACTTCTAGTGGTAGAGGCGGGTTCAAGTTTATTGCAGATGACTGCGAAAAAATTTTTCAAGAAAAAAATTTTGATTTCGGCTCCGATTCACCATCATCTAGAGGCGAAGGGGTGGGGTGAGGCAAAGATCGTGATGAGATTTTGGGTGATTGCGGGAATTATGGCATTGATTGGTTTGTATATGGCAGCAGCGGGTGGAATTATTTAATGCGCAAACATAGAAGCGACCGAATTATTGCGATTTTGACTCTAGCTTTGATTATGGTGGGGCTGGTTGTGATTTATGCGATTGGACCGATGCGGGCAAATTTTTTAAATTCGGTTTTAGGGAAGCAGGTTTATTCGGAACAGAGTTTTTTTGTACATCAACTAGTTACAGCAGTGGTGGCAGTTGTAGTAATGATAATTGGCTTTAAGCTACCTTATAAACTGATGCAAAAATATGCAAAAATCTTAATGCTGGGGGGGTTATTAGCCTGCGCGTTACTGGCAATGTTGGCGTTTGGCAAAAGTAGCCTAGCTTCTTGTCAGCTGGGAGGATGCCGGTGGTTTAATCTGGGGCCGGTGAATTTTCAACCAGCTGAACTGGTAAAGTTAGGTTTAGTATTTTATATTGCGCAACTGATTGCGACTCGCAAAAAAGAAGGTCGGTTTGAGGATTCAAAGGACTTTTGGTTGCCGTTTGGGATTGTGAGTGCGGTGGCGCTGTTTTTTGTGATAGTCCTACAAAAAGATTTGGGTACTGGTGCGGCAATGATTACAATTTTACTGGCAATGCTTTGGACGAGTGGAATCAGTTTGAAGAAATTTAGCATAGTTTTAGCATCGATAGCGGTTCTAGGCGCGTTAGCAATTATCAGTTCTCCGCACAGGATGCAGCGGCTAATGACGTTTAGTGGGAAAGGGAATGGTTATCATATCAATAATGCGATGATGGCGATCGGTTCAGGAGGGCTGTTTGGGGTAGGGGTAGGGAACAGTGTGCAGGCAACGGGATATTTGCCAGAATCAATTAACGATTCGGTATTTGCAGTAATGGGGGAAACTTTTGGTTTTGTGGGTTTGATGTTGGTAGTGGCGGTGTTTGCAATTTTGTTGATACGGCTTTTGAAAGTGGCGAATACTCTACCGGATGATGAACAGAGGTTGGCTGTGATTGGTATATTTGCTTGGATTGTCTCACACGTGGTGATTAATATCGCAGCGATGACAGGGTTGATGCCGTTAACCGGAATCACGCTACCGCTCTTGAGCTACGGAGGAACGAGCATGATGTTTATTGCGCTGGCGCTTGGGCTTTGTTTACAGTTATCATGTTATACTGGAAGGGAGGTAAAAAATGAAAATATTAGTAGTGGGCGGAGGCTCGGGGGGACACATCACGCCGGCTGTCGCCGTAGTGCGTGAACTCTTAAACTTAAAACCCCGGACTCGAATTGAGTTTTGGACCGATCGGAAATATTATAAAAATGTTGCAAAAATTACAACAGAAATAGGGGTGCGTTGGGGGGAAGAGGACCGACGGGGAAGCGAGGGGCGACCTTATATTAAAGTACAGAAAATTGCGGCTGGTAAGTTTCACCGCTATGCAGGTTGGAAATGGAAAGATTATTTTGAGAATTTTCGAGTTACGATGAAAGATTTAGTTTGGGGGAATCTGGTAGGGTTTAGTGGTTTTGTGGTGGGCTTGCTAGAAAGTCTAGTGCGGCTGGCGAATAAACAGAATCGTCCCGATGTGATATTTTTGAAAGGCGGATTTGTAGGGCTGCCGGTGGGGCTGGTGGCTCGATTATACCGAATTCCTTACGTAGTGCATGAGTCGGATGCGGTGCCAGGCTTGGCAAATCGTATTTTAATGAAGAAAGCTCAGGTGGTAGCGATGGGTGTGCCGTTTGACGAGGGGGAGGGACACGAAAACTGGGAATGGGTGGGGATTCCGGTAGCCGCAGAATTTCAGAAGATTTCGGAGGCAAAACAAAAGAGTTTAAAGAAAACTTTTGGTTTTGATCCAGAGCGGCCACTGGTGATAATTACTGGTGGGAGTCAGGGTTCGCAACATATTAATGAAGCGGTACGAGAAATTTTGCCGGAGTTATTAAAATTTACGAGCGTAGGCTTAGTGGCGGGTCGTAAAAATTACGAAGATATGATGGATTTGAAAAAATATGAACAATGGGATAAAGCAAAATTGCAATCAAATTTTCGGATGTGGAATTTTAGTTCGACGATGAACGAAGTGATGGGGGCGGCTGATGTGGTGGTAAGTCGGGCAGGCGCGACGACGATCGCGGAGCTGGCAGCACTGGGTAAGGCGGTGATTTTAGTACCGTTTGAGGCTTTACCAGGCGGTCATCAAGTAAAAAATGCGATGCGGCTGAAGAAATTGGCGGCGATTTTGATGATAAAAGACGCCAGGATGGTGCAGCAGCCAGGTATTTTACTGCAGGAGATTCAGAGTTTAATAAGGAGCCCAAAGCGACGTCTGGAGCTCATGGGAAACTTGAGCAGAATTGCTAAATTTGATGCAGCAGCGCGTTTGGCAGAAATCCTTTTAGGAGTGGGCAGTGGGAAGAAAAATTAGACGAGACAAATTTGGTCGTGGCAGGACTATCGCGGGGGTAATTGAACATTTAGAGACTGAATCGGAGCGCCTGCAGGCACGACGACGGGTGAAGCGGCGCCAATTCATAACGATTGGAGTAATGCTCACTATACTGGTGGTGGCGGTGATTTTTATGGCGGCAAACTGGCAGAGTTGGTTCGAGAATTATTCCGATAATAAAACAGCAGTTAAGCATTCCCCGGAGGTGACTATTACAGATGAAAGTGGGGTAGAAAAGATTCCAGCACGTACAAAAGAGTACGTGGGACAGGTAGAGCATGATTTTGGAGAGTTGGGCTACAAGGTAGTGAAAGTGGTTATTCCGAAGGGGAAGAGCCGCGAGATTGACGTTTATTTAGCTGAGCAAAAGACCTATTTGAAGTTGAATTTAGAGAAAGATTCGGCGATTTCGGCGGAGGATGCGGCGCGGACGTTGCGCTATCTCGAAAAACAGGGAATCAAGCCAGGCTACATTGACGTGAGAGTGGAAGGTAAGGCTTTTTATCGGTAGTTTCGTTCTCTTTTGTTCGGTTTTTGTTTATTGAGTTTAGAGATAGGGAGGTGAAAGGGAAAGAAAGAAGATATAAAACAGAGGAAAAATGATAGGGAATCAATAAAATAGGGAATTGTCAAATTAAAAAATTTGGCTGTGAAAGGTGGCGTGAAAGGTAAATTTAATAATAAGATTGTGGAAAAGTCAAATGAAGCTATGAAAAAGCGGAAGATGATCCAAGATGATCTTGAAAAATTGAAAAAAGCGGAAGACAATCTTGAAAAAATCGTTTTGGAAGTAAGTGCTAAAGTTGTAAGTCAGAGTAGGAATGATATCGATAAGAGGCCATGGCTAGGGGGGGGGCTGGTTAAAAGACTAGGTATCAAAAAAATATAGAAGGATGTGTGGGGTTATGATTCTCTCTTCTGATTACAGAGATATTATAATTCGACTGTCAGGCGGCAAAATATAGAAGGTCGTAAAACCATCATTGTACGACATTAAGACTTGACGATAAAGATGATGAATTAGTCGTGAAAAATTTGTCTTTAAGATTCTAAAGACTACTTTCCGCTCTTTTGTTCTTCTATTTCCCTACTTGGCTGAGGAGTTTCAAGTTTGACCGGCGATGGTCTATCAGTAATTTGAAATTTGGATGATAAATCTGGAGCGGCCTAGTTTCTAGGAAATTTTGTTCGGTTTTTGTTTGAACGGGGATTATGGCGTTTCGGTTTAGCAGTTGGCTTTTGGGCTGGGGTAATCACCTGTTGTCGGTGAGCGTTTTGTTGAGATGAGAGGTTTGGATGTTCTTTGGAGACCAGAGGCTTATTAAAAGGCTGATCATTAGGAGACGTTTTAACGACAATTTTTTGGTCCTGCATATTAGAGGTCGATTTTCTGGTATAAAGGGCTTCTGGATCCTCTGGTGAGCTTTGAGGGCTATTTTTTATTAGTGTACCAAGGTTTTTGAGCGCATAATTGGCTTGATCAGTATCTATTTTAGGAGCTGGTCTCTTAGAGTTGAAGACGGTTTTTGCGCTCTTTGGTGAATTATAAGGTCGGGAAGTGTAATTGCTGGGGAGATGAGGCCTTGTGGAATCAGGACTGTTGGGTTGAGATTGACGGCCAGAGTCAGAAAGTTCTTTTTTATATTTTTCACTTTGTTCAATGGTAGCGCGAATTTCGGTCTCAATCTCAGAACGTGGTCTAGAATATTCCGCGCGGGAATTTTGGATAATGGCATTAAAATTGTTGTGAGGTGAGGTGGGGATAGAGAGGGTAGTCGCAGAAAAGGCGGGTGCTTTCTCGCCGTTGATGATCATAGAAATGATAAAATGGCGATTGTTGAGTTGGATAAGGTCGCTGGCCTCAAAGGTGGGTTCGAATTGTTTGACTAAAGCATCGGCATCTTCAGGGGCGACGCGGAAGGAGATGGTGGTGCCGACGTTGCCAAAGACGGCGTCGCGGACAGTGTCGGTCATTTGAGCGATATATTGATTAGCAACGGTAAGGTTGAGACCATATTTGCGAGCTTCAGATAGAATAGTGGCAAAAGAATCAGTGGCGAAATTCTGAAATTCGTCAACATAAAGGTAAAAAGGTCGGCGATCGGCAACGTTAGGTATATCGGAACGACTCATAGCGGCGAGCTGAACTTTAGTCACCAGGAAAGCGCCCAGAATACCAGCATTGTCTTCACCAATTAGACCCTTTGAGAGGTTGACGACCAAAATTTTGCCTTCATCCATGATTTTGCGGACGTCGAAGGATGATTTAGGCTGGCCAATGATGTTGCGGATAATTGGGTTAGCGGTGAACGCGCCGACTTTATTGAGGACTGGGGCAATCGATTCGTTGACTTGTTTTTCGTTCCATTGGCCGAACTCGTGTTTCCAGAACTGTAGAACAGTAACGTCTTTGCAATAGTCGAGCGTCTCGCGACGAAAATCTTTATCGGTAAGCATGCGTGAGATGTCAAGGAGGGTTGTGGAGGGGCGATCTAGTAGGGCTAGTAGAGTATAGCGTAAGATATGTTCAAGACGGGGGCCCCAGGAATCACCAAACATGCGTTTTAGGACGCCGATGACTTCGGAACAAACGTTTGGTTTACGAGTTTCGTCAGAGAGCTCAAGAGGGTTGAAAGCGACGGGATAAGCGGTGTCGGCGGGATTAAAATAAATGACATCTTTAATGCGAGATTCGGGTATGAAGCGGAGATTGTTAATAGCAAAATCGCCGTGTGGATCGATAATACAATAACCTTGATTGTAGAAAATATCAGAGAGAGCAAACAATTCAAGCATGCCGCTCTTCCCTGCCCCAGTCTGACCAATAATATAGACGTGGCGAGAGCGATCGCGCCGGGTAAGCCCGAACTGGTGGTTGATGCCGCGGAAATTAGTCAGACCAAAAGCTGAAATGTTCTCGTCGGTGGCGGTATTGCCAGTGATGACGGGTAGTTGAGCAGGCGGTTCAGCGGTTTTAGAGGTAGCCCAGACAATATTAGGAGTTTCAACAGAGGTGTGAGGCAGGTGATAAACTGAAGCGAGCTCGGAGATATTCAAAATAAAACCGCGGTTTGAGAATTGGCGGAGTTTGTAAGAATCAAGATCGGCAGGATTAAAGCTGCTGCCGAGCTGGCGAAAACCGTTTAGGTTAGTCGAATTAAATTGCTTAAAAGACCCAACTAGGGCTTGCATGTTAAGTTTAGCATCGGTGGTATTGTGTCCGAGATAGGCCAGGCGGATCTTGACTTCATAGCCAAGCTTAGTGGCTTTTTCTTCGGCTTTAGCAATACGCGTTTTGTCGCGCTCAGAAAGCTCAATTTTGGGGGCGTCGGAGCCGGAGCCTCCAGTAGGCGGTTGAAAGAGCGCGCTGAGAACCTCAACTAGCCAAACTAGATCGAAATTGCCGATTCGAAAGGGATGATTGCCAGTTTTGAGGCGTTTAACCCACCGATCGGTAGTATTGCGATGCCAATCGTCGGCGATGGGACGAGTAAGAATTTGGATCCAAAGTTCTTCAGATTGGTCGGGATTAAGTTTGGCGAGGGTACCGGTAATACCAGCAAGAGGGTCAACCTCAAAACTTTCGAAAGTTTTGATAGGTAAAGCTTCATTATCGGTGAGGCCGAGTTCGGCCGTGTGAATGACGGGGTGCTCCGAACGATGATTAACATAATCTTCTTTGACGCGATAAATTTGAACGGTAGGATACTGGGAATAGATTTGACCTTCTACAAAACTTTGGAGGATTTTGGGCACCCAAACATAAAAGCGAATTTGTCCACCGGTGGAAACGATTTCAAAACTGAGATGTTCCTGGACGCCGCTGGAATTTTTTAGCTCGTTACGGTCACGCAAAATACCATGTAAACTTGCAAATAACTGTTCGGCGGCTAATTCTTTTTTGTCATTAGCGCGAGGAATTTCCAACATTAAAAGCACCGAGTCGACATTAATGATTTTAAGTTGGTTGATTTTTTTGTAGTTGCGATAAGTCAGAACTCCTAACAGAATAACTATAGGAATCCAAACGATGGGCATTAAAATAAACTGAATAATTTGGGATAGCATTTCAAGCTTATTTTAGCATAAAAGCCTTGGTACGGCGAATTATTGCGCGGTGATTGTGTAAGTGTCTTTGTCGATTTTACGAAAGAGAGCTTTGTTTTGGAGATTCAATAAAATCGTGGTTTCTTTAACTTTGCGTGACTTTAAGACTTGGCGGACGATTTCTTCCTTAGTGAGAGGTTTTTTGGCGTCAGTCAGAATGCGCGTAATGATGTCGGCGACTGTTCCCTTTTTGTATCCCCAAGAGTCTAAGGCGTAAATGCCGCGACCGATTAAAACGAAGCGAGGATCCTTGATTAGCTCATTGTGGATAGCTTGAATGGTGACGTTTTTGCGCTTAAAATTAGAGTTAGAAATCGCTTCAGCGATATCGGAGAAGTGCATGGGGGATTTTTGGCTTTCGAGAATAACAAAAATTTTATCACGAATGTTTTTAGGATTGACCGCTGGCCACTTAGCGAGACCCCAGAGATTATTGAGTGCGGCGAGCTGCTTGGAAATTGAAGCGATAGCTTTAATATGATCAGGATGTTCATAGTTTAGCTTGGAGTCAAGCTGGTCAATAGTTAGCGGTTGTTTGTGAGTCTTGATGATGTTTGTAATTTCATCAGCTTTAGCGCGAACAGCTTTGGCGTCACCATATTCAGCAATACTGATGGCACTATAGTATTTATCGTTTTCTTCAATAATAGTTAAGGCAGCTGAGATTTCGCCGATAAAACTAAGCTCAGCCCGTTCGGTGACTGTGGTGGTGCGACCATAAATTTTGTCAGCAAGATCGGCGATGCGTGCGGTGCGACCAAGTTCAGTAAGATTACGAATAATGAGTTTTTCGGCGGGAGCGAGTTCGGGGATTTTGGCATCTTCAGAGCCGATACGGAGGCGGACCAAAATAGCTTTTTCAAGCTGGCGAACGCGTTCACGCGTGATAGATAACATATCGCCAATTTGTTCGAGGGTTTCTTTATGTCCAGTGAGCCCAAAGCGACGAGAAACGATTTCTCGCTCACGGTCCTGATCGATGATTTTTAGGCTGCCTTTGATAGCATTGGTAATAATCTCCGCGTTTTGCTCCATTGATAGATTCCTTTAATCCACCCCTATTAATAATATGGATTTAGCTTATGATAGCATATTTTGGTACTAATGTCAACTGATATTTTCTGACTTTTCATGTTCAATTGTAACACATTTTTTACATAGTCAATAATAAGTTATGTTTATGTTTAATTTTTAGGATTTTTGTGATGTAGCTTTTTTGGCGCGGCGGTGAGGGGCGTGACGATTAGACTTAGGTTTGGCGGCGAGAAGCTGGCGAGCTTCGGATTCAGTAATCTTCTTAGGATCTTGGTCTTTAGGAATTTTTAGATTATTGCGACGACCAGGACCCTTAATATACGGTCCGTAGGCGCCATGGATAATCATGATGTCGCCCCAGTCAGCAATAATTGAATCGAGTTTGGCTTGATAAAGCAGAGTAGCGTCACCAAGTGTGATAGTGTAGGGGTCAGCATTTTTGAGAGGGATGTTGTAGCTACCAGCTTTGAGATAGGGGCCAAAAGGTCCGCTAGCGGCGATAATTTCGGTTCCGTCGGCGGCTTGGCCGAGGCTGCGCGGTAAAGTTGGTAAATCAAGTTGTTTGAGAGCCTGCTCAAGGGATACGGTTTTGACAGTGTATCCTTTTGGTAAAGGAACAAAGCGAGGTTTTTCGCCAGAATCTTTTTCGTTCTCGCCTAATTGGATAAACCCACCGTTTTTGCCAATCTTGGCGTAGATTTTTTTACCTGTTTTAGGATCGGTGCCGAGTTCAGTGGCGGAATTATAGCGGGTGACACCATCGGAAGCAGTGACGAGTTTGGAAAAAGGGGTGTAAAAAGCGCGGAGCATTTTGACGCGATCAAGTTTTTGATCGGCGATTTGGTCGAGTTTTTTCTCAATGCCAGCGGTAAAATTATAATCAACAATTTGGTTAAAATGGTCGATCAGGAAATTGGCGACCAGCTCACCCACTGGAGTAGGCAGAAGCTTACCTTTCGTTGATCCAGATTTTTCTTCTGCGGTGCTACGTGTGACGTTTTGGCTATTAGGGTTAAGTGATAAGACGATAACGTTGCGTGGTTGACCTTCGGAGTCGCCTTTAATGACGTAACCGCGAGATTGGATAGCAGTCATAATGGAGGCATAGGTAGAGGGGCGACCAATACCAAGTTCCTCTAGTTTTTTAACTAGCGAACCTTCTGTGTAACGAGCGGGGGGTTTAGCAAAGGTTTGGCGTGCAGTGATTTGCTCGGCTTTAGCAAGATCGCCAACTTTGAGGGCGGGTAGTTCGGCTTCTTTAGAGCTACCGTAGACTTTGAGAAAACCATCGAAACTAATCACTTCGCCTTTAGCGATAAATTCAACTGGCTGAGTAGCGGGGGTGGTAGTGTAATTAGGCTGCAAGATAACGGTGGTTTTAAGAACTTGGGCGGGTGGCATTTGGGTGGCAAGAGTGCGGCTGCGAATTAATTGGTAGAGTTTGCGCTCGAAATCATTCCCGCCGATAGATTCTTGAGCAATATCGGTGGGACGAATAGCCTCGTGTGCTTCTTGGGCAGAGGCAGATTTAGTCTTGAAATTGCGAGCTTGGAGATAATTGTCGCCAAAAGTGGAGGTAATATAATCAGCAATGGCAGCAAGGGCTTGTTTTGAAAGATTGAGCGAGTCGGTGCGATGATAAGTGATGTGACCAGCCTGGTAAAGACCTTGAGCGGCGCGCATAGTGGTGCTGGCGGAAAAGCCAAGCTTGCTACTAGCTTCAATTTGAAGAGTAGCGGTAGTAAAAGGTACAGGATTGCTTTTAGTGCCGTTTTTTTGGTCGACAGTAGTAATGGTATAGTCAAGCCCACTAAGTGATTCAAGTAGTTTGGTAGCAGCAGCTTCGGTAGTAGGAAGATTTTTTTCAAGGTTGGCAGTAAAAAGGTGCTTAAATTTAGGGTCGGTGCTGAAATTGCCGGAGATTTTGAAGTTAAATTTACTGGTGAACTGTTCAATTTCGCGCTCTTTTTCGACGACGAGGCGGAGCGCAGGTGACTGGACACGGCCAGCGGAGATAGCTCCAGGGACTTTTTTGCGTACTACACCAGATAAATCAAAGCCTACTAGTAAATCAAGGGTTTGGCGAGCTTGTTGACTGGCGACCATCGCCATATCGACACTTCTAGGATGCTGGATAGCATCTTGGAGAGCTGACTTGGTGATTTCGTGAAAGGTAATGCGCTTGGTATTTTTTGGCAGTTTTAATACTTCAATTAGGTGCCAAGAAATTGATTCACCTTCGCGATCTTCATCAGTAGCGAGCCAGATAGTTTTGGCAGTCTTTGCTGCTTTTTTAAGCTCAGCAACTACTTTAGCATGACCAGGATCGATTTCGTAAGTGACGGCAAAATCGGCGCTGGGATCGACCTTAGTGTCTTTACGAATGTGTCCGACCGAAGATAAAACTTTAAAATCGGCACCAAGATACTTTTCAATAGTTTTGGCTTTAGCTGGGGACTCAACGATTACTAAGTTTTTAGACATATGTTCAATGATAACACAACCAGATTATTTTTTGTCGTTATGAAAAGAAAAGAAGATAGGTGTGCCGACAAAAGGATATTGCTCACGAAGTTTGCGCTCTAAAAACCGCTTGTAAGACCAGTGCATTAATTCCATCTCGCGGCCGTGGATAACGAACCAGGGTGGACAAGTGTCGGTTTGGACGATGTATTTAGGCTTAGGGTGAGTATTTTTGAGACCAGCGGGAGGATGAGAAATAATGGCGTCGTTGAGGATTTTATTGAGCTCAGCGGTTTTGATTTCCTGGTGACGGGTCTGGTAGATATTACTGGCGAGCTCAAAAAGCTTGGTGACGTTTTTACCGGTTTCAGAGCTAGTAATCAGGACGGGGGCATAATGGATAAACTTGAAATCATACTCAAGTTTATTGAGAATTTGATCAGTGTCTTCTGTCAGATCGGTTTTAGTAAGAACGAGAATGATCCCCTTGCCAGCATTAACGATTTGGCCGGCTAAGGCTTGGTCGAGCTTGCTATGGGGCTCAGTGCTATCGATAAGGAGAGCGCAAACGTCAGCTTCTTCTACGGCGGCGAGAGTGCGGAGAGCAGAGAACTTTTCAATACCAACTTCGCGCTTACCAGGTTTACGTAGACCGGCGGTGTCGAGTATTTCGAGAGTTTGACCTTTATATTTTAATTCGACGCGATTGACATCGCGAGTTGTTCCCTGACGAGAACTCACTAAAGCTTGCTGTTTTTGGGCAAGAGAATTAAATAGGGAGCTTTTGCCGACATTGGGCCGGCCAATGAGGGCAATTTTAAGATGATCTGATACTGGTTCAGGCATTGAACGCGGCTTGATTTTTAATTGATGGCGTATGAGGACTTGGAGTTCTTTAATACCTTGGCCAGTGGTAGTGGAAGTGCAAATAGTTTGGTCGGGTTTGATGCCAAGGGAACGAAATTCCTCGATAGGTTGCGCCTCGCCTAAGTCGGTTTTATTGAGAACTAAAATGACTGGCTTGCGTGATTTGAGAGCATTCAGAGCGATGGCCTTGTCGCGATAATCGAGAAATTTTGAAGAATCAAGCGTCAACAAAATTAGGTCGGCGACTTCGATAGCGTCATTGATTTGATCCTGAATACCAGCCTCAAAATTATCAGTTGGGGTTTTCAGGCCAGCAGTATCGATCAAGAGGTATTGGTTATCAATTTTAGCCATGACATTGTCACGCGTGGTCCCCTCTTCACGTGCGACGATGGCAATATTTTTGCGGGCGAAACGGTTGAGCAAGCTGGACTTGCCGGCATTAGTTTGACCAATCAGGGCAACAATCGGTAATTTCATGGTATTATTTTAACATATTTTATGGGAAAAGAAAAATAATTTTTATACTAAATAAAGTGAAATGTCAAGAAGAATTTTGCTTGCATAGATAAATAGAAGATGTTAAGATGTGGGTGGAGTGCAGATTATGGTTCCGTCGTCTAGTGGTCTAGGACGTCTGGTTCTCATCCAGAAAATCGCGGGTTCGACTCCCGCCGGAATCACCAATTTAGCCTTGAAGAGCCTACGGGCTCTTTTTTATTTGAGAGCTTAGGTTGCGTTTATAGCTTGGTTAATAATTAACTGAACCGGAATGATTTGGGATGGCAGAAATCCAGGTTTGACCAGGAGTGAGGGCGATGGTTTTACCGTCTGTATCTTGAAACTTAAGTTGGGCGTTGCGGGAGGCTTTTGACCAAGTGCCTTTAATGGCAGTGCCGTTTTGGAAGATATAAGCGGTACCGGAGCCAATGGCGGTAATATCTTGGTGATAGCCATCAGAAGCAGTATGCTGTTCGACCATCATTGCAATTACGACTTTGGGGGCGAGTTGGGTGGGTGCGCCACAGGCTTGTTTGGGCTTCATAGCACCGTTTGGACAGTTGTAGGATAAGTGAGCGCTGCCATTTGCATAAGCGCGAGCATAGGAATTAGTCTCGGTATTATAAGTATAATTGACGTTAAAATCAGGGTTCCAACCGAATTTGAGCGCAATATTAGTTACTAGGGGAGTGGGCTTTTCGGTCTTTTGAGCTTTTTGGAGGTTCTGCTTAGCGATTTTGGCGGCTTGCTTGGGTTTGAGGCGGGCAAAGCCGGTTGGATTAGAGGTATCAAAGCCATGTTCTTGATTAAATTGGGTGAGGAGCTGAGGTGAGGTAAAGAGGTTATTAGGAGCAATATAACCGGAATAATCCCGCCACATGTAGGTGCGAGACTCGGTGAGGTCGCGGTAACCGTTTTTGACCGCTTGGAGGGCATCCCAAGCTCCACCAGCGTGTACGACCGTACAATCAAAGGGGGTATCCCATTCAAGGTAGTAGAGGCGTAGGGAGCGAATTGGGCCGATGGTGGCAGATTTGGAGTTCTGAAAAATAGCGGCAAAACGAGTAATACCGGCTTCGGCAATAGCTTCAAAAATGATAGGGGCTTCATGTAAACCAACTTGGGGGCGGGGTCCATCCATGCCGTTAGGAATCTGGACACAAAAAACTGGCGACGTCTTAAGTTTTTCATCGGCGATTTGTTCACCGGAAAGTGTGCTGTAGTGGATGATTGGTTGAGCGGTTTTGGTTGCGGAGTGGGATTGGTCGGAGACGTCGCTCTGGTCCTTTAGAAAATGTGGCAAAATGAAAATTGCTAGAATGATGCCAAGAATTAGCACAAACGGTAGACTGGCTAAAACTATTTTCTGAGGCTTGGGCAGTTGGCGTAACTTGGTGATGAAAAGTTGAAATTTGTGCGGCATAAGAAATCTCCGTTTATGATTTTATTGTAGCATAAGCAGTACAGGAATAGATTAATTTTAGTGGTGAAATTTACTTTGGAAAATTGCCAATAGTGAGTTAATTGGCTGGAACTAGTCGTGTGCTAGGGCGGTTCGAACAGCGTTTAGACGGGCAAGAGAAGTGTTTTCACCGAGTACTTCAAGCGTGAGGTGGAGAGCGGGGCTAAAGGGAGCAAAAGAGATTGCAATACGAATTAGGCTAAAAAGTTCAGCGGGTTTTTTGCCGGTTTGAGCCAAGAGATGATTGAGGGAGGCTTGGAGGCTATCGGCCTGCCAGGTTTCGAGTTGGCTGAGGGTATTGATGGTGATAGAAAGTAGATCAAAGAGTTCAGCTTCAGAGAACTTCTTGAGGAATTTGTTATTCATAAGAGAATTGAGGTCGATTTTGGGGTCAGTAAAAAAATAAGCAGTCATAGTGCGGAGGTCAGCAAGAGTTTTAAGGCGGTCATAGATAATAGCCAGCACTCGCTTCTTATAATCGTCGGGGTAAGCGTCGGCAGTGTTGGGCCAAAAACTGCTGGTACGGGAATAAAGAGCGTCGATTCCCTGTTCGTCGACTAATTTGCGAATCCACTGACCATTAGTCCAGAGCAATTTATTCTCGTCAAAGCGAGCCCCAGAATTCTGAATACGCTCAATCGAGAAGGCATGTAAAAGTTCAGCTTTAGAGTAAATCTCTTGCTCGGTGCCATCATTCCAACCGAGGCAAGCTAAGTAATTAAGCATTGCTTCGGGCAGAATGCCTGCTAGGCGATAATCATTGGCGGACTTGGCGCCGTCACGTTTACCGAGTTTTTTGTTACCGGTAGGAGCAAGAATATGGGGGAGAGAAACAAATTTAGGGCGTTTGAGTCCAAGAGCTTCATAAAGCGCCAGATAATTAGGCATACTAGAAAGAAATTCAACGCCACGACAGATGTGAGTAATGCCCATCTCGGCGTCGTCGATGATGTGAGCAAAGTTGTAGGTGGGCAGACCGTCGGTTTTAATGAGTACAATGTCGTCGAGAACTTCGGGACCGGTTTGCATATCACCCATGACCTCGTCGTGCCAGGTGTAATTTTTGGGTTCAGTCTTGAAGCGGAGCGGAATACCGAGCTGCCAATTTGGGGTATGGTCGGGACGGTGGTTGCGGTAGAGAAAAGGAATTTTAGCGGCGTTGTCTTGTTCACGATAGCGGGCTATTTGGTCGGAAGGAGTAGGGTCGGCGTAGGCGCGTCCGGAGTCGATGAGTTTTTGTGCCCATTTAAGATAAATCTCGCGGCGTTCGGATTGATAATAGGGCATGGCAGGTCCGTTTTTAAGAGGGCCTTCGTCCCAGTCTAACCCGAGCCACTGCAGAGTATCGATAATTAACTCAGTGGCACCTTCAATAAAGCGCGCCTGATCGGTGTCTTCGATACGTAAAACAAATTGGCCGTTTGCTTGTTTAGCGATAAGATAAGGATAAATGGCGCTGCGCAGATTGCCGATATGGATATAACCAGTGGGGCTAGGAGCAAAACGCGTTTTAATAGAGGTGTTCATAGTAAAATTGTACTATAAATTGACTTTTTTAGCAAAGTATGATATAATTAAATAGTTAGACGTTCAAAGTGAGGTAGCGATGTTTTTGATCTGGTCTTTTGCTAAAGTGTTAGTATTGTCGGAGTGAATTTGGTAAAAGATACCACCGTTGACCCAAGCGGCGTTGGACTCGGCAATATAAATAGTGATTCCCTGTTCTCTAGTGACGGTATAGTTGTCGTCCCATTCATGCTTGACGAAATTATTGAGGAGAGCAGAGCTGTCCCAGGAAGATTTAGTTTCGGTAAGAGTAAATTTTTGCGTAGGCTTAGCGGGATTATGAAAGACCATGGTAATTGTCTGGTCTTTACCGGAGCTAACAGAGGCTAGTTGGAAATCTTGAGGAATGTAGGATGGATAGGTAGCGGAGATACCGGCTTGAACGGCGGCAACGCGGACGGAAAGGTCGGGCATATTGAGATGAACGAGATATCCAAGTAAAGCAACGCAAGCAGCAGCGCAACTGAAGGCTAAAATTAGTTTGGGAGTTTTCTTGCCGCGAGACTGTTTTTTGAGGGCTTTGCTAAGATTGGAGGATTCTTGAGCTGAAGTCGGTGCAGCTTGAGGGGTTGATTGGGCAATTTGATCCATGGAGGCGAGAGCGCGTTTGATGGCTTGAGATTTAAGCTCTTGGGGTGAAAGAGCACTGGTTGGGCGAGGTGCTAAACGCTGCTTGGCGATTTGTTGATAGGGGTGCTGGACAGCGGGAAGGTCGGGACTGTCGATTGTTTTAGCGGCAGAGCGTTGCTGTTTGATTTTAACGAGTTGACTACGGTTGATTTCAGCAGCTAAAGCTTGCCGACGGCGCAATAATTCAGATTGAGACAGAGCAGAAGAAGTAATTTGTGGGGTGGGCTGCTGGTTTGGAGCTTTGGGTTGTTTGACATAGCGACGATTAAGAGTAGAAGATTTTTGCAGAGGACGGTGAGTTGGGTTACTGACAGTTCTGGTACGGGTAGGGTGTTGATTCATTGATAGATCCTCGCATTATTGCTGTTTGAGCTTAGGTTAATTATAACGGCAAGCGTTATGAAAAAGCAAGGGCGTTTTGCGAGAGAAAATTATGATATAATATTGCTAGTATGGATTTCAAAGAAAAAAAGCGCAAGCATCTAATTCGATTAATTCTGACAGAAATTTTGATGACAATTGCGGTAGTTTTGACGGCTTTGGTTTTAACGCTGCTTTTGATTGGTTATCGTATTGGGCGAAATTGGAATTTGGAACAAGCTGGTATGGTGATGATTGACTCCATACCGCGGGGGGTAACGGTTTCAATTAATCATGGTGAACAAATCGCGAAAACGCAAACTAGTAAGATGTTGTTGGGGGGGGATTATCAAATTGAGTTTAGTAAAGAAGGTTATTTGGGGTGGCAAAAAAAGGTAAAAATTGAACCGGGATGGGTGCGTTGGTTGAATTATGGCAGGCTGTTTAAAATTAAGCGTGAAACTGAGAAGGTGCAAGAGTTTGCGGGAGTGGAGCTTTTTAGCGTAGCGCCGAATCGTGATTTTTTGTTGGTGGCGGAGAAAAAGGAGCTGAAGCTGCAATGGTTTAATTTGCGTAATGATCAAATGCAGCCAGAAGTGATTGACTTGGCAGGATTATTGACAGAGGGGAGTACTTTGAAGCGTGTGATTTGGAGTCGGGGGGCGAGACGGGTGGTCATAGAGGCGCAAGAAAATGGGCAGCTGAGATGGTTGATGGTGGACTTGAAGAACCCTAAGCGTAGTTATAATTTAACGCAGAAAATAAACCTAGCGGTGGAGAAATTAGCTTTTATGGATGGAGACGGGAAAGAGGCGTTTGTGTTAGCGGATGGAGAATTGTACAGTGTGAACTTAGAGAAAGCCAGTGCCGCGGTAGTGGCGGATGGAGTAGAAGATTTTACTAGTGATGGTAAGGATGTGGCTTATACGGTGCTGAAACAACAGAGCGATGGGAAAACGCTGCGTCAGGTGCGAGTATTGAGGGGTGATGAACAGAAGAGTACGGTTGTAAAGACGCTTAAGGCGAATGATAAATTGAAAATAAATTTGAGTAGTTATGATGGGGTAAAATATTTAAGCTTGGTGGTGGGGCAAAAAATGCAGGTTTATCAAGGAGATTTGCCACGTAGTCAGCAAAAACTCGAGGTGATGCAAGAGATGACCTTGCCGCTAGTAGATTTTGTACCAGAGAGCTTAGAAGTGAGTCAAAATGGACGCTTCTTGACTGCTGCACTAAATGAGAAGAGAGCGGTCTTAGATCTGGAACAATCGGAGCTCTGGCATTATCAGCTACCGAAGGGGCAGGTTAGTTGGTTAGATAATTATATGTTAATGATGGTACGGCAGGGCGAGCTTAAGGTGTGGGATTTTGATGGGACTAATCAGCGGACTGTGATCGCAAAAAAAGTGGCGGATCATCCGGCAGTAATTAGCAATGATGATCACTGGTTATATTATGTGAAAACTAGTAAGAATGGCTTAGTATTGCAGCGCGATAATTTACTGAAATAGAGTTTTAAATTTATTAGATGGAGTTTGATGAAGTGGCTATTTACCAGTGAGCCAGTTCCAGATTTTTTCAAAGAAAGAGGGCTCGTTGGCAGGCATAGTATTGGCTTTGGAGACTTTTTTAGGTGTAGTTTGGGGTTTAGCAGAGGCAGTGTCGGGGGTAGGGCTGATTTGGTCAGCAAAAACTAATAAACGGTAGCGTGAAGTACCGAGCGGCGTACAAGTGACTAAGACGAGCTGCGGTTTATTATTATCGGCAGTAAGAGCAGCAATGTCAGACGGTTCGATAGTCTGAAGACGCTTAACGGAGTAAGTGTAGCGGGTAGATTGATGATTGACGTAAATAGTATCGCCAGCTTTGAGACGTTCCAAACCGGAAAAAATAAATTTGTATTGATTATTGCTATATATGTCGCCAGCTGAGTGACCAGTGATGACAAGATTACCGACTTCGCCAGGGTTGGCATTGGCACCGGGAATTGAGAATTGTGCGACACCGTGATTCATAGCGTTCATAACGGTGTTATTGTCGTTACTAATACCGAAGTGAACTGGCACGTCGACGTTAAGACTGGGGATAATAAGCTTAGGGTCGGGACCAGGGGCTTTAGTGATGGTTGGGTCGAGCGCAGTGATTTCGTTGACAGTAGTATTACCAGGTGAGACGTAAGCCATAATCGGGGCAAAGAATAGTCGGTTATACTGCATAAAAAGAATTGTCAGAACAACAATGACACCAGCGATGATTGGGAGAAGATGGCGAGTGCGACGACTATGTTTGACGTGCTTGACCGCGCGCTTGCGAATATGGTCGCGGAGAGAGATCTGAATGCGAGTATGTTGATCTTCGCTTAGATTAGAGGCAAGATTAGTGCCAGTGAGAAGCTTGCGGTCATCTGAAAGAGCACGCTCGGTTTTAAGTTTTTCAGTTTCCAGATACTGGCGAGCAGCTTTAGAATAGTAGTCACTGTAATATTTTTGATAATAATCTTGCCAAGCAGAGTGGTATTTTTTCCAGTCGGCTTCGGAAACGGTAGTTTTAATAGGAGTTTGTTTGTAGCTACTGGCGTTGCCGGTGTGAGCAGGGGGCTGATTGGGGGATGCTTGACGTTGTCCGTAAGCTGCCAAAACTCGGCGCCGGGCGATTTCGGCTGCAGTTTGGCGTTGACGTTCAGCTGAAGATAGCCCACCGTTTTCTGAATCCATAGAAAAAGTATAGCACAGGTGGAATATTATTGATATTTCGACGGTTTGATGATAGGATTTTAGCGAGGGCGAGTGGCGGAACTGGTAGACGCGCTAGACTCAAAATCTGGTTCTCGCAAGAGAGTGAGGGTTCGATTCCCTCCCCGCCCACCACATGACTTTTGCTAAACTTCCGTGTAAACGGAAGTTTTTATTTTACTATGTCGTGGCGTTAAACTTTCGCATAAGTTATACTAAATAAATATGGTAAATAAAATTCGTGGTTTGACGCAGGCGGAAGTGTACCAGCGCAAGAAAGAAGGGCTGAGCAATAAGCCAGTAGAAGCGCCGTCAAAAACCGTTAAAGACATTGTCGTTAGCAATGTTTTTACTTATTTTAACTTTGTTTTTGTGGTGATTACGGCGCTGCTGTTGTGGGTAAAATCTTTTCGTGATTTGACTTTTTTGCCGATTATTTTGGCGAACACAGCGATTGGGATTTTGCAGGAAATGCGGGCGAAAGTTGAGCTGGATAAGATTATGTTAATTAGTACTCCGAAGGCAAAAGTTATGCGAGAAGGGCAAGAGCTCGAGGTGAAAGTTCACCAGCTGGTGAAGGACGATATCGTAGTGTTTGGAGCGGGCGATCAAATTCCGGCTGATGCGGTAGTGGTGGATGGCGAAATTGCGGTAAATGAGGCTTTGCTGACAGGTGAGGCAGATGAAGTAGCGAAGCCGGTGGGGGAGAAATTATTATCAGGTAGCTTCGTGGTTTCTGGACAATGCTTCGCGCGGTTAACTAAGGTCGGAGCGGAGTCTTATATTTCGAAGTTGACGTTAGAAGCAAAAAAAGTTAAGAACAAAGAACAATCAGAGATTATTCGGTCGCTGACTTTAATTGTAAAAGTAGTAGGAATTCTAATTATTCCGATTGGTTTGCTGTTATTTTGGGGACAATTCTTTGTCGAAGCGATGCCGCTGAAGGATAGCATCCAGTCGATGGTAGCGGCGGTGATTGGCATGATCCCAGAAGGGCTGTTTTTGCTTTCGAGCATTGCTTTGGCGCTTTCGGCGATGCGTTTGGCGCAAAATAAAGTGTTGCTACACGATATGAAGAGTATTGAAACGTTGGCGCGGGTGGATATTTTGTGCGTAGATAAGACCGGGACGATTACAGAGGATAAAATGAGCGTGCAGAGTTTTTGGGCGTTGGGGCAAACTGAACAAATTGAATTAGAAGAATTGTTAGGTGATTTTGTTCGAGCGCAGGCACCCGATACAACAACAATGGGTGCTCTGAAAGAGCATTTTGTCAAAACGCGGGGACGTCAGGTGGTAAAAGTGGTGGGATTTTCGTCACAGTATAAATATAGTGGAGTTGAGTTCAAGGAGGGTGTTTACGTGTTGGGGGCGCCGGAGCTGGTCTTGGGCAAAAAATACCAAGAGTATAAAAGCGAAATCGAGGGGTACAGCCGGCGAGGTTATCGTGTGTTAATTTTGGTACAGTATAGCCAAGCGCTAACTGGAGGCGAGTTGACAGGCGAAGTGATACCGTGTGGTTTTGTGGTATTAGCGAATCCAGTGCGGCAAACGGCACCGCAGACTTTTAAGTATTTTGTTGAACAGGGGGTGCAAATTAAAGTAATTTCTGGTGATAACCCGCTTACAGTAGCGGAAGTGGCGAAACGAGCGGGGATTGAGGGGGCGGACAAGTATATTGATGCTTCAACTTTGAAAACAAAACGATTAGTGGAAGAAGCGGTGCTGAAATACACAGTTTTTGGGCGAGTGTCGCCTGAGCAAAAGCGTTTGATGGTGAAAGCTTTACAAAAAGCTGGTCATACAGTGGCGATGACGGGAGACGGCGTAAATGATGTGTTGGCTCTGAAAGATGCTGATTGTAGCGTAGCAATGGCTTCTGGTAGTGAAGCAGCGGCACAGGCGGCGCAGATGGTATTGATGGATTCAGATTTTGCTAAAATGCCAGAAGTGGTACGTGAGGGGCGACGCGTAGTAAATAATTTGGAACGTTCGGGCAGCTTATTCTTAGTGAAAAATATTTTTTCTTTGATTACGGCATTACTGGTGATTATTTTGCGAGTGAGTTATCCGTTGATACCGGCACAGATTTCGCTGATTAGCGCCTTTACGATTGGTATTCCAGCATTTTTGCTGTCACAAATTCCGAATGAAGATTTGATCCGGGGGAAGTTTATCAAAAATGTGCTAATGAGAGCGGCACCGGGTGGTTTAACAAATATTATTTTTGTATTATTGATTGTTTTCGTGGGAGAGAGTCTAGCGATACCGCGAGAGCAAATGGCAACGAGTTGTACAATCGCGCTTTGCATTATTGGTTTGATGATGGTGTACCGAGTGAGTAGACCAATGAACCGTTACAAGTGGTTGATTTGGGGAGTTTGTGCAGTTGGGCTATTAGTTTCACTAATTTTTGTGAAGCCGCTGTTTGGTATTGCTGAACAAATGTTTTTGGAGAGCCACGTACTATGGCTAATGGCGGCGATGTTTGGCTGGCCATTACTCAATATAATGGCAAAATTTGTGGAGTGGCTGTCAGTACGGTTGGCAGAAGTTTGGCTAAAAACGCGAAGCTTGATGAGGCTACTGGAAGGTAGTAAATAAGGTATAATAAGTCTTATGAAAATAGCTATTTTTACGGATATATTTTTGGATACTTTCGGGGGAATTCCGTCGTCGATTGCAGCGCAAAAAGCTGGTCTGGAAAAGTTAGGGCATCAAGTAACAGTATTTTGTCCGGGGTTCCACCAGCCAAAAGATACTAATATTGTGGTAGTGCCAACGCGGAAATGGCCAAAGCCCAACGGCGCGCCTCTAGCGTATGGTCCGCGGAGAATCGAGAACTGGCTGTGGGCGAACGTTGAGGATTTAAAAAGCTTTGAGGTTTTTCATGTGCATTACGAAGCAAGCGTTAGTATTGCGGGAGTGCGGTTGGCGCAGAGGCTGAAAATTCCGCTGGTACAGACTATGCACGGGCGCGAGGATAAAGCCCTGGAATGCAATATTCCGTGGGGGTTACAAACGGTGGTGGGAAAGATGATTAATAGCTTACATGGTTGGTATTTGCCGCATCGAATGGTGGTGAGAAAGGATCAAGAGCTGGCTTCGACCCCAGGAAGAGCGCAGATGTGGACAATGATGGTGAATCATGCAAATTTTGCACAAGTTGTAATTACGCCGTCGATGCACTTTGCGCAAAAACTCCAGCAGTACGGGGTGAAGCGGCCGATTGAAGTAGTTTCAAATGGCATTGATGATGAAATTGTAGCGCAAAATTGGCCATTGCGTAAGTTAGAGAAGGGTAAAAAACTGAAGATTATTTGGAATAGTCGAGTTTCGAAAGAAAAGCGGATTATGCCGTTTTTGGCGGCAGTAGCGGAATGTCGGGATTTTGTCGAGGTATCGGTGTACGGTGATGGGAACGAGTTAGAACGAGCAAAAAAGTTTGTGCGAGAGAAGAATTTGGAGAAAATTGTGAAGTTGTTTGGGGCGACTGAGCACAGTAAATTGTTTGAAAAGATGCGTGATCAACATTTGTCAGTAATGGCTTCTTATGGTTTTGATACCCAGGGTATGACTTTATTGGAGGCGGAAGCGACAGGTCTACCGGTATTTTTCTGTGACCAAGATATGGCGGAAGTGGTGCCGACAGGGGTGCAGGCCGCAGGTCCAGGAGTGGCAGAAATGGTGCAGGCTTTGCGACAACTTTATCAAAACCCGCAACGAATTGAAGAAATGAGTGCGGTGATGTTGAAGCGACGTCAAGACGTGGCACAATCGACTCAGTTGAAGAAATTATTGAAGATTTATCGTAAGTTAATCGATTAACCTTCAAATAGAGCGGCAGTAGCGGCACCAAGTTGGTTTTGGGGGTTCCAGAGGCTGAGTGCGGCCACTCGACAGGCAAGCTGTCCGGACCAGAGCGAGAGAGGAGAGTAGTGGGTGTTGCTGATAGGAACGGTGAAAACTTGACCGTCTTTTGCTAAAATGATGTTTTCGTCGTGAAAAGTTAGAATTAAACATGGGTAGCTGAGAGTAAATTTATGGAGTATTTCGATAACTGGCAAGAGTGGCATTGAGAGTAAGATCATCTTGGGATAGTAGAGGGCGCGGAAGAGTTTTTGGAGTTGAGAAAGTGAAGCAATCATAATCAGGTGAGGTGAATTGATAAACTCAGCGGCACTGGCATTAAGTAAATCAATGCTGTCTCTGGTCAAAATAAAGGTGTGCTCAGGGTGGTTGCGTAGGGTTTGAGTGAGGGCGATGGCGGTGGCAGAATTTTTAGAAAAATCGCCAGATAACAGAGTGATGTCGGAGCTTGCGACCGCGCTAGCTAAAGATGTTAAGGGGGCAGCAGTTGTGTTGCTAGGGGCGAAGGAACCGGATTCGGTGCTGGGGGCGAATAGGAGGTTTGGTAAGGGCGGTAGCTGGGCTTTAAGGGCGTCTGGTAAGAGAGTGGTGACGGTTTCGAAAGGAAAATTGGTAGCTAAAAATTCAGAATTTTTGATGACAGTAGCAAAATTTTGTTGATTGCCACCGAGGTTGAGAATGCGTTTAGTTTTACGTTCGGGCAAATTCCAAAGGAGATTCTTGAAGTCCGAGGCGAGAGGTTTCTGCCAGTAAGACGGAAGATCCATCTAAAACTCCAATTCGATCGAGATCGGACAGTGATCAGAGCCGAGAATCTTCTCGTGGATTTCGGCGGTTTTGAGATTTGGGAGTAGAGCTTGACTAATGAAAAAATAATCAATCCGCCAGCCGATATTGCGTTCGCGGGCTTTAGCCCAGTGTGACCACCAACTATAGCGTTGCTGGTCGGGATGAAGGGTGCGGAAAGTATCAACGAAACCAGCTTGAATTAAATTAGTAATTCCCTGGCGTTCTTCATCAGTGAAACCAGCATTTTTATGATTATCCTTAGGGCGGGCGAGATCAATTTCGGTGTGAGCAGCATTGAAATCGCCGCAGACGATGACGGGCTTGGTTTGCTCAAGATATTTGAGATAGCTTAAGAAATTGGGGTCCCAGATTTGCTGTCGGAGGTTGAGACGCTGAAGTTCACGCTTACTATTAGGAGTATAGACGTTGACAAGATAGAAAAAATCGAATTCCAGGGTTTGTAAGCGTCCCTCTGTCAGGGGGTCGCCAAAATTATCCGCCTGCCAAGTTTGCTGAGCAAGTAGGGTAGTTGGCAAATTGGCGTGGTAGTTGAGAGCGGGTAATGAAGAAAAGATTGCGGTACCAGAATAGCCGGGGCGGGTGGCGCTGTTCCAATATTCGGTATAGGCTGGTAAATCAATTTCGGCTTGACCAGGCTGTGCTTTAGTTTCTTGTAAGCAGAGAATGTCGGGCGTTTGACTATTAAGAAAGCTGTCAAAAGCGCCTTTTTTAAGGACGGCGCGCAAGCCGTTGACGTTCCAAGAATAAATTTTCATAAATTTTGCTCCCGATCGAGGTCGCGGTTTTTGATAGAATGGCGCTTGTCGTATTTTTTCTTACCTTTGCCGATGGCAATACTGAGCTTGATAAAGCGTTTGCCGCCGAAGAGTTTGGTCGGTACGATGGTAGAACCAGCGATTTTAGCAGCTTCAAGGGAGGCAATTTGTTTGCGGGTGGCGAGGAGCTTAATATTAGCGGTGGTTTCAGCGCCAAGAGTGAGATTGTTCAGCCAAAGCTCGTGGTCTTTAACAGTCACGAAAGAGCCTTTGAGTTGAACATGGTGATCACGAATAGAACGGACTTGTTGACCGTTTAAAACCATGCCGACTTCGATATTATCACTCAGAAAATAGTCAAAGGTGGCGCGGCGATTAATTGTCACACTGGACTGGACTTTCTTCTTCATGCTACAATAATTTTAACATGAAAATAGCAATTACTTCGGATATCTATTATCCGATGACGAACGGGGTTGCGGTTTTCGCGCATAATTTAGCCAACGGTTTGGCGGCGCGAGGACACGAAGTAATGGTGGTTTGTCCGAGTTTTACTGGGAAGCCATCGCGACGGAAAGATCCGGCGACTGGCGTGACTACAGTGCATTTAAGATCGATGCGCATGCCGCTTTATCCGGATCAGATTAATAAAATTCCCGAGAAACGAGAGGTGTTAGGAGTGCCGATCCCACGACTCGTTTATCGCAATGGCATTTGGTTTTCGCTGTATCCGCATCCGGCGCTGAGGAAAGTGTTGGATAAATTTAAACCCGACGTGATTCATAATCAAACAGCTGAGGGGATTGCGCTAGCGGCAGTTTCTTATGCGCGAAGTCGGGATATTCCGCTAGTTTCGACTGGTCACGCTTATCCAGATAATATCACTGGGCAGCTGAAACTCGTGAAGCCGATTAAGAGGCCGGTAGACGCGGTACTGAGAGCTTATATGGCGAGTTTTTTGAAAAATAGTGAGTACGCAACGATGCCGACCGAGATGGCGATTGATGATTTAGTCCCGAAAAATCGTAGACGTTTTAACGTGCCGGTGGAGGCTTTATCGAATGGCGTGGATTTGCAGAGTTTTAAGCCGGGGCGAGCAAAACGCGAAATTTATAAGAAGTATAATTTACCAGATGATTGTCCGATTGTCTTGTATGTGGGGCGAGTAGATCCAGAAAAAAGTATCAAAAATGTGGTGCAAGCTTTTCGGCTGGTGTCGGCAAAAATGCCGGAGGTGAGATTAGTGGTGGTTGGAGATGGCACGAGCCGCGCGGGGCTAATTGAGCTAGCGGAAGACTTAGGGATTAGCGACAAGGTATACTTCCCTGGCAAAATTATGCCGCCAGATTTGATGGAGATTTATAAGATTGGGACGCTATTTGCTACCGCGAGTGAGACAGAGACCCAAGGGATTGTTTTGATTGAAGCGGCGGCAACCGGTTTGCCGCTAGTGGCGGTGGATGCTGGGGCAGTGCGAGAGCTCTGTCAGAATCGGCGCAACGGGGTATTGTGTGAGCCGGGTGATATTGAGGCTCTAGCGCGCGGTATGATGCGTATTATAAAGGATTCTGAGTTATGTAAGCGTTATAGTCAGGGCAGTTTAGAAATAGCGAAATTACACGATTTGAACCGAACCTTGAAGCGGTTTGAAGAGATTTATGAAGAAGCGATTAATCTAAAACAAGAAGAGCTATTAGATTAAAAGCAATTAAAAGAATTTTAGCTAATTAAAGGTGTTTTTTGATGAGTTTAGCTAGCTTAGCAGGCGCTTCATAGTTAATGAGGTGACCAGAATGGGGGATATAATAGCTGGCGGCGTGGATGCTATGTGCTAAAGCGTCGGTATTTTTGCGAGGGATTAGCCGGTCGGTTTGACCAGAGATGAGAATAATTTTTTGCTGAGGATGAAAGTTAAAATCTGATATAGAGTGCCGGGTGGAAAAAATCGTAGCGGCGAGTACGTCTTGGCGAGAGGTATATTTGGCGGCACAGCGGTGAGTGAGATCGAGAATCTGCTTAAAAAATTGTTTAGTATGCTTGGTCGGGTGCTGAACGTAGAGGAATTTGGTAGAGGCGTAACTTAAAATATGATTAGGCAAAAAAATCACAAGTGGTTGGAGCAAGCGAAAGAAAATAGCGGGACGCTTGGAGATGGGCGACAGGAGAAAAATACGTGAGTCGATAAGATTGGGATATTGGGCGGCGATCGCGGCGACGATGATGGAACCCATAGAATGACCAATAAGGATGGGTTTTTCTAAATGATTTTTTTTGATAAATTGAACAATAAAATTTACATAATGTTCGATATCGTAGCGTTCTAGGGTGGTACAGTCGCCAAAAGGCGGAATGTTCGGAGCGAAAACCTGGTAGTCGGAAAAATGTTCTAGCAACCAGGTTAAACCGAGCGGGCTCCCGCGAAAACCATGTATAAAAATTAAGGCGGGTTTTTGTTTGGTGGTTTTTGTCATTTAGGACTCGAGCTTAGCGATAGCAGCAGTGAGAGCTGGGCGGTCAAAGCCGATGATTTTTTCATCGCCAACCATAACGACTGGAACTACATCGATGTCAGGCATGGTAGCGGCGTCAATAACTTCATATTTGAGGCCCTTTTGGTCAAGCCAGTCCATGACGGCGTGGCAATAAGGGCAGGTTTCGGTGGAATATACTTTAATCATAAAAACATTTTAACATTATTTGATAAAAATTTGTAGTTAGAGAGCTTTGGCGGCGTCAAGTTGAGGGTCGCGTCCAGCATTGATATCTTCGTACGTATTAATGATTTCTTTGTCGGGTTTAATGCCGGTCTTATCAATGCTATGACCATTAGGAGTGTACCAGCGGGCGGCAGTGACCTTAAGTAAGGAATCATGGCTAAGCTTGAGGAGATTTTGGACAACACCTTTGCCGTAGGTTTTTTGGCCAAGAATGGTGGCTTTTTTATAATCTTTGAGAGCACCGGCGGTGATTTCAGAGGCGCTGGCGGTAGCATCATTGACTAGGACAACAGTTTTCATATTGGATAGGATGGCTTGACCATGATTAGCTTGGAGATGTTCGGTGCCAGTATGTTTAGATTTTTGAGTGAGAATTTTTTGACCATCGATCCAGAGCGAGAGTAGATCTTGAGCGGCGCTGACGTAACCGCCGCCGTTACCGCGAAGATCAAGAATAACTTTGTTGATATTAAGTTCTTTGAACTTCTCGGCAAAACCACGGACAATTTTTCCAGTATCGGTATCAAAACGGGTGACTTTGATAATAGCTGTTTTTTGATCATAGCTAATGTCAGCGGAAACATTGTTGATTTCTTCCCTAATCATTTCGAAGGTTTTTTCGGCGCCGTCTCGTACAATAGTGACTTTGACCTTGCTGCCAGCAGTACCGCGAATTTTGCTGGCAATTTTTTCGGAGCTAAGTGCGTAGACTTCTTCGTCATTAACTTTATAGAGGATATCACCGGCCAAAATGCCGGCTTTGCGAGCGGGATTATCCGGTAAGGTACGAATGACGCGAACGTAGCCGTCGCGAAGCGCCATTTCGATACCGATTCCGGCGCCAATTTTACCATGTAGGCTTTTTTGGAATTCTGAGGCCTCACTGGTGCTCATATAGGTAGTGTATTGATCCCCGACGGCCTCGACAAGACCTTTTTTAGCGCCTTCGACGAGGGCTTTTCGATCGATTTCTCCGTCGTAATGAGAGGAGAGCGAATCGTAGACTTCGTCAAGGGCGCTCCAATTATTAGTGCTGGGAGTTTTAAAACCGAGATAAGGTAAAATGTTGCGACTAATATCTTGCGAACAGATGCCAATTGCGAGACCGGCGACGAGAGTGATAACTGCGCAAATAATCGCGTTACCCAAGTTTACTTTTTTAGCTTGCCATTGATTTTGTTGTTTCATTAGTTTATTTTAGCATCTTTCTGGTTGAGTTAAGCGAAATTAACGGAAGTGGATATAACGGAATTTACTGGCAGAAACACCGGTACGATAGGAAAAGATAGCAGGGTTGGATTCGCCGAGGCCATTATATTCGGAATAATCAATAGTGCCGTTGCCGTTGACTTTTTCAATCCAGACAACGTGCCCCCAGGCTCCCCATGTATAATAACCCACAGAATGGACTTCCGGCGTATTATCGACACGATAACCCAGCCGTTTAGCTTGCGTGCCCCAGTAGGCGGCGTCGCTCCAAGATGGACCACCAATTTGAATACGCCAGCGTTCGAAAGTTTTCCAGCCGGCATAACTGGTGCATTCACAGTAGGACCCGCCATAAGCTCCGGCGTTATCGTTGCCGGTAAAGCGCCAGTTGAGCCTAGGGCATTGACCAGCGAATGGGTAGGTATTGAGACCAGGATCGGTAATAACTCCGCTGCTACCGCCGATACTATTGAGATATTGTTTATAGGCGATGGCTTCAAAAGCTTCACGTTGTTTGCGAGCCTTAGCGGCATCAGCGGCAAAGGCGCTAGCGTTATAACGGTATCTGGCAATTAAATTTGATTGCTCGTTGCGTTTTGTAGTGATGGTCTCTTTCTGGAGCTTCTGGTTGGCAATATTACGGTCGACTTCGGATTTTTGATTTTCCAGCTCTTTCTTGATATTATTGATGTTTTGAGCAGAAATGCTGATCTGTTCTTTGGCGGTATTAAGACGAGACTGTTTTTCGGCGTAGTCGCCAATAGAACTACTGCTAGCTAGAATAGTGATAGCGTCTGGACTACCAGTAAAGTGCATGTCGATGAGTAAACCAGCTAAAGTTTGTTGTTGATCTTGGAGTTTGACTTTATTTTCGGCGATTTGGCGAGCGAGATCTTTGGCTTCAGCTTGCAAGGTGGTGATTTTGGCCTCCATAGCGGTAATTTCGGCATCGAGCCGTTCAACTTCGCCTTCCAGAGTTTTGGCGGCATTAGTAGAGGCGGCGGCTTTACGTTCAGCTTCTTTTTCGGTGGCCTCGGCGGCTTTGCATTCTTTGCTCACGCAAAATGGAGAGGCGAAGACATTATTAATTTGATGTGCAGCAAAAATTACTATGGTAATTGCAGTGATAATTGAGAGAGTAGCGGTGAGGCGGCGGCGAGATTTAAGCATAACTTTATCATAATACCTTTTATGGTTAAAGTAAAGGATTAGCGAAGGTGTTTGTGGATGGCGAGGCGCGCAGAAACGGTACCGATGAGGATACCAATAAAGATGGCAACAAGGTAAACTACGACGAGCCATTGAGAGAAGAGGATGCTAGAGATTTTTTCAATATTGATACCGTAATTTTCGAGGTTAGGAGCAAAGAATTTAAAACCAAAGAAACCGATAGTGGTAGCGATGATACCAGAAATTAAACCACAAAGTTGAGCTTCAATCAGGAAGGGGCCGCGGATAAACCCGTGATCGGCTCCGACTAGCTTCATCATATAAATTTCTTCGCGGCGGCTAAAAATTGCCATGCGGATGGTATTAAAGATAACTAAGACAGAGATTACGAGGAAAATGATGCCGAGGACCAGACCACCGTTTTTTGCCATGTTGGCCCATGAAGTGACGGTTTCAATTTCGGCGCGATTGATATCATAGGTGGGCGGCTTTTTGCTGTCGAGGTTGTCGATAAATTGTTGGTTAGAGTTGACGATGTTTTTGATGCTATCAATATTATTAATATCGTGGACTTTAATCCGCATGGTAGCTTGCATGGAGTTAAGCATAATTTCTTCCATTTCGGCATCTTTTAAGGTGTTGACGAGGTTGGTATCTTTATTATTTTCGCCTAGAAAGCGTTCATATTCAGTGCGGGAATTAGCTATCTCAACTTCTTTAACATTTTGGTCGCGCTTGATAAGATCGCGCATCGATTTAAGACGATGGTCGGGAGTATTAGGCTTAAAGAAAATGGTAATGTCGATTTTTTCACGCATATCATCGGCGGTAGAGGAGAGAATGACGCTGGTGATAGCAGTGGCAAAAAGAATAATCAAGGTGATAGTCATGACGAGCGTTGCGGCGATCGAAAGCCAGACGTTGCGAGTGAAACTAATAGTACCGTATTTAATAATGCGACGGGTAGTGCGTAAGCGGTGAAGCTTACTGTTTTTTGACATAGCGTTAAGATGTTTTTTGACATTAGTAGATTTATGATTGGCGGCGGTCATTGAATAACCTTTCTGGCGTTAGGTGATTTGCTAGAGAGTGGCTGGGCAGAGGTGCTGAGTGGTCGTTTGGTAGTTCGAATGATTTTAGGTGGGCGTATAAGGTGGTCATTGTCTGTTGTGCTACCAAGACGATAGATACCATTGGTTTTTTGGTCGCTAATAATTTTACCGTCTTTTAAGGTGATGACGCGTTTGGAAAGATGGTTGACGATATTTTCATCGTGAGTAGTGACGAGGACAGTGGTACCGTAGTCATTGATTTTTTGGAGCAAATCTATGATTTCGCTGCGAGTTAAGACGTCAAGATTGCCAGTGGGCTCGTCGGCGATGAGAATTTTGGGTTGGCGAGCGACGCTGCGAGCGATGGAGACGCGTTGTTGTTCTCCGCCGCTAAGATTGTCGGGGAATTTGTTTGCCTTATCAGCCAGACCTACCAAATCGAGTACTTTAGGAACGGTGCGGTGGATTTCTGAAGTACTCATACCGGCGATTTCGAGAGCAAAAGCGACGTTTTCATAAACAGTACGACCGGGAAGTAGTTTAAAATCTTGAAAAACTACGCCGAGACGACGACGGTAGTGCGGAATGTAGCGTTTTTTGACATAAGTGATATCAATCCCGCCGACGATAATTTTACCAGAGTCGGGTAGCTCTTCTTTAGTTATCATTTTCATTAAAGTTGACTTGCCGGCACCAGATTTGCCGACAAGAAAGACGAACTCATTAGGTTCGATATGCAAAGAGATATCGTCAAGAGCTGGAGTGGGGTCACCAGGGTATAATTTTGAGACTCTATCGAGCAATATCATAAGATGATAATAACATAAGCAAATTGAGTTTTCAATTTCTTGAACTTAGCTTTGACCGATGAGCGATTCGAGATAAGCATCAATAAAACCGGAAATTTTACCATCTAAAACGGTATCGGTATCAGTTTCTTCGTATTTAGTGCGAGTATCCTTGACTAGTTTATAGGGTTGGAGAACGTAATTACGAATTTGTTGGCCCCATTTTGCTGATTCACCAGCGCGGAGATTGTTAATTGAGCTAATGTGTTGTTCTTGCTGCATTTGGATGAGCTTGCCGCGCAAGACTTCCATAGCTTTGGCACGATTCTGTAATTGAGAACGTTCATTTTGGATGGCAACGACGGTATTAGTGGGTAGATGAGTTATGCGAACGGCGGAGTCAGTGGTGTTGACGGATTGTCCGCCGTGTCCTCCACTACGGTAGACATCAATCCGAAGATCTTTGTCGTCGATTTCGAAAGAGTCGCTCTCTTCGATAATGGGTAAAATTTCTACGAGAGCAAAGGAAGTCTGGCGCAGGTTATCAGCATTGAAGGGAGAAAGCCGGACTAGGCGATGAACGCCGTGTTCGCTTTTGAGATAACCGTAAGTTTGAGCGGCTGGAATTTCGTAAACGGCGGTTTTGATACCAGCTTCTTCGCCAACGGTGCGTTCTAGACAGGTGACAGAGCGCTGATTTTTTTCTAGAAAGCGTAGATACATACGCTCGAGCATGCCTGCCCAATCCATTGCCTCAGTCCCGCCGACACCAGCAGTAATGCGTAAAATTGCGCCGCAATGGTCATATTCTCCGGTAAAACGAAGAGCTTTTTTGAGTTTCGTGAATGTTTCGGTCATGGAGGTAAGCTGCGCGCTAATTTCGTCGATTAAATCAGGTTCATTGAGAGCGAGAATCTCGCGCAAATCGTTGATTTGGGTGCGGAGCATGAGCCAAGGGTGGAGCTCGTTGTTCAGTCTGGCAAAGGATGTATTTTTAGATTTTGCTAGTTCCGGATTAGTCCAGAGTTCTGGTTCGGCGATAGCGGCTTCAAGATCTTGTAATTCGTGAATTTTTTGGTCGAGTTGCAGTTTCTGCCAAGCTGCTTGAAATTCGGTCGCAAGAGATTCAAGGATTTTTGATTGTTCCATATCAGAGATATTGTAACACGAAATCTTGAACTGAATAGGTGGTGCGATAGTCGAAGTTACTGAGTGGAACCACAAAAGGTAATTCACCAAAACCTGGTTGGCGAAGGTGGTAGGCGGTGCGTAATTCTTCGATAGAACCAATACATTCAAACGGTTTCATCTCGCCATCGATACCAAGTAAGCCTTTAAAAGTACGATGGAGTTTTCTCTCTAGAAAAAGGTCGCGGTTGAAAAGTTTGGTAAGTTCGGTGAGTGGAACGAAGGGCGCAAACAGCAGAAATGAATTGACGCATTTAGGACAGTGACCACACCAGCTGAGTTTTGAGTTATCGGTTTTTTGCTGGTAATTAGCGGCATTGCAAGAGCTGAAGCTCAAGCTGAATTTTGACCAACATTTTTGTGCGAAAAGTTCGGCGATGTAAAGTTCACTGAAACCGCGGAGAGGTGAGCCGATTTTAAGATTAGGCGAAATATAGCGGCGGACATATTCGGAGAAATAAAGTTCGGCAGGCCAGGTTTTGGACCATTGATGATTGACGGGCAAATCGCCAATCATGGCGTGAGGCTCGTTCCCTTCTTGACCGATACTGGCAAGAATTGTATCTTGATTAAATAAAATTGCCTGAATGAGAGCTAAGGATTGTACGATATAAGTAATAGGTACGTGACCGTTTAGACCTTTACTTTGTTTAAGCTGTTCTAAATCGAGGTTGCGAGTAGCGACTGAAGCTGAGGTGTTAGGTATGAGATGATCGAGGACCCGTGGATAATAGTTGCTGCTACTGAGATACCATGGTGTGAAAGGGAGATTTTTTTCGGCCAGTAATGTGGCAGTGAGTAAGGAATCTTTGCCGCCACTTTGCAAGCTAAGAATACCAGAACCTTGGTACTCAACAGCGGCTGGTGCAGTGTAATTTGGGGTTGGGAGAAAATGGGCTAATTGGTCGCGGGTGAGTTGGTTTTCGAAGGCAAATTGGGACAGACCTTCTTGAAAAACTTGGTTAAAAAAGTTGGCTTGGAATTGGTCGAGCGGAAAATCAACTTGGACAAACGGTGTAGGCTGAGTTTTGAAATAAGAGGTCCCAATTAAAATAAAGGCGAGCTGGAGTGCGCGGTCTAAGGCCGCGTGATTGATGGGTAAAGTAGAGTTGGGAGCTTCGCTTGGCGCAGCAAAAACAATTTTTTCGGTAAAGAAACGGTTGTTATCTCCTTGGTAGACAAAAGTAGCAGTGCGCGAGGCGTGATCAAAATAATAGCTTAAGAATTTGAAAACGTTTTGACTAGTTGGGTTCATGAGAGCTCCTGGACGATTTTTTGAAATTGATTGCCACGATCGGAAAAGTTTTGAAACATGTCAAAGCTGGCAGCGCCAGGACTCATCAGTACGACCGGCAATGATTGGGGGGGGAGCTGCTCGGCGGCAATTTGGGCTTGTTGGACGGCGGCTGTTAGTGAAGTAACAGGGATAAATTTTTGAGAATCTTGTTTCTCGGCAAGTTGGGGGGCGGTTTCACCGATTAAAAAGATTTTTTGTAAGTTGGGAGCGGTGGCAAGACGATTTTGAGTGACAGAGAGGTTAAGCTGGCGGTCTTGTCCACCAGCGATTAAGAAAGTGGGGCGATTGTGAAAAGCGGCTACGGCAACATCAAGCGCTGGGAAAGCCGATGAGTAATTATCATCGTAGTACTCAACGTGATTAAGGGTGCGGATGAGCTCTAAACGGTGCGGCAAGCCGTGGAAATTTTTTAAGGCGGTGGAAATTTCATTGTGGTATTTGGTAAGGAAAGTATCGAGAGCCAGTTTTTTAGAAGCAGCCACCGCAATAATAGCAGCAGCAGCGTTTTCTTGATTGTGCGCACCGCGCAGATTAATGGAGCTGGCGAGTTCTAAAACAGCGGCATTGTCTGTAGGATAAGGTAATTTCGTTCCGGCAGAAAGTTGAGCGATTTTTCGGGAATCGGAATTGTTTTGATAAAAAATACAAGTATCGGTGGCAGTTTGAAACTTAGCAATATTGGCTTTAGCTTGAAGGTAATCGTCGAAACTAGTATGTTTGTCGAGATGGTCAGGCTCAATACGCAAAACGACGGCGACTTGGGGTGATTGATGCAGATCCCATAACTGAAAGCTACTTAATTCATAAATCACTGTATCGCTAGGCTGGATTTGGCTAAGGATGTCAAGAGCCGGAGTGCCGATATTGCCAACTAACCAAGTTTTTGTGCCAAGAGCTTTGAGAATGGCTTGGATGATGGAAGCGGTAGTACCTTTACCTTTAGTGCCAGTAACGCCAATAATAGGGGCTGGGCAGTGTTCAAAAAAATATTTAGTGATACTAGATAACGGTAGAGTTTCAGGATACGCCGCTTGAATTTTAGCAGGCGAAAGGCTGGGGCTGCGCATAATTAAGTCGAACTGGTGAAGCTGAAATTTAGGTAAATCACGAAAGTTAAAATTATCAAAAACTGTGACTTCGTTACCCTGCTTTTTAAAATATCGTTCAGCACTCTTGCCTTCGATACCGTGCCCTAAAATTGCGATTTTCATAAGCAAATTATAGCATATTTAATAGTTAAATTTGGAGCTCGGCAGCGAGGTCGTTAATGATGGCTTTTTCGCAAGAGCCGACGGCGACCAAAGAATGGATGCCACTACCAACAAATTCCCGTGCTAAATTGACCATAGTGGATTGGTCGATACTATTGATGATAGTGGGTACATTATCATAATTTTCGAGGTCACCGGAGAGGAAATAGTTATCGGCGTAATAGTCGGTAATTTGATTGACAGTTTGTGCACCCATTTGATACCGACCAAGAGCGTAAGATTTAGCGGCCTCGATCGCTTGTTTCGGGATCTCGTTATTAAGTACCTTGGTGAGTTCGGTACGGATGAGACTGAAAAGTTGAGCGGAATTTTCAAGGTTGACTTCCCCATCGAAGTCCCAGGAAGTATTATGAGCGCTGGTACTCAGCCCACTGCCCATGCCATAAATCAGCCCGAGCTTGCGAGCCTGGCCAAAAATCTGACTATTCATAGTGCCGTTCAAAATATGATTTAGACAGCTCATGGCGTAATGTTCGCTAGAGTTAAGCCGACGTGCTGTCACCCAGGAAAAGCCAAAAGTAATATTGCTGGCGTCTTTGCGGCGGATCAAAATGGCGGGCGAGGCGTGCAGCTCGTCAATGGGAATAGCGAAGCGAGTGCCAGGTTCGAGCTCCCATTCTTCAAGCATTTTAATAATCTCGCGCTTACGGCGGTGAAGCTTGCCGGCAATGATAAAACGCATATTTTGTGCAGTATGAGTGCGACGGTAATGCTCGCGGATATCTTTAAGCTCGATATTGGAAATGGTTTTGAGGCGCTCTTGTAGGTTCGGGACGTCTTCGCCGATCGAGCTCTGGAGGCGTGGCCAAAGCAAGCGGGAATAATCGTTCATATAGCCGGTCAGTTCGGAACGAACATTACCTTTCTCACTTTTAAGCTCTTCTTCGTTGAAGCGAGGTTGAGTGATGGCAGCTCGTTTGAGATCGAGGATGCGCTGCCATTCAAAGTCAGCACACTCAGTCTCATAGCAGACAGAGAAATCACTAGTCCAAGCATTGTGATAAGCCCCATTTTTAGTGAATTCAGCTTCGTAAGCTTGCTCGTTTTTGTATCTGGCGTTGGCCCCAAAAGAGAGGTGTTCGGTGATGTGAGCGATTTCGTAAAGTTCGGGTTTTTTGGCGTAGCGCAAGCCAGCGCGAAACTGAACACGGGTGTTCATGACGCTGGCTTCTGGGATATCAATCAATAAGCCGGCGGCACCGTTTTTGAGTTTGATTTCTTCGACAGAGTGTTTCATGGACGCTTATACTTGACTTTATTTAATATATGTGATATAATAGAGAGATACTGGCTAAATTAATGACGCTTAGACTTCTTGCGGTTTTGGCGTTGTTTTTTCTTGGCCCTTCGGGCGAGATTGCGTTTTTGATTAGCAGAGGTATTTTTAGCGGGAGTTTTTTTGAATTCTTTATCAAGATTTTGGTCACCAGCGGAAATTTCATTAACGCCTTTTTCAGTGGCGGATTCAGCCATTTTAGTGAGTTCAGTGTCGTATTCTTCGTCGTCTACTAGATCAGTAGCGGCAGCGGCTTGGGGTGAAAGGTTGAGAAGAATTTTGAGAACTTCTTCGCGCAGGCTGCGCTGTAAACCGTCGAAGAGCTTTTGTGACTCGCTACGGTATTCAACTAAGGGGTCGCGTTGACCAACGCTGCGCCAGTGAATCCCCTCACGGAGGTGTTGCATATTTTCGAGGTGTTGCATCCAGAGAGTATCGAGAACTTTGAGATAAACCTCACGCTCAAGTTTGCGCATGACGGCTGGAGTAAATTCGGCTTCTTTGTCAGAATAAGCTTCTTTGACAGCGGTCAGAGCTAGTCGGGCACGATCCTTTTCTTTACGCATTAAACCAATGGTCTCGACTAGATCATCATCAAGCTGAAAAACTGCCTGAAATTCAGTCTGAAAGTTTTTGTTGACGCGTGAGCTGAATTGTGTGAGGTCGGCGGTGGCTTCTTTCATGAGACGTTTGATCTCGCCAAAGATATCTTCGCCTTCAAGAATTTTACGGCGCATTAAATAGACAACACGGCGATGGCGGTTGATGACGTTATCATATTGGACAACATTTTTGCGAGAGTCAAAGTTAAAACCTTCAATACGTTTTTGGGCCGCCTCAAGCGTTTTGGAGACAGATTTGGTTTGAATTGGGGTATCTTCGTCGACGCCAAGCCGATTCATGATGCTTGCGATGCGGTCACCTTGGAAAATTCGCATCAAATCGTCTTCGCAGGAGACAAAAAACTGAGTAGTGCCGGGATCCCCCTGGCGTCCACCGCGACCACGGAGCTGATTATCGACACGGCGTGAATCGTGACGCTCGGAGCCGATGACGACGAGGCCACCGAGTTTGCGAGTTTCGTTAGTGAGTTTAATATCAGTACCGCGCCCGGCCATATTAGTAGCGAGAGTAACTGCGCCTTTTTCGCCGGCTTTAGTCACGATGGCGGCTTCACGCTCATTATTTTTAGCATTCAGAATTTCGTATTTGATGCCGGCTTTGTCGAGATGAGTGGCAAGTAGCTCATTTTTGACGATTGAAGCGGAGCCGACGAGGACTGGTTGGCCACGGTCGTGGTATTTTTTAATTTCGGCTACGATAGCACGAATTTTGCCGGCCTCAGTGCGATAAATTAAATCGTCTTTATCGACACGGATAATTGGGCGGTTGGGTGGAATCTGAATAACGTCAAGTGCGTAAATTTGTTGAAATTCTTCAGCTTCGGTGAAGGCGGTACCGGTCATGCCGGAAAGCTTATTATAGAGGCGGAAGAAATTCTGGAAAGAAACGGTAGCGAGAGTCATGGACTCTTCTTTAACAGGGACGCCTTCTTTGGCTTCAATAGCTTGATGAAGTCCTTCATTGTAACGGCGACCGTGCATGAGACGCCCAGTGTGTTCGTCAACGATAATTACTTCGCCGGAATTAGTAACGACATAATCTTTGTCGCGATTGAAAATAACTTGGGCGCGCAGGGCTTGATCCATATGATATACCAGTCGAGTATTAGAGGTGGAATAAAGATTATCAATGCCAAGCATGTGTTGGACCTTATCGACGCCGGTGTCGGTTAGTGTGACAGAACGACGTTTTTCATCAAGGATATAATCGGCGTCGGATAGCTGGCTGGCGATTTTGGCAAATTGGTAATAAGAGTCCGGGTTATCAGCGGCGGGGGCCGAAATAATGAGAGGGGTGCGAGCCTCATCGATCAGAATCGAGTCCACCTCGTCGACGATAGCGAAATTGAGCTCACGTTGGCGGAGATATTTAACTTCGTTGACCATGTTGTCGCGTAGGTAGTCGAAGCCAAATTCATTGTTAGTGCCATAGGTGATATCGGCATTGTAGGCTTCTTTGCGGGTGGCGGGCTTTAAATGGCGGAAGCGTTCGTCATCGTGGTCTTCATTTTGATAATTTTCGTCGTAAATAAAACTAGCATTATTGATAATGACGCCAACTGAAAGACCGAGGAAATGATAGACTGGCGCATTCCAACCGGCATCGCGCTGAGCGAGATAGTCGTTGACGGTGACGACATGAACCCCGCGACCAGTTAGAGCATTGAGATAAGCGGGTAGTAAAGCGACTAAAGTTTTGCCTTCGCCGGTTTTCATTTCAGCAACATTGCCTTCGTGGAGGGCGATGCCACCGATTAATTGGACGTCAAAGTGGCGCATTTTGAGAATGCGATTACTGGCTTCGCGAGCAAGAGCAAAAGCTTCAGGCAAAATACTATCAAGAGCTTTTTGTTGATTGGAGTTTAAAAAGGATTTGGAGATTTTTTTCGATTGAGATTGATTAGACTTTGCTTTGAGTTTGCTCGATTTAGCTTGTTCTTGCTTGAGTTTCTTAGCAAGCTTTTTCTTGAGGATTTCAGTTTGGGCGGCGAGCTCTTTTTTGCTCATTTTCTGGTATTTGGTTTCAAGCTGATTGATTTCTTGGACTTTTTTATACATTCGCTTGAGAGTTTTCTTTTGGGCGTCGCCAAAAATTCCCTGCAAAATTTGGGTGAGTAAGGTTTTGTCAGCCAATTTGTCGGTCGGCTTTTTAGCCTTTTTAGTAGGTTTTGAACGTAATTTTGCAGAGTGACCATCTGCGGGTGGTTGTTTGGTCATATAGGGTTAAATCCTCCAAATCCGGAATTATTAATTGTTTTTAGTGTAGCACACTAACCTTGAGAAATAAACAGAGGCTAGCCACGCTTAAAAATACGCTTGAATACGTTGCGGCGCAAATGTGGAGTATGTTCGAGCTTAAAACGGCGGATTTGTCCCATTAGTTTGGCTTCGATGATATCGATGCCAGCATAGACGTTGGAAGACTCATCTTTAGCGGCGATGGTTTTGCCGCCGTGAATTTCCAGAGCGGCGGAAATTTCGTATTTATTATTGTGAGCACGATTAACTTCAGTTACTACAACTTTGGCGACGACGTCTTTTTTGCTATCTTTTGGTAGATAACGGTCGAGTTTGCCAATACGCTTAGTCGTATATTTTCGAAAATTGTCGCTGATTTTATAGTTGCTGCCACTAATGTCGATTTTATCAATCATAAATCTCCTTTTTGTAATTATAACTCATTTTGATTGTTGAGATAAGGGCGAAGCGCGGTAGGGATAGTCAGTTTGCCACCTGCGGTAGCGTAATTTTCGATGACTGCAACCATGGTGCGGGCGAGTGAAATAGCGGTGCCGTTTAAGGTATGAGCGGTGACAAGATCACCGTTTTGACGACGAATGCGGATGTTGAGCGCTTTGGCCTGGAAGTCTGTACAGTTAGAGCAGCTAGTAATTTCACGGTATTTTTGGTCGACGGGAGACCAATATTCGATGTCATATTTTTTAGCAGCGGGTGAGCCGAGATCGCCGGCGGCGATATTGATGACGTGGTAAGGAATACCAAGCTCTTGCCAGATTTCTTCTTCGATACCGAGTAATTTTTCGTGAATTTCACGACTTTGTTCAGGCAAGCAGAAAGCGTACATTTCAAGCTTGTTGAATTGATGGACGCGGAAAAGTCCGCGAGTGTGCTTGCCATAAGTGCCAGCTTCTTTGCGGAAACAAGCCGAAAAACCGGCGTAAAAGAGAGGCAGATTTTTCTCGTCGAGGATTTCATCCATATGATAGCCGGTGAGCGGGAGTTCGGCGGTAGCAGAAAGGGCGAGATCTTCTCCTTCGATAAAATATTCGTCGCTTTGCTCGCTGGAACGAGGATTAAAACCAGTACCTTCGAGCACTTTAGAAGAAATCAAGTCAGGAACAGACATAAAAGTAAAGCCTTTAGCGAGGATTTTTTGCAGGCCATATTGGATCAGAGCATTTTCGAGTAGGGCGAGCTCTTTTTTGAGATAATAAAATTTCGCGCCGGCGACTTTAGCGCCACGTTCAAAATCAATCCAGTCGCGGGAAAGTGCATAATCGAGATGGTCGACACCAGTGGTTTTTTGCTCGCCCCATTGTTTAACTTCGACACTACACTCTTCCCCGCCGAGCGGGACGTCTTCGAAGATAATATTAGGGATAGTCTTGAGAGTCGCATTGAGTTTGGTTTCAAGGATATCGAGCTTGGTCTCAGCTTCGTTCAGCTTGATTTTTAAGGCTTTGCCGGCGGCAATTAGCTCGGTATCTGGCTGACCATTTTTCATTTGTGCGGCGATTTGGTTACGTTCTTGACGGAGTTTTTCGACTTTAGCTAGCAAGGCGCGACGTTGGTCATCGAGCTGAATAAGCGCTGAGATATCGATGGTATAACCTTTTTCTTTGGCGCTGTGTTCAACAGTTGCTTGGTTTTCGCGAATAAAATTGATATCTAACATGGCTATATTTTATCACATAAGGAGGTGAGGACGGAAAAAATAGGCCTTTAATGTTTAGGATAGCAAAAGAAGTCTTAAGTAGTCAGCCGGAGAGCTTCGCCGATACTGGCCTTAATGAGATTGGTAGAAGTTTGGAGTTTATATAATTCAGATTCGCTCAGTCTCAAATCGAGGCGTCTGGTAATACCTTGCCGACTGACGACGGCCGGGAAACTGTTATAGATACCAGTAGCGTAATCGTAGTTGGAGACTGGCAGAACACGACACTCGTCCTCTAAAATACAGTTGACAATTTGGGTGACGCAGGCGCCGATGCCGTAGTAAGTAGCGCCTTTACGGTCAATGATTTCGTAAGCACGATTGCGGGCATCAGCTTCAATGCGGCTGAGCTCGGCATGGTTAATAAGCTCAGAGACTAGTTGTCCACTAACTTCGGCGTTGGACCAGAGGGCAAATTCAGTGTCGCCGTGTTCGCCAACTTGCAGGGCGTGAACGCTACGCGGAGATACGCCAAGTCGTTTGGCGATACGGAAACAGAGTCGCGCCGAATCAAGGACGGTGCCAGAGCCGATTACTTGTTCGGTCGGTAGTCCAGTGTAGTGCCAAGTGAGGTAGGTGAGAACGTCAAGCGGGTTAGAGACGACTAAGATAATCCCACTAAAATGATTCGACATAATATTGCTGGAGATATTTTTGAAAATCAGAGCGTTTTTAGCGAGCAAATCCATACGAGTCTCGCCGGGTTGTTGTGCCACACCAGCAGTGATGATGATAATATCGCAATCTTTAGCATCGGCATAAGTGCCAGCTTTAATTTTGATAAAATTAGGCGTTGTGACTAAGGCGTCGCAGAGGTCCATGACTTCACCCTCGGCGTCGGCGGTATCAATATCAACTAGAATTAACTCGTTGACATCGGTCTGTTGGTTGAGCATCGCATAAGCAATACTGGAGCCAACATTTCCTGTACCTATAATCATGATTTTATTAGCCATAACGCACCCTTTGTCTAATTTTAACATAAAGGTGATGGAAAGTCAGCTCAAAGTTTGAGCAAAATGAGCTTAATTTTGGCGCTTCATTGTGGGAAACGGTACGGCTTCGCGGCCAGAAACACCTTCAAGCAGCCAAAAATTGCGTTCGCTATTACCCCAACCACAAGCTGGAGGCATACCGTATTCGAGCATTTCGACGAAATCGCGGTCTAGCATTTGGGCTTCGTCATCGCCGGCATCACGTTGAGCTTGTTGCTCTTCAAAACGCTGGAGTTGATCAAGGGGATCATTGAGCTCGCTGAAGCCATTACCCATTTCAGTACCAGCGATGATCGGATGAAAGCGTTCGGTTACTTCAGGGTGGTCAGGACAGTTTTTAGCGAGTGGCGATAAAGCGGTTGGCTCGTGAATCAACCAGAATGGACCACCGGATTTTTTGCGGATTAATTTCCAGACATTATCAATCAGGCGACCGACGGAGACTTCACCGCTAAGAACGATACTATGATCTTTAAGAATTTGGTGCAATTGCTGCTCGTCAGGGCGGAAGACATCAACCTGATATTCTTGCATTAAAAGTTCAGCGTAAGAGACACGGGGCCACTTTTGGTCGAGATTGATGTCAAAACCGTCGACATGAAATTGAAGAGTTCCCCAAGTTTCTTTGGCCACATACTTGATCATTTCTTCATATAGATTCATGCCATCTTCATAATCTTGATAGGCAGCGTAGGATTCAAAAGCAATATGTTCGGGGAGATGTTCATCGTCAACGCCTTCATTGCGAAAACGTGGACCGATATCAAAGACACGTTCGAACCCGCCGCCAAGCAGACGCTTTAGCGGTAACTCATGACTGATACGGAGATAAAAATCTTCGTCCAAGGCGTCCATATGAGTTACGAAGGGGTTGGCGTCGGCACCGCCGGTGGTGTGCTCAAGGACGGGGATGTTGATTTCAATAAAGCCATGGTCGAGCATAAATTGACGGGTGGCTTGCCAGAATTTGCTGCGGCGGACTAGGCGCTCGCGCACCTCGGGGTTGACGTTCATATCGACATAACGACGACGGTAGCGTTCCTCTTTATTAGTGAAACCATCACGGCCAGGGAGGGGGCGAAGAGCTTTGGTGAGCAGACGGATTTGATTAGTAAAAATGGAAATTTCGCCAGTCTGAGTCTTGCCGACGGTACCAGTGGCTTCGACGAAATCGCCAGTATCGAGTAATTTCAAAGTCTTGATATCAAAAGTTTGAGGAGTGGATGATTGGTCGTCATCTGAAGCTTCGGCTTTCATGAAAATCTGAACCTCGCCAAAATAATCGCGAATTTTAATGAAGGCTAATTTGCCAAAACTACGAATTGTGGTGATCCGCCCAGTAATTGTGACGGTTTGACCATCAAATTTTTGAAAGTCCTTTAAGAGCTGATTAATTTTAGTATCACGATGAGACTTAGCTGGGTAGGGGTCAATCCCCATTGCGCGAATAGTGCTAAGTTTTTTTAATCTTTCGTTGCGATAATCAGCTAGAGTTGTCATGGGCTAAATTATAACATATCTAGCTAGATTAGGCGATTTGGAGGACTTGGCCAGTTTTGCCATTAGGGAGCGTGAATTCTTCGCCGGCTTGACGACCGAGTAGAGCTTTGCCAATGGGAGATTGATCAGAAATTTTGCCGCCGATCGGGTCAGCTTCAACTGGACTTACGATAGTGAAAACCTGTTCTTTGCCGGCGAGTTTTAAGGTAACGGTAGCACCCATCCCGACTTTGTTGTGAGGAGCATGTTTGATGGTTTTGGCATTTTTGAGGATTTCTTCGATTTCAAGAATGCGGTTTTCGGCTTGCTTCTGTTCGGCGCGAGCAGAGCTATATTCTTCATTTTCGGATAAATCACCGAACGCGCGGGCGGTGGCAATACGCTCGGCGACGGCGGGGCGCTCGGCGATCAGTTCTTTCAGCTCGGCTTCAAGCTTCTCTCTGCCCTGTTTAGTGAGACTAATAGACTTTTTCATATTGACAAATTATATCCTTTATGCTATAATAGATAGATAAATAATTAACTTCTAGAGTTTACTGGTGAATTCGTCAATTGTCAATAAGCTAGTTCGACCAGACTGACGATTTGTCAGCTCGATTTGATTAGTGGCAAGAGTTTGATCACTGATAACAAGGCGGTACGGAATGCCGAGGATTTCGCTGTCAGTAAATTTTTCGCCGGGACGGAGGTTGCGGTCGTCAAGTAGAATCAGTTCAGGATTTAGGGCATGTAGTTCATTGGCGATTTTGCTTCCCTGTTCGCCAATTCCAATGAGATAATATTTGAAAGGAGCGATTGACTCTGGCCAGACTAGACCTTTGTCGTCAGCATATTTTTCGGCGATAACTCCCATGAGACGAGATATTCCGATGCCGTAGCAGCCCATATAAACGGCTTGGCGTTGACCGGTTTGGTTTTGGAACTTAAGCTCAAGGGGCTCAGCGTATTTGACACCAAGGGTGAAAATATTGCCAACTTCAGTAGCTGTAGCGCTAGTGAAGTCGGCTTTAGTGGCACCAAATTCGGCGAGGATCTGGTCAGTAAAAACTTCATCATTAAAGACAAGTGATTTGTCGTGATTATACCAGATCGTGTCTTCGCCAACTGGGGTGAGAGTTTGATACTCGTGGCTGTACTTAGCAAAAACACCGCCAGAAGCGAAAGTTTCAAAGGTGTCTTGTCCAATACCAAGTTGTTGATAGATTTTTTGATAAGCTTTCTCGACCTGGTGATAAAATTTGTCATGCGAAGCTTGATCGGGGGAAAAGCTATAGAGGTCTTTCATTAAAAATTCGCGAGTTCGGAGGATACCAGATTTGGCGCGAAGCTCATTGCGGAACTTGGTCTGGAATTGATAGGCGTAAATTGGTAGATCTTTGTAGCTAGAGATATAGGTTCGCATCAGGTTAGTGATAGGTTCTTCGTGAGTAGGGGCAAGACCAAGTTCGCCGCCAGACGCGAGAGTGGTTTTAAACCAAATATCCATTTTTTTGCTATCCCAGCGGTTGCTTTTTTGCCAAGGTTCAGGCTTTTGGAGAGTGGTTAGTAGTAACTCTTGTCCTCCGATATTGTTGAGTTCTTTACGAACGATATTTTTAATATTCTCAAGGACGCGGAGCCCAAGCGGCAAAAAATCGTAAACTCCAGCCATCTCTTTATAAATGTAACCGGCACGAATTAAGAGTTGGGCGTTTTTAGCAGTTTCGCTTTTGGAAACGTCGCGTAAAGTTTTGACAAAAGTTTGGCTCAATTTCATGTCGGTATTATATCATAAGATAAGAGTTTGAAAAATGAGGATTTTAGGTGACGCCGACGATGAAAAGTAGGAAGAAAGCTAGACCGTTTTTTAGCATGTGAAGAATGACGCCACTGTAAATTGTGCCAGTAATTTCACGTAGTCCGCAGAGTACGATACTCATGGCAAAAACATTGACACCAACATTCCACTGAAAATGCATTAGTCCAAACAGGAGAGAGGTGAGAAAGACAGAGATAATTAGATTAGCGCGGGCGCGGAGTTTACCATAGAGCCAGCCGCGAAAAATGAGTTCTTCTGCAATAGGGGCGAGGATTACTAAAACAAAGAAAGCGATAATACGGTCTAGTCCACCGATATATTGACTGAAAAGGACGTTTTGTTTTTGTGCTACGTCGAACCATGGAAAGATGCTAAAAAGACCGACAAAAAGTCCAGCCAGTATGAAATAAACGGTGAAGCCAACAGGAGAGAGAAAAATATCGGTCCAGGTAGGTAAGCCGGCAAGACCGAGTTCTTCGCGGTTGGTGCGCCAGGTTGGGAAGATTTTTTTAGGAATGAGAATGGTTAGGAGGAGGGCTAGAAGATAAGACGAGGTGCTGAAAATGGTTAGCCAGATGGGTTGTTTGAGCTGCTCTTTCAGGAAAATTTGAAAAATTAAGCCGAGGAAGAATTGACTGGCAAAGGTACAGATGAATACCCAAATCAAGGGGGCTAAGATATGAAATAATGGATGAATTTTAACTTTTTTCATTTAAAGAATCTCGTGATATCTAGGATAGTGATGAGGATAATGAGAAAAATCAGGACTAGAAAAGCACGACCGACAATTTTAGCTTCGGTCTCTTTGGAGAGGGTTTTGCGGCGGAGACGATAGAAGACGATTAATAGCCAACGTCCGCCGTCAAGGGCGGGGATGGGTAAAATATTCATACAGGCCAGAGAAATCGAGATGACAGCAGCTAAAAACGCAAGATTAGTGGCGCCAGCGGAAACGAAGCTAGGAAAAATGGCGCCGATGATACCAATGGGACCAGAAACAGAATCGCCGACCTTGCCAATGTCGCTGCGACCAGCGGCGCGAGTAGCACCGTCGGTACTGATTTGGCGAGCTAAACCAGTGGAAAGATCCCAAAGCAGCGTACCAAGACCGCGGAAGGTTTCACCAGTGAGTTGAGCAGTAGTCACAGCCCCGACAATCGGCGCGGACCAAGTGGCACGAGTCAAAGTCTGGCCGGACTGGGCGAGTGTAGCGCCGAGTAAATAGTCAGAGCCAGGTTTTTTGAGTTTAACTAAGACAGTTTGTTCATGTTTTTGACGTTTAATAGTATAAGCTATAGTCTGACCAGCATGGTCTTGGTTAAATTTAGTGATAGATTGCGGGGTAGTAACGCGGTGGCGGTCGAGGCGGAGAATTTGATCATTCTTTTGAAGGCCAGCGCGGGCGGCAGGGGAGTTTTCAAGGACGGAATGGATAAAAATATGACTCGGGCTGGTAGTTGTGTCGTTTGGGATTTGAAATTGGTTGGTAATAAATTGGGGCATGCCGGTCCAAGCTAGAATGGTCAGAATAAAGAAAGCAAATAACCAGTTCATAGTGACGCCACCAAAGAGAATCTTGGTTTTTTGCCATAAGGAAGCACGACCAAAACTCTGAGGGGATTGGTCGTTGTCGCTTTCGCCGTGCATAGCGCAAAAGCCGCCAATTGGTAGCCAGTTGAGCGAAAAGATTAGAGAACCTTGAGGTTTAGACCATTCAGCGCGCGGTAGACGTTGCCATTTGCCAGATTTTTTGACCCAGGCGATGGCGCGAGGTGGAAAACCAATGCCAAATTCATTAACTTTTACGCCGTTTCTTCTCGCCATAATAAAATGACCAAATTCGTGGATTACCACGAGAAGCATCAAAACGAATAAACCAACAATAACGCCAAATAAAATATCCATAACTGCTATTTTAGCACGATAGATGCGTGCGAGCTAGATCTTCATTATTTCGGCTTCTTTGGCTTTGAATTCAGCGTCTACTTTATCAGTAAATTCTTTAGTGAGGTTATCAATTTCTTTTTCGGCGCGCTTGCGGGTATCTTCAGGAAATTCAGCGGCTTTGATTTCTTTGCGGGCATCTTCGCGAACATTACGAATTCCGATTTTAGCATCTTCAACTTTGGCCAGGGCGGATTTGACGATTTCCTTGCGACGTTCTTCAGTGAGAGGAGGAATAGGCACGCGGACGACGCGTCCGTCATCGGAGGGATTGAGCCCAAGTGAGGTATCACTGCGAATAGCGCTAGTAATATTGGGGATGGTAGAGGGATCGTAGGGAGTAACTAATAACATAGAGGGACCCTGAGCGGTGATGTTGGAAACTTGATCAATTGGCACCCACTGACCGTAAGCTTCAACTTTGACGCTGACAAGCATATCAGGATGAGCACGTCCAGTGCGAACTTTAGTCATTTCGTTTTTAAAACGAGCAATCACTGCGTCCATGCAATTGCGATATTCTTGGGAATCGAACATAAAAACTCCTTATTATAGAATCAATTGTAACATAAAATAATACAGTTACTTTAAGAGCAACTGTATTATTTGTTGATGAAGCTTATTTAGCTTATTTATTCGGTAACGCCGAGTTCGATACGTTTGAATTGGCGGATGGTAATATTTTCGCCAGTTTTTGCAATATTATCTTTGATAAACTCAGCAACAGTTTTAGAGTCGTCTAAAATGTAGGGTTGATTAAGTAATACCTTGTCAGAAAAAGCCTTTTTAACCTGACCGCCAAGGATTTGTTCTTTCATATTTTCTGGTCCTTTGAAGTTAGATTCGAGCTCAGCCATCTTGGCGGACATAATTTCGGCAGGAATATCTTCTTCGGAAACATAAAGGGGGTTCATGCTGGCGATTTGCATAGCAATTTTATGAGCAAGATCTTTGAACTCGTCAGTTTTGGCGACGAAGCTAGTCTCGCAGTTAACTTCGACAATAGAGCCAAGCCGACCGTCATGGATATAACTTTCAATTATACCTTCGCGAGTTTCGCGGTCGCCGCGTTTTTCGGCCTTCGTAAGACCTTTCTTGCGCATAGCGTCTAGAGCTTTGTCGAAATCGCCATCCGCTTCGACGAGAGCTTGTTTAGCGTCGGTTAGGCCAACGCCAGAAAGTTCTTTGAGTTTTTTGATTTGTTCGATAGAGATATTTGACATAGCGCCTCCTATTTTTTACCTGCTTTGATAGCTTCAACGAAGTAATCAAGAATTAGTTGAGTAGCTTTAATTGCGTCATCGTTGGCTGGGATGACATAGTCGATATTAGAAGGATCGACGTTAGTGTCTGTGATAGCAAAAACTGGAATTTTAAGAGTGTTGGCTTCTTTGATGGCATTTTTGTCCTGGATGGCATCAACAACGACAATAGCTGCTGGTTGTTCTGACATATCTTTAATGCCGCCGTAACGGTCATTTAAAAGATCAATCTCTTCTTGAAAACGTTGGACTTCAAGTTTGGAGTAGCGATTTTCTAATTCACCAGATTCCATACGGCGTTCAAGATCTTTTAGCTTTTTAATTTGTTTATTGACAGTGTCGACATTGGTCAATGTTCCGCCGATCCAACGAACGGTGACGTAGGGCATGTTGGTGGATTCGGCCGCAGCTTTAACAACTTCTTTCATTTGTTTTTTGGTACCCACGAAAAGAATTTTCTTGCCATTTTTAGCTAATTCGGTGATTTTAGGAAGAGCTTGTTCGAGAGCTTCGACAGTCTTTTCCAGATTAATAATATGGGCTTCTTGGCGTTTACTGTGGATGTAAGGTGCCATTTTGGGGTGCCAACGGCTAGTTTTGTGGCCGAAATGGGCGCCAGACTCTAATAGGGTTTTGATGTCAATTTTGACAGTCATAAATTTTCCTTCCCTGCGCTCTGGGTTTCGATCAGGAAAATTCCCAGAGGTGATTCATTTATTTAATAACTTTTTAATTTTAGCACAAAAATAAGATATCGGCAAGAAGAGGTTAGAAGCTTTTGAAACTCAGAAGGATTTGGAGCGAAATAACTCTTTACTTATACAGAGAAGGTTGGTATAATAGCGCGTAGTTATGAGTAAAAAAGAATTACACCCTAAAGAATATCGCTACGTGGTGTTCGCAGACGAAGCGGCGAAGTTCTCCTTTTTGACTAAATCGACAGCCCAGAGCGAAGAGACTATCAAATGGACTGACGGTAATGAATACCCGTTAATTAAATTGCAGATTTCTTCTGCTTCACATCCATTCTTCACTGGTGAAGAGAAGATTATCGATACCGAAGGTCGTGTGGATCGCTTTAAGGCTCGTGCCAAGAAAGCGGCAGCGATGAAAGAAGCTTTAGCTAACAAAGCAAAGAAAGCCGATAAAGAGGCTGACAAAAAAGCTGAAAAAGCCAAAGAAGCTGAAAAATAATCGATAATTCAAAAAACTGAGTCGATAGCGACTCAGTTTTTTATTGAGAAAACTAAGTATGGTGGACCTTGCTGGGCTCGAACCAGCGACCTTACGAATGTGAATCGTACGCTCTAGCCAACTGAGCTAAAGGTCCGCTAGTATATTTTATCATATTTTTTGGTGCATAATTCCCTATTTTGTCGGTGAAATATGCTATAATTAATGCTAGTGTTTAGACTCACTAGATTATAGTTAAGTCAGTGTTATATATAAAAATAGAAAAGGAAAAAAGGAACAATGGAAAATACGATAAAATTTAATATTCACCTAAGCAAACATAACGTTGGGCAATCTCAAAATAGAGACGAGACTAATACTGGGGCTGTTAGTTCTCCTTTATCGCCGAATACTGGACTATTCGGTAGTTCTGCTACCGGCGCTATTGCTTCTTCTGCCGTTTTAGTGGCAACTTTAATTGGCGCTTTTTTGGCTTTTAGACTTTTTCATCGCAAGAGATATCGAAGAGTGACTTTGCCTAAAGTGTTTGTTATTACCATGCTTTTTTCGCTCGCTATTGGCGGTTCTTTCTCTCTTGTGAAAGCTTTAGAGAAGATTATTAACCTCGATGCAAATATTCTTAGCACTGATAAAATTGCGTATATCAAAGATACAATTATTATTCCTAACGCCACGCAAAAAAGGCTTCAAGCTTAGCATCTATCATGACGCGGCTCATCCTAGTGATAGGCTAGTTAGTAAACAAGATAACACTTCGTACCTTTCTTCTACTATTGGCACTAAAGATCATCCATTGGCTTTGACCGATAAAACCTACGGTATAGCATTCACTGATCCAACCGCCAAAAACAAGCCCGTTTGGCTTGCTCCTACCATTGATGATAGTTCTGAAGTTTATAGCGTTGATACTGCTACTTCAGCTAATCATAAAATAGATATTTATTATGGCGTAAAAGCTAAAGACTTAAAAGCCGGTACTTATACTGGTAGTTTTAAATATAAAATTACACCCAACCCTAGTGTAATTTCTCGTACTATTTTCGATATTACTAAAATGCAGGAAATGACACCTGAGCTTTGTGCTAATACTACCACACCTTATGCTTATCGAGATGGGGCGGAACACGACAGTACATTTTCTAATATTGTCTCTGAAATTACTCATGTACACACTATCGATAGAAATAAAATTCCAGAAACTACTTTAAAAGATACGAGAGATAATAAGACTTATGTGGTCCGTAAATTAGCCGATGGTCATTGTTGGATGAGTCAAAACTTAGCCCTTTCTACTACAAACGGGCAAGTGCTGACAGATGCTGATACTGATATGAACGGAGGTAGAACTTTCACGGCGCCAGGAGCAAGTGCTAAGGGAGATGTCTGGAGTCATTCGGGTGCAGATGGTCCACATTATTTAAAACCTGAAGCTGGCCATGAATATTATAATAATGGTGTTACTCCTTCAAGCACTGGTTCGCCGACTGAATCTACCGGTAATTATTATGACTGGATAATGGTGACTGCTGGAGCTAGAGATTCTGGTGGAAATAGCTTGGTTAATGTACACTCCTCTGGCGAAGCGGCTGACTCAATCTGTCCTAAAGGCTGGAGATTGCCGACGCAGTATGGTAATACCTCATATGATAATTTATTGAGAGTTTATGGTTTAATGGAAACTCCTGCTTACACTTATTACAATACGGGTAGAAAAGCACTAAATGCGCCGTTTAATTATGTTTTTGCTGCTGCATACACCGCATTTATTGGTGATTTTGCATTTGATCCTGGAAGTAGTTTTTTACAGATTTCCAGTTTGAACGATCAAGGGGGTTCATGCATGATTGAGACTGATGATAAACGCTTTTTCCCTCACTACAGTATGGGCAATTCATTTGCAGGTAATGCTCGTTGTATGGCGCGGTAGTTGCTTGGTTGTCAAAATTAAGCTGAGACTTAGTTTTTATCTAATCTGTAGTATAATTAATTTTAAATGGAAGAAAAATTACAACAATTTAAATCTGAAGCTAAAGAGATTGAACAGTTTTTGGCAGGCCCAGAGGCTTATACGGCGCCGGATTTTGCTGAAAAATCGAAACGCTTGGCAGAGCTAAATAATTTAATTGCTTTGCTGCAAGATATTCAGAATTTAAAACAGAATTTAAGAGAAGTTGAGGAGTTAATCGGTGATCCGGAGTTGGGCGAGATGGCGATTTTGGACAAAGCTGAAACTGAGAAAAAGTTAGCCCAGAAAGAGCAAGAATTAGAAGAAAAATTGATGCCGCGCGATCCAAATGACGAAAAGCCAGTTATAATTGAAATTCGAGCGGGAGCAGGTGGTGATGAAGCTTCCCTGTTTGCCGCAGAGCTTTATCGAATGTACGTGCGCTATGGTGAATCGCATGGACTTAAGGCTGAATTGATTTCTCAGAACGAGAACGATACGGGCGGCATGAAAGAAGTGATTTTTCGTATGAGCGGTGAGCGTCCCTACGGACAGCTGAAGTTTGAAGGTGGCGTGCACCGAGTGCAGCGCGTGCCAGTGACAGAGTCGCAGGGTCGGATTCATACTTCTACAGTAACGGTGGCGGTTTTACCCGAAGCGGAAGAGTCGGAAATTGAGATAAAGCCAGAAGATTTAAGAATTGATATTTATCGTGCGGGCGGACACGGTGGACAATCAGTGAATACCACGGACTCGGCAGTGCGAATTACGCACTTGCCGACTGGAATTGTAGTTGCAATGCAAGACGAGCGTTCGCAGCGGCAAAATAAAGAGCGGGCGATGACGGTGTTGCGTTCACGCTTGATCGAACGTCAGAAAGAGGAAGATTTGAAAAACGCTTCGGAGGCACGGAAATCTCTGATTGGCACGGGCGATCGCTCAGAAAAGATCCGTACTTACAATTTCCCGCAAGATCGAATTACTGACCATCGGATTCATTACTCACGCTCGAATGTGTCGGCCGCCCTAGATGGCGCGATTGATGATTTGGTTAGCGAGTTGAGTAATTACGAGCGGGGTTTAATGATGGCCGAAGATAAGTGAAAGTTAAGGATTGGTTAAAAGCCGCGAAACACGAGATAACGAGTCTTGATGCAGAGTTGCTTTTGTTAGCGGTTCTAAGGGACCAGGATGGTAAGGCTAAAGCAGATCGGAGTTTTTTGGTTTTAAGGGCGGAAGAAGAATTGAGCCAACAAGAATTAGCTTTGGCGAACCGATGGTTGGCGCGGCGACGCACGGGAGAGCCGCTAGCCTATATTTTGGGCTATAAGGATTTTTATGGACGGCGGTTTTTAGTAAATAAAAATGTCTTGATTCCTCGTCCAGAGAGCGAGACTTTAATTGATATGGTACGGGAGCGAGAAGTGCGGCGTGTTTTAGAAATTGGGACAGGTTCAGGCTGTTTGGCGATTAGTTTAGCCTTGGAAAAATCGGGTCTTGAAATTGTGGCGACGGATATTTCAGAGAGAGCTTTAGAAACGGCGCGGCAGAACTATCGGCGCCTGTGCGGTAACGGTAATTTAAGGCAAAAAATTCGTTTTGTGCAGTCCGATCTATTAAGTAAGGTGACGAAAGAAACGGAACGCACAGATTTGGTGATCGCGAATTTACCATATGTAGATCAAACTTGGGAATGGAACTCGAGAGAATTAAAATATGAGCCAGCGGAGGCTTTATTTGCTAAGGACCGAGGGTTAGAGTTGATAAAACGACTGATTGACCAGACAAAGGATAGTTGGCGTTGTGAATCGAAAGCGAGCGCGGTCTCAAGCTCCGAAAAATCAGTTGAAGTTTCTTCTCGAGCAACGCGTTTTTTGTTATTGGAGTCAGATATTTGCCAACAAGATGAAATCGTGGCGTACGCTATGAAACAAGGCTTTGAATTGGTTCTAAAAAGAGGGTTTGCGACTTTGCTTAGTCTTCGTCCGAGTATTGGCTGAGGGTAACTTTTACCAAAAATTCCTTTTGACCGCGGATGACTTTGAGTTGAACGGTGTCGCCAGCCGCATATTCGCTGAGTAAGGTTGAGAGGGAGCCGGCTGTGCCAATTTGGACGCCATTGACGGCGACAATAATATCTTTTTCTTTGAGCCCAGCTTTGGCCGCGGGACTATTTTTGATAATGGTTTCGGAGTGTGAATTGTTACTAGCAAGATAGGCGCCAGACTTGACTTGGAGATTAGCCGCTTTAGCAATCTCGGGAGTGATATTTTGGTAACGAACTCCAAGATAAGCGCGTTTGGCGTGGCCGGTAGCGAGGAGGCTTCTGAGCATACCTTTTACACTCGCAATTGGGATAGCAAAGCCAATACCTTGAGCGTTGGCAGAAATGGCGGTATTGATGCCAATGACTTGACCCGCGGCATTGACAAGTGGACCGCCGGAGTTACCTGGATTAATAGAAGCGTCGGTTTGGATCATATCGGTGAGTGACTCGCTATCTTGCTTGCCACTGCTGGCACTCAATGAACGACCAGTTCCAGAGATAATTCCAGAGGTAATTGAATTTTGAAGGTGCCCGAGAGCATTGCCAATCGCAATTACGGATTGTCCGACAGTAATAGTTTTAGAGTCGCCGAGGCTAGCCGGCTTGAGATTAGTGGCGTTTTTAATTTTTAAGAAAGCAATATCGTTGAGATCGTCGATGGCGACGATGGATACGTCTTTATAAGTTGAACCGTCGTCGAGAATGACTTTAATTTGGTCGGCGCCGTTGACAACATGCTTATTAGTTAAAATGTAACCATTCTCAGAGACAATGACGCCAGTACCAGCTGAGCTGTTAGTGGCGGATTGCCCGAGCCAACTAGTTGAACGAGTCTCGGTAAGAATTGAAACAACGCTTGGGGCGACCTGGGCCGCGACTTTGGCGATTGAGCTATTAGTGAATTTAGTTTGATTGGCGGTAGAGTTGAGGGTGGTGACAGGCTGATTGATGTTGAGGTAATTAAAAATAGCAAAGCCGAGTGCGGCGCCAGACATGAGAAAGCTACAGCAGATGAGAATTTGCAAACAGTGGCGCGATGCTAGAGATTTGCGCGGATTTGGGACGGCAGGCTGTTTAGGAGATTGAAAAAGCTGAGTTTTTGGCATAATTACTCCTTAGATATTAAAAATTGGTTTACTAAACCAGAGAAAAAGAATTGCTACGATCAGCATGCAAAAAATGGTTGGTAGATAAATCTCCTGAGCTTTGATTTTGCCGTCGTGTTTAAGAGCAGAGTGATAAAAGCGCCCAAAAAGGAAAGAAGACAGGCTGAGGATGATGGCAACTTGGGGGATCAAAATTCCGCTACCACTAAAAGAATAGATAATGAGCCAGTGGTGAGCGAGCCAAGTGATTTCGGCAGAAACTAAGCCGCAGAGCAACACTAATAGGGAGGTGTGACGAGTATCGTCGCGTTGAACGACGATATGACGAGCAGCACTATAACCGATCAGGAAGCCAGCTATGCCGAGAAAAACAGCATCAGCGTTGGCAGACATTAAGACACTCGCAGTAGTACCGAGAAAAATAGCGGTGAGAGCCTGGGCGGCAGTGGCAATTTCGTCGGAGCGAGGTTTAATAAAGAGCAGCCAAACAATATAAAAAATGCTAAGCAGAAGGTGGATCGGCATAATAGTAGTGCCGTAGCAATACGAAATTAAGACAAGGCTGACGCCAACTATAAAATCGACTAGATTAGCTTTGACGTTTACAGCCCAGTAATGAGGACGGACGGCAAAGACGCGCCATTTTGATAATAAGACCAGGACTAGACCAGGAATCCAATTGCCAGTAATAATAGTAGCGAAGATTGATCCTACTCCGAGGAGAATATTAAGAATGATATGGAGAAGAGAACTGAAAGCATTACGGCTTTTACGAATAAAAATATAATCACTCATTTTGACTATTATAGCAAAGAAAGTTGTAGAGCGGTAGCGCGATCATACCTAATAGTCATAAGCGAGTATGTTACAATAGTAGAATGGATACGAAAGTGAGTTTTTTGAAAAAGCACCCGATTGCGCAAGATATTTTAAGTTTGACTTCTTTTATAATTTGTGTTATACTAGGAGTAGTCATTTTGAATACTTTTATTTTTCGGTCCTATAACGTAGTGGGGGTGAGTATGGAAAATACTCTGCATGGTGATGATCGAGTGATTGTGAACCGTATTCCAGTCACTTTGGCGCATTTGCAAGAAAAGGAGTATATTCCGAATCGTGGCGATGTGATTGTTTTTGTGAATGGTCCGGCTTCGGGGCCACTCACTTGCGATGTGGAGTCTGGGGTTCGTGATCAATATATTATCAAACGCGTGATTGCTTTTCCGGGGGAAAGGGTGCGCGTGAAAGATGGGCGGCTGACTGTTTATAATGATGCAAACCCAGAGGGGTTTGATCCTGATTTAGAAAATCGCAAGAACAATGAAGGGCCGAAAGAGTACACTTCTGGTGAAGTCGATATGAAGGTGCCGGAAGGTGAGGTATTTGTATCGGGCGACAACCGCGAAGGCTCACATTCTTATGATTCTCGCAACGGATTAGGCACAATTCCCTTTTGTCGGATTGTTGGTCCAGCGGCTTTGAGATTTTGGCCGCTGAACAAGATAGAAGCGTTATAGTTTTAGTTTGATCTTAACGGCGCCATTTATAGCGTAACCCAAAGGTTGGTCTGGTGAAGGAGAAATTGAGAGCATTTTTCTGGAAAGATTTAACGGTTAAATGAAGTACTATGATTGAGCAGAGGGTGATTTCAAGAATACCAACCACGAATTCAAACCAGGGCAAGACGCCGAAGGCGTTACGGAGCATAAGAGAAATTGGTGCAGAAAGCGGGAAATAAGAGAGAGCATAGGTTATGACAGTAGTTTGGTTAGTGATGAAACTATTGAGGAAAAAGACCGGCATGACAAGTCCAATGCTGACTACGCCTAGATAATTAGCAGCGTCGCGAGCGGTGGGGACGAGAGAGCCAATAAGAGTTGAAAGTCCGGCGAACAGGAAGTAGGAGACGAGTAAGAGCAAAATATTGCCGATAAGAGGGAGAGGGAGAAATTCAATAGAGCTGATAACGTTTGTGACCATTGGATTGTTACGGTAGGCAAAAATTAACGCAAGAATTGGCACGATGAAAATAATAATTTGCAAAAAACCGAGGATAATAAGGGCAAAAATTTTGCCAATGATGAGTTTTTTGGCGGAAATTGCGGTTAGAATCATTTCGCTGATGCGGTTTTCTTTCTCTTCGGTGACAGTCATTAACATGCGGTTGCCGAACACACAGATTAAGATGTAAAATACACCAAGAACGATAATGGGAATAATAGCTTTACCGAGGGGATTAGTGACTTGATTATCGCTATCAAAGAAAGTTGATTGGATCTGGTATTGTTTAGATAAAATTAAGGCATCGACTGGTTTGACGCGAGAAGCGGCGGAAGCGATTAGCAGATTATGCAGGGGTATTTGGTATTGTTCGGAACTGAATAAAGAGTGTTGAGCGCCTGGCTTAGCAAAAAGTTGGAGTTTGGTGTGTTGGTTAAAATCAGTGGGAATAATGTAGAAGACATCTAGTTTGCCAGTTTTAACTGCATTAATACCAGCTTGGCGATCTTTAAAAGAGTGGATTTGAAGTCCAGGAGATGGTGGGAGATTAGCAATAATATGTGACTGGTCGAGGATGCCGATTTGCTTGATAGAATCATTGCTTTTACTAAGCTCTTTTTCTAAATTGGAATTATTGATAATGCTTAGAGTGGAAGGGATGAGAATCATCATTGGTAGCAGTAGTAGCGCAATCCAAAAAGAAGGCTTTTTGAGCTGACGGATGACTTCAAATTTGGTGACAAGCCAGATTGGGTTGGTAGTAATTTTAGGCATGATTTTCTCCATAAACTTGTATAAAAATTTGATCGAAGGACTTTTGATCGAACTTTTGTTTAATTTCGGCAATGGTGCCGTAAGCATGCGCGGTGCCGTCTTTGAGAAGTAGGGCGCGGTCGCAGAGACGTTCAACTTCGTCCATATAATGGGTAATTAAGATGATGGTGCTACCTTTTTGATGGAGTTCGTCGATGATGTCCATGAGTAACTGGCGGTTGACGGGGTCAAAACCTTTAGTAGGCTCGTCAAGGATGAGTAATTTAGGATTTTGCATGATGGTAATGCCAAGTTGAACTTTCTGTTGCTGCCCGGTTGAAAGTTTTTCGATTTTTTCATGAGCTTTATCTTGAATGCCGACACGTTTAAGATATTTTAAAGACCAGGTTTTGGGGTCTTTTAGGCCTTTGAGATTGCCAAAGTAGATCATGGTATCGATGACAGTTTCTTTTTTGTAAAGACCACGTTCTTCTGGAAGGTAGCCGACCGTGTCGTGACTGTGCGGACTGAAGGGCTGACCATTAATCAGCAGCTCGCCGCTAGTAGGTTGATAAAGCCCTAGCAGGGTGCGGATAGTAGTAGTTTTGCCGGACCCATTGCTACCAAGTAACCCAAAAATCTCGCCCTTTTGAACGGTGAAAGAGAGATCTTTGATGACTGTTTTGTCGCCGAAGGTCATTTTGAAATGATTAACTGTGATTAAAATTGCCATGAGCTGATTGTAGCATAAAAAAATAAAAACAGCTCGGTTGAAGTCGAGCTGTTTGTGAACGTTAGGCTGGTGTGAGGTGCCACGAGAGATCGGTAGAGTTGAATTCTAGCCGATATCTGCGGTGGCCAGCTAAAACATCGAAGATGTGTTTGGTGGTCGTGCCAACAAATTGAATTTGTGAGCGGATTAAATCTGTGACTTCGATTTCTGACTTGCCAAAACGCTTAAAAGAGAGTGGTTGACAAGGCGTCATTTCGTAGCCAAAGAGAGCCATCACTTCGACACGTTCAGATTTTTTGTTAAGGTTGATATTAGTATTCATAAGCAACTCCTTGGTTAATGATGGAGTCATTTATGTGAGCCTGATTTATTGGCTCCTGGTTACGGTTATAAATGACGATAGCCGTAACTAATTTTTTTCATCGCCAGTGACCGTAGTATGACGAGATGTCTCTATTATAGTACAAAAATATTATTCAAGCTATTTTTACCGTAGATTTTGGAAACAGGCTATTCGATTTTGGTGATAACTCCGTCTTGGAGATGTAATAGACGTTGATTACGAGAACCGCGGAATTTTAGAGTAAGATCGCGCTGGGCCAAGATGAATGGGCCATCGATCAGAGCGTCGAGCGTTTTAAGAAAGGTTAAAGCGTCTCCGCCGTAAGACTTGATTTGTTCATAAGTATAGCCAGAAAACGACCAGACATTCCAGCCTAGTTCTTGTTTTACGAAATCAGCGATAGCTTTGCAAGCTAATGGTTGTAAGAAGGGTTCGCCGCCACAAAAGGTGAGCCCAGATTGACCTTTAAAAGTGGAGAGTTCTTGTTTGATGGTGGCGATATCGACTAGAGTGCCACCTTCAAGCCCCCAGGTTTCGGGATTTTGGCAGCCGGGGCAATGTTGCAGGCAGCCTTGTGTCCAAATGACGGCGCGGAGACCGTAACCATTAACAATGTTGTCACGCTCGGTCGGACCAGAGAGACGGAGATGTGTGGCGTCAGCGCCGGCGACTGAGACCGGCTTTTTGGCGCAGTTTGAGCGTGGGTAAGTCATTAACTTTTGCCAAGAGCTTTCTGGCGGTGAAGTTTGGCGGTTTCACGGGCGGTCTTTTCTTCTTTAGTATAGACTCCGCCGATATTATGTTTGACGCGGTCATGCTCTTCGGCTTTTTTAGCATCGTTCCAACGATCTAGAGAGCCAACTAAATAACCAGTAATACGGCGTAGACGTTCGAATGGGATGTCGCTTCTTGACTCGAGACGTCCACAAGAAGGACAACGTTCGCCGCTAATGATGCCGGAGAAGCCGCAGACTGGATCGCGATCGACTGGGTGGTTAACTGAGCCATAACCAATGCCAGCATCGTGCATTTTGCGAATGACCGCTTCAAAGGCTTCGATGTTGTTAGATGGGTCGCCATCAAGTTCAATATAAGTGATGTGTCCAGCATTACAGAGATCGTGGTAAGGAGCTTCGATTTCAATTTTATCGAAAGCGGAAATTGGATAATAAACTGGGACATGGAAAGAGTTGGTGTAATAGTCGCGGTCGGTAACGCCAGGAATTTTGCCGAATTCTTTGCGATCAATTTTAGTAAAGCGCCCAGCGATACCTTCAGCAGGAGTTGCAAGTAACGTGAAATTAAGATGATACTTTTTAGAGTAGCTATCGCAGCGTTCGCGCATAAAGGTGATGATATCAAGCCCTAATTCACGTGCGTCTTCATCTTCACCGTGATGCTTGCCAGTCATAGCGACTAGAGTTTCCGCTAAACCGATGAAACCGATTGATAGAGTGCCGTGCTTAATGACGTCGCGTAAAGTATCGTTGGGTGATAAAATTTCGCTCTTAAACCAGTTCCCTTGTCCCATTAAGAATGGGAAGTTGCGGACATGTTGATTGGCTTGAAATTCAAAACGTTCGAGTAGTTGGTCGCGAGCAAGGTCCATCTTCTCGCTGAGCTCTTTGTAAAAATTAGTCCAGTCGGCAGTTTTGCGTTCCTTGAGACAGATACCATGTTTAATACCGAGACGAACTAAGTTAATAGAGGTGAACGAAAGGTTGCCTCGGCCAGTGGCAAGACCATCGGATTCGGGGAAGATGCTGCCAAAGACGCGAGTGCGGCAGCCCATGGTCGCAATCTCGGTACGGTAGTCACCGGGCTTGTAATATTTTAAGTTAAACGGTGCGTCGATAAAGACAAAGTTCGGGAAGAGACGCTTTGAGGAAACTTCCATCGAGCGTTTGAAAAGATCGTAATTAGGATCCTCGGGATTATAATTGACACCTGATTTAACTTTGAAGATGCTAATAGGAAAAATTGGAGTTTCACCTTTGCCAAGACCATTTTCAGTGGCCTCAAGGAGGCATTTACTGACGAGACGACCAGAAGCTGAAGTATCAGTACCAAAATTAATCGAAGTAAAAGGAACTTGGGCGCCGGCGCGCGAGTGCATAGTGTTAAGATTATGCACGAAACCTTCCATGGCCTGCAAAGTTTGTTTTTCGGTATCTTCAATAGAGGTTTCGATGACGGCTTCGGGAATTTTAGCTTTTTTAAGAGCTTGTTGATCGCCAAAACTAAGGTCTTCGGGAATTTTACCTGCGATTTTTTTGTCGGTGTAGCGATTATATTTTTCGAGATTTTGCTTGAGGGCTTTACGGAAAGTCTTGTCGACGCCAGGCGCCATTGCGTAATCAAAGTTTGGGATAGATTGGCCACCGTGTTGTTCGTTCTGATTGGCTTGCAGGATGATTGCGGCGAGAGCCGCGTAGCTGCCGATCGAGTTTGGGGTGCGGAGATGCCCATGACCAGTATTGAATCCGCCATTAGCAAAGAGCCCAAGCGGGTCGGTCTGGCAGCAAGTTAGGGTGCCGGTAGCGTAGAAATCGAGATCGTGAATGTGGATGTCGCCATCATCGTGTGCGGCAGCGAATTTCGGATCCATCAATAAGGTTTTGGCAAAAACTTTGGATCCCTCGGCACCGAACTGAAGCATTTTACCCATAGCAGAATTACCGTCAACATTAGCATTGCTGCGTTTGACGTCAGAATCTTCGGCGGCGTCAGCATGTGAGATAGTACGGTAAATATTCATCAGATTGCTTTTAGCGGTGCGAATATTGTTGCGTTCCTGGCGGTAAGTAATATATTGTTTGGCTGTAGTCTTGAAGCTGGACTCCATTAAAATTTGTTCAACGATATCTTGGATCTGTTCGACGCTGGGAGTGCGTTTGGCGATGGTTTCCTCGGCGCGTTTCAGGGCTTTTTCGGCAAGTTGTTTGGCGCGATCGGTTTTGAATTCGCCAGTGGCGGCGCCAGCTTTAGCGATAGCATTGGTGATTTTTTCTGGTTTGAAGCTGACGATTTTGCCGTCGCGTTTGACGATTTTTTTGAACATACAAAAAACTACCTCCTTATTGATGTTGTTCAGATTTGTTTGTTTTGTGGTAAATTCTGACTCTATATCTAGTGTCTGAATCTATTCTATGACACTATATATAGCGTGTCAATAGGAAAATGCTTATTTTTTGTTGTATAATTTACAATGAAAAAACGGGGCTAAATTGTGTTTTTATAAATAATGTGATGTAATAAGAAATTATGGTATCTAAAAATAAAAACCGGGGAAATTTTAAGTGGCAGGCTCGACTTTGTTGGGTGGGGGAAAGCCAGAAGGTTTGCTATGAGTCACGAGAGGAAGCTGAAGCTGCGGCGGTGTTGGCGCGCAGCGAACATCAGGCTCCGAAACTGACGGTATATAAATGTGATTTTGGCGATCATTGGCATTTGTCTTCTAGGAATTAGAGTTTTTGATGACTGAGATTAATTAGTAGTATGTTATGTTGGTCGGGCGATAGCCGGCGTGGGGCAGTTTGGGGCTGGTGGATAGTTGATGCCTGACGGTTCTGCCACGACGACCGGACTGGTTGATCGGGATGATAGAAAGTTGCCCAGAGCTGGGAAAATTAGTAAATTGTAGCTTGGAGAGTTTAGTGAAGCCGAGTAACTCGTCGTTAAGGACGATGAGATGATTAGTAGTATTAGGACTACTGGTGAATTGAACTTGTAAAATGTTACCAGGGAGTAGTTTGGAAGTTAAATGGGAGATTTCGGGTAGAGGTTCGGTTGGGAGGGTATTGGTTGGATTAATTTTGATTGGTGCTGACATAGTGCTGGTGAAACCAGCTTGATCGGTGATACGGACTTGAATAATAACATTGAATCCGATTTTATAGTCGGTTTACTTGATTCAATGTTGTAAAGTTACAGAAGTTTTATTGCTTCATCTAATTGCTCTCAGTATAGCACAGTTTCCGCTTAAGGTCAATATGCAAACAGAAAAAGACGCCTAATTTCTAGCGTCTTTATCCTTAAAAATTGTGGAAAACTTTATTTATTTTTTACAACTTTTTTATTTTCGGAGAGCCATTTCTGGTTCGTGATATTTTACAAATAGATTTTCTAACTGACCATCTAAACCGTGGATATAGCGTTGAGTTGTTTCAGCGTTAGAATGGCCAAGCATTTGTTGCATTTCTAAGAGAGTTGCCCCTTTCTGCTGGATATCTGTACCAAACGAGTGCCTCAATGCATGCGGATAAAAATCCATAAACCCAGCTTCGTGAAATGGTTTGCGCATTAGAATTCTTAGTTCGTCGACACTATATTGTCTTCCTCTTTGATTTATCCAAATTGCATCCTTGATGTCATTGTCTCGAATCCAAGCTTGAAGCTTATTGTAGGTGTCTGTCGTGATGTAGGATTCCCTTGGCTTAAAACCTTTACCAATGAATTTAATTCGATTACCAAAAAGGTTATCTAATCTCAAGTTTCTTAATTCACTGATTCTTAACCCAGCATCAAAACTAATCTTAATTAGAAGCCAAGCCATCTCATTGGCATAGCTTAATGCTTTTTCTATTTGCTCTCGATTATAAAAGACTCGTCTAACTGGACCTTCTTTGAGCTTTTTAATGAGCGGTAACTTAATTGGCATATTGAGACCCATCTCACGAAAATAGCGTAGCATCGCCATTATGTGTGCCATTCGGGTGTTAATTGTCCGTGCAGAAGCTCCATGGCTAGATTGTGTCGCGATCCAGCGATTAAAAGCTTTGTTATCCAGTTCTCTTAAATCATTTATCTCGGTATCTTCAATGAAGTGCTTATACGTATGGCGTTTACTATTAATTGTCATTTTGCTCATTTGGCGAGTAAACTCGCAATATTCCAAATACTCGTCAATTTGGGCATGAATTGGTTTTGTCATATTTTCCTATTCTGCCCACCCAAATTATTTTAATGATTTTTTGCTTACCTACTATTATTATTTTTAATATTCTTTTTCTATGGGCGTGCGATTTTGTAATAGCACTCTCTGTTGAGTGGCGTGCGATTTCAGCACGCCAGAATTGACTAATCCACAAGGTTATCCACAAAAAATGTGGAGTTTTTCCACAAGTTTTCCACAGGCTAGGGCTTGACAACTAAAAACAGAGGTCTTGATTTTCTCTACCTCCGTTAAGCTTTTCTTAATTGTTGTTTATATTACAACAATTTGTATTTGTTTTTAGAGTTTTGATTTTTGCCTTGTTGAAATTGTATTAGTTTGACCTCTATCAGTTTATTTCGCTCTTTAATAATCTTGCCTTGCCACCACCCAGTTTGTTTCATCAAGTACTTAGTCCAAATCGCAAAATAACCATGCTCGTCTTTCTCCCAGACTCTACTAGCATTTTCTAACACCGCATATAAAAATGCTGCGTCTAGCCCTATCTTTTGAACTAGTTCCAAATCTAGTTGTACGAACTGGTTTTTACCCATCTTACCTCGCTTAAATAGTTTTTTGCGAGGCAGAAGAATAGCCCCATGCTAAATGATGTGGTTTATCAAAAGCATGAGGCTGAACTCTATGTATCAATCGCATTATAGCACGTCAATAACAAAGAGTCAATTTAGTGCTGTAGATTCATCCTCTTCTATGGTATAATTTACTTAATCATTTGCGACTAAACGAAGTATTCGTTGGTCGTTTTTTTATTACGACTTGCGGCTACTTTCGTAGTCGCTTTTTGATATTAAGAAATGATTCAAAGGGTGAATTTATGATCAAAAATCGAACCATTAAACAATTTGAAATAGCTCTCACTTCTCGAGTGTTATGTAACAAGCTTATTGACAGAAAGAATCACACATTACGTGAAGCATTCAGTTTGGAAGAACTTCTGACACAAGCCGTTTACACTGCCAATGATATTTTCCAAGAGGATGGCATTATTGATGAGTTACGTGCGTATCGTCGTGGAAATAAAGTCCTCATTCTCTGTAAACGAACTTATAGGGTATTAGCTGAATTGGCAGTTGTGGCTGATAAAACCAAAAACAACATGCTCAAGCGACCACTTTTTGTACTACTCGATCGTCGTGGGCTCATCAAAGAGCAAACCATCGCTGATCTACTTATTAAATCCGAGCAAATTCGCCGGTATCAAAGATTTCGTAATCGACAAAATACCAATCAAATTCGTTACATCGAAAAAGCTAAACAATTTACAAAGAAAGGAGCAAAACGATGAATCAAATTATTAAAGTTAAACCAAATAAAGATGGCAAAGCTATCATTACGCTCTACGGCAGAAAATTTGACGTAACAGACCTGGCCGATTCAGCTGGGTTTGGTAAACTAGAAGCTTTCGGCGAAGTTTATCAATTTGAAATCGTCGAAAATAGCGTAGCGCGAGCCGATCGTATTATCGATAAAGCGAAAAAGGCTAAAAAATGAACAATATCATAATCACCATTGCCACTGACACGAATAAGATAATTACCAGCGGTTACAATCCTAACTTTTATGAATCCGAAGCTAAACAATTTGAGGACGTTGTAAAAGATTTAGAGAATATCAAGAAGAACCTCGCAGACGAAAAATTGTTTATTTGTGCGGCTTTTTGGAATGATGATCTAAAAAAGTCAAATGGTCGCTTATATCAAACAATCGATGAATTAATAAACGAATTTAAGTCAAAGGAGTAATTATGAATGCTAAAACTTTTAATGAAAATATAAAAAACGCCAGAAGCTTAGTGGACATTCAGACTAAAAACATTACTGATGAATATATGCAAGGCCTTTATAACGGTATGGAGCTTATCTTGTCAATTTTTGAATCTCGTAAGCCACAATACGCAAATCTCAAATCAAAAGACAAAACTAGATTGAGAATTGCACGCAATAGCCATGGCAGAGTTGTTGTGATGGCTGGCAATACTATCGTTAAGAATGTGACTAATGTGCGTATAGATGACATTACGGCGGAAACCATGGAAGGGACTGCGCGTGTTGGAGTTGAGGCCGAAATAACCGTGGTTAATCCAGAAATTAATATTTAAAGGAATTAAAATGGCAAAAGCAAAAGTTAAACCAAAGCAAATCAAAAAGTCTAAAGCTAAGGCTTCTGTTTCTGTCACTCGAAAATCTAAAAAGAAAACTAAAAAGCCAGCAGAAACCAAACTAAAGCGACACGCACTTGGCAGACCT
>ERZ773267.39-NODE-39-length-101181-cov-10.013814_pt1 | contig 101181 bp, 93 predicted proteins | sample MGYA00511959_ERZ773267 | MGnify/ENA primary metagenome ERZ773267 (study PRJEB29015, sample SAMEA2738165) | human oral metagenome | biome: human oral; feature: human-associated habitat; material: saliva | place: China | collected 2240 ...
GCGAAACCGAAAGAATTACCTAAGACTAGTGAGCAAACGAAACAACGTCATACTGTGATTGTCGCACTATTGTCTCTTGTAGGGCTTGGCGGTTTAGCGACTTACTTAGGTCTTCGTAAACGTGAAGAGAAATAATCATCTTTAAAAGAAGCTCGTTTGAGCTTCTTTTAAATTTTTGTGATATAATAGGTTTTAACAGAAAGTGAGGACGATATTTTTTGAAGAAATTTCTATTATTAATCACTGTTTTATGTACGCTTGTGGGTGTCGGAACGATTGGTTATGCATATAAGACGTATCGTGATGATACGCAAGCTGGTGAAAAAATAAAAAGTGTTGCAAAAGAAGCGACTGCGGTTAAAAAAGAGTCGCCTGCGGCAACAGTTGATGGGGATACGGATAAAAAGGTCGCTCAAGAAGCTCAAAAGAACTTTACGCCGGAGACTGATTTTACAGTTGATTGGGCTTATTTGAAATCGGTGAATCCCGATGTAGTGGCGTGGTTGTATGTACCGGGGACGTCTATGTCATATCCTATTTTACAAGAGTCTACGGTTGGTCAGTATTATTATTTGAATCATAATATGTATGGACAATATCAGGTTTTGGGTTCATTGTTCATGCCAGCGATTGCGGATAATACTTCTAAGAATCAACAATTAACAATTTTTGGGCATAACTCGTTTGGTTGGTACGGTGATGTGTATTTCACACATTTGTATCATTGGTATGCGAATGCGTCAGTAGCTCAATATTATAAGTATGCGTATGTTTATTATCCGGATGGTCGAGTGGAAACATATGAGAATTGGAGTGCGGCGGATACAACAACTTCAGATTCTGTATATGAATTGCCAGTTTCACGTGAAACTTTTGATTCTCGTGTGGATCATATTGCGCAAACAAGTCGTTATGTATTATCGGATAAACCAACAACGGATTCAAAAATAATGGTGCTATCGACGTGTGAAGACGTTAATTCAACAGAGCGATTCTATGCATGTTTTAAGTTGTTACATGAAACAAAGCAATGAGGTTTCCCTCGTTGCTTTTTTGTTGACAAAAAAATGAAAATTTGGTATAGTTGTAGATGCAGAATAACTTATTAATCGAAAATTGATTAGCTGTAGGTTCTGCGATTATCACGGCGAGAAAGGAGAACCTAAGCTAAACACTTTTCGGTAGTGAGTTGTTTGCTATTTTATAGAAAGTAGGACAAAACACTAGTGTTTAAAAATATTTTAAAAAGTCCATCAATCCGGAAGATGGCAACAAGTATTGCGTCTGTTACAGGTGCGGTTATCGCTACGTTTGCGTCTAGTGGTATCGTTAGTGCGGAAACAAATTCAGTGAAACCCGACACGGCGCGCGAAGGCAATGTGACTTTTAAGATAGATTCAGACCATCTTATAAGTTTTTCTGTAAATGGTCAGGGTCGTTATCAGGAGTATATGGTACGGCTTTTAGTAGGTGATCAGACCGTTTATTGTGTGGAACCTCATGCTCTCTTGAATGGTGGCGAAGCTATTACGCGGGCTATTCCTTTTAGTCAAGGAGCTACGTTGAGGAAACCTGATGGTTCCACATATACGGTATCACGTGATACATTAGTTACAGCTGCATTTGTGGATTGGTTTATGTTTAAGGCCAGTGAAGCGCAATTGCAACAAGTTGTGGAAAGTGCAAATGCGCTACATCCTGGTGATGGTGACCAAATGCGTCGTATTCGTGATGGTGTGCGTAGTCGCTTTGGCAATGATTATGATAAATTTTTATTTTTAATGCAACTATATTATTGGTGGGGTGCTAGTGATGAGAATATTAGTGTTTCTATTATAGCTAATCCATCTTCTGATAAAATGGTTGAATATTGGAATGAAATGATGGCTCGTGAATTTTCAATTCAAGGGGCTGTAGCTAATAATAATAAGCAAAGTGCTATGGCGGTAAACTGGATAGTTCGTTTGCGTAATCTTTATGCTATGAATAGTCAAGCGGCAACGTATAATGAAGATGGTTATATTTTGGAAACCAGTGGTGATAGTCAACGTTTGATGTCAATGCCCACCTTTACGCCAAACTCTACGCCTAAACCACCAGTGAATCCAGTCAATCCATCATTGTCTGTTGGATTGCAAAAACAATCAACATTGTCAGCGGATGAGATTGCTAAGAGCAATGGTGAGTATAGTCTTAAAGATGCACAATATGGATTATTCTCAGAAACTGATGTTGCAGATTTCCAAACGGGCCCAGTTGTCAGAGAAGGTGCGCGACCTAAATATACTTTGATTACTGATAATAATGGTTATGCACAACTTAGTTATATTAAGGCTGGAACTTGGTACTTGAAGGAATTGAAAGCACCGCATGGGCATCAACTTGATACTCGTACGTATAAGTTGAAAATTGAACAAGGTCAACCCGAAGTGAATTGGGCTGGAGAATATAAGATTCCAACACAATATACAACGGACAAACCAATTGAAAAAGTAACGTTGCCTACACCTGAAATCGGAACTACTTTGAAAGACGATCAAGGTCTTAAAACAGTAGATGCTAAACCGATTACTTTGGTTGATACTGTTTCGTATAAGAACCTTAAACCAGGAACCGAATATACTGTATCTGGTCGTTTGATGGATAAAGAAACAGGTAAAGAACTTGAACCCGCTGTTACAGCAACTACTAAGTTTACACCAACATCTGCTAATGGAACAGTTGATATTAAGTTTACGCTTGATGCTTCTAAACTTGGCGGTAAGAAAGTTGTAGCCTTTGAAAAAGTTTCTGAAGGTGGAAATGTAGTAGCTTCTCACGAAGACATTAACGATGAAGGTCAAACGGTTACGGTTAATAAACCAGTTAAGCCGACTCCAAAAGCCCCAAGTCCTGAAATTGGCACTATGTTGAAAGATGATCAAGGTGTCAAAGAAGTTGAAGTTAAACAAGTTACTCTTGTGGATACAGTTAAATATGCTAACTTGAAAGTTGGTAAAGAATACACTGTTTCTGGACGCCTTATGGATAAAGAAACAGGTAAAGAGCTTAGCCCCGCTGTTACGGCGACTACTAAGTTTACACCAACTGCTACTGAAGGAACTGTAGATATCAAGTTCACGCTTGATGCTTCTAAACTCGGTGGTAAGAAAGTTGTAGCTTTTGAAAAAGTTTCAGATGGTGCGACTGAGGTTGCTACTCACGAAGACATTAACGACGAAGGTCAAACAGTTACTGTTAAGAAACCTGTTCCAAATCCAACTATTGGTACTACGTTGAAAGACGATAAAGGTGTCAAAGAAGTAGAACCTAAACAAATTACTCTTGTCGATACAGTTAAATACACTAATTTGATTGTTGGTAAAGAGTACGAAGTTTCAGGTCGCTTGATGGATAAAGAAACTAATAAAGAGCTTAGCCCTGCTGTTACTGCGACAACTAAGTTCACGGCAACTCAAGCTGATGGTACAGTTGACATCAAGTTTACTCTTGATGCTTCTAAATTGGCTGGTAAACGTATTGTAGCCTTTGAAAAAGTTTCTGAAAGTGGAAAAGTAGTAGCTTCTCACGAAGACATTAATGACGAAGGTCAAACGGTAGTCGTTAAAACACCAAATCCAACTATTGGTACTACATTGAAAGATGACCAAGGCGCTAAAGAAGTTGAACCTAAACAAATCACTCTTGTTGATACAGTTAAGTACACAAACTTGATTGTTGGTAAAGAGTATGAAGTTTCAGGTCGATTGATGGATAAAGAAACTGGAAAAGAACTTAGCCCTGCTGTTACTGCAACGACTAAGTTCACTGCAACTCAATCTAACGGTTCAATTGATATCAAGTTCACGCTTGATGCATCTAAATTGGCTGGTAAGAAAGTTGTAGCCTTTGAAAAAGTTTCTCAAGGTGGTAAAGTAGTAGCTTCTCACGAAGACATTAACGATGAAGGTCAAACTGTAGTTGTTAAAACACCAAATCCATCTATTGGTACGACATTGAAAGATGATCAAGGTGCCAAAGAGGTTGAACCTAAACAAGTAACGCTTATCGATACAGTTAAGTATACAAACTTGATTGTTGGTAAAGAATACGAAGTTTCAGGTCGCTTGATGGACAAGGAAACAGGTAAAGAACTTAATCCTGCCGTTACTGCAACGACTAAGTTCACTGCAACTCAATCTAACGGTTCAATTGATATCAAGTTCACGCTTGATGCATCTAAATTGGCTGGTAAGAAAGTTGTAGCCTTTGAAAAAGTTTCTCAAGGTGGTAAAGTAGTAGCTTCTCACGAAGACATTAACGATGAAGGTCAAACTGTAGTTGTTAAAACACCAAATCCATCTATTGGTACGACATTGAAAGATGATCAAGGTGCCAAAGAGGTTGAACCTAAACAAGTAACGCTTATCGATACAGTTAAGTATACAAACTTGATTGTTGGTAAAGAATACGAAGTTTCAGGTCGCTTGATGGACAAGGAAACAGGTAAAGAACTTAATCCTGCCGTTACTGCGACAACTAAGTTTAAAGCAATTCAATCTAACGGTTCAATTGACATTAAGTTTACACTTGATGCTTCTAAATTGGCCGGTAAGAAAGTTGTAGCCTTTGAAAAAGTTTCTGAAAGCGGTAAAGTAGTAGCTTCTCACGAAGATATTAACGACGAAGGTCAAACTGTAGTTGTTAAATCACCAAATCCATCTATTGGTACCACATTGAAAGATGATCAAGGGGCTAAAGAAGTAGAACCTAAGCAAGTAACTCTTATCGATACAGTTAAATACACTAATTTGATTGTTGGTAAAGAATACGAAGTTTCAGGTCGCTTGATGGACAAAGAAACTGGAAAAGAACTTGAACCTGCTGTTACAGCAATTACTAAGTTCACGGCTAAACAAGCTAATGGTTCAATTGACATTAAGTTCACGCTTGATGCTTCTAAATTGGCAGGTAAACGTGTTGTAGCCTTTGAAAAAATTTCTGAAGGTGGCAAACTTGTCGCTACTCACGAAGACATTAACGATGAAGATCAAACTGTCAAAGTGAAATCACCAAATCCATCTATTGGTACAACTCTTACTGATGATAAGGGTGCTAAAGAGGTTGAGCCTGTACAAGTAACTCTTGTTGATAAGGTTGCTTATACAAACCTTACAGTTGGTAAAGAATACACTGTAACTGGACGTCTTATGGACAAAGAAACCGGTAAAGAACTTGAACCAGCTGTTACGGGATCAACTAAATTTACGCCAACTGAACCAAGTGGTACGGTTGATGTAACATTCACGCTTGACGCATCTAAACTTGCTGGTAAGAAAGTTGTTGCTTTTGAAAAAGTATCTGAAGGTGAAAAAGAAGTTGCGGTTCACGAAGATATCAATGACGAAGGTCAAACGATCGTTGTGAAAACGCCAAATCCATCTATCGGAACTACTTTGAAAGACGAACAAGGTGCCAAAGAAGTTGAGTCTAAACAAGTAACTCTTATTGATACAGTTAAATACACTAATTTGATTGTTGGTAAAGAATACGAAGTTTCAGGTCGCTTGATGGACAAAGAAACAGGTAAAGAACTTGAACCGGCTGTAACTGGTTCTACTAAGTTCACACCAACTGAACCAAGTGGTACTGTTGATGTTAAGTTTACGTTTGATGCATCTAAATTTGCTGGTAAACGTGTAGTTGCCTTTGAAAAAGTTTCTGATGGTGAAAAAGAAGTCGCTGTTCACGAAGACATCAACGATGAAGATCAAACAGTTACTATTAAGAAATTGAATCCAGAAATTGGTACGACGTTGATTAATAAAGCAACTGGTGATCATAAAGCGTCTCCTGATAAAGAAGTAACGCTTGTAGATACTGTGAAATACAAGAATCTTGAAGTTGGTAAAGAATACGAAGTTACTGGTCGCCTCATGGACAAGGCTACTGGTAAAGAATTCGAGCCAGCTGTTAAAGCAACAGCTAAATTCAAACCAACTGCATCGGAGGGTTCTGTGGATGTAACGTTCACGTTTGATGCTTCAGCTCTTGCGGGTCGTTCTGTTGTAGCCTTTGAGGTTGTTACACTTGATGGTCAAGTTGTTGCAACTCACGAAGATATCAATGACGAAGGTCAAACTGTTGAGTTTACAACTCCAGAAACACCTAAACCAAGTGAACCACAACCAAAAGAAACGCCTAAGACTAAAGTCACACCTAAGACTGGTGTTAAAGGTATGAATTACGGTCTAGTTGGTACTATTGGTGCGGCTCTTGTTGCGGCAGCGGTAATTGGGTTTATCGTATATCGTAAGAAGTCATCTAAATAATGAATAAAGAAGAAACGGACTCGCCGCCGTTTCTTTTTTTGCACTTTTGTTTTGCAATGTAAGACGTTGTGTGATATAATAGTTTTATCAATTAGTTTAAGGAGGGACGCGCGTGTCTCTATTTGTGAAAGAAACAGGCTATCTTTCTTGGAATCAGTTCAATCGAGCGTGGTCTAAGTTGAAGAAGCCTTCAAAAGAATCATTGTGGTCGGAGGCGGTTGCTGTTGCGACACAAGGTCAAACAAATCCAAAGAGTCAAGTTGATCCTGATCAATTTATTCAATTCGCTTATGAAAAACATGAATATGATAAATTGACAAATACTCAAATCTTGACAGTTTTATCAGGTGTTGCTGAAATTGCACGACGCATTTACGGATTAGAACCTCGACTTGTTCAAATCTATGCTGCATATTCGCTTGTAAGAGGGCGTGTAGTCGAGCAAAAAACTGGTGAAGGTAAAACCTTGGTTGCTGCGATGGGCGCTGTTACGTTGGCGTTATTTGGGCGTAGAGTGGTTGTGGTGACAACCAATGACTATTTGGCGTATCGTGACCGTAGCTTTACTCGTCAATTGGCTGCACAGTTTTATTTAACTGTTGATAGTGTGCTCTCATCTGATGATTTTGATATGAAGCGAAACGCATATGCGGCTTCTATTTGTTACGCGACTCACCAAGTGTTTGGTTTTGATTACCTACATGATCAATTAGCTGTCAACAAAGAAATGATTCTTCAGAAAGATCGAGATGCGGTTATTGTCGATGAAGCGGATATGGTTTTGATTGACGATGCTCGGACACCATTGATTATTTCTGGGGCAACTAGTGAGCGCGATGTATGGGTAAATGATTTCCGGGTTAAAGCAAATTCAATTGTTAAATCATTAACGCCTGATGATGTTAATTTAGATGAAAAGTTTAGCAGTGTTCAATTATCTGAATCGGGCCTTTCTAAGGTACAAGAAGCTTTGGGTGTAACCGATTTGTTTGATAAACAATACATGAAAGAACAACATTTGCTTCATAATGCTCTTCAAGCTCATTATATTCAGTTGGAAAATCGTAATTATGTTCTTCGGGAAGACAAGATCGAATTGGTTGATGATTCAACAGGACGTATCTTGGAAGGGCGTCGATTGTCTGAGGGTCTCCATGAGGCTTTGGAGGTGAAGCACGGTCTTGCTATTCAAGCGGATATGATGACCTATCGACAAGTTACATATCAAGAATTGTTCAAAAAAGTGAAACATTTGGCGGGTCTTACAGGTACAGCTCGTCCAGAAGATGATGAGTTTTACCAAGTATATGGTCTTGAGATCACGTCTGTACCGACCTACAAACCAGTGATTCGTCAAGATAAGCCTGATATGTTGTTCCCGACGAAATTGGCTAAATGGCGCGGTGTTGCTAAAGCCGTTCGTAAATATCATGATAATAATCAGCCTGTTTTGATTGGTACGATTTCAATCGAAGATAGCGAGGCTGTTAGTCGTGTGTTATCAGAAGAAGGTCTTTCTCATCATGTATTGAACGCATTGAATCCTGAAGCCGAAGCCTTGATTATTTCTCATGGTGGTGAGCATGACGCGATTACGGTTGCAACGAACATGGCAGGTCGTGGGGTCGACATTAAGTTGGATGAGATTGCTAAAAAATCTGGTGGTTTAGTTGTTATTGGTTGTGATCACAACCGTTCACCACGTATTGACAATCAGTTGCGAGGACGTAGTGGCCGTCAGGGAGACCCAGGTATTAGTCAATTTTATATTTCTTTAGAAGATGACTTTATGCGTCAATTCATGACAGATACGAACAAGGCTATTTTGTCAAAAGCATTGTCTGATGAAGGCGTTCTACTTACTGGTATGCAACGTTCAATTCAAAAACAAATCAATCGAATGCAATTAGAAGCATCAGCAATGGATTCGGGTTCACGTACACAAACGGCTCGATTCGCACAAGCCTTTTCAACAATTAGTGATGAATTGAATTACGCACGATTTAAGGTTGTTACGGGACCGATTACTCGTTCTTGGCGTCTTGCTAAGAAATGGGGACCGGTTGACGAGCTTCAAAAACAATTTGATGAAGATACGGCGTGGACGGATGATAACAATAAACGTGAATTTTTAGTGTCATCTGTATTGTATGCTTTTGACGTAGCGTATCGTGATATGTTGGAACAACTTGAATATTATCGTACAAGTGTTTCAATGTTGAGTTATGGTGGCGATGATGTTTTCTATCGTTACACTCAATTGCTTCGAGAAGATGTACTTCCTCGTTTTAATAAAATTGCGTATGAGGAATTGTGTAATTTGATTCAAAATCAACGATTCACATCAGATGCGGTGCTTCGTCGATTTGAAGCAATGAGTCCTGAACGTCAAAGTGAAAATAGTGAAGCGATTGAATATTTAAAACGTGAAGTTGAAGCGCAAGTATCGGGGCAAATGCCATCTGTTACGGAGCAAGACTTCTTAAATGAAATTGCAAATGCAATTGAATTACGAGATGCTCCGAACCGAAAGGCTCGTCGTGATTTGAAAAAGAAAAAGAAGAAGAAAAAAGGGTAAGTGATAATGGACGAAAATACGCTCAATGAAGCAAAAAGCTTTGTTAAATCAAAAGATATGGGTAATCCGTATCATAATTTTGAACACATTCTATCTGTTTTGAATCGTGTGCAGAGAAACCCGCTTTACAATACTTTAACAGATGATGAGCGAATGTTACTAGATTTAGCTGCGATATTTCATGATGCAGGATATTCTATGTTTAATTTAGAAGAAGAGAATTTGGCTATTGCGGTATCTCTTTTAGATGAATTTAGAACCGTTTCGGGGGATGTAACGAAAACTGAATCGGATGTTATTTCAGAATTGATTTATAGCACGGATAATAGAAATTTGAATTTTATTAAAGATGATAGTCTGTATTTGATGAGAGCTATTCTTAAGGATGCAGATGTAACACAAACTGTTATTGACGATGGTGATTTATGGCGCGATCGTTTAGCTAAAGAATTTGGTTCAAGTTTTGATAAAGATAGTGTTTTGGATTTTGTGAATTCAATTGATATTTTTACACCGTATGGAAAGAAATTAGTTAACGATTGGAAAGAACGGAATTTTTCAGAGGTGAGTGATGGTTCAAAATAATATTAGTAATCAAGGGAATAAACTTCACGCAGATAATGTTTCTTCATCCCAAACAAATGGAAAGCGGAAATCCGTACACGATGCTACAATTACGATTCGGATTCCGAGTGAATTGAAGCGTCAATTAATTGTATTACAGACAGAATTAGATGAAAGTGCGCCGGGATATGCGGCGGTTAGTCTGTCATCCTTGGTCGTTTCGATGATTGAGGACGGTCTAGCAAAACGAGGTGGAAAATGACGAAATTTAAAGCAGTTATGAAACCGTTACTGATTACGTTATTACTAGTAATGGTTTTCCGATTAGGTAGTTATACGCCATTATTCGGATTTGATGGACGGTTAATTGCACGTTTGAATCAAAATGAATCGTGGGGTCTGTTGGGGATTACCAATAACGGTGCAATGTTTACGTATTTCGCATTAGGAATTGCGCCATTTGTCAACGCATCGATCTTGGTACAGTTCTTGCAGTTGATTCCGCCGTTTAGTACGTGGAAAGATCAAGATAAGATCGGTCGTACGAAACAGCTCCGCCTAACTCGCGAACTAGCACTCGCATTTGGCGCGATTCAGATTTATCGCATGTTCCAACAAGTCAAGAATATTCGTATTAGTGATGTGAACGGAACTACGATTTTGGGTGATTTGACAGTAACGCGCATGTTGGTGTTTGGAATTGTATTACTTGCGGGAACATTTTTCGTATCATACTTGAGCGATATTATTACACGACGCGGTATTGCGAATGGCTCGAGTGTGATCATCGCGGCAGGGATTCTGTCGGGAATTTCTCAAACGGTCAGCGCTTGGAAAACTCTATCAAGCGTTAATCAATTGATTCTTGCAAGTGTGTTCTTGGTGTCTGCATTGCTCATTATTGTTTTACACACGATAGTAGTCAAGATTCCACTTTTGTCACAACGGTTGACAGATGAGCGTGGCCACGTTCTTCCTTTGCGACTCAACGCGGCAGGAATGCTTCCAATTTTGTTTGCTAGTGTTTTGATGAACGCGCCTCAGTTTTTGAGCACGTGGGTTTCGGCATTGAAAAATGAGCAAGTATTTATTTGGACGAATCTCACTAGCTATCGCTCGATTGCGGTATATGCGATTGTTATTCTTGTGTGTGCGATGGCATATAATACGGTACAGGTGCGTCCGACCGAGTTGGCTCAACATTTGGCTCGTAGTGGACAATACGTTGAAGGGATTGCTTTGACGGAAACGGAAAGTTTCATTACGAAATTGCTTCGTAAGATGGGCCTTGTATCTGGTTTCTTTGTAGCGCTTCTTGCAATTGCGCCTTTGATTGTTCTTCGTCTATTGCACGTGGATAGTCATTTGCTTGCTATGTTTGGATCATCGCTTATCATTGTTACTACTACGTTAGCCGATAGCGTTGAACGTGTGTATCAATTACGATACGAAGCTCAGTAGAAAGGATCTTACATGTTCTTCTATTTATTTAAACATTTGGGTGTGAAGACGCCTTATCAGAAACTGTCGTTTGTTCGGTACATGAAATACGTGCTAGTGATTCTCACAAGTATTGCTATCGCGGGATTATTCGTGTTCGCAAGCGATGCTCTAGGGCAGTTCGTAACAATGAACGGTACAACTGCTATTCATTTACGTTTAGGTGTTCTGCACAGTACAATTTACAGAATTCTTGGTGGAATTGCTGTCTTAGCTTCACTTGGGTTGGTGTTCTTATCTTATAAGTTGCCACTTGCTGAAGCTCGAATGATTGGTACGCGACTTGAAGTCTACCGACCTAAAGTAAGACGCATTGTGCGGATGGTTGGAATCTTGGGCTGTACAGTATTTCTGTTACTGATTACGCTAGGGATGCTATACTAGTATCATGAAGGAGTGCTCGCTGGAGTGCTCCTTTTTTGTTGTTTGATTAATGCCGTTGAATATGCTAAAATAATAGCAGTTAATAAAAATAGAAAGAAAATAATTATATGAAATCGAAAAAGATATCTATTTTGATGCTTGGTTTGTTGATAAGTCCAATGCTTCTTCAAAGCGTATCGTCTGTGAAGGCTGATGAGCAGACTGCGATTGTTCATCGGGACAAGACAACGGTATCAAATTTATCAGAAAATGGGGAGTATTTTGGGCCAACACCGGCACGGAATAAGACATCAAAAAATCTTTTAGAGGATCTTTCAAAAGATAATCCATTCAAATATATCCATGGCGATGGGTCTGATTTACGAGTTACAGCGCCAGACGCGTATGGCCGCGCGGCAACTGTTCAGTTGTATATGAGACATGCTGACGGTCAATATACTGTTGGTACAGGGGCTTTTATTGGAAATCGTACAATATTGACAGTTGCTCATAATTTTTTGAAAGCAGATTTAGATAATACGACTAATGATATTACCGATATTTGGTTTGTAGTGGGATCAAATTCTAAGTATGAGTTTAGCGGTTCAAGTAATAATTATAGGATGACGCCAACGAGTGGAACGATGTATCATGTAGATAAGAGTCAATTGCGATTTTTCAATCAACAAGGATTTTCAAGTACGTTATCTACGCGTGGGGATAAGATATTATGGGAGAATGATCTAGCGGCTATTCAAATTAATGATCCGTTTCCGATTTTAGCTAAGAAGCAAGGTCTTAAGAATGATGAGGTGATTCGTATTGCGCCGCTTGAGGAACTTTTAAAATTTAATAGTTCGCCGGTAAATACAAGAAATGTAGTCATTAACGGGTATCCAGGTAGTATGACGCCCGGTGCGAAAGGCTCTGAATCTTTAGCAAAAGCTATTGTCGGTGGTGTTCAGTATCGTGCGGCTTCGGTTATTTTTAATACGACGGCGTATACGGCAAAAGGTGCGGATCTTGATTCTGGGAAGTTGTTTGAATTTAAAAATACTGCGGTTGGCGGTATGAGTGGTTCATCTGTATTGAATGAAAATGGAAATCTTGTTGGTACGTATAATTTTTCATCATCGGGTTCTCCCGCTGATGGTTCTGCGGGAGGCGTGTTGTTTTCAAAAGCACATCACGAATGGCTTATAAATCTTGTGAAAGAAAACACGGTTACGGGTTGGTATGAGTTAGATGGCACGCGCTATTATTTAGGTGACGATGGCAACATTGTTAAGAATAAAACTCTTGTAATCGATGGACATATTTGGAGTTTTGATGGCGAAGGACGTCCGACCGATAAAGGTGAAAACATTGAAACAAAAGTATTTGTTAAACGTGTTGATGAATCGGGTAATGAAATTGAAGCTCGACAAGAAGTAGGTAAAGCAACAACCTTACAAGATTTTGAATGGAGTGGTGCTACGAAATATGTTGAACGAGATAAAGCGTTTAAAAATGCGTGGCTATTAAAAACGGTGAATGGTTCGACTGATCGAAAAGCAACCATTAAGGCTGAAAAAGGGAAACCTGAAGTTGAAATTGTTGAAGTGTATGCTTCACGATGGAGCCCACTGAGACGTACGTATTTACAAAACGCTCTTGAAGAGGTTAAAGCGCACGCGAAAGATCGTGAGACTAAACTTCCAATAAACGGTTTTGAAGCGTACGCTCCTGCTGAATTGGCTGGTAAGTTGAATACGGCTCAAAACAATTATAATAAGGCGTTGGCTGATGCTGAAAATTTGGCGAATGCGACGAATGATGATGATCGTAATGTAAAACGGACACAAAAAATAATCGATGACGTGGAAAAAACGTTGCGAGACAGTGATAAAGCATTTGAGCCTCTTCTTAAAGAATATGCAAAAGCAAAACGTGGTGAACGAATTTCAGCTGTGGCAGTTCTAGATGTTGCCGCTCAGTATTTAGAAGATCATAAGTCTGAAAATACAAAATCTGTAAGCACGGAAACTGTAAAACAATATAATGATGCGAAAGATGTTCTTCAGAAGGCAATTGAGAATCAAACTGCATTTTTAGCGGCTAACAAATTGAATGATTTGTTTAAATCGCAAGATTTGAAGAATGGAACGGATGCTATTAAGAAAGCACAAGCTGATTTAGAAGCGGCTGTTGCGAAAGTTTCTAGTGAAAACGGTATGCTTGATATATCAACGTTGACCAAAGCAATTGCTGATTTGGATATGGTTTTAGATAAACGGTTTACTAGGACATTTATAGTTGACCCTGGGTCTGAGTTATTAAAAGATTTTAGTGTTGCGAAGCAAGCAGGGACTGACCGTGTGAAAGAAGCTCGTGAATTGCTTTCAACAGGATTGACCAAAAATGATCAAGCTAAAGTTGATGATATGTTGAATCGTTTGGCTAAAGCGAAAGACGATTATTTGAAAGCAATTGATAAAGTGGTTCCAGGTGAACGGAACCGAATAGAAGATCCGAAAAATCTGCTACGGTCAATAGAACCACGTAAGGTTGTTCCTGCTGTGACTGTAAAAGAAAAAGCGTTCGAGCCAACGAAACCATCCGTGCCTGTAACACCGAAGGGACCGACCAAGCCTGTTGAAACAAAACCGTCTGAACCAGTGACGCCGACAGAGCCGGTTAAACCCGTTATTCCAACGAAACCAGAAGAGTCTAAGAAATCAGAAACGGAAGTAGTAACTGAAAAGATTCCGTTTAAGACGAAAACGGTTGATGATCCTGAATTAGAAGTTAGTCAAGAGCGTGTGGAAGTTGACGGACAAGAGGGCGAAAAAGAAGTTACGAAAACGTATATGCTTGAGAACGGTAAACGTGTTGGTCAACCGAAAATTGTTGAAAAAACTCTCAAGGAACCTGTTGATAAAGTCGTTCGTGTGGGGACAAAAGGTGCAGATAAAGAAGTTGTGACAGAAGATATTCCATTTGAAACGAAGAAGATCGATGATCCAAAACTTAAAAAAGGTGAGGAAAAAGTTGAAGTGGAAGGCATTGTCGGTCAGAAGGAAATCATGAAAGTGTATGCAACAGAAAACGGCGAGCGTAAAGGTCAACCGACAATTGTTGAGAAAATTCTTAAGGAACCTGTGACACGTATCGTTCATGTTGGCACGGGCGAGGAAGTCGTAGAAAAAACAATTACCGATGAATCTACGAAGAAAACGGATCCAAAGACAGGTCAAACTGTTTCTGAGCCGAAAACAACGGTAGAGAATCCATCTAAGAAAGTCTTGCCAAAAACAAGTGAACGTAGTCACGGTCGCGGGACCATCGTTGGAGTGCTTTCGGCACTGGTTGGTCTTGGAAGTGTTATTTCGTACGGGAAACTTCGTAAACGTGATGAATAAGTTTTTCTTATAAGAAGTATTCGTAAGAGTGCTTCTTTTAATTTGTGCGTAAAAACGTTTTTAAGGCGTTTTTGTGTTGAGGTGGCTAATCGTATTCGAGTTGATTTAAAATGCGAATATGAGCTCGAGAATAGCCTTAAAATGGATTCTGGCGTTGTGGCTATGATAGACATTTTGAAGAATGTCGGTTAGACGCTCAAAAATAAAAACAGAAGCGTTTGCTTCTGTTTAATTTCATTTTACCAAACTTCTTTTCCGACCGGCTCGTAAGGGCATCGGTGGTTAATTTTCAGCAAACCGTTTGTGCCGTCTTTGCGACGATAGACAATGTTTATATGCGCGGTTTCTTTGTTTAGAAATACGAAGAAGTCATGTTCTAAAAGATCCATTTGAATAGCCGCGTCTTGAGTAGACATAGCTTGGATGTCAACGCTTTTGGTGCGTGCGAATTCTTCGATCGGTTCTAATTCGTCAATAATGGGTTCCACACGAATTTTATTGCGGTTTTGTAACTTTGTTTTGTGCTTGCGGATTTGACCTTCTAGTTTATCAACTACTAAATCTAAGCTGCTATACCAATCGTCTGATGTTTCTTCAGCTCGAAGAGTGAAGTTTTTGTACGGAATGGTTACTTCGGCTTTTGCTTTTTTGTTTGGATATACTTTAGCGTTAACTCGAACGGTTAGGACATCATCGTCAGAGAAGTATTTCTCGAGTTTGCTGAGTTTACTTTTAGTATAATCATTGATGGCGTCAGTGATGGTGATATTTTCACCGCGGATTTGAAATTCGAACATATGTTTGCTCCCTTTGTTTTCTTTATTTTCGGATGTGTTATCATAATTTTTAATGAATTCAACAAGTTCATCGATTGCTTCTTGGGGAAGCCATGAATCGATGTCAAGAATTGAATCGTCTAAAATAATGTTTTTATATGTCATTGTTTCACCTCGTTTAATGCCGATTAACGGGTTCGAACCGCTGACCCTCTGATTACAAATCAGATGCTCTGCCAACTGAGCTAAATCGGCTAAGTGTAGCTGAGAGATTCGTGCGCACGTCCTCTCACTCACGTCAACCGCTAAGCGCGATCGAACTACACTATTTAGAAAGGGGATCGAGTCCCCAAAAGAGGCTCTATGTGCTGACATGCTAGAGCAAACATATCAGTATTTGGTTTTCTTGGTTTTTGTCTTTTCGATGTCAAGGGGCGGAAAACGCATTATGATGCAAAACTTACGCCTTGGTTCGCCCACAACTTAAATGTGCACTTGTGTGGGATTTAACCGTCTGAGTTTTACGACATCACCAGGTTGTTGGTCGTGATGTTATGGCCATCTAGTTATGCAATTAGCACCTTCCTTCGATGACTTCTAATCTATTAAAATAATCTACGGTATCCCCGCGGCCTTCATCAATAGGGGAATGCCTGTCTTTACCGAATAATGCTTTAGGCTTCTCCGGATTGCCGGCTCGCAGATCAACTCCGCCAACAGGACTCGAACCTGTGACATCATGATTAACAGTCATGCGCTCTACCAACTGAGCTATGGCGGATTGAGAAACATCTATATAGAGGAATCGAACACTCAGGACCATGTCTGATGTCACCGTAGTGACTGCATCGCTCATCGTGACAATTGCACTTCCGCAATGCACGATTGCAACCTTGCCAAATAGTTGCCATATATAGATGTTTGTGTTTTTATTATCATTTTTTTTACATATTAATGTAATGATTTGTTAAATAAGTGTTCGTATGAGCTAATAATGTTAATTTTTTATAATTTCGTTCTTCATTCTTTAAACTTTCTACAGAAACAAGAACAAATGACCCTGAACTTCGACGACCTTTAATATAATAACGATGATTATTGAATAATACAAGATCATATAATTGAAAACCGAAGATAACTGTTGGTAAACTTGCAGCTTTACGAACACGCCCTTTACTAAAGGTTGCTCGGTGTAATTGACGGTTGTGTCTACGCATTTTTACTTTGACAACGGTTTGTTCCATAGATGGAACTGTTGCAAAACTAGTAATACATTTAGCGTCAATATGATGTGCTTTCGGTAGACCTGCTTGAATTCGGTTATATTTTGTAATGTAACCATAAGTCATTTCTACATTTGGATATCTTTCTTTAATAGTGTTGTATAAAGTCTATCGCGTAGCGTTCATGTGCGCCATGTATTTGAATAACTGTTTTTCGTTCGGCAATTGTTTTAATTTTGTAGCTGCTTTTTTAGCAGGTAAAGTTTGTTGGATGAATTCTTCTGCTGTCAACGTTCCTTTCTTTTCATTACAGTCATGACAAGATAAGGTTAGATTATCAATACGATTAGAACCGCCTCTTGCTTTTGGGAGCATGTGTTCAATTTCGAAATCAGAAACGGTTTTTCCACAATAAAAACATTTACGTCTATGTTTTTCAAGGAGATAATTTCGAATATTATAACCTTGTAAAGTGCCTTGTTGGTATTCAATGCCTGAAATATCCGGATTTTTGATTTTTTGAATATCAAATTCAGCCACTTCAACAATGATTGTTTCAATAGGAAAATAGCGATGTAAATGATCAATTTCGTTTAATTGCACAGCTATTTTTTGTTGTAAGGATGGCGCCAACCATCCTTTTTTCTTGTTTTTACGGTTTTTAAACCGTGGTTTACGATAACGTGTTTTTCTAGAACGACGATTCCGACGATACATATGTCTATCTGATAGATTTCTAGAAATGTCATCGCGCGCAATAACTTTAGCGCTATAATATTCACGGTGTTCATTGGCTACAGAGTAACCTGAATGAATAGCGCCACTATCAACACCAAGTGTCATTGGTTGGATAACCTGTGTATCAGGTTGGTAATCCAACTGGATTGTGAATGGCTCATATGCCACAATATGCGCCTTTTGTGCTTTTAAAAGACGATAAACTTTGCCAAGACGTGTGGTTGGCATTAACGGATTACCTTGTAGATCTAACACACAAGCTTGCGTTGTTTTTTGCGTTAATGTTTTTATCATATATCTTGTCAAAGTCCTTTCTAATTAGTTTAGTGTTTATTTAATGCGGTAAGCGGGTATAAACGAACCCTATAGTGCCTTCGCCAATGTTATTTTGTAGTTTTATATCTTTGTTACACGATTCTTACCAATCAGAATTGTTTAATAATAAAGCGTAGAGCGTAGGACTAGGCAAACATCCGACGGTACCTATATATTTACAAGTAACGTAGTTAAAAAAACTAAGGCTAATCAATCACGGTTTAATTAACTTATTATAATGGAGTCACGTAAACCGCCCACTTTAGTGGGTTGGTTATTGATTGACCTGATTTCGACCTGTGGGTTTGGGTTATTCTCGTTCAGAGTGAACAAAATAACTCTTCTTGATACAATTCGTCTCACGACACACCCAATGTTGTATCAATGCCAATAGCAGGGGTCGAACCTGTGACCTACGCGTTACGAGTGCGTTGCTCTACCAACTGAGCTATATCGGCTAAACAGTCAAAACGCTATCGTCTTTGATAGCGGAGTTCTATCAAGTTCTCGGAGAACATCTTGTAGGTAATGACTGTAATGTGACTTGAGTTTTAACGTCTTTTCTTTGACGCTGGTATCAGCTCAGCGTTCATAAGCTTTTAACAGGTCCAATTCTTTTTTCAGTTCATCTTTGACGGATTGGTGGTAACTATCTTCCGTATTGATGTAAACACATGATTGGATATTATCACTCCAACAGGCGTTATCTATGCTAATATTGTCGATATGGATTTTTCGAGTTTGATTCGATAACATTGCATCGATGAGTTGTTTTTCTACTAACGTTTCTAGTGAAATGACATTTTTATTATGTTCGCGTATTTCACCGCTCACTGATTGGAATTCCAAGTATGGCAAACAGTGTGCTTTTGCGACTTCGATAATATGATTGTTGTCATCAGAGTGCAAATGCAAAGTATCTTCTAGAACTATTTTGTCACCTAAATAAGCTTCCCGAAATTCTTTGATGTCTTTATCGACGCCTGTTGTCGCATAAAAATCAAGAACTAAACTATATTTTGAATTCGTTTTTGGAATTTTGGTAAGTTCTGTTTCAGCGTTATTGATTAATTTGGTTTTCATTTCATCAAAATCAATAATGTCGAGAATAAAACAATGCCATGTTCCGGGTTTTGATTTACAACGTTGTCGCAGAATGGTTAATCCACGTTTGAGTTCTTTTTGAATATCGGCGTTCATCATTTCAATTCCTGGACTCCATGCCGATGGATTTTTGATTGTTTTCAAATCACATTCTACAGGGTTAACTTGCGGAAGTGATTGAACAATCATTAACAGTTCTTCTGGTGTTGTGGGAATAGGCATATACTTATAGTTGATTCGAGTTGAGTCACCATATTGTTGTTGGATACGTAAAAGTTTCATGTTCATTGCTTCCGTTTGTGTTTTATTGTTGTATTGATGTGACGTGCCGGGATCGAACCGGCTAACGCTCGTCCCACAAACGAGTGGCGCACCGAATTGCCTTACGTCACCATGATGATGTAGCTGATGAGAGCCGCGCGGTCTCTCATCACTTGCCCCAGACGCATCCGCATCCAGACTACATCGCAACGACATATCTCCCGGTAATTGGGATGTTGCGTCGTTGCCGAGTGCACACGAGTTTTAGCGTCTTTTCTTTGACGGCTGTTTTAAGGAAGGTGAGGGATTCGAACCCTCGCGCGACATTTCTGCCGCCTAACGATTTAGCAAACCGTCCTCTTCACCACTTGAGTAACCTTCCAAGATATCACGTGGCGAGCGTGATGATATGCAGGCACCACCTGCAAACTTTTGTTAGTTGTGCTGTTCCGGGCACGTTCACGCGTTTTGTCCAATCATCAACCTTGGAACCAGGTTGTAATTAAGTATCGGACATGGTTAAAGCACCCCTTTATAAACTATACAACGTTTACTAGTTGGGTATTATTCATCAGCACATTAATGAGTGATGCGAGTTTTAACGTCTTTTCTTTGACGTTGTTGTGGCAATGTATGCTTTTGAGTTTGTCTTTTGGTCAAACTCAGACTATTTTTCTAATAGGTCTTCTAGGTCTTCTTTTGCTTTTTTATATTCAGAGCGAAAGGTTTCGTCTTGTTCGTTTAAATATTTGTCAAGGAAATCATCAAATTTTTGCATAGTTACACCTCGTTTATTGGTATAGATTGGAATAGCTGGATTCGAACCAACGCGTCAAGGAGTCAAAGTCCTTTGCCTTATCACTTGGCTATATTCCATAATTATTGTATGGCGCAAGGCGGAATCGAACCACCGACACACAGGGCTTCAACCTGCTGCTCTACCTAACTGAGCTATCGCGCCTAACTATGGTACCCCCAACACTTCTGGTACATTATGTTGGAGAACCTTACAACCAACAAGTTTTCGAACATCTGCCGAGTACAGTCAGACAGATATTGTTCCTGGTTTTTATTACCTAGAAACTGTACTTCTAAGGTAAAAGGCTTTAAGTGCTTATGGTACTAGATTCCCCATAAGTGGCACTGCCACAACACTTATTACGTACGAGCAACAAGGTTACACATAATGACTTGACAACCTTATTCAAATTATCAAGCCCGAAATGCCATGAATTCTATTCATGCAATCTTTTTGGCATGACTCGTACTGGGTTCGAACCAGTGACCCTCGGATTAAAAGTCCGATGCTCTACCAACGGAGCTAACGAGTCTAAGTCGGGGTCGGATTTAGTTTTTACCGACATCCCCTCTATGACAATGGTTATTCTGCCACTAATGTGATGGATCAGTACCACCAACGGTCCACAGTGTCTCGGTATCGTAAAGCAGGATAATCCTATCCCAATTTTTATATACCCTTGTGGATTTAACATGGTTTCTTCTGGCGCAATCTTATAGTACTTTTCGGCACATCAACCACTTTCAGCATTTGGGCTTGGATGTAGGCTCACATTCCCACATCGTTCCCTGCTTAGATTCCCAGAAGAACTCTAACAATTACGTTGGCGCATACCACTATCAACTCGCCTTCATCAAGGCTCGAGGCACCTTTTGAGTGTCGTGATAACGTGCGTTAGGTCGACAAACCTATTCCGCCACAAGACGGGACACCACCCGTAATGCAACCAACTCACTGTTTGATAAGCGACTAGCTATTCCGACTTGGCCGTGTCGAAACATTGTTGCTAGGTGAGGATCGGTACCTCACTACCATGTTGACTGTTGTATGTCAAAAGATTGTCATACCGCAGACCGACTGTTATGTCCCGTCTTATAGACCTGTCACCAGGCTTCAAGACAAAAAGATTACGATTCCTCGCGTGATATGTCCATCAGATTTCTCATCAAACACATTCGCCCCAAGTTTTGCACTGGCAAATTGGCTCGACGCAAGGCTAATCCCCGACGGGACTACATGCATTACCATTATAGGTCATAGAGGAAAGCACATCCTATCGCAGTCCTTTTCAGACCACTACAAACGAACTCTTTTGAAGTTCGCCGGATGCCACCTGTGGGCACAGTCACCTACAGGTTTCCCGATGAATACGAAGAGCAAACGCTCTAAGGACTTTAGCGATCCTCTCACAAGCATCGCACGCCGTCGTGGCACTAATTTCTCAATTGACGTGAGTTTTAACGTCTTTTCTTTGACGATAAGGAGGATGTGGGATTCGAACCCACGCATGACATCACTGCCATCTGACGGTTTTCAAGACCGTTCCCTTCAGCCGGACTTGGGTAATCCTCCGCAAAACCAATCATAATCGGTGTTTAGTCTCGGGCGCTAGTCGTCCTAGCGTTCAATTACGATTGGTTGCATTCAGTTTTCAGCACTGAGTCTGTTAACTGCAACATGTCAATCCACGCATTATACGATGCGATACGGGTATTAATGTCTATTCCTTGACCTATCGGGAAGACAGGATTCGAACCTGCGACCCCCTGGTCCCAAACCAGGTGCTCTACCAAGCGGAGCTACTTCCCGTTCAGAAGGACCCGTTTATCTGAGGTGGGTCTGACCTCTACCGCATCTTGCGCATAGATTTGGTAACGCGCGTTCTTTTAAGTCATTCGCGAAATGACGATATTGTAACCACAAGCGCGAGAGATGCTCGTGGTTACATATACGTTCGTGCCTTAACGAATAAGGTTCTAGGGACAAAGTCCCACACGAACATTTTTTATGACTCTGAGTTGGAGTCACTTTCATTTAGGGGACTTGCCCCTTCCAAAATTTAGGTACTATTTGCAGACTGCCGTGGTATAACGTCTGCCGTTAACGGCCGCTAGTATTCGCACTTTGACTATTGCAAGTCACTCGGGGACTAGCCCCTCCAAAACCGCGAACGTTTCGGACACTTGTCTTACTTCACATTCGCTCGATCCGCACATGTCGTTACTATGGCGGTGATGACCCATAGGGTCGATTGCAGGAGCGGGACTCGAACCCGCGACCTCTAGGTTATGAGCCTAGCGAGCTGCCAACTGCTACTATCCTGCTATAATAGAATTTAACGTCGTTTCTTTGACGATATGGACCTTGTGGGGTTCGAACCTACGACCGCTCGGTTATGAGCCGAGTGCTCTAACCAATTGAGCTAAAGGTCCTATATAATGGCGCGAGACGGAATCGAACCGTCGGCACATAGAGCTTCAATCCATTGCTCCACCTAACTGAGCTATCGCGCCTAAACCATCTATCAACCGCGTCATTTTTAAAACCGTTGAATAGTAATCAACTCGACCGTATTCGACGTACTTGATGATGTTAAACTGAGTCTCGTGCACACAGTTGATTAGGCCGCATACCCATATGTCCGTTTATTCTTGTGACGAGATTTGCACTCGCAAGCCTGCCATTGATTGAGGCGACCGTTAATTCGGTACTTTATGGGGTTTGGCGAGCATGGCAACTCACTAGATATCTAGCTAAAGCACTGTCCCGATGTGTATGCTGGTTCCACCACACAAGTATGAAAGACTAACATTAAATCTAATGCTTGTTTCTTTTAAAAAAATTAAAAACGACATCTACGACAATTTTGATGCCGAAAATGGAATTGTCTCCGTCGTTTTTGCAACTGAGTTTTATATTGATTTGTTGAACGGATTACTCTAAACCGTCTGCACATATTCTGCTTGAATGTAACAAATCTCAACAACCTTATCTTGACTAGCTTTGCTTACTAATCGAACCGTTGTCGTCACCTTGTATCGCTGAGGGGCGTTAGTGGACGATTAACCTTCCACTTAGGTGTTCTCATGGTTTTAAATCTTTTATCAAGATTTCGATTGATGTATACGACTTTTGTCTTGAACATTACGATTACGATGAGAATCTCGAGCACTCACATAACGGTTGCACATTATGCTTGCACCAAAATGATTCGAGCAGGATTCGAACCTGCGACCGTTCGCTTAGAAGGCGAATGCTCTATCCAGCTGAGCTATCGAGTCTAAATTAAGATGCGCAGAGAGGGACTTGAACCCTCACGAACGAATGTTCCCAGGATTTTAAGTCCTGTGCGTCTGCCAATTTCGCCATCCGCGCGTTTATGGAAGCAGGTGGGTTTGAACCACAGAACCCGAGGGAAATGGATTTACAGTCAGTGGTGGTTGACTGTTTTGTTATGCTTCCTTATTTAGACAACGCGTGACATCATTTTCGAGTAGTGCTTATGGCTTCCTTGAGCGGGGATACACGCATTGCCATATACACCGTACGGGAGTCGAACCCGTATTGTAGGCGTGAAAAGCCTGTGTCCTAACCATTAGACGAACGATGCTTAAGATGGGCGGAATGGAGAACCGCCCAAAGTATGGAGAGCCACATCATGGCAAATGTGTTCAAGTGATAACCACTTGAACGGTCCCGACGGGAATCGAACCCGTGATCTTCGCCGTGACAGGGCGACGTGATAACCGCTACACTACGGGACCAGCTAAATCAACTTGAGTGGAAGTTGATTTAACACAAAACACAAGAGAATGTCATCCATTGATTTTTATGATGAACTGTTTTTTTTTAAGTCAACAGACGACAAGATCCAAAACGAAAAGCAGACGTGCTTTTCGATGTTTTCTAATTATAGCACAGGTTATTGGCTAATGCAATAGGTTTTTCAATCTTTTTTGAAAAATGTAAGACAAAGTTGCACACCAATGAGAAATGTGATTAAAAACGAGATTAAGAAAACATACAAAACCAAAGGCATAGAGAGAATAGCGCCTAGAATCATAAAGATGGATCCAATAATAGTCATTGTTCCGAGTAAGGACATAGCGCATGAGATAATAATGATTGATTTATTTGACATAGATGTCCTTTCTGGATTTGTTTCACGTGAAACTTTTTATTGTTTAGTTGAAAGTCCGCGATAGATAACGTCTTTACGTTCGATAACGATTTCGACGTTGTGATCTTTAAGCGAGTTGATGAGTTTTTGATTCGGGTTAAAGGCAATTGGATGTCCGACACTTGTGAGCAAGGCAACGTCACCTGTGGTGTCGCCGTATGCGTAAGATTTTGACATGTCAATGTTGTATTTTTCTTCCAAGTTTTTCAGCACAGTCATTTTTGAGGCGGAATTCCACATTGGAATAACTTGACCTGTATACTTGTTATCTTCCGACAAATATTTCGTGGCAAACCATAAGTCACAACCAAGTGTTTTGGCGAGACGCGATACCAAAAATTGCGGAGAACCCGAAATAAACACGATCATGTGTCCTTGCGCTTTGTGCCAATCGATGCGCTCTTTTGTGAAACGGTATAGTTTTTTGTGTTCGAGTTCGATTGTTTGTTTTGCAACGAAATTGATGTCATTGATTGACTTGCCTCGCAAGTTTTCGGTATAGATAGTTGCCACGCGATATAGGTAGTCATCGTAATCTAATTCGCGGTTGTTCCACGCGCGATAGAACGGTTGAATTTGTTCTTTTAAGTCATGTGGAAAGACTTCGTATTGAATGAGTTTATTGAAGTGTGAAACCATCAGTGAATTGCGAAAGATTGTACCGTCGATGTCGAAAAAGGCGGCAATTTTAGGTTTAGACATAGTGTAGTTCCTCGGATTCTAATTCGTGTTATCGTGCGAACGCTTTTCGATGGTCTCGACAATGATGCTCGACTTCTCTTTCATTTGACGCCACACGTTATAGGGCACCATGTTTAGTGCTGTTAGATCATACGGTCGGAGTTCGGCCATGTGATCCCAAACGTAGTTCGAAAGAAATGTCGCATAATCGTGAATGAATTGTGTTAGTTTGTGTTGAGCGGCTGATAATTCTTCTGCTGAGTGTTCATCAGAGGCTTTGATTCGATGCACGTCATCGTTTAGTTTTCGATAGATGTCGTTATGACTGTTAATTTTAAGTATCAATTCTTCGTACATTTTAAATATCCTTTCTAATTAGTTTGTTTCATTATATCATTTTTTGTGAAGACAAAAAAGAAAACGGCACGGTTTGAGACCGTGCCAAAAAATTGATAGTTGATTTGTTATAGTTAGTGTTTGCAACAGATATTGAATAGTCTATTTCTTGTTATTAGATCAGTAATACTTATTTGACAAAGAAATGCATTTTTTTGTTATAATAATCATATAAACATTAACAAAATATTTATTTAATTTACAAACGCAATGAATCATATTTTTAGTTTTAAACGATATTGAATTGGTTAAAACAAGATATTGTTTAAATAAAAGCGTTAATGTTTGTAGAAAACAAAAGTAAAGAATGACGCTTCAAAGAAGTTGATTTCGGAGAGGGCATCCACAGTAGCCTTTCGAATTCGAGTTATGATTTACGAATCCGCTGTCTCGTCTTGATAAACGTACATTGTTAATCTTTTATGGGGTTAGTACGAACTGTTACTGTATGATTGTCGAGAAATGTACATTATAGTTTTTCTTTCTAATTTGCGTCAAGTTGTTCTAGAACATAAGTTATGAGGTTTTCCCGTTTTACTTTGCCATAGCTCCAATTGAGGATGCTGAATAGTTCATAATTGTCTAGTGTACACTCGACTCGCTCTTTTACGGTTTCATACGGTACAGGTTCAAGGTTCTTATTTTTTAGTTCAGAAAATTTTTGAGCACAGGTTAAGGTTTCGTAATAGGCTTGTCCGGTGGACGGATCGAAAATATCTAGTAAGCCTAAACCTTGACCGTTATTTTTGTTGAGGCTTTCTTCACTGAATATTGCTTTGATTTCTTCAATCGTGGTTTCTTTGACAATGAGAATTGCTTTTTCATCCTTATAGTGACCATCGTCAAAGATGTAATAGGTGAAGTAGTATTTGTTGTCGCTTGTTTTTAGAATGTTTAACAAAGGACCTTCTTCACCGGCAACTGCTCCGAGGAAAAACAGGCAATGTTCGTGAGTGATTGTTTCAAAGTTGATCATTGTGATTTTTCCTTTCTAACTAGCTTGTTTGACATATGAGTTAAGATTGATTGTGCTACTATCTTCTAGAATAGCTGTCACAATGACGGGGCCGTTTTCTTGTTCTAATTGCGGAATGCGGTTTAGAATACGAATAACGCTATCAGCATCGAAAAAGGGTTTGACATACGTTTTAATGATTCGACCTGTCAAACCGTTTGTGATTGTGATGTGGTTTAGTTTACTAATAAATGGTTTGATTTTCAATTCAAGTTCGAGTTTTCTATTCAACCGTTGCATCGCAATTTCAGCTGTTTGTTTAATGCAGAATAATTGATCATTCTCTCTTATGTTTAGAACATCTGATGCATAAACACCAGATAGTGTCGGAATGCTAGTATATAGCATGAGCGGTTGGTTTGGTTGTTCAATGTTGGTTCGAATGTAATAGAAGTCCGAATTGTCATGTTTGTTTGGTAGTTTGATGGACAATTTCTCTGAAATAGAGTGCTTTATGACATCCTTTACAAAATTCGATTCGTTCAATATGATTTCGTCAACGACATATTGGTCATCGGGCTTGTGAACGTAGTACAAAACGTCACCAGCTTCGAGTTGATAGGTTGTGATTGTTTTCATGCGAGTTTCCTTTCTAGTTTTTGCTCAAGTCCTCGCTCGTGAATTTCTTACGGACTAATCCATATACGGCGTCTGGGCTGTAATCGTAAGAGTTGTTGCGATAGGCGAGCGTGATGTCGTGAAGTGGAGCTGATTCATCGAGTCGAATGTCTTTTTCGAGTTCGATGCCAAGACCACTGCCACCGCCGTGGATGCGATTGAAGAGACCGAACGTCGTCGAAGCTTTGATTACGCCTTGTTTGCGAGCAACAGCTAAGATGGCTTCAAAGTCGTTGCTGTCGGGAATCGCGATGAGTTGCATCCCATCGAGTTCTGTATCGTAATCGTATAATTCTTCACTCAAACTAGTTAAGAATGGCGATTTTAGCACGGTTTCTTCGTTAGTAAGATCTTCGGGGGCATAGCCTTGCGTGGCGATTAACCATTCGATGGGCGTTGAGACGGTCGTGTCGTTATCATTATACCGTTCTTCGATGGCGTGATAATCATTGTCCCAGCTTTGACCGAAGTAAATGGTCATGTCTTCGGGCGCCGAGTTTCGTAGAAGTGTTTCGACATTGAAATCGGTTTCAATGTAGTCGTTGAAGAGTTCGAGGTAGAATTCGTCATCTTCATCGACTTCGGGATTCTGCTCGTAGAATTTGTTAATAGCTTCGTAATCGGGTAGCCATTCCATGTTTTCTTCAACGTACCATGCAGCCGCTGTTTCAAAGGTTGTTTCGTTTTCAAGAGCATCTTTTAGGATAGTTTCTTGCGCGGTTGCGGATAGGTCGGCACGATAGTCCCAATAAACTGTCTCGGTGAAGTTGTCGCCGTATTCATCTTTGAGGAATTTCGCAAAAGTGATTTCTTTTTGGGTTTCTTTGTCGGATAGGTCAAGTGATTCTAATCCGTAACTTGTGAGTAGTTCGTTTAGTTTGCTAGGTTCCGCGACAATCGCTAAATGTGTTTCGGTTGCGCGGAGGAACTGGTAGAGCGTTTGGTTGTTCGATAAAGTGAGTGATAAGAGCATGATGTGAGTGTCCTTTTTAATCTAATAGTTATGATACGGGTACGATGCGTGGTTGTGGAAAGCTGATATGAAGATACCATACGATGAGTGGAATTGCGATTCCAATAATAAGAACGATTAGTGCAAATTTAGGTGCGTCTTTTCTTGTGATGAACGCTACAATTAGACATATTAGGCTGATAAGTCCAGCCATTCCGTACTCGATCAATGGTATATTGTCGATTAGTGTTTGCATTCCAGGGCTGATTGATGCTGAGTTTGAATTGGTGCTCGGGCTTGTTAATAGAAAATAGGCACCGATAACGAATAAGATAATTGCGATGATGCGCAAACAAATGCTTAGTCGTTCTAAGAATTGTGATTTTTCAGATTTTTCTTTTATGAGGTTTTCTTCCATGTAGGTTCCTTTCTAGTCTTCGCCGAAGAGTTGTGTCGTTGATTTATCATCTGTTACACCATATTCAACAGTAATGCGGGCTTCGTTATAAGATGTTTGTTGGATGTTTAGTCCGAACCATTTTAAGGTGATGGGTGTCGAACGGTATTTGATTTTTGTGATACGTCCTTTTGATTTATTATATTTCTTATCTTTTGGCCATTTTTCGATGAAGTTATCAGCTGTTAGAATGGCTTCTTTCGATGTTGAGTCGTTTTTATTGGTTGCTGTGATCGTAACGTCTGTGTCATTTTTGTCATCAGAAGGTGTTATTAGCTCGTAAAACCAATTTTGCTCGGATGTGAATAGTTTTTCTTTGTCACTTTTATGAATTAACTTTTTCGGATTTAATGTTACGTTGTCATTTGAGACCGTAACCTCTGCGTTGATGTTGTTTTCGTAAACGGTGTACCATTTTTCGGTTGAACGCTTTGCTATTTTGTCATAGTCGGGGATGGATCCTGTTCTTTCGAATAAAATTGCAATTAAAATGAGTGGTATAAACCAGAGTAATCGCCAAGGATGCTTTTTGTCGTGTTCATCATCTCCAAGGCTGAGCCCACAAATAAGGGCTGTAACAAACGCAAATGCACCCAACGTGAGTAGCATAATTATGTTGTACATGCGATATCCTTTCTAGTCTTCGCCGAAGAGTTGCTTGGTTGATGGATCTTTTTGTCCCTCGTATTCAACAGTGACACGAATTTCTTTGTAGTCGGTTTTATCGACAGGAATATTGAACCATTTTTGTGTGACGGGTGTTGAACGATATTCGATTTTTGTGATATGTCCTTTTGACTTGTTTGGTTTCATCCCCTTCGGCCATGTTTCAATAATGTTACTTTTTGGTAGAGTAACTGTTTTAGTTGTAGAGTCTACTTCGTTTTTAGCTGTGATATTGACCGAAGCTTCATGTTCTTCATTCCATGAGACGGGTAATTTAGGCATAAATCGATTGAAATTGTTTTTTGATACGGTGTCTTTTGGTGTTATCGGCGTTTCAAATCCGTTACACGATTCGATTTTGATGTCGGCGTTAATATTATTTTTATAAATAACGTGCCATGGTTGTTTTGATTGTTTCGCGTCAGTTGTCCGTGAAAGTGCTATGGTTGTGGTTTTTGTAAAGATGAATGTTAACAGAATAGCTGATGCGAATAGTGATAGAGCGACTAAATATTTCTTATTGCGGGTGCCGTTTGTCCAATCAGATGCGGTTATAGCGCCAACTATCAACATCATGATGGCGAACAATGTGGCGCATACTAATGATGTATACATTTGTTTTCCTTTCTAGTCAGTCCATGGATCATCCCAGTCATTGTCAATCGCTTCTTTGTAGGCTGTGTAGTTGATATATTCGCCGGGTACAATTGCGACAATGTCGTCGTGTTCAGAATCACCGGCATCTTCAAGTGTTGCGAAAACACCGTGCAGAACAATTTCCATATCCAAACCGTTGTTCACATATTCGTGTGTGAGAAACATGTATTTAGATAAATCGAGAATATCATTTGCTATGAGTTCTTGGACGGTAGCTGGGATCGTGTTTTGGTTTGGATTTGATTCGTTAAATTCGAGTTGGTGAAGTGGATGGATATAGTGCCCACCAAGCCAAAGCAATTCAAGTAGTTCTGGTTGGTTGGTTTTTTTATTGATGCGGTATTCGATATCCTTGACGTTTTTGTTACCATGTTGTTTAAAGCGGTTCAACTCAATGTTTTTGCGCTTGTTCAGAAAATCAATGAGCTTTTCATAGTTCATCGCTTTAGGGCTTGGAAAAATTGTTAGCATGAGGTGTCCTTTCTTAAATATCTTTTCGGAAAATGTCTTCAGGTTCATCGTCTTCAATATAGATGGCTGTTAATAATTGGTCTTTGTTATCGAAGTTGTCAATATGGATGAGTGCGTCTTCTACGGTTTCATCGAGAGATGAAACGAAAATATCAACGAGACAGTTTTTACGAGTTGAGTCAATATCAATAACTAGCTTGCGTTCAGTTTCCGGAATGACAAATTCAATCATTTCTTTTACAGGAAGTGGAACGGCTTCAATATCCGCTGTGAATACGATTGGGTTTTTTGTATTGATAGTTGGTACACCTTGCTCGAACATGCGATTCCATTCTTTTTCAGACAATGATTTTGTATCATCGTAGAGATCGATATCTTCGCCTGTTCCGAAATCCCACAAGTGATAATCAAGATTATAGCTGAACTGTTGATTTTTGAGTAGTTCGATTGGTTCGATTATTGGTGAATTTAAAATGACACTGTCGAACAGAGCCAAATCTGGATAGTTTTCGATTGAGGCAACGCCGTTGAAGAAAAGTTCTGTACGAGTAGTTGATGTTGGAGCGATGACGGTTTCTGTTGTGTCAACGTATTTGATTGTTGCCCCATTTGGCTCAGTGTAGGGTTGTTCCCACGTGATTTGTGGGTTTTTGATGTAAATTTTGTGCGTTTTAGTCATAATGTAGAAATGGTTATTACTTGCTTTTTCTACTTTTGTACCAAACAAAGAGTTTAGGTCGTTTTGTGAAAGTGATGCTTCTAATTTGTTCATAATAGTTTTCCTTTAAAAAATTTCGCAATAAAAAACGACCACGAGCATGGCTCGTGGCATTTTTAGAATTTCGTGAGGGAAAGGGGATTGGGCGAAGCCCATTCAAAAAAAACCTCGCGTATGCGAGGTATGCTACTGTCAGCTTTTTCACATCTAGGAGAGGTGTGCTGTCCTATTGATCATAGTATAGCATTTTGAGCGGGGTTTGTCAAACATCGGAGATGGATTATTCGATTACCTCATAAACTTTATCAAAATTGATTCGTTTGACTGGGTAATATTCACCTTCAACACCTTTGATTAGAATTTCAGTAGGGTACAAGTTTTCAACACCTTCTAATGTGTTTATTAAAATATAGCCTTGTTCTTTGATTTCTTCAATTAGTTCATTTCGTTGAAGAAAAGTCAAAGGTTCATCTGAACTTACTGGATATCCTACAAAATCCAGAACTTCAACGATGTCTTGTTCATTTAAGGACTTAAACTCGACACATTCAACTTCGTAAACCTTTTTGACAAACGTATTAGTAGTATGTGGAACTCTATAATACGTTTTTAGAAAAATCTCATGGTCGATAGCCCAGAAGGATTTGTCTGTGTTTCCTTCGAAAATAACCCAATTCCCGTATTTCAACGCAATTTCTCCACGTTCTTTCTGGATATAGATTGTTTTATCGGTTTCGTCATATCGAACTGGTTCGTTTTTGTTTGTTCGTAACAATTCCAAAAATTTATCGAGAATGATGTTATGACTGTAATGGATTGCCATTACCTCAATTGGCTTTTTACGCGCTTTCATTTCTATCCCCCGTTATTCAGCAAATGCAAGTTTGTCGATAACATCGGACATGACCTCGAAGTTATCTTCGTCAAGCAAAGACTTCAGTTCGCTTTCATCTAGTTTGTTTATTGCGATGATAATACTTCTACTATCGAATTTAGATTGAAGTTTTTCTACATTGTTCATGTTTCCATGTTTTAGCACAATTTTTAGTTTTTCTGGGGAAATTTGAGAAATTTCGTCCGGAGTAATAATTGTAAGACCGTGTGTGAGTTTTGATATTGGTACACTGTTTACCATTTCAACTAAGTCCGCAATTTGTAGTTCTTTAAAAGCTGTTAATACATTTCCAAGAGGCACCTTAGACAGTAAACTAGGTAACGATTGACCTGTTTGTGTTTCAACTTCATTTACTTTATTTAATAATTTTAAATCGAGCATATATTCTTCCTCACTTTTTAGTATAAAAATAGCATTTTTAGCGAGTTTTGTCAAGTTTTACAGTTCCACTACTTTAAATCCGAATTCATTCAAGCTTAATTCGGCGTCGTATGCGCAATCATAGAAGAGCAAATCGTTTTCGATCGCGTCTTCCATGTTGTCTGTTTCGGCAAATTCTTCGTTTGCGAGGTCGATCAATTGATCTTCTGTGAGGTTTTGTCCGACGAGTTCGCCGTTTTCGTTGTATACGTTGTACATATTTATTTTCCTTTCTAGTTAAGTCCAACGTCACAAGTTTTGTTACGCGGGACGATGCTGAGTCGTGAATTGTCGAAAGCTTGCTTTTCAGCGTCTTCTTGTGTGTCGTAGACGCCTTCTAGGACGACAATATCGCGACTGTCGTAATCGATATGGGTGAGAACATATTGAACGTCATCGAGTGTGAGAATGTCGTTGTCGAGCAATTCTGGCCATTTGATGCCAGGAATGTCGGTCGAATAAATGCCGTCAAAGTTCAACTGTGTCGAAATGAATTTAAAGCAGTGGTCTTTTGGACGGTTTTCTGTAGCATGTTCGCGTTCATAGTTCACAATTACGAAACTATTGCTCGTTGTGATACTCATATCGGTAATTTTGTAACCGGTTTCTTTCTGGTATGTTTGTGAAATATGTTCTAGGTTATTTTCGATATAGATGGCGAAGGCATCGTAATCGAAGTTTTGTGGGTCGATTGCAATGGTTGTCAGCATTGAGGTTCCTTTCTAGTTGTTTCGATTACTCGATTTCGTCTTCGTATTCTGGGTAGTAATCGATTTTGATGCCGATGATTTGACCGGCTTCATTTTTTGCCACGTAACAGTCGTACGAACCGTCGCCGAGTCCCGATGACGTGACGACTGAGTGTTTGTCGGTCCAGATGCAGTTGACGGGTGTCGATACCTTGTAATCGTCTAGGGACTCGTCGTAGATGCCGTATTGGAAGCCTTCTCGTTTGAGTTCCATTTCTTGATGGAATAGTTCCTGATACACTCGATTTCCGAGTTTACTATCAAGTCCGTCTAGTTCTTTTTCTAGAGCGATTCGTTTTTGATGTAGTGGTTTGATTTTGTCAATGAGGTATCGTCCAACGGGTGTTACAGGTATGCGTTTATATCTAAATGTTTCAATACTGTCGTACCAACGTTCATCGCGTTCTTCATCGTCTTTGATGTAAGCGAAATGGTTGTAGTCATAGATACCCGCTTGACCTGAATCAACACCTACGCGGATGTCTGTTTCTTCGAAATCATCTGGCTCTTCAACATCTTCATGCCAAGCAATAAGCGCGGAGCAACGATTACCCCAACAGTTAACATTTAGATTTTCAGCTTTGGTGTGCCAAGTCCCCGGTTTTACATTTTCAAGCACACCTTGACACCATATGTCAAGGTCGTAACATGGATCAGAAACCATGACTTTATCACCGAGTTCGATATCGCGTCCGTTTTCAGATGGTAATGCTATATTAGCGCGTGTATAGTCATCGTACCATGGATCGCGGAACCATTTTTGAACGTCAGGTTCCAAATCATAAGTTTTGATTTCAATAGTATAGATGTCACAGGTTGTTTCACGTACGATTTCACCATGTGCTATGATTTTGAAATGGATAAGTTGGTCGTTTTCACCGTCCAATTCCCATTCTAATTGGAATTCATCTGTGTTCTGCCAATGTTGTTCGAGTAATTGTGCGAGTTCTTGTACTGAATGGTATTTGTACATGTAAATTTCCTTTCTAGCTAAGTCCTTGGAAAAATAAGTAGTTTAAATCGTCAATCGTTCTATCAATGACAGCATGGAAACGTTCGTCGATGTTTGTGAGTGTATATGTTTTATCGTTCAAGTCGATTTCAATTTCAGCGATCGACATCAGTTTGTAAGGATATCCTACAATTTCTACGGATGGGTCTAGTTGTTCGCGCGGATCAACGGTAATAGTGATTTTTGAATTATAAATTTCAATTTCAGTTGCACCGTTTGGGCTTGTAAATCTCAATTGTTCATTTTTGGTAATAACGTCTGATTTCATCAACAGTTCCATTAACGTTGCAAATTTAGGTGCTTGTGTGAAAGCAATCAATTTGTTTATGACAATGGATTCTTTGTTCAAGTAGCTATATAATGACATGGATTTCCTTTTTATTTATCTAAACGGTTAACGAGCTCAAGTCCACTGGGAATTTCGCTCATCATTTCTTCGAATTGTGAGTAAATTTGAAGGGGTTGCGGGTGTGTTTTTAGTAAGTCAATCATTTCACGTTTGTGTTCACGATAGTTGTCCATGCCTGTGAAACTGTCACACCATTCATCATAGTGATTGATGAGCCAATCGGCTGAGTAAATGTCGCCGACACCGTATAGGTTTAGTTCGAAGAGGTTATCGACCGTACATTCATCATTCATTTGGCTGACTTCAATAATTTTTGTGCTTTGGTCTTTCCACATGAGTTTGATGGTTTCATGGGATAGATAGTTGGTTGAATAGTCTTCGTCGATGTAGTCGAAGGTTGCTTCAAAATTGTATTGTTTCAAGTTATCACGGATGGCATTGAGTGCTGTTCCGTAATCATGATTGAAAATGTCATCGAAGAAGTTTACAACTACATGTTTGGATGAACCGTTACCCGTACCATCGAAGTGCGATTCGTAGTCATAATAGTCATCGAATTCTTCGAGGATGGCGTTCAGCTTGTCAAGTGGTTCGGGTTGGTTGATAATGGCGTTGTTGATGCCCTGGATGAGGAGCGGTGTATTTGCTAAGTGTTGTAGATAGAGCAAATAAGCTGCATTGATATTGGTTTCAGCATAGATGGAAACTGTGCCTGATGTGGTTGTTGGATTCGCCATAGTCAGTCCTTTCTTAATAATTCAACTAGTTGTTTGTATTCAGCTTCAGAAATTCGATATGCGTGATTATCTGTGCAATGTACAAGACCGCCGTCGTCATAAGGTTCAATCATAACGATAGTGTCTAGGTTGAAGATGTGTTCTTTTAGGTGAAGTGGTTTCATTTCGGTTTCCTTTCTTAGTCGAAGAAAAGTTCCAGATTTGGACTAATTGGAATACTTGAGTCTTTGCGTAATTTCATGTGATTGTACGCTCTATCATAATATAATGTATATTGATGATTTTCAATTTTAATGGATAGTTTCTTTTCTAGTTCTTCGTTTGTGTTCGTATAGAAAATGGTCGGTACATCATTTACTGTTTTAAGCAATTCAGGATAGACATCCATTACATAGCAAGCTTTTGCAAAAGCGCCTGCGTGATCACTCGTTGTTAAATATGGATCTGATGCGAGAATAGCAAAACCTTCACGAGTTTGTTTATAAAATGATACTAACGATTTAATGATGTTATGGCGAAGTTCATTTTCTTCTTTTGTCAGTGGTCGGTCAAGCGATGGGCGATTTGTTTTAAAATTGGATAAAATTAAGGTTGTAATACCGATTGCACATAATTCGATTGTGATAATTGGGATTATATTACGCATGTTGAGATATATCGAAATGTTGAGTAATTGTAATATTACAAAACCAATAAAACACCACATCATTTGGGAGAAATATCCAAGACGATAGCGCTTATAGATGAGATATTTACTTCCTAATGCAAAGTACAATAAAGGGTATGACGCGAAAGCGATAATTGCTAGGAAAAATAGTTTTGGTCCGTGTTCGTTAATATAGATTCCGATTTGTTTTGACATGTCGGTTTCAAGGAATTTATAAAATCCAAAACCGGCAATTATGAGTAACGTGATGCAAATGATTGTGAATATAACGCCTTTTAGTTGTTTGAAAAATTCTTCAATTTCTTCGCGCAAAGGCGGTTTTTGATAATTTGGTTCTGTCATTTGTTTTCCTTTCGTTGCTGTGCATAGGCATTTATGCGTTCTTGCGTTTTGTCAATTTGTGACAGTTGTTCGCAAAGGCCTTCTTTTACGATTAAATATAGTGCAAAACCGAAGCCTGCGAAAATAAGCAATAAGATGATTTCTGCAATCATTTGATTTTCCTTTCTAATTACCACCAGAACATACGTTGGACTTGACTCCATGTTGACCATAGCGTTTCATCATCGTTTATATAAGTACGTTCGATGAGCCACTTGTGCCAGTATGCTTGTGGTTTGCTGTTGTAATAGTGATAGTACATATTGATTGGTGCGTGTTTGAACCATTTAAGCTCCAATCTATGTGTTTGGGTGCGTGTTGTTTAAATCAACTGTTAGGTAATGGTTTCTTGACCATTTCACGCAAACAAGGTCGTCGCGTTTTAATTCAACGTTGGTCCATTTGTCTAAGAGTTCACGTGTATCGAAACGTTGGTCAACAACTACGCTGTAACCATTTGGTGTTTTGTGCGCTTCGACGGTCATTGGCGGTCGAGTCGCGCCTTTTTTCGTTTGAGTATTTTCGTGATATTGTTGTACGTCTGTGAGGAATTCCTTCAAGAGTTCTTCAGTGTCTTTTCCGTCTACGGGATCAAAGTCGAACAACCATTTAAGATGTTTCGAGTTGTAAGCATTTTCTTTTTTAGCGGCAAGCGCGGCGACTCGTTGAGGTAGACATGATAGATTGAATTCATCGTCGAGCAACTTGTGTTGTAGCGCTTTAAACGTTTTAGCGTTGCTACGAGGGTTAACCGATACGTACATTCGGCACATTTCACCCGGCAATCCTTGAGCGACAAAGGCTTGGAATTGATGGTGGAGTTGTTTTGGTTCCTTGGTCGTGGTAAAGGCATTTCTGCGTTCCGTAAAGTTCGGTAAAGTTTTGTTGTCTTTATTGCGTGATACGAAAAGAACGACAGTCAGTTTGTCGCCCTCATGGTTTTCGTCACGATTCCACTTATTGAAATTGCCCATAAGAATTGTCCTTTCTATTCGTTATTATGTGACGGCATAAAAATTGTGTCAGAAACTGTTTTACTATAGGTTTTGTGGGTTTGGGTGTCTTCGATAGCGAGTGTCCAAACCGTACGCAAAACAGCGCCGTTACTGTGCTTCTTTATTTCACGCTCTGTCAAATAGCTATAATGTTCACTAACATAGCCACCCCAGCCGTGAATAAATGACTCGTTTTGGTTAACGGATTCGATTTGGAACGGTTGCATGTAGTCATCTGTTTTTGAAATGTCGTAACCATCATTCGGTGCTTGGGTCAAGTTCAAGTTGATACTATCCTGACGCAATCCGTTGAAGCGTGAATACTTAGACGATACGGACACATCGGCATAGAGGTTTGTGACGCGAATATTGTAGTTTTGAGGTGCGTCGTTTTTGAGTTTTACGCTCAAATCCGCAATGGACGGAGTCGTAAATACATAGTCATTGAGGTTACGTTCATCAACCTTGTAGCTGGTTTCAAGTTCAATTTCTTGACCTTGGACTACAATGGTGTGGTCGCGGTCAATGCCTTTTTTGGGGCTTTCTTGAACCGTTTTCTCAGTTGAGTTGATGTCGACTGCGTGCGTCGTTTTAGATGCTTCTTCTTCACAACCTGCGAGAACAATTACCGCTGTGATTGCTGTTAAAGCGAAAACTACTTTTTTGAAGTGCATTTAGATTTTCCTTTCTAATCATCGATACCGATTGTGGCTTTTAGCACCTTGATGATGTCTTCAGTTGAAATTGCTTGTGTTGCAACGGTTCCAGATGTTACATAAACCGTATCATTTTTTAAATCATAATGGAAATAGAAATAAGCGACGTCCTGTTTATTATGCAACACAATAAATTCATGGACAGTGTCGTCAAAATGTTTTGGACTTCGACTCGGTCTCAAAATTCCGGTAGAGTTGTCGATGTCTTTGGTTGCGTGAATTCGACATCGCCACGCATAAGTCATTAACAGATACGTTTTCATGGGGCGGAGAACTTTTTCGATTTCCGTTTCCATTTCAATGAGGGTTTGGCGATGTTGTCCGATTTCTCCATTCGGTGCTTCTAGTTCACTTATTTTTTCTGCGATTGATGCCACCTGGGTTTTCCTTTCTATTTTAGGTCATTTTTATTCACACGAGCGTATTGTTCGTTGAATTGGACTTGATATGATGTTTCATCTTCACTGATGATTTTGGTTTCAACTTTATCAACTAGCCAATCGGGCGCGTCTGAGTTCTTTTCGGCGACGATTAAAACACCGTCCTTTTTAAGGTCATAATAGGGCACTTTGCTAGTTGCTCGCTTGACGGTGTTGTATTCGTTTTGTTGTGTTTGTGTACGGTCAATGATTGAGTACGTGCCAACAATTAACATAAGGGTGAAACCTATTGCACTGATATCCATGGCTACGTCATCTTTGTGAAAACCTTTTTTAAATCCGTTTTTGAAAATGGCATACGTCGCACATGTCGAAAGTAAAGCACACAAAACAATAGCTCCGGTAAATGCCTGTCCTCCATCTAGATTCAATTGTGATGCAATAATTTTTCCCATTTAGGCTCCTTCCTATTTTGTATATCGTTCAATTTCTGCGATTTCGTTTTTGACAAATTGAATGAATTTGTTGAGCTTGGTTTTATTAACAGAAACTTTGTGGAAGATGCGTTGTTGGTTTGTTAAGAGTGGATCCCTCATTGGGTTCGATGATGTGCGGTGTGGAATATTACTATGGTAACGCGTGTACGAAATTCCGTTCAGGATATAAGCTTCGCCAAGGGTGATGTCCAAATTGTCAATTAAACTATAAAGTTGGTTTTGCGCAAATACTAAGAACCACGGATTAGATTGGTCACCGTCACGTACTTGTTTGAGTACTGTTAGTAACTTCTCATAGCGTTTTTTAACTTGACGGTTTTCAAGGATAATGTCGTACAAATCTGTCAAGCCGTCATAGATACGCAAGCGTTCTTGGTCGATCATGCGCTTGGCTTGGTTGAGTTTCTTGACAATATTTTTATGATTTGTGTCTTTTGCGATAGTCAAAAGAGCAGTTTGACGTGGATTTTCACGCCAGGTGATATAATTTGCGTGGTTCATCAATTTGATTTTGAATTGTTCTTTTTCACTTTTTATATAAACATAGGGTGCGAGACCATGTTCGCGGATGAGTTTTTCAAGTTCGGTTTGTGTAATCATAAAATTCCTTTCTGTATTATAAAATGCTATACAATCGTGTGATGTCATCTGGGGTGTGACCGTCATAGTGGGGCGCGTTTTCTAATTCAATGACGTTGAACTTATCCCAATGGTCCATATGATAATGATAGGTGAATTGTCCGTTCGGTGTGTTAATTCCTACGATGAAATAGTTTTCGAACATTGTACCGTCTTCGTGAAGTTTCGATTTCCACGAAATCGCCTTGTTTTGATTACAAATGATTGAAAACAAAATCATGCGATGTTCATATAATTCATTGAAGCTATGATAGCCGTCAGACAATTCACCTTTTTCGGGAAGGTTTAATATTTGTTCCTGTAATTCTGTAAAAGTGGACATAGAGAAGCCTTTCTAGTTATAATATTCCTTTCTCTAATACGTCAGTCACGTAGTATTCAGATGGTACTAAATGCACATAGACCTGTTTTAGTTCATCTTCGCTGAAGATAGATAGTGGTGATGGTTTTAAGAATTTGACAGTCCCTTCAATCCATGTGTCATTGTTTCCGCGGTCTTTTGCGCGTTGTTTGAAAATCGTTTCTGATTGATCCGTTGGAAGCGGTTTTAAATAGTGAACATCGTAACCGAGTGCGATGATACCGTGTACGATATCAGGGTTTTGTGCAGTGAAAACATAATCGTATTTATTCGACTTGACGGCTTCGTCGATTGCTTTTAGGTAATCGGTGAGGCCATTTTCTTTTGGCTTACGATTCGGAATTCCTTTGAATTCTTCGGATGTTAGATATTCGTAACCTGTTTTGTCGAATAAATAATCAGAGCTCTCGAGGTCGAGAGCTTTTTCTGGATGATTTTGTGCATAGTATGTTTTTCCCATGCACGGGAAAGCTAAAATGATTTTTGTCATAGGGTTCCTTTCTATTCCCACTCCACAGTTCCGTCATCGTTGACAACAATCGTTTCGATTGTCATGTAATTAAACGTCTGGTCAAGGCCTTGGTCAATAATATAATCGATTTCTTGGTCATCATCCCCGTACCATTCATCGAGATGGTCGAGCAACCATTGTTCAGCGTCTTCGGCGCTTGTTGTAATATATTGGCGGGAGTAGGTTGATCGTGTGTGCCACGGATCATGGTAGTAAATTTCGTATAGTGTCATTTTAGGGTTTCCTTTTTATTTTGTTAATGTGATTATTTCGCGATATTTTGTTATTTGAACGTCATTTGGTTTAAATGGCATTGTTTTTACATGTAGTAGCTCATTATAGATTTCTTCAGCAAGTTCCTTTGCTTCAACTTCCGAATATGCTTTATAGGGATCCAGATAAGTTTCCATTTCTAGAGTGAATGGATTGCGAGGCATGGGATATGAATATTTGGAATAGTGGAGTGTATATGTGAATACGTCACGGTAATTCAAATTATAATCTATTTTAGATTTACTATCATGGAAATGCAGATAAGTTAAGGGGTGGTATTTTTCGTTTAAATGCTCGTTGTAGAGATAATCGTGTTCGTCATCAATTTGGGGTTTGAGTGATTCGAAGCGTTTATCGTAATAAAACACAAAATCGTTTTCTTCAAGGATGTAAACGAGTTGTTTCAAGACGCGTGCTACGTTTAATTCTTTGTTCATATGTGTTTCTTTCTAAACAAGGTCGAGAAAAATTTTGCGGATATCGTCTTTGGTAACGTCGAGTTTATATTCGTCGCCGTTTTTCTCAATAGTAATATATTCGATGCCATTTGGGGCGATGCTATTGAGTTCATCTACAATATCGTCGATATTTGTTTTTAGTGTATCGAGATCGATGTTTAAGATTTCATCTTCAGTTAGATAGTTTTCCAATTGACTCATAAGTTCTTCTTTAGTGTCCCATTCACTGATTCGCCAATGGTTGTTATGAGCATAAACAAGAAGTTGTACAAGGATGTCTGTTTCAGGTGACATTGTTGAATAAGTGTTGATGATGCTCATCATGTCAATATCTGTTTTGACAGTGATTTTATAAGTTTCGGTTGTGTGTGATTCTTTTTTAATCTTTTGTAATGTTGCCATGTTTTATTCCTTTCAATATTGAACGAACGGTTTATTCGGTGCTGTGATAGTGATTTCACTATCGTAACCGTCGTTAAAGAGCTGGTGACATTCGGCAATAGCTTTATCGCGGTTTGTATATAAACCGTATAGCCATTTTGGTCCGTCTGTATTAAGAAGATTTTCGTATTTTGTATCTATTGTATCAATCATACCGCTTAATTCTTGAGCAATGTCTTGCTTGATTTCAATAGCACATAGACTATCGTTGCGGAATACGTCCCAATCTTCAAGTAATTTATATGTGATGTCGGCTAAGATAGCTTTTCCGAAACCGTCGTCGTTCAAATGGAGCATCGGGAATGGTTTTTTAAGTGAACGATTATTGACAGTTGTACAATGTTGAAACAGTACATTATTTTCAATGCTATAATAAATATCAGCTAGTTGCTTATGTTCCGTAATAATATCGAGTCGACAACTATTGAGTAATTCGAGTAGACGGTCGTGATGTAGGGCTTCGGTGTCAATGTGATAGGTGATGTAGTAATAGTTCATGCTGAGCCTTTCTGAAAAGTAATGTCTTAAATAAAAACGACCACGGGCATGGCTCGTGGTCAGTTTTAGTGAGTGTTTCACGTGGAACATTGTTAGTAGTTCTAATTTCCATTATGGCCTTGTTCGATAATTTTGTCTGTGGATTCTTGAGGTACAATCAAGATGCACGTTATATCTTGTATCCATGTTTCTTTTGTTTTCTTATTTTTGGCCATTTTGGTTTTGATTTCGATAATAGGTTCTTTAATGTTGGCTTTTTCGTGAATTTCATCGATTTTTAGACGTTCTTCTGTTTTGTTGATAATAATTTCAGAGGACGCCAAGGTTTCTTTTAATTTTGTAATTTCTTGGTGTTCGCCAGATGCAACAAGTACATTATATCGTGATGTATCAATGATTGTTTTTTCACCGGTATTCTTTTTAACCAGTGTGATATCGGTTAATTTGTATTGATTCGTTTTTGTGTAGTATTGTGTGTCTTCGGATGTTGTTTGAAGTGATAGTGCTCCAAAAAGACAGATGGTACCGATAAAGGTTCCGATAATTGCAGGTACAATTTCGTGAGTGGGATGACCCAATAAAAATACGTTATGGATTATAATGCACGACCAAGCGATTAAAATAAATCCGACAATTAGTAAAATTAAACTTAATAAGTTCATATAAATATCCTTTTCTATTTTGGTAATTAATATAAAAAAATGACCATGAGCGTGGCTCAGGGTCTATTTATAATAGTTAATTTTAATTTTTGTTTCAAGGCCATAAAACGATACCAATATGGATATGATTAATGATAATACGCAAACGCAATATACTATGAATGATGATTTTGGTATATTTGCGATAGTCGTTAGAATAATCATCATATATGGAACATTTAAGAATGAAGTCAAAAATAAATAGTTAACAAGCTCTTCTTGGAAGATCCTATAAAGTGGATCTATTTGTTCAATTAAGAAAATTGTTGCCATGAATGCTAAAGGTATACCGAATGATCCAATAGCAAAGGTGTAAATAAACGTTGTCATAGTCGCCTCATGTGATGGTTGTGTGTTTAATATGGATTGCTGGTCCTGAGCCGACAACGTATAATAACGATATGGCGCAGGTTAATGTAAACGGGTATCGTTTCTTCGAATCGCTTAGTAGTAATCGAATTGTATAGTAGAAAGTACCACCATCGTCGATAATTGAAGTGACTTTAAAGGTTGCTAATGTAGTTTTTAATGCGTGAGCGTAACGTTTTTTAGTGAAGTATTGTAGTAGTGTTTTTTCGATTTGAACATAGATGTCTGAATCATTGAGATCTAGTAAGATATAGCGATCCAACAAGTCCATTTGGATACTTGTTTTCAAATCGGGTACTGGGTTGTAAACCATGTTAATCCTTTCTTAAAGTAAGTTTGTACCGGAGATTCGTTTGATGTGCATTTTTGTCGCGTCAACTACGATGAAATGTTCTGTGACAAGACGTTCTGGTGCTGTGATGATCAATGTATCGCCGTCGTACAAATTTTGAGCTAATTGTTTGAATCTTGCTTGTCTTTCATCATGGCCCTCACCAAAATCAAACGTTAATCGTTTTTGAGTGTTCATGTCGATGTAATGTTGAGTACGGGGTTTTGGTTGAGATACAACAATATTATACTTAGTCATAACTGCTAATTCCTGTCTATTTGTGATAGTTCTATTATATCATAAATTTGCGAGAAAGCAATTTTTGTGCTATTATTGAGATATGAAAACATTATATTTAATTCAACACAACAATATTCCAGAATACACGAAAATAGGTTATACGACTAATTTGGATCGACGCATCCAACAATTGCAAACAGCGTCTCCAACGGGAATCCGGTTGGTTTATTGTATTCAGTGCGACTATGCCGATAAGTTAGAAGCGCGTTTACATGCGAAATATTCATCAAAGCGAACAAATTTAGAATGGTTTGCGCTATCACATCTTGATTTAGTCGATATTATGTTTTATTTAGAAGAAATTGTTGCAACTAGGGGCATATATTTGCAAAAAAATAATTTGACATAAATTGTTCTTTTTGTTACACTATAAACAGATATTGAAGTTCCTTTCTGTTAACCCGCTATAGGCGGGTTTTTTGTGTGCAAAAATAAGACTTACAAATTGTAAGTCTTATTTGAACTTATTAATGAGACTATCGAGATGCCGTTCAAAATCTTGTTTCGACGGGAATTGTTGACTAACGATAACCGATGGGTCACTGAGATTATGATTTTGCTCAACATATACCAGTTCATGACTGATTGGATTATATTGATATTGTAGAACCGCGATAGGTTGCACATAAACCTTGTTATTAATTGTTTGTTGAATTTGTAAAGTGATATTATAAACATTCGTTGTTATTTTTCGAACTTCAATGTGAAGAGGTTCGATATAGAGTTCGTAAGAGTTTAAAATCGCGAGAGATGCGTGACTCTCAATAGCCCGAGTAATGTATGGTTCAAATTTTGTTTTGAATTCTTGTTGGAAACTTTCAATCTGCATGTGAGCGCGGGAGGTATGTTGTAATAATTCCGATAAAGATGGAGATTCTTGTTGTGTCATTTAAGGCACCTAGAAGCCGTTTTAAACGGCTTCAATCCTTTCTGAAATAATTCTATGATTTGCTTTTAAAATGAGCGTGTGGGGCTAAATAGACCCTTATGAGAGTCATTTATACACAATTGCATCGATATCTTCTCTTGTAATAGTAAGGAGATCATCATTAGTAAGTTGTACATTTTGCGTTCTCAATTTAGATAAACGAATATCTCGTATAGCTAACAACTCATTTATAAAGTTTTCAATGTAACGTCCGTTACCGTCCATGGCTCCGTTTATGTTTGTCACATTAAAGAGGTTAACGAATCGAGATTCAAGGTAATCCCAATCGGCTTGCGATATCATTGCATTTCTTTTCTGAATATGCAATAAAAGGATATCTAATAATTCGTCGCAAGTGTAACTTGGGAATTCAATCCAATTTGGGAAACGAGATTTTAGACCCGGGTTTCCTTTTTCGATGAGCTCGTGCATGTTTTCGGTATATCCTGCTAGAATAACGAGGATTTCACCTTTATGTTCGGTGATGTCCATTACGAGTTGATCGATAGCTTCTTGGGCGTGATCTTTTTCTCCATTTGGCAATAACGAGTAAGCTTCATCTATTAAGAGAACTCCGCCAAGGGCTGACATGAATGCATCATGTGTTTGTTGCGCAGTGGCGCCGATGTATTTCGAGACTAAATCCTTTCGGGTAATAACTTTGAAGTTATTGGTTGGAAGAATATGTTCTTCAAAGAGCATTTGACCGATGATCTTTGCGACGGTTGTTTTACCCGTACCCGGCGCACCGCCAAATATCATGTTGATGTTACCCGTGTCTTCTTGTTTAAATCCACGAGCTGCGCGCTCCGCTTGCATGGAAGCAACGGCCATGAAGTTTTGAATTTGTTCTTTTACAGAGGCTAGACCAATCATTTCTTGCAATTGTTTGTAACTTGACGATTGACCTTGACCTACTGTTTGCGTCGTTATAAATTCAGATTCAAATAAGTCCCAGTTTTGACTTTTACCTGTTGCTTGATTAATTGTTGAATGGTAGGCAATTGAGTTTTTCAATGATGAATTGAGGGTAATTCGATTGAGAGTCAAGTTGGAATTATTAATTTCGAACGGCTGACCGGTGTAACATCGTTCGGTCGTTGCAATGCGCATATTGTTAATGGTTGCTTTTTCGCATTGATGGAGGGTGAGACCAACAACCTCATTTTTGATGAAGGAACTGTCTTTGAATCTTTTACGGAATTGTTTTTCAGGTTCATTGTAAAAGAGAAAGTTGATTTGGTCTATTTCAAGTTCATGTGCTCTACAGTGGCACTCACCGTATGTCGTCAGCGTTGAACAGGTTAGTGTGTCACAATCCAGTTGAATATTCGTCAACGTAGAATTGTCAAGTTGAATCATTGACGCATATATTTCCGAAGGGCGGCCAAAGAAATCCCCGAAAGTGGACTGTCTAATTGTAACGGATGCGGCTTCAAACGAGCAATAGTCTGAAGTGACATTTGTGAGAGTCACTGTAGAGGATTCGTTTGCGAAGATAGGCGGATAGATGTCTCTTGGGTCTATCTTAGGCGAAAACGTGAAAGTGACGTTTTCGAGATCGATCCGGCTGTTTTGTGTTTCGTTAACGATGCCGTTACAGTATTTATTTTGAAAAATGATGACATTTTTTACGATTGTACGTTTCGTTTGGAAGTTCAATCCCATTGCGTTTTCTTGAATTCGAATAGTGTTGCCGTGTCCGTCAATTTCAATGTTTTTTGTAATGGTGACGTTAGCGATGTCTATTGATTTGTTCAATCGGATGACGTCGCCTTCGCGAGCGTTGCCGATGGCGTCTTCGAGCGTCTTATAATGATTTCGAAAGCCGAGTCCGCCGACGTATAATTCTGTCATGTGTAGATATGAGTCCTTTCGTATCGTGTTATTTTTATTATATCATAGAAGTGCGTTCGAGTCGAGTATATTTGGTAGATGCTCGTTATGGTGATTTGTTTGACAAGATCTTTACGCGGTGGTAAACTATAGATACTATTTAGTAGTGGCACTGTTTTGGCTTATTAACTGAATCGTTGGTGCGATTCAGTTTTTTATTTGCATTTAATCAAGTTTTCTGTTATTCTAATTGGTAGACAGCCTATTAAACATTAGTTAGACGATCGAGTTGGTTACTCGGTCGTTTTTAATTATAGTTTAGCTGATAGTCATGTCACTTATTTATGTAATATGTTGTTTTTGTGTTTGTTGCATGATATAATAGATATATTAAAAGCATTAGAAAGCAATTTTGGTATTTTATTATGACTGGTATTATTGTTGGTGTTATTATTAGTGGCATTTTTGTTGTTTGGTGTTTAATTGAAAATAACAAGAAAAAGAAAGCGTATATTGAAGCACAATCTATTTTGAAACAAAGCGGTTATGTTCGTGTGATGAGTGATTGTTTTAAGAACATTCGAATTGTTAAATCTGGTCATTTTTATTATGATTTTATAGAACTTGCAACGAAAAGTAATGTCGAATCATTTCAGATTAGGAATAACTTTTATAAATATTTACAGAAACATTTTGGGGTGATGCTTTCGAAGGAACAGGCAAATGAATTACATAAAAAAACTTTGATGTTATATGATTTATGTGACGAGTCAATTTATCCGGAGCATACTATTTCATATATTGAAGAGTTTTTACCGTCATTTACATTAGTCGAAGCTAAAATAGATACCCCTCAAACTCGTCGAAATTCTTTACGTTATACGATTAAGTTGACGCCAGAATATACAAAATTGTTAGTTAAACAAACAAAATGAAAAGACACTCAAATGAGTGTCTTTTTACTGATTCCAAATCTTATCATTAATGTAGTCATTAATTGTAGGAAGCTTCTTGGTAGATTTCCAATTTTCAAAGTGTTTCAGTTGAGCATCTTTGAAGTCTTTGTTCCAATTACCGTCTTTGTAGTCAGATGGTATTTTGTTCGCAGAATTGTCACCAATAACTCTCGTTTTGTAGGTGATGTTGAAGTTCGCAAGTGTGTTATCTACATAATTCATTTCTGGTGGGCTCACTGTTTTAATTGTGGTTTTATCAAGCGGTATATAATCTGCGGACAAACCAGAACCAATTTCACGAACCGTGTCCGGTTTAGCGAAGTCCGACGTATCTTTACCTTCGTTAAATGCTTTTATGACGGCTACAAAGATGTCAGATCTTGTTGTTTGATCAGCATTGATCCAATGGTCAGGCTCATTTGGTGAATCGTAACCTGTCCAGATACTAACCGCTGCATTTTTTGTAGCTCCACTCATCCATGAGTCGCTTGCAGACAAGTTTGGTCGAGGGATACCATCTGACTCATCATAGGCAACTGTACCGGTTTTTACAAAATAACCTTTATATTCGGGTATTTTTGCAGACGCGGCCGAACCGTCATCTTGCGGAACACCTTCTAGTATTTTGGCAAGAGTGTATGCTGTAGATGCTTTCATTGAACGATGTTCGTCTGGTTTAATTTGTTTAACTGAACCATCTGAGAACTCTAATTTGTCGATATAATTCGCCGTTCGATAGGTTCCGCCATTAACAATTGCCGCAAAACCAGTTGCAAAATCTGTGGTTGATAGATTTAATCCGAGAGCATCGGCTCCGCCGTAGGTTTCTTTAACATCCATATTTAGATTTTTTAAGAAGGTTTTTGCCATATTTGATCCAATAACATTATCGAGCATTCGTATAGCTGGTGTGTTTAGAGATAAGCGCAAGGCTTTTTTCATATCAACAACACCATAGGTATAACCACCATAGTTTTGCGCGACAATGCTTGTGCCTGGATATTGATACGGACTTGAGTCCAATTGGTAATTTGATCCGATTTGTAAATATTCAATAGCCGGCGCGTAATCGATGAACGGCTTGATTGTGGATCCACTCGACCGAGTGCGTTGGGTTGCACGATTGTAACTATAAGGGCTTTCTGATTTTTGATTTCGAGAACCGGCTTGTGCAATAACAGCCCCGTTTTGAGGATTAACGACTGTCACGGCTACTTGTTGACCGTCATTCTTATAATATTTAGGATCTGAAACAATGGATTGAAGTTTATCATCTTCTTTTGAATCCATGTTTGTATGAATTTGAATGGGTGTCTTTTCAAGATCATAGCCGAGGTCTTTCAATTGTTTTAATGTCGATGTGACATAGGCATTATGTTGAGAGACTTTGGATGAGATTTCTTTGTTTCTCCAATAACGGTCTTTCAAACCGTCCGTCACATTGATTTTTTTAGCTGATTGATATTCTTTTTTGGTGATAAGTTTGTTCTCATATGCGAGTTGTAGGACAATGTTTTTTCGTTTATTGGCTTGTTCGGGATGATCGTAGGCGTTGTATCCCGATGGCGCTTGACCTAATCCTGCGATATAGGCTAGATGCGCAATATTTTCGGGGGTTCGTTCTTTCATTTTATCTAACGAACGTCCGTAATAGGTAATGGCAATTGTATTTGCACCATACGAACCTTCGCCCATATTTATCTTGTTGACGTACCATTCAAGAATTTGTTCTTTACTCCAGTTAGTGTCTAATTGGAGTGCTAACCAAAACTCTTTAATTTTTCGGTCAACGGTTCTATCTTTCACGTCAGTAGAGAAGGCAACATTTTTAATCAATTGTTGCTCGATTGAGGAACCGCCACGTTTACCAAAAGATACAAATGCGTTAATGGTTCCTTTTGGTGATATGCCTCGATCTTGGAAATAAGTAGCGTCTTCTGTGTTTAGTAATAGCTGAACATATAAATCTGGTAGTTTTTTGTATCGAATATAATTTCGACGAATGTCGGTTTGTGACCAAATCAATTCACCATTCTTATCATACATATTGGATGTTGCTTCAGATCGCAACATTTTTTCAGTAATAACGGGCGCATCATCTATAATGGTTTTTACTTTATACGCTAAGATGGGAACTGTTATGAGTGTTATAACAGCTCCACTTATGAGTGTGTATTTGAGTGTCTTTTTTAAAGTTACGCCTATTTTTTTTAGAATTTCCATTGAAATAACAATCACCTTCTTTCTAATTTGGCACGTTTGGACGAGTTATTGTAGGCGCGGTTGGTCTCACAATATCAGATTCATGTGAACTTGACTCACTCGAAGGCGTTGTGCTTGGTTTTGTGTCGTCTTGAGTACTTGTCGACGGTGTGGTTGGTTTCACTTGTTTCTTTTTATTTAAAGTGATCGACATCGTAGAACCTTTTGTTATCTTTTCGTATTTGTTACGACTAGGTGTTTGTTCAAGAACCGTATCATATGGTTTTGATGAATCATCTTTTTCGGTGACTTTTAGTGTGATATTATTGGCTTGAGCCCAAGCGGAAACATCATTGAACGGTTTGTTTGTGAAGTCGGGCAAATCAATAATAAGGGATTTCAGTCGGTTTTCTTCGGAAACATAGGTGCTTTCAAACTGTTCAAAATCAGCTTTGGCGTTTTGATCATTTAAATACTCGGTGTATCGAGTAACAGCGTATTCATTGTTTTTGACAGCGGTTGAACTTCGTTTGATAAGCGGTTTGATTCTATTTTCCACGTATTTCCATTTATAATGTAATTTCGAAATGGTTTCGTTTAGATACTGTACGTGTTTTGTAACCATATCCGTTCTTAGACGTGATTTTTCAATCTTGTAGTCCTGATTGACAGCATCAAGTACTAACGCGTACTGGTTTGAATCATTTGCTAAATTTTGTAATTCTTTAAATATTGATTCAGCTGATTTATGATTATCTTTCACGAGATATGGATACAACACATCAAATTTAGCATTAACGTAATCTTGAATGTCTTTTAATGATGTTTTTTCAGGAATACCCGATGACTTATATTCATTCAGTGTATTTAAAATATCATAAAGAGATACGATTTCAGAATAATGTTTTAGACTGTTTTGATAGCTTTTTAGCAATTTTGAGTGTAATTGCTTCAATTTGTTGATCGCTGTCTGTGTTGTTGAGTCTTTGAAACTATTCGTGTTTGAATCCCAAATTTCAGATTCTTGGTGGTTGTATTTTTGAATAAGATCTTTTGTTTGTTCATCAGCTGAAAGCAATTCAGGTGTTAAATCTGCAAGAGGTGTTTTGGATACACGTTTCCATGTTTTTGTATGGTCGAAACGTTGAAACAGATTATATCCGATATAGCCTGTTACAGATACACTTGAAACACCTAATATCAAAGAACCTATCAAAAAGCTACGTTTTATGATTTTTTTATTCAAGACGTAAATCCTTTCTGTCTAAATCATAGTAATTATAGCACAAAACAAGTGGTTTGTCCTTTTCTAGCTGTGTGTTTCGTAAAAAAATAAGACCGCGTTGGCCTTATTTTTTGTAGTGGTTGATCAGTTTCCGTAATTCTTGTGGATTGAATCCTGCGAAGTCGACGATGTCTGATTCAATAACGGGGGCTGCTTGCCAACCACGTTCTTTTAAATATGGACGGTATTCCGGGTTTTCATCGATATTGATTTCTTGGAAATCAATATTGTTCATAGCTAATTGTTTCTTAACCATTTTACATTGCGGGCAATTGTTTTTTGAATAGAGTTTAATCATTGTATTTTCCTTTTTATTATGTTTATCTGTCATTAATGTGACGAATCATTGGATTCGTGTTGCGTGTTTGGTTTAGGTTGTGATCGTCTTCCACAAGAGCGATAGTTGATCAAGAATCCATGGTAGATTTTCTTTCCAAATCGCTTCAATTTGAGACCAAACATGTGTGAGCGGCGATTGTGAAAGCCATAGTTGTGGATTTGACAGCAACAAGGAACCATCGCTAAAGTGATAAAGTAAAAAGAGACCGATAAGGACAATACCTGCGGTGCCGATGATCGATTTTGTTAACTTAAATATTTTGAGTGCTAGATATATTTGGAACAGGGATAGGCCAGTGACACCAGATAAGTATAAGAGCCATGATAAAATCATAAACGAACCTCGCGTGATGTTATTTTCATTTTTTTATAAATAAATCTTATTTTATAGGATTATTTTCATTTTAACATAAATAATGGAAAAATGAAACCCCTAGCGAATGCTAGAGGTTCCAATTAGATTTATATTTTATATAGGATTGTTGTTTTGAAACGTTCTTAAAAACATAAAAAGTATTTGCTTGAATAAAGGTTAGACTTTTTACGCCAATATTAGCGAAGCGCTAATTATTTAACAACTTCTTTAAGTGCTTTACCAGCTTTGAACGCAGGTGCTTTGGTTGCAGGGATTACAAGTTCTTCACCAGTTTGTGGGTTACGACCTTTGCGTTCTGCACGTTCGCGAACTTCAAAGCTACCAAAACCGATCAATTGAACTTTTTCACCATTTGCAAGTGATTCTGAAATTGTGTCAAATACAGTGCTTACTACAAGAGCCGCTTGTTTTTTGCTCAATTCAGCGGTTTCAGCTACTTTAGTGATCAAATCTTGTTTGTTTGCCATTATATAAATACTTCTCGACGATAGCGTCGAGCCTTTCTGAATAAATATTGTTATATCAAGGTTTCTTGAACCTTATGTGTCTATTATAGCACAAGATTAGCTATTGTCAACTTTTGAGTTCAATTTTTCCTTGATTTTCTTCACTTTTCTTTAAAATAGCATCCGCAAGTGCATCATTTTCGGGACTTTCGGGGGTTTCCTCTCGAATTTCGTCCAACCATTGTTGAAATTGCGGGTGTAGGACGCCGGTGAAGTCGGCTTCTCTCAAGTATTTTCTATAGAGTTTATCAAGTACATCTTGATCGTATTCGTGATATTCTGCGATCATGAGGCCTTGAATAAAACCCTTGATAGATTGGTCTTGCAGGTCAATCAGTGTCCGTGCAACTGTGCGGAGATATTCATGTTTGAGCGGAGACAGTTTGTCTTTATAATATTTATCACGCTCTGCATCTGTTTGGTACATATCAAGTATCCCCTTTCACGATACGGGATAGTATCTCATCATCTGACATATCAGACGTAATGATAATATCATCGTCAAATTTTTCGATGTTGTCTAACCCTGTCTCTGAAATATGACTCTCGGCTTCGGCCGAGGGTCTAAAGCCATCGCGGGCCATTAGGCGTGCATGTCGGGTGTCTCTGTCGATGTTGAGATGAATCAACACGGCACCGTGTTCGTGACAGGCTTCGTATTCGTTGGGGAATCGAACGTCTGTAATAATGACCGATACCGAATTTCGCAAGAGTATTTCGATACGGTCGAACGTTTTATCGATAAAGTACAAGGGGTTCTCACCGCGACGAAGGTCACCGTAAAATTGGAATAAATGTCTCATCTGTGGGATTTTCGTGTAAGCTGAAACACCCGTTAAATCGTGTGGGAGAATGCTATCGAAGATAGTGTGAAGTGATTCTTCTGATAAGTCGTATTTTCGACTTAATTCGGAAATTTCGAGACCGAAATCGCGTTTGGCGACGATGAGGTGCTCAATCTCGTCTTTTAAGACGTCTGCAAAAGAAACACGTTGGGTTTTTTCTGGCAAGTGATCAATGAGCAAAGAGGCAAGGTAGTCCTTGCCCGAACCCATTTTGCCGTATAATGCATAAAGTTTTGGCATAGTATTTACTTTCTATCGTTTATTCAGGTAGAACTTTCACGAAACCACGCGTTGTTTGGAATCGTGATCTATCAAAAGCTCTGTGTTTTTCATCATCGCTACCTTTGTAGGATGGGTCGTAGAATTCTTTAATGGCGTATTTCGTAATAAGTGGTTCGTCAGCGTCCATTTGATTCGTGATTCGAATACGGTCACTTCGTTGTGATTTGTCAAGGAGTAATCCTGTTTCCTTGCCCCAGTCACGAGTATATTGTACGAATTGATTACGACCATAGGTTACGCTATTAGCGTTGAATTCTTTCATCCATTCTTTATAGACCGGATACGCGAGTTTCGTAGGAATAACGTCCCATTGAAATACGTCATACATATCGTCCCAGAATTCGAAAACATTGTTATTTTCTGATTTATATTCAGACAATAATGTTTTGGTCGCTTCAGGTACGACGAATGTATCAAACTGATCCATTTCGAGAGCTTTCGATAAAACATATTCTTTAATTCGAGGATCTCGTATAAATTGACTCTTGATGTATTTCTTTTCGACACCCTCGAACGTATGGTCAAACGGCACCATAACAAGTCTTCGATAGAACGAATTCGTTTTATCTCGAAATTTAGGCATACCGTTAATCATTTGAATCGTTACGTGTTTGATAACGGCGGGAAATGAATCTTTGTGTTTTGGTTCGATTGAAATATCGTCACCGGTAACAGTGGCTTTGAAATCATCCACGTTGTCAATATAGACGCCTACAGGGTTTTCGTCAGCGATGTTGACGACTTTTCCTATTAGATTCTTTTTCTCAAATCGTTTACTATAATCGTGGATTTTAAGAGATGAATAGTTACCGAGACCGACAATGTTTTTGATTAGTTGACCATAGGTTCCTTTACCGTTATTACCCTCACGAGATACAAACAGGATTGCTTTGTTATAGGAATGTCCTGGGTTGAATGATGCGGCAAGAACCTGCCAAAGTAATTCGTTCTTTTCAGGATCGTGGTCTGCAAGTTCCATAATCCAATCATCAACCGTCCATGGGGTTCCGTCAGGTTCAAGTAGAACAGGTGGCGTCGTAGTCGGTACATAGTTTGTTTGTATTTTAGAAGTTGCAACAAAATTAGGAGTAAATGGTTCGAGTTGTTTGGTTTCTTTGTTAAAGATTCCGTTATTAACGACGACGTGAGCTGAGTCTAAGGATTCACGTTTCATAGGCGCCATCATGGTAACATAAGAGAGAATGTTTTTACGAGAAGCCATACTCATTGGTTGTTGTAACAAAGAGACGTGTATTTCAATAAACTCATCACATTCTTCATACAATCCAAGATTTGGATGGTTATCGTATGGGATGAACATATAAAGATTTGTATCCGCTTTAGAGGATAAAGCCGAGTACGCGATTCGTACAAGAGGTAACGTGTGAACTAATACAAAAGCTAATTCTAAATCGGTTAATTTAGGGCGTTCTTTAACGCCATTGATGTTATTCATCATTTGTTTATGAGCTAGAACTGCGCGATAGGTATTTTTAAGTTCTTCGTCGAGATCTTTTTCAGTTGCGATATTGAAAGTACGACCATTATTATCAAGATAATCAATAATGCTTGCCAACGTTGGATCTTCAGCCGTCAAATGAATAGTGTTCGTTGATAAGTCCAAGTCTATTCACACATGACGTAGTGTTACGTCAGCCTTTCTATTTTGATATTGTTGAGTTGATAACGGACAACAATTGTTCCGTCAATAATAATGATTCCGGAATGGATTCGTCACAAGCAGATTCAATCGCTTGTTGTAATTTTGCTTTCCAGTTTAAGATGGTTGTTTTGTTTTTAGTGTCAAAATGACGACAGTTCGGCATGATTTCTAAGATAACGCTGTTGGTGTCACATAGACGTTGAATGAATGCTTGTTCGGTATCCGTAAATTGATTATCGAATGCGAGAATTACGCGGTCGATAGTCCCAGATTGAATCAACGCAAATAATTCAGTGAAACCTTTGCCTTCAAATGAATGTAACGGTTCGTCGTTGACAATGATTTTATAATTGTGGTTTTCACGCGATCCAACGGTTTCTTTCAAGTAGTCCGTCAGATCGGCATAAGCGAGAAGCGCTCGAGATTTCATTCCCGAGGTAATATCTGAAATAGGCGCGTGGATGTATCCGATTGTTAGATTTTTATCAACGCCTTGTTGTTGTCTGCGAAATTCGTAAAATTCGGGAATTTGTTCGTATGTGTAACGACGCCAACCGCCTTTTGATGTTTCCGCGGGAGAAAAAAGGCCCGCTTTGTCGTAACGTTGGAGTGTTTGATAGGTGACTCCGACAAGTGCACCGAATTCTTTTGAGGTTAATGTGTCTTTAGACATTGATGTAGTAGGTCCTTTCGTTGTTTTTCATATCCTTATTTTATCATAAATTCACGTATACGTCAAAAAAAAATATAACATGCGTGTGTTTTTTCTTCACATGTGTGTGAAAAAAATATAACATGATGTGAATTCTTTATTTTCGTATAAAATTATAGCACGCTTTTGTTCCACAAGTTCCACTTTGTTCCACTTTTTTGTCATTTTTTCAAAACGCGAAACTCGAGACGTGGCAGGCGATGTAGAAATTGTCAGAAAACTGTTCCACTTTTTAGGGGGTCAAAATATTTAGTTTACTTTTTAACATAAAATATAATATCTGTTATATTTTTAAAAATATAACTCGTATTATATTTCTTTTTTATATATATTAAATTAATAAAAAAAGTGGAACAGTGGAACAAAACACATCTGCGTCCCGCCGTTATAGGGTTCGGGTGTTCCACTTTTGCCCAAAAATGGCCAAAAAAAGTGGACGCAAAGTGGAACATTTCTTAAAAAGTGGAACAAAGTGGAATCATAGTCGTGCGATATGTTTAATGTCTAAATTTGTTGGATATTTTTTATTTTTAGCGAACTCGTGTGTAAGGATGACATGGTTACCTTGTTTGAGTGAGTGGACAAAGTTGAGTAAACTTGTTTTTGATTGTGGGATATACATAGAGCCGTTATGGAATGTATGATTTTCGACATCGCGAACGCGTAATGATACTGAGTAGTCGCCTTTTTTGTTTTTGATGATTCGATTTAATTTGATAATTGTAAATTCTTTTTGCATGGGTGCCTCTCTATTTGACTAAGAAACGAATGGCAATCTTTACGACTGATAGCAAACCGATAAGGATTAGAGTCAATTCGATTCGTCTAAACCAAGTTTTTGTTTTTGATGAAGGATTGTTTGAAAATTCTATCATGAAGTTTGATTCATCTGCGTCTTTGTTTGATTTATATTTTGAAAGTGGTACCTTTTTTGACTTTTTGTCTCGTTTTTTCAGCGCTTCGTATACGGGATCATAGATTTTTTCGCCAGAACATGGATCGATTGGATCGCCATATGTGTCAAATGCGAAGTATTTCAATTTATATTGATCTGCTGTTTCTTCAGGCAGTTTGGGATTCGGATTGTTGATATCGACGACGTTATTGAAGAATTGCATTTTTGATTTGATTGATAAGACTGTAAAGGGTTGACTATCAAAAACATTAATGAGTGTTTCGGGATACGGACTTGTAATAATATTGTGTTTTGAAATGTGTGCCTCTTTAAAGAGAATAATATTTTTGTCAATCCATGATGTAGGGTCGATTGAATTGAGTGATTCGACCCATCCACCGAGAGTGCCTTCGGGGGCGATTTCTTCTAGATTTTCAGGAACAGGATTTGTTTGAATGATTTGGGTGACCGTTCTTCCTAGAATTGTTTTAGTATTATTTGTAAGTGTAATCATAGTTTTTCTTTCTAAGTCGAAGTTTATAGAAGAGAACGACCGTGGTGAAAACACGGTCAATTGAAGGTCAAAGATTGCGCAGATGCTATCTTTATGATATAATAGCCGTATAAATTAGAAATTAACCTTTATGAAAGGACTATCAAATGTTAGAATATATTGCCGGCGTAGATGTAGGTAACGGCTATTTAAAATTAGGTATAAACGATAAAGTTGAGGTATATCCTTCCGTTGCGGTAAACCGATACTCATTGCACAACGATTTAAAATTGACAGCGGAGGACGTTGCGGCCTTCGCGGGAGATGCATTTAATCAGATGGATGCTTCTTTCTCATCACCACTTGTAAACGATACAACACGTCGTATCTTTGGAGCGCGTGCTCTTGCTAGTGGGGAACCATTAGAAGAATTTGATGTGTTTTCTCGAAAATCAAAAGCGGACGATGATCTATCAGGTGCGTTAATTTTGGGAGCAATTGCGAGTCGTTCATTGCGAGATTATTATACAGAGCATAAAGAATTACCAGCAGAAATCTTAGCGGTTGACGTATGGTTATCAACAGCGTTGCCGATTGCGGAATATGAAAAGCATCATTCCGATTATGCTCATAAGTTGCGAAATAATGGCGCACCACATTTGATTTCAATTCACAATTTTAGTCAAACAATTACAATCGCAATTACTATCAAGAATGTATATATTGCGAATGAGGGTGAAGCCGCACAGTATGGTCTCCAACACGCGCAATCTAACTTTTTAGCGTTAATCGAAGCTGATGCTAAAAAACGTGCCGTAGATGGTGAGTTGGATGATATTACCGGTGAAGATTTAGTTCACGCTGAGAATACGCTTGGTATTGATATTGGTGAAGGAACAGTTGACTTTGCTGTGTTTACAAATGGACGATTTAATTCGGATGCGTCATCTTCATTCTTGAAGGGTTACGGTAACGTACTCGAAGCGGCATTAGACCGTTTAATCGAAGAAGGTTACACGTATAAGACTCGTAAAGAATTATCAGAGTTCATCAACAAAGAGCCTAGCAAGCTAAGTCGAAATAAATACAATCATGTCGCTGGTGTGGTTGATGAAGAATCTTATCGATTTGCTCAACAGTTGCGTAATGAGATTTCTAAAATCTATACTCGAATCGGAGCCACAAACGAAGTGATTTTCGTTTATGGTGGTGGCTCAGGTGGTTTGGAAAAACACTTGTATAATGAAATTGTAAATCTGTTGTCAGAGTTCAGTAGTGCATCAACGCCGATTATTTATCTCAATGCGGCATATTCACGTTTCTTGAATGAACATGGATTGTATAGTTTAGCTAAAGGTTTGTATAACCTTGACCATCAATAGGAGAGCGTATGTCGATTTATAAAATGATCGACGTCTTCCTATATACTTCTCTACAAGTAGCAAAATGGTCATGTATTTATTGCGTAATGTTAATACTTGGCAATTTTCTTCAAACGTTGACCAAATGGTCAACGATGGACATATATGTAGGCGTTATTTGTTTCGTATTGGGGTTTTATTGGGATGCTATTTGGTTCTCAATAAAATCCGGTTTGAATGTTAAAACGTGGGCACTATTGGCGAATTTATCTTGTTTAGCTGTTTCGTATTGGGCCTTGGGCTGGATTGGTAGATTATCAATGGAAGCTTTTGTTTCCTATTTTGTGTTAAGTCTATTGATGACATTAGCGTTGTCTGTTGGTTCACAACAGTACATCATGTGGCTGTTTGTGAATAGACGTTCATTGTTTCGATTGTTTAGCCATAACAGTTATGAAATCGATGATCGTGAGATTCACGTTACAGAATTTGAATTAGATGGAACGTTTTCTACATATATCGATGTTTTAGAGTTTAAAAAAAGGACTAGCTGAGCTAGTCCTTTTTCTATTGTTGCCAAATATTGTATTTTTGTTTAAATGCTGACTTTATGTTTTCAGATGCGTTATCATACGATGTTTTATCTGTAAGGACACCTTGAACGAGTATACGACCTTGAGCATATGTATCGGTACATGTGATCAAGGTTACAATTGCAGTGTCTTTAGATTTGGGATCGTCAAGGACATCTGTTCGATGGGGATTAATGCGTTCTATATTTACGATTGTATAGGTATATACGTTTTCTTTGTCCGTTAAATATATTTTTTGACCATTTTTCGCGTATTCCAAGGGTGAGAATAATAAGTTTGTCGCGCCTTGAATGCCGAATACATGGTGACTAGCGAGACCATAGTTACCTTGACCCATTACTTGATTTTCTTTTGTAGTACCTGCACCGTAATACAACCCTATATTGTCAAGACCTTTGACAATTGGCATATTGATTCCAAGTTCCGGAATCGCAATACCTGCAATGACAGGCATTTCTTCAGGAGTTGGGGCGGGCGTACTAATAACTTCATCAGGATCTAACGGTTTTACTTCGTCCCAAGAATAATTGGCCGGGGCTTGTTCTATATTCTTTTTGATGGTTTCTTTAGGAACGTTCGTTATAATGTATTGGTTCGTTCTGGATGCCATTTTTGAATGTGCTATTGGTTTATTCATATATAACGCACAAATGACACCAAACACAAGTGTTAAATTCAGAATAACCAATGATATTAGAATTTTTCTTTTTGTATTTGGAAATGTCATAATAGAGCCTTTCTGTTTTTCTTCACTATATTATATCACAGATGCCTTTACTTTGTACACCAAAAATGTTATAATTTTAGATAGTACTTAGAAAGGGTTATTTTATGCGTAAAGAAAATGATGCTCGTTTGGCTATTCGTGTACCAAAAGACCGAGCGGACTATATTAAGTATCAAGCCCAAGCGGAAGGTATCTCTCAAAAAGATTATACGTTGCGAGCTTTAGATTTCTATGACGAGTTTCGTCATTTAGCCAAAGAAGGCTATGTTGATCATTTGGATCAAATGAGTGCAATTCGACACAGATCGGAAAAGATTCGATTATGGTGTAATCGATTGGGAATCACCATGTCAGATTTCTATTTAGATGCACTTAATTTTTATTTAGACACACTCATTTTGACAGATGGACAACCAGATACTATGAGTATGGTCACGCTGAATACATTGCTTAGGACAATTTCGTCACAATTAGATTCTGTTGAAACAAAAATAGATACGCAGACAAATATTGCGATCAATGGATTTAGTTCATTTGCTCGAATTAGTGCTGGTGCGTCTTATTTGATTGATGATTTAGATGATGGTGTATTGCCAGAAACAAAAGTGAATATGAGGTAATATTGGATGAGTTTAACTACATTAGATATGGTTCGGAAAGCGAAGGCTCAGTTAAATGCTGAATCCGAAGCTCCCGAAAAGGTTGAAGAGAAAATGAAAAAAGTGGAGGAAACGCCACCTGCTGAAGAGACAGTTGTTGTTAAGGAAACGTCTAATCCTATTCAAAATGAACAACCAACTGAGGCTTCGAATAGTGAGTCGGATGAACTGTCAGAATGGAAAGAAAAGTATAAAGAGTTAGAAGCGAAGATGCTACGACAACAAGAAGCGTCAGCTCGTCAAATTGAAAACGTCAAGAAGAGTTCGGGGCAACAGCTTTTAGCTCAACAGAATATTAATGAAGCTCTTTCTAAAGAAGTTGAACATTGGAAAAAGAAAGCACAGTCACAAGATGAGTTTGATTTTCAAAATGATAATTTTGGGAACATGTTCAAATTTGCAGGCTCAAATGTTATGTTTGGTGTTGCTTGGGAGGATCCATTAACATCATTAAATACAAAAGGACGACGTCTAGATGTGCATCCTTCTGCGTTTTTACCAGCGTTTGATTTGGTGTTGCATTTGACGGGACGCAAGGTTACAGTTGATAAATCGGGTTATACGGTTGAGGTTAAAGCTGATAACTTATTATTACGAGGGGTTAATGAATCTAAGAATCTTCGAGGTATATCGTTTTTCGTTATGATGGCTTTTAGTTATCAATTCGATTTAGATCGACTAGTGCAGTTTGCGTGGTATTGGGTTCGAGCAACACATACAGAATTAGCCTCTAAGCCAACAGCTATTCGAGAATTAGTGCAAGGTAGTGAAAAGAATGGCTCTAAAGCATTTGATTTTTACTTGTTGGTTTTGGCTTATCGAGATTTGTGTCTTGAACGGCAAAAACGAGAATTGAGCGAGAACGAACTTGTTACGCAATTGTATGAGTTACGTGACCGAGTTGAAAAACATACTGATATCTCTCGTGATATTCGAAAACGAGTACTAACGGATGAATTGTTGACGTCATTGTTAGTTGGTCGTGAATTGGGTATCCACAATCATCCATTGCGAAGTGGATTGTTGCCTAAAGATTTACGTGAGTATTTAGCGTCACGATTGCCTGATACAGAGGTCGAAATTGCAAGAACGATTATGCATGAGGCTCAAGCGTATGCCGATGAGGTTTCACGTCGAGACGCGAAAGCAGGTAAATAGAAAAAGTCAGGTTCGACTTTTTCTTTTTGCTGATTTATGGTACAATAGATATAAGTTTAACAGAAAGGAAGCTTGAATGTTATTAATTGTTACAGAAAAACCGAGCGCTGCGCAGAATTTTGCAAAAGCCCTTGGTGGTAAATCCGGTACGTTTAACGGTGAGCAATATGAGATTATTGCGTTAGCTGGACACGTTATGCAATATGTTTCTCCTGAAAATATGGTGGCTAAAGATAAGGCGGAACAATACAAATCATGGGATATTAAATATTTGCCATGGAGCTTGAAAGAAATGTCATTTGACCGAGAGGTCGCACCAAATAAAGGTAAATTGGTTGCAGCGTTGAAATCTGCGTCGAAGCGGGTGGATACGCTTGTAATTGCGACAGACGTGGATCCTTCGGGTGAAGGTGAATTGATTGCAATGGAAGCCTTTAAAGAAATTGGATGGCGTGGTAAGATTGAACGAATGTATTTCGTTGATGAATCCGTCAAACAAATTCAAAAAGCTTTTAAATCTAGACGGGATGTTAGCGATCCTCGTCAAAATGGGGATTATCTTAAAGCGGAAACTCGTTCGATGTGGGATTTTGCGTCAATGCAGGTCGTTCGTATTGCTACGGGTATTGCTCGTCGATTAAAGTTGAAAGTTGTTTTGCGAAATGGACGTTTGAAATCGGTGATGAATCGATTAGTATTTTTGCAAGAAGAAGCTATTCGAAAATATAAACGAACGCCATACTATGAAGCTCAATTTAAAGATGATAATGGGCATGTCTATAAACGGAAGTTCAAAGATGGTGATGATTGGCGTTTTGCAAGTGAGTCGGATGTACCTTTGAGTTCATATCACACATCTGCTGTTACAGAAGATGGACGTTCTCGCAAAGAAACAACGCCTCCTAAGTTGCTCGATATTATGAGTTTGGCTGCAATTTTGGCGCCAAAAGGGTATTCGCCAAAGAAAGTATCAGATGTTTATCAAAAGATGTATGATGCGAAAATTGTATCATACCCTCGTACAGAAGATTCGGTTATTTCGGTTGAGCAATTTAATGATATGCTTCCATTGGTGGATAGTATTGCAAAGGTTGTTGGTGTTGACACGGGGTTGTTGACGCATAGACAACGACGATCTACACACGTTAAAGATGGTGGTAGTCACGGGGCGAACCGACCTGGTGAGAAAGTTCCAAAGAGTTTAGCCGAATTGGCTGCGTTTGATAATGGTAGCAAAGGTATTGCTTCTGCTATTTACGAGACCCTTGCTAAAAATTTCTTGGCAATGTTTGCTGAAAATTATGTGTATGATAGTGTATCTGGTCATGTCGTTGATTATCCTGATTTCAAAACAACGTTTTCTATCCCTGTATCTCAAGGTTGGAAACGAGTGTATAATGAAATCGAAGATGACGATGCTGATGATGACACTGCAACTAAAGGAATTGGAACTAGCGCAGATCCATTTATCGCAGAAGGTGCGAATCCAAAACCAGCAACACCTACTATTAAATGGTTGAAGAATCAATTGAAAAAATATGATGTAGGTACGGGTGCGACACGGACATCTACGATTGCAGAGATGACGACTGATAGAGAAGATCGGCGTTTGCTTGATGAAAAACGAGGTAAATTATCAACAACGTTTATTGGTAAAATTAATGCCGTATTGTTGAAAGATACATGGATTGCATCACCCGATATTACACAAGAGTTGTTCCAAAATATGGAAGCTGTCGGTCAATTCCAAAAGACGGTCGATGAGGTTGTTGCCACTGTTACTAAGTTGGTGAAACATGATCTTGACGTAATGGACGCAAATGAACGTTTAGCTTCGAAATATATTGAAAGTGTTCTTTCTAAAGGTGGAAAAGAAGCTGATAAATTTAATAAATTGAAAACGAAAGCGCCTGTTGAAAAATTAAAAGCTATTTATCAAGGTAAAGAAGTTGAGTTTTATAACTCTGTAATGGGCTCGTATAAGCCAACTGAAGAAGAGCGCAATATTGCGTTATCTGGTGGTGAGTTTGTCGTTGATTTGATTTCTAAGAAGACTAAGAAGCCATATAAAGGGCGGATTGGTTTCGGTTACGATGACAAATATGGTTACGGGTTTAAGTATTTAGGCCCTGTTATAACCGGTCCAGTAAAAGTGAATATTGAGTTCGAGGGCAAGACGATTCAAATCAAACCGGCGTTCGGTTCGTATCAATTGTCTGCTGATGAACTGAAGCGATTGGCTAGAAAAGAAGAAGTTCGAATTAAAACGAAAACCGCTAAAGGTGATGATTGGGCACCTGTTCTTGAAATTGCGAACGATCCGAAATGGGGATGGTGTGTAACCTTTAAAAAGGCAGCACCGAAACCAAAAGGGAAACCTGAGCGTTCAGCAATGAAACCTGAGTTTTCTGGTTATAAATTTAGTGAAGATGAAAAAGACCATTTGTATAATGGGGGATCAACTCCGGTAACACTTAAATCTGGTAAAAAGGGATTTGTTAAATGGGGTGAGACTTCGTTTAAAGCGAAAGATACAGGTAAAACTATTAAGTATTATGGTTATTACGTCGATGAATGGATGTAAGGAAAGGTATTTATGGCTAAAAGAGTATTTAGTATACCGTTTGATTTGAATAAGACGCAGTTGGATAGACAATTCCAGCTACAGTCAAAGAAAAACGGTATTAAGTTTACAAAGAACCCGTTGACGATGATGACGTTGGTTATTTGGGTTGTGGCATTAGTATTATTGGCCTATTTTGAAATGAGTTCATTTATTGGGCGCGGTTCAATAGTCGGCGGTATTATTTTTGCGATTGGATTTTTATTGTTTGTATTCTTAATGGGGCGTCAAGACGAAACGCATCGATATGGTTTTGAAGTCGTTCCGTTGTATATACAATATGTGTTGAAAAAAGCGCGTGATTTGACGTTGATTCGAAACACACCACTCAATAAGGCTCGACGATTTTTCGGGGTTAAAACTATTGAGAAAAAAGGTGTTGAATCGGGTGTGATTCGGATGATTGATGACCGATGGGCTCGTGTTTATGAAGTTGTTGGAAACGCATCTTTGATGCTTTTCGATGAAGATGCTGATAAGATTCTTGAACAAAATGCTCGTTTTTATAAGAGTATTCCTGAAAATTGCGACATTATATTTGATACGGCATCAGAACCTCAACGAGTTGATGAGCAATTAGCTGAGTGTGAATATCGTAGATCATTAGTCTATGACGATTTGTTAGTTGCTTTGTTTGACGAATGTGAAATGTTGTTAAAAGAGGCAGTTGGTGGTTATGTTGATGAAAATGCTATGATTGTAGATGATGCAGATAAAGATACTGAGGGTCATATTGCAATTCACCAATATATGATGATTATTGGGGACACTAAACAAGATTTGTATGAAGCAGAAGCTTTAGCCTTTGATGATATGAATCGTTCAGGTTATATTTTCAAATACATTAAACCTTTGGATTATGACGAGGTTATCAAGTACTATAAAGGTTTGTTCACCTAATAAAAATAAAACTCGGGAAAGTCGTGCGCTTTCTCGGGTTTTATGTTATAATAAAATGTAACTAAATTTTATGAAAGGATCTATTTTAATAGTGGCTTTAAAAAAGAAAAAACAGGCAACCTCGAAAGAGAAATCGTTTAATAAAAAACAAAAACCACAAGAGCAACGTGAAGCTCAAAATTTGAATCAATTGATTCGACATTCAGATTTTTTCAGCAGAATTAAACCTAAAAATAATTACTATTTCTTCAGTGATTATTTCACCATTGATGATAAAACTTACGGTACGGTTTTAACGTTGTTGCATAATGATGGAGCTGATAATCGTTTAACTCGATTTTGGGGCGTTTTGGTTTCATTGAATCATTGGGCTAATTCTGAAGAATTCAAAGATGTTCGAATTCGTTTTATAAATCAAGCTCGAAAACGGCCGGATACTTGGGTTAAGGCTAAACAAGAACAATCTGAGCGTGTCGTTGCATCCGATAAGCAGGAATCTCAAGGGTTTTCAACGAATGATAAGAAAACCGTTCGTGAGAATGAAGAGGCGTTGCATGATGTTATGGAAGAAATCCGTCGCGGTGCTTCTTATTTGGATGTACGTATGCAGTATTTAGTTAAAGCTCCGTCTTTGGAAGTGTTGGATAATACCGTGCATCGTTTAAATCGAAGCTTGCGTGATGATTTTGATACGGTTTCGGCCAAAGCATTTGATGGAGCGCAGCGCCAAAAATTAAATATGTTGCTTCGTTCTACAATTATGAAAGACGAACGACAATTTGGTTTCACGTCTGATGAATATGCTGGATTCTATAATCTGGTGACACACGGTATTGAAGATTTGACTGGTGAATATGTAGGTCAGATGCGAGGCGATATTAATGCGTCAGCTGTGTTGTTGGATGTTGATCAATACAGACATCATATAGTTGTTGCATCGGAACGTGAAGCTCAAACATTATCCTATTCTCAACAAGAATTATCACCGTATAAGCCGTTATTAGGTAGTGATATGTGGGGTGTGAAGATCGGTCAAGTGGCCTTGATGAATCGGCACCGTGTTGTTCACTTTGTTTTGAATAACGCTGATATTGCGTCAGTTGGATTAGATTTATCAAGATTGACAGCAAATGTTGATATGAACGAAGGTTCATTAAATCCGTTTGAAGCATTTGGCGATGTTAAAGATGAATTGACTATTTTTCCAGCATTGCTTGAAAAAATTAAGTTGATGACGTTGATGATGGCGGGTGGTTCTGAAACGGATAAGAGTCGAATTCGTACGGAGTTGACTGACATTCTAACTGATTTTTATATTGACAAAGGTATGTGGACGACAGACTCAACGAAGACGATTAATCGGCAAAGTATTCGTTTGGTTGGACTTCCGCATGAGGAGTATCCTCGACTACCTGAGTTTACAGCGTATTTGCGCCAAGAATACGATCGTCTAGCGAACGGTGAAACAAACGAACCAACGGTTCAAGAAACGTTGCGTACGCTACGTGGTGTTTTCAATGATATGCTTCGTGTAAACGGATCTTTGTTTGATACGCACACATCGAACAAAATTGATGATGCGGATCGAGACTCTCGTGTTATATATGATTTTTCAGCAACATTAGCTCGTGGTAAAGGTGTCGCAATGGCGCAGTTTGTTAACGTTCTATCTTATGCGGTTCGATCTCTTGGCAGTGGTGATGTTATTATCATTCATGGTGCTGAGAACATTAATGACGAATTGAAAAAGTATATTACTGAACAGTTTGATATGTTGTTCAATAAGGGTGTTCGAGTTGTATATTGTTATGGTGATATAGAAAAGGCGTTGTTCGACAATAGTTTTAATAAGTTAGATGAAGCGGATTACACTTTATTTGGACGTTTAAGTTTGAACGATATTGAACAGTATAAAGATATTTTGAAACGAGATATACCGTCTAGTTTGAATGATCTTATTACAGCTGATAGGGACGAAAGTTGGTATCTTCGTCGAGGTTTCGAAAACGTTGTATTTGATTGTGATTTTGGACTCGGATTATCTGTTCAGGGGAGGGTCTGATATATGAAACGATTAACTAAATGGCTGATTCCACTGTTTTTTGCGGGGTCGATGGTATTTGGTGGGCAGGTGTTACAACATATTGCTCCAAATATAGCGGCGACGATTGCGCCATCTGTTTATGCTGCGGGTGACGATGAGAAGAAAGATAAAGACGCAATTGATAGTTCACTTTATGCGAAAGCCAGTGACATTGCCAATATCTTCAACCAAGGGTTGTCTGCGTTAGGTTCTGATAAAGACGAAGATGTTCAAAAAGCAAATAAGCTATTGGACGTTGTTCGACAAGATAAAAATTCTGCAACGAATGTAGGTAATGCAGGGGGTGCGATTGGTTATGCAGATAATCCGACAGGGTTTGTCAGCTTGGGTACAAAGTTGAAAAACTGGATTATTTCCAAAGTATCGGCAAACTCATCTGCGTATAGCTATCGTGGTCTTGAAAATATCACGTTGAGTCCAAATACGGATGAAAATAATAATACGATTAAAACATCGTCATTTGCCGGTTATGCTTTCTATGGGAAGGCATTGGTGGATAATGGTTATATGAAGATGGGTGATTCATCTATCATTGGTACGGTTATTCAATTTGGTCGTGTTATTGGTGGAATGATTATATTAGTCCTTTATATGATTAATTTGATTATTCCTGTACTATTCGCAGTTGTTCTCAAGTTGATGTTGATATTCAATCCATTTGAATGGGTTGCTCGCGGTGTTCAAGCGGCTATGTCTGGTACGGGTGGCTTGTTACAAAAAGCTGTTGGCGTGAATCAAACACCGGGTGCTAATTTCTTTGGTGATTTGGCCGGTATGTTTAATGGATTGTATGACGCTTTAACCAAATTTGGTTTGATATCTCTGGCCGCAATGCTAGGTATTCTTATATTTTCTATCTTTGCTTGGGGCCGTACAGGCGGAGTCAAACAGAAATTTATAAAGATTCTTTTAAGATTCTTTATAATGGTGTTGGGTATTCCATTGTTAGGTGGAACTTATACGTCAACTTTAAAATGGTTGCAAGAACAAGCGTTTGATTCAGGTTCCGCTGGTTATATTAACTATGTTATAGCATCTTCGTTTATTCGTACGGATTCGTGGATTGAAAATACACGGCTGGCGCCACCGTCATCAAATGGTAATTTGGCAACATCGCCTGGTAACTCATTGATTAAATTTCATACTGGAACACAGACGGTTGCAAAAGATACGGCCGATCTTCGACGTGTTGCAACGTCGATCAATGTTATTTCTGGTTTAGCTAATAACGGTGGCAGTGACAGTTGGGTTAGTGTATTACAACGAAATCTAGCGAATGGAAATGAGAATGGTAATATCGGATCAGTTGTGACGGCTAAGGAATATGCAGACACTGAAAAACAAGCAAAACTGAATAGTAACGATAGTAACTTTAATGTCGACTTCTCAGATATCACGGGTGCTAATGGAAATAGTAGCGCTGTTTCTTGGGTCGTTGACACCTTGTTTAAGTTTATGGGTTCTAGTAAGTATAGTGCCGCAACATATGATTCGTTTGTTAAAGGTACAATTCATAGTAAACCGGGGCTTAAAGCCGCGAACGGTTTGTTAGCATTAAACTTTGATATACTAGATAACGTAGGCGATATAACGAACGACAATAGTAGTGGTGTTGATCAAGGTTCTACGGGTTATATTCTATATGACGGAACAGGAATCAAACCTGCCGATAAGGGTGAAGGTGATGCCGGTAAGGCATTCGCTCAAGGTTATGCTGATCGCCCATACAATTTCTACAACAATGGTTATTTATCGGTTACGCCAACTGGAAATGCTTTTTCAAATCAAATGGTAAGTTATTATTTGAAATCTGGTAACTCTACGCCGACGAATGGTTCAGCACAACGTTCGCATATTGCGGCCAAAGGTGAAGGGTCCACAGCATTTGGTTTGTCTGATTTGGCTATGTATAACTTCTTAAATACTGAATTTGGTGCGACCGGTATTACTGTTTATTCACCATCAAATTCATCAAGTATTTTGTCATTAGGTCAATATCAAACTGTAGTTATGCCTGGACGTGGATTTGATGTATTCATGCTTTGGATTGAAACTGTGGTAATTTTACTTGTATTTGTTATTGTTGGTTTGTTATTCTGGTATGAATTGATTACAAAAGTCTTTTATAACTTCTTTGGGTTATTGACTAATATCTTTGGATCTGCACTTGGTAGTCTTAATTTCTTTATGAAAGCTGTATTGTATGCGGGAGCTGGATTGATTCAACTTGTTGCAGCTATGGTTACGTATTTGATGGTTACTAAAATTTTAATTGGTGCTGTACAAATGGCCAGCGCAATGGCTGCATCTTCAATTGTGTTACCTTTTGGGGTTGTTAATTTGAATGCTGGTGTTTCAATAACATCAACGCTTTCTCGGATTCTATCAATTGCTTTGTTATTGGCAATTGCATTTAGTGCTCGCTTCGTGTATAAAAAACACGTAGCTGGCGCTATTATGGAATTCTTTACCGAAGTTATTACCAAGTTCACTCATCGTTTGGATCAAGCACAAGGTGGCGATGGTACAGTTGGTCAAAAGTTGCAAGCCGCTGGTGAGCAACAACGTAAAAGCGCAGATCAATCTGACTATCGAGACGCTTTAGAGCATGAAAAAGCTCTTGATTTGGAAGATCGCCGTCAAGGTAAAAAAGGTCGTTCAAATAGCGAATTGCGTGCGGCGGCTCGAACTAAGGCGTTACAAATGAAAGCTGCGCGTTTAAATGATGTGGCGCATGGTCGAACTGAAGATCACGCGTTAAGTGCATCCAAAGAACTTAAAGAACAACGCAAAGATGCGTTGTCTATGGCGAAAGATGAGACGAATGAATATCGTCGTTCAGCTCGGGAATTGAAACGGAATTCTGAATTACTTAATTCTCGTGATCAGAATATTGCAAGAGCGGTTGCTGATTATGGAGATGATGTTAAGTCGAAAGGATATACTCCTCTTGATAAAGGTTTTGGTGATGTTGATGGCGATGGTAAAGATTTAGATTCGCATACCGTAAGTGATGAAGAGTCTGCGGCATTGGCTGGTATTGGTGATTATGATGATTTGTATGATGCCAATACGAAGTTAAATGAATCTGAAAAAATTCTCCGTAAAAAAATGGCCAAAAATCGACAAACAAGTCTTGAAAAGTTGAAAGTGCAACAAGAAGCTCAAGGTAAAGTAAGTCGATTGGAAGCAAAACAAGCTAAAACTGAGGCTCGATTAAATCGTGCTCGTCAAGATTATGATGTTGCAAATGAAGCTTATAATGAAGCATTAGCTGGTGGAAATCCAGCTACTATTGATGCTGCAAAAGCGCGACTTGATAGTGCGGATGCTGGAGTTAAGACTTTAGAGAACGCTAAAGTTGCGGGTGGTGAAGATATTAATAAGGCTCGTGAAGCATTAACGGCGGCGGATGTTGAAGTTAACCAAGTTGAACAAGAGTATGCTGGATATGACGCTGAATTGGATAACATTCGTGCAAATCGTGTGACGGTGCGTCGTGCGGCAAAACATTTGGCTCGTAAAAATGGATTTGAATCAAGCGTCGCTGGTGAGGTACAAACGATGGCTGATGGATCAACCGCTCGAGTATTTAAGGCAGACCCCGATAAGGCCGCTAGTAATTTGACTGTTTTGCGAAATTCAATGGTTGAGGCTAATGGTTTAGAAGCTCAACGAAGTGAGTTTGCGCGTAAGGGTGATTCTATCTCTGTACAACGTGTTGAACAACAAATACAACAAAATACACAACAGCGTCAGAGTGCAATTCAGAATCTCGCAAATATGGGATTCGATCCTAATGCTTTGCAAACGTTAGATGGTGTTAATACGGTAGGTCAACAATTTGAAGCTGAGTTTGATGCTGTGGCAACAGGTCAAGCAACAAATGTTGTTATTTCAGGACATAGTCATGCTCGGGCATCTACTGTGTATTCAAGACCTGTATCGCAAAGTTCAACTCAAATGGCTGAGATTACGACACATGTAGCGACGCCTGAAGTTGTTGCACCGACGCCGTATGTTGGACAACAGCGTCAACAGATTGCGTCATTGAGACCAAATGGCGGTGGGCCAAGTGTATCGCCGCAAGTCACACAAATGCCAAATCAAACGGTAGTGACGCCAATTAGTCAAGGAAATACAAGACGGACGTTGCAAACAAATAGGACTGTGACGACTGTGCCATCAGGTACAGGTGGTGCTGATGTTATTGATGTTGTCGACAATGTCACATTTAATACACAACAGCTAAATAATAATTCTCGGCAAATGATTGTTCATCGAAATCCAGGTCAGATTCTTGTGAATGGTCCAATGAGCGGATATTCCGGACCCGCTCCGATACAACCACAACCCACAGGAGCGTCTAAATCAATTGATGTGAAATCAAAACGCAGACCAACGGTTCGTCGTGATGGTATGACGCTCCCGACAACATATGGTCCAAATATGGGTGAATCGCCTGCTCCGTTGACTAACTCGAGAAAATCTAAAAAGTGATGATTAATTTCATCACTTTTTCATTTTTTTATCTAAGGGGCTTGACAATCCGTATGTTTTTTGTGTATAATAAATCATGTAGTTAACTTGCCCACAAAATAATAATGAAGGAGAATATTATGGATCTCAAAAGATTGGGCAGGCGGGGTTCATGATAGATCGACAATCCAATGGATTTTTTGACTAACGTTTACGCTGGTGCTTGGGATATAACTGCATTTTTACAAAATGCAACAACTAAATTTCAATTCTGGTTTGGTTTGTTATTTGGGTTGCTTGGTGTTATCTTGATCGGTATTTCCGGTATTAAGATTTTCCGTAACTTTGCAAGTACTAAACAACAACACGATCCTAAATGGCTTATGACCATCCTTGGTTTGATTGTGGGTGGCGCGTTCGCGACAGGTGGATGGGCTCTATTGAGCAACATGGCGTCTGGTGGACAGAAGACATTCCAAGACTTAGGTGGCGGAGCTATTCTCTTTGATTTTATCCAAACAAGCCCTATTGAAGCATTGAAATCATTGATTAGCTTCTAAGGCGTAAATCTGAAAATAGAAAGACTGAGGTTGATTCTTCAGTCTTTTTATGTTACAATTGATATATGTTATAGACAGAAAGGGAAAACAATGGCTTTTTGGAATAAAGGTAAAAATACGGATGTTGATGGTGGTACAGACAGTCGTCAGAAACAATTAGATTTAGAATTTGATAAAGAATTGGCTCGCGAGGAGCGCTTAAGCAAGTTTAAAATGGGTAAACATAATGTAATCGAACGACAGTTGGTTATATTGGGTGTGTCCGTTGTTTTAATCGTTAGTGGGCTTGGGATTTCTGGGTCTGGAATGATTCAGAAGAACAATAAAACGTTGTCGACAAAAGCAATTTATACGCAACAATCTGAGTATTCTAAGAATTCGGCTGTGAAAGCGAAAGTGATTTCGGTAAACCGTTCCAAAGACGGCAAGACAGCATATTTGTTGTTTTACTTTGAAAATCCAGGCGATGTTTCGCAAGATGCACGAAATTATAAAGTATTTTTGTCAGCTTATCAACAACATTTGAAATCAATCCCCGTGGGAAATATGTTCGTGTTCGGTTCAACAGGATATATGGGTGTTCGGATTCATGATGAAGCGGGTATTCCAAATCAGATCTTAGATATTACAATTCGGTCGGGTAAAGACTTGTCAATTATGAAGCAAGAAAACGACCAAATCTCAATTGAGAATGGTTATGGCGAGTCATTTAAAAAGTATAATCAAATTCGATTTTATGCTAACTTTGGTGCGAAAAAAGCAACTATTGTTGATTTGTCGTCAGATGCAAGTCCTGAAGAAATGTATTATACACTTGTTGGTCGAGATGAAGATAAGAAGTTACGCAAAGAGTATGATGATGAAGTGAAAACCATGAAGACGTTGCTCGATCGTGTGGAAGAATATCAAACAAGAATTGCGGATCGAGGATATGATGTCCCTGAGTTGCCTGAAATCTTTAGAGATTTGAAAGTGACAGCCGATGGTTTAGAGACAACGACTGTATTACCTGGTGGTTTCAATTTGAAAGCCGGATCAACATTACGGGACGGTTATGTGAAACAGTTTATTTCTGGGGATATTGATGAAGAAGATATTTCGAATTTGCTTGCCGCGAAAGGGGAAGAAGTGAGTGGTAAACAAACGAAAACGATCACCAATAGTGATGGTAATTATGAGGAAGTTGCGGTTAATATTGATAAATCTAAGCTAAAAGGTTTAGCGACAACATCATTGGATGCGCTAGACAATTTGGCAATTAAAACGTTGAAGAAGACAGGTTCTGATCAAACGTTGGACATTTCAACGGTTCAGTCCGATTTAAACTCTTCAACGGAAATGGCTGTTGCGAAAGATGCGGAAAACTTGAATCAAACGTATCAAATGTTGTCACAATCATTACAAAAGATACAAATTACGATTAATAAGAAACGTGTCAGTCTTGATGAAGGACTGTTGGCTCAGAAACGATTGTATACACAAACAGCTGGAGACAAATCATTCAAAGTTTGGCAACAAAAATAATGAGTATGTAAAGGAACCAATATTGGTTCTTTTTCGTGTTTTACGGGGATTTATGATATAATGATAAGTGATTAAACATTCTAGAAAGGTCAAGAATCAGCTCACATTTAATTGAAAATAATTAAAGAAAACTCTTGATTTTTATCTTTAGATAAGTTATACTTAACGTATGGAAAATAAAGTTTACACATTAAATCAATTCGCAGCCAAGCTTGGAGTGACTCCTCAAACATTGAGAACTTGGCATAAAGAGGGCAGATTAACCCCAGCATTTATAACGGAAGGCGGTCATAGACGTTATACACATAAACAGTATTTAGAGTTTGTGGGAGAAACTTCAAACCAAGCCACTAAGCTAAATGTCGGTTATGTGCGGGTCTCTTCAAAGAAACAGTCTGATGATTTAGTTCGTCAAGCTCAACTAATGGAGAACTACTTAATCTCTAAAGGAAAACCGTTTAAAATCATACAGTCAGTAGGTTCTGGTATCAATTATAAGAACCCACAACTACATGAGCTAATTCGTATGGTCATCAATAAAGAAGTGGACACCGTTTATGTTTTATATAAAGATAGATTAGTTCGCTTCGGTTTTGAGTTATTGGAGTTCCTATTTAATGAATTTGGAGTTCCTATCGAAGTTGTTAATCAACAATTTGAAACCGCTCAAGAAGAATTAGTTGCTGATTTAATTCAGATTGTAACTGTCTTCTCTGCCAAATTAAACGGTAAACGAAAGAACAAAGTACAAAACTTTAAGAAGGATTTAGAAAATGACTAATATCACTTTAGTTGCAGAGTCTAAACTTTATCTGAAAGACAATATTTCTTTATATGACTACTTTGATGATTACTCTAAGTTATTTAACTTCTTAGTTCGCAGGTGCGTTCACCACTTAAATCGCAAACTAAAAGGTGAGACTGAATCTCGGTATCGAACCAATTTAATGCGCGAATTTAACATTACAAACCGCATGGCTAAAGCCATTATGAGAACTGCTAAAAACCAACTTAAGCTGCTAAAAGAGTCAGCTAGATACCAATATAGCAATTTATACAAGCGTAGACGTTCTTTGTATAAGAAAATAGCCAGGCTAAAAGCTATTTTATCTTCAAGCTCTGCTTCTTCAAAACAAAGAAAATTAGCTAAACTTAGTTTATTTTGGACGCAAATGCGTTTAAATAAAGTAAATCAACTTATTTCAAATGGTTTGAAGCTTCACTTAACTTTCGGTACAAAAGCTCTGTTAAAAACAAATAAACAAAAGTTTTTAGCAAAGAGAGATAACCAAGTTGTTTATATTGGAGATAAAAACGAGACTTGTGGAAACCAACAGTTTCAAATTAGTTTCAATTCTAAATATAATCGGTTTGAGTACAAACTAAGATTAGATAACCAATGGGTATCTGACATTAATAAGTATATTTATGGTTCTTTTGTTTTAAAGAATAAAGAAGCAAAGGCGTGTATTTTAGATACCTTATCAGTAAAGAAATCTAACCCTTTGACCTATAGAATTATCAAACGCGATGATGATCTGTACTTACAGATTATGTACCGTAGAGAAACAGCCGACATTACAAGAAGTAGTTATGGTGTTCTAGGTGTTGATTTCAATAAAGGGTTTATATCTGTATCTGAGATTGACTCTAGTGGTAAATTGACTTCTTTGACAAGATACAATTATCTGCATCAAGGAAAAGCAACTAAAACTAAAACCTCTATGTTAGATTTAGTTTCTAGGCTAGTGTCTCAGGCAGTTAGTGTTGGAAAAGATATCGTCATTGAAGATTTAGTAAGCTTAGACTCAAACAAGAAACAAAATAAAACAACTTCAAGAAACTACAATCGCATGATTAATAGTCTGAAGTTTGGTTTATTTAAACGTTGCTTACTAAGTAAAGCAACAAAAGAAGGGGTATTAGTACATACTGTAAACCCTTATAACACAAGTAAAATAGCTAAAGCAAGTTATACGGATAGAATGAAATTAAATGTGCATGACGCAGCATCTTATGTCATTGCTCGAAGATTTTATCAATACGACTAATTTCTAATTATTTAATACAATCTGAAGACAAGATACGGAAAGATTGTGAAATTAAGTAATACAATTTAGTGTTTGAAAGAATCTTTATTGCTTTGAAATAACGATGACTTTCAAACTATTTGAATAGCTTACCGTACAGCTAATTTAATTGAAATATTAAATGAAAGGAATAGAATAACTATTTATAGTTATTTCTTTACGGTGCTGTTATGGCAAAGATTGTAAAAGAAAAGCAATTGAAGTATGGTGATCGAGATCATTTTATTTCAATTAAAACGAAATCCGGTAAAGAAATTGGCGGTCATTTTTTTGACTGGTTGTTGTCGAGATGGGCAGCAATACCTATTACATTAACATTGATTGTTTTGATTTTTAATGTTGTGAATATGGTTGTGACGAATAAAAGGTATACTGTTGAAAATAAGAATTTGATTGCACAAATTAAGCGAGATAAGAAGACGTTGGCTTCTGAGAAAAAGAAAGCAAAACCTGTCGTTATTTATAAGAACGTTGTTGTTTCTACACATAATGCAACTGAAATCGGTGAAAGTGTGGCGAACAGCATGATGGTGATTTCAAAGAAACAGGACGCAAAAACAAAAGATTCGGTGTCGGATTCTGATTTAGATACGGCTGTTAATATCTTACATAAAACGTTGGATAACACACCAAATGATTGGTCTAAGATTAAGTCATGGTTGAAACAACCAGATTGGACTCTTGAGTTTTTGACAAAAGCTTCATTTGATGACGATGTTGCAAACGTTGTGTTTCAAATAAAAGATAATTCAGGTAAAGTTGTTGGGTTCGTGACAGCTAAATATGATGCTGTGGATGATATGTTGCATAATTGTAAGGTAACATATAGTTCTGATGTAGCTAAATTGAAATTAGATCGAGGTGCGACGCATGAGTGAGCATAAGAATTTTTTTGCGAATTTGTTTTTATCTGTTTTTGTGATTGGATTTGCATGGATTGGATTTAGTTTTGGTTCTTTATTTTTTGTAGGACCTAAAGCTACGAATGCTGAGTTGATTTCTATAAAAGATTCGATTAAAAATCAAATTGTAGATATTCGAGGTCGATCCAATGCGAAAGAAACAAAAGTGAAGCGGAATATTAGGGGTGTTTCATCTGATTTATTAAAAGATGATACGGACTTAGCATCAGATGTGTTTAGTAAATATCTTAATGTTAAGAATAAATCTGAATTTGATAAGTCGAAGAAGTTAGCGATCGATCATTTTACAGATGGCTCAGATTTTGTTAAAATATTTTTTAAAGGGGATTCATTTGAGGAATCGATTCATTTTAAATCATTAACTTTATATCCTCGTGAATGGTCTGATGATAAGTCGGTTGTGTATGATGGACTGTTGAAATATGAACGAGGTTCTAAATCATATGTTCGATTGATTTCATTGAAAGTTGTATCGGTTGAGAATAATGGTCGTGAATTCACAGATATTCAAATAAATGAGTCTGAATTCAAATAGTTAGGATGTGGAATATGTCAAATAATGAGTTGAACGGTAACATGAAGCCTAAATCGCCCAAAGGGCATAACTTGGAAAAGAGTGGTAATGACCCAGGCAAAGCAATGGATCAGATGAAGGACGCAACTAAAGAGCCGATGTTAGCGGATTCGTTTAAAAGAAAGAATAAGAATAATCAGGATTCGAATGCCGGAAAAGGTAAATTAAAGCCTAAGTCTATGAAGGATGCTCCGGATAATGCTTCCGATAAACCTGAAGATAAGTTAAAAGACAAAGCCAAAAATGCCGGAAAAAAGTTATTAAAAGAGGCAAGTAAACCTGCCGCTAAGAGTGGAGCCGCAACACTTGGTGGTAATATGATGATGGGGGCTATGAATCAAATGGCTACGGCTGGGGTTGGTTTGTTTGCCGCTATTATCGGGGCTATTGTTGATGGGATTATTGCGATTGGCGCGTTTCTTGGCGGATTGATCATGGGCCTTGTTTCATTCGGGGTATGGGTTGTCACAGGGATCATAACGGCTGTAGTAGGAACTATTACTGTTATTGGGTTGATTGTATTTCAAACGGACCAAGTACAACGTGCGCGTGCGGCTGATGAAGCTGTTCGATGTAATGATAAAAATGTTGTAGATCGAGCAAAACAAAAGATTTCGGCAGCTAAGAAAGGTGAATTATCGGCGGAAGATCAAGCGCGTATTGATGAAAACTCGAAGAAAGCATTATCTGTTTTGTCATCATATGGTTTAGATGAAACGCAAATCGCTGCGGTTTTGGGTTGTTGGAATTCTGAATCAAGTATCCAGCCAAAAAGGTATGAAACGGACTACATCGTTACAGATAAATTTGATTTACTAGACAAAGATGGTCCAACCGCAGAAAATCTCGTTGGCGGATGGGGCGTTTTCTTAGTTATGTACGGTGGTACAGGTCTAAACGAATCAGGATATTTACATGAAGGTAAACATTATATCGGTGTGGGTCTTGGTCAATGGACGGGTCCTCGTGCGAAACAATTGTGGGATTTTTCGAAATCGATTAAGAAATCGATGTTTGATATGGATACACAATTGGCCTTTATGATTAGTGATAATGACAGTGGAAAATCTCGATTAGATGCGTATAAGGACGCGTCGAAAGGCAAATCTGTTGACGAAGCTACATCATTGTTCTTATCAATGTGGGAAGGCGTTCCTGGAAATAAATTAGGTGATCGTCAACAAGCGGCGGCTGAACGTTTGATTGCAATTAAGAAGATGTCAAAAGATGAAGAATATGCGAAATCTATTTTGTCATTAGCGAACGTTAAAGCGTCTGCCGCAAATAGTAAACAAGCCAAATTGAACGCAAAAGATGATTGTGGAGTTGCCCTCAAAGATTCTGGCGCAGTTGATTACGCCGAAGACGGTACTGGTGAATTTCCTGCTGGTATTTCGGGGGTTGCGTGGACGCCTGATGAGTTGCCAAAAGAGTTGAAAGCATATGCGCATGATCCGAAGAATTACGGTTTGACGTGGGGCTCGTCTCGTGGATGGGCCGAAGGTACAGGTCAATGTGTGGACTTTACTGAATCATCCGCTGGTTGTTTGTGGGAAAATGGTCCTCGCGTAATGCAGGGGAACGGTAATACTCAAGCGGACGGTTGGGCAAAAGCCTTTGGTACTAAAGTTTCAAAGGATCCTATTAAGGCCGGAGCTGTTTTTTCAACACCGGGGCCATCGTCAGCGGGGCATACTGGTATTGTTTCACATATCTTTAAAAACCGTGATATTTTGATTATTGAGCAAAATTATTCGACTTTGTCAGGGGTATATGCCGGAAAATCCAATACATGGAACTATCGTTATATTAAAAAATCAGAATATGAAGCTGAAGGCATGACTTTTGCGGCACCAAAAGATGGTAAACCAAAATGGGACGCCAAGTCTAAGAAATAATATGAATTTGTTGACCCGTGATATTTAATATTGCGGGTCAATTTGTGCGTATTTTCTTGTTTTGTGATATAATAGAATAAATTGAACAGAAAGGGTTATAAATTATGGCAAAAGAGCCTACTACAGAAAAAGATAAGGCGTCGTTTAAGGATGCTTATTCAAATAGTTATCAAAAACTAACCCCACATACTAAAAGTGGAAATACGTTGGGTAATGCAACATCTCAATGGTTGATGTCAAATTGGTCTATTATTCCAAGCGTATTGTTATTAATCACAATGGGTGTTATTGCGATGAATACGCAATCGAATATTCAAATTCGGACGGATCAGATTTCGAAGTTAGAGTTGAAAATAAATGAGCTTCAAGGTGCACTGTCGAATGCAAAGAATGGCAATAGTGAAAAAATTGTCAAGAAAACAATTGATGTTAAAATGAATAGTGCAAAAGATGCTGGTTCTAAGATGATTGAACTTCAGACCGAGTTGATGAAATCGATGGATTATACATTGATTGATCCAGACAAGCCGTTAGACTTGAAAAAAATACAATCACTTACTCAAGAAATTCAAACTATGACTGGGTTGACGCGTGCTGAAGCATATGCTACATGGATTAAGGTTCCAAGTTGGACTATGGAGTTTAAATCAATCGCATCTTATGAGAGTTCGGATATTCCTGTATTATTTTTATTAAAAGATGCAAATGGTCAATTAATGGGTATGGTTACGGCAACGTATCATAGTGAGTTGAATACGTTCTCAGATATCAATGTAACATACACGGTTGCTGGTGAAGCTGTATCTTATAATCGTGGGGGTGCTTAATGAAAAAGAATGTACTTCATAGTCTTATTTTTGGTGTTGTTTTAGTTATTACGGTTGGTGTTGGCGCTACGATGTTGTATCGTAGCTATCAATCGAATGAACGGTATCATCAATTACAGACTTCTTATAAAACGATTCAGTCTGAGATTTCTCGAAATAGAAAAGATAATGTAACCGTTGTTGAACAAGTTGAGAAAAATATACAAGGTGTATCTAATCAACAATTGAAAGAGGATCGTAAACTTGCTAGTTTGTATTTTTCACCGGCGTTTACGTGGCGCTCGGGTGATGAATATGATTCTATTCGAAAACGTTATATTGACGCATTAGGTCCTGATTCGCAGTTTGTACAGAATTATTTGAAAGAAAATATTCGGATAGACGTTGCAAATAAAAATATTAAGAATAATGATATCGATATTCAAGGTTTAAGATCGAATTTTGAAGAAATTGTATTGTATCCAACTACGTGGAAGGCTGATGGGTCGATCACTTATGTTGGGGTCATTAAGTATTATGTTTATAAGAATAATAATGATTTGAATGATAAGAGTGGTTTATTGAAATCAAAAGCGCTTGTTGAGTTTACTGTTACGGGTCAGAATGCAAAAGATCGACACGTAACGAATGTTACAGCGTATGCTGGCTCTTTGGAATAATATTGAAAGGTACTTTAATATAAATGAATAATTTTTTTAACACACATCCTAGAACGAAATTAATTTATCGCACGTTGGCTTTTGGGGCATCAATCTTGTTATGGGTCGCTTCCATATTTACGTTGATGAGCACGTCTTATATTTTTATTTTGGGGACCGGCGGTAACGTTGCATTAACAATGGGGTTAGGTCTTGTGTCGTTATTGCCTCTTGGGGGTTTGATGTCAGCTTTTGCGTATAATGGAATTAAAAAACGTGGCGATAAGATGGTGAATGCGTTTAAAGAAGAATGGCTGCTTGCACGGGAATTGCGTAAAAAGGGAATTAAAAAACGTGATGATCAAACGGTAGGCCTGCTTAAAGAAGAACTATACAAGAAAAATAAATCTAAATAAGTCTTGACATTTTATTTCGAAAAGATATACAATAATAGAGTAGTGAATACTACTCTATTATTCTTTGCCGGTTTAAAGGAAACCGAGCGTACGGCTCCCTTAGTCGTAAGTGAAAGGACAAAACATGGCTGATTTACGTGGTCGTAGTTATTCAAATGTACGTTTGTATGTTGTTGACAAACCAATTTATCGTATCAAAGATAAAGATGGTAAAGATACAGATCGTGTGTGGATGAATATTAGTGTGGCGAATGACAAATTCGAAAATGAAAAAGATTTTGTTGATCGTCCATCTCTCGGATTTGGTCGAGCTTATCCTGATAAGAACGGTCAAACTCAGTATGATCATTCTATTCCATATCAAATGACATCTGTTAACAAAATTGCTCGTGCCGTTGGATTAGACCCAGATGATGCAAACTTCAAATTGGATGATCTTCGTGGTAAAACATTTGAAGGTGATTTGATGACCAATCCTAGCAAAACGTATAAAGGACTTCGCGTTAATACGGCGTCTCGATTGGCAGCGGCAGAACCTCTTGATAAAGAGGCTCATGATGCAAATACAGCTCGAGCTCGTGAATTGCGTGAAGCACGTACTGCTGAATTGGCGGAAGAGAAAGCGGCTAAAGAAGCTGTTGTTGAGACACCTGAGATTGAATTGGCGGATACTCGAATTCCTGAGATAACGGATGACGATTTTCCGTTTTAATACGGTTGGGTGTAAGTGCAAAGATGGACAGAGTTCCATCTTTGTTTTTGTATAATAGATTGGATGTGAATGATGGTTTATTTAACTAAAAAACAAAGAAATGAACGATTGAGAACGTATATTGGTTCTATTCATGAAAGCATAGATGAAAACGGTCAGATTATTCCAGATCGTTATCTTGTGAATTTTGTCATTGCGAATGATTTAGAGCTACGATTTGTAAATGCAAATTTGGCGCATAGTGGGACCGCTAATGGTCGAAAAATGATGACGTACAGTTTGGATGAATTAGAAAGGTTGGCTCGACAATTAGATGTTTCGTTTGAGTCTAAAACGGCGGATAGTCTATTCAATGCGTTGAGAGGTATCGCGATTGATGCAAACATTAAAGATGCGACAGATGGCGAAAAAGAACGATTGTATTATCATGTAAATGTTGATGATGCGGTTCGTTCTGAAACTGAGATGAATTACGAACGTCATTTTGAAAATACAAAACAACTTGAGGATGAGTTTTTAGCTATGACGATGGACTCGACATCTAGTTTGTCGCTCATTAAATCTTTATCAGAAATTGATTATGACAGTCCGGATTCAATGAATGATATGGAGTCGTTGTTTTATGCGGAAAAAGCGTTAGATAGAGGGGATTATGAATATGCAGATACAAGACCTTATAAAATTATAAGCCGGGTTCGTGACAAGGTTGATATTCCTAGTAGTGATAGAACATTCTATAATTTGTTTTTTAAAAATGAGTTGAAGACTTTTGGTGAGCCAGATCATTCATCAAAATCAATTGATGATATATCTGAGATTATTCCAGCGTATGATAGTGTCGATGAAATAGAGCACGATCCGTTTGCGTCATTGGATATTGATTATGAGAATGCGCCGTCTATGGAAAATTTCTTGATTGGTTTGGACGATGATGTTGTAGTTGAGACTCCAAAAGAAAAGGACGTGTCGGATACAATGGGCGTTAAAAAAGATAAGATGATTGTTGAACTTGAACTAAATGCCGTTAAAGATAAAAAAGATAAAGACGGACTATTGATCGAATCTGGTGAAGTTGATCCGTCTGATCGTAAAAGTAAACGTGTGTTTATTGATGGCGTTCCTCAGAAAGTTCAAACGGAAACAACGGGTGGGTATCGATATAATATACCACTATCTCTTGCGAATGATAAATTGCATCCGATGGATGCGTACGTTAAACCAAAATTGAACACGGCTAATCAATGGTACAATCAACGTGAGATGGATAGGGTTGCAAATGTAACACATGCACCTGTTGATTATAAGATGGATGATTTTGATAAAAAAGCATTGGAATCTGATTTAATTCGAACAAAGAAGGGCGAATATCGATTAGATACAAATACACTTAAGGCTGTTACGGATTTTGATTATGATAAACATGTTGAAACAACTAAAGAGGTTCAATCGGTTTACCAACTTTGGAAAGATGCGTTATCGTCTACGGGTAAAGCGTTGAGTGTTACTGCAAAAGATGTAATGTTTAGAGCGTATAGATTAACTGAAAAAGTTGGTGAATGGCGAAAGAGATTAAAAGAAGAGTACGCTGAATGGTCTGTGATGCAAGATGATGAATTAAATTTAACGCAAAAAACACCGTTAAAGGAAAGAATGCGTACATGGAAAACGTCAATGTCTGATTGGTCACGGGGTCGTAGTGAGGAATACAGACCAAGTTCACAATCGTTGTCTAGATGCGAGCGGGCTGAGTGGATGAGAGCTCAGTCGATTATGGGTCGATTAGGTTTTGGTAAAAAAGAAAAGTCTATAGCTACACCTGAAACTGAACGACATGCAGATAAGGAATTTGAGTTATAATAGAGACGAACCTATTGGTTCGTTTCTTGTAATTCTTATTCGTTTGTGTTATAATAAAAGAACTATTAAAATAATATACATGAGGTAAATAATGGAAACATTTGGACATCACGTAAACACTCAAAAGGGTCGTGAAATCTTACGAACTTTTGGTGATTTACTGAATATGGATCATTCTAAAGCAGATACTGAGTTTCAAATTAAGTCAACACGGATTCGAGTACCAGATCAAAAGGATAGCGAAGGTCGTATTCGTCGTCCGTATTTGGATATGAATGTCGAAATTACAGGTATGGTTGTTGAAAATGAAGGCGTTGATACGGTTCGATTCGCTAAAGATGATCGTGTAAGTATGCGTTATCGTTATGAATTGGATGATTATGAGTTACAAGAATTGATTGTTCGGGGCATGTATCGCGATCGTGGATTTGAACGTGACTTGGCAAAAGCTCTTTATAATCAACCATTTATTGAAACAACAACTTCGAAAGTGTACAGTGCTAAATTGAATTATGATGGCGTTGCGGTTCCTTATATCTTGTTAGATAATTTTGAAACGTTGCCTGTTGACTATGCGGATAGTCGCAATACTGGTGTAAATCGAAAAGGCTTTGGATTAGCTCTTGATGAAGCGATGCTGTCAATTGATAAGGCTGACCAATTAATTCAAACAAATAATGCTTTGGGTCGTAATTTTGGATTTGAAGATGATGAATATGAAAGCACTCGTTCTGTTGCTTTAGAGCAAGTATTAGGTCATGATGACTTTGCAAAAGATTTTGAGCAAGATGTTGTAATTGAACCGGATGTTGATGTAGAAAACGATGTTGTGGAAGATGAGAATACTTTTAATGTAGAGGCAGAAGATCGTATTGCATCGCATGACGTTGAAGCATTAAGTTCTACATTGGAATTGCCAGGTGAACCAACATCATCTGATGATGAGGTTGTGGTGAAAGAACCGGAAGTTAAGAAGAAAACGTTGAAAGAACGCCAAGCGGAATTAGCAAAAGAGGATTCTGTTTCACGTGAAACAGAACCTGAAAAAGAAGATGATCTTGAATTTGGTGATTTCTAATTGAAAAAGGACACAATTGTGTCCTTTTTTTTGGTATAATGGGTTTATGAAAAAAGATATTGTAATTTCCAATCATTTTACTACAAAACGTTCAGACGGGTCTGCAACAAGGGGTGCAACGCCGGGTCAATTTGTGATTCGATACATGAGTCGTGATGAGAAAGGGGCGACAGAACCATTAGCACCGTTTATGTTGGACTCACGGGATGAATTTAATAAAGATACGTTGCGATATAAAGCGCGCGAATTAGAAGTTGATGATATTAAAACTGAAATGCTTGATCATGATGGTTTGGATATTAAGCGTCGGTTTAAAAAGATTGACGGTCTTGGCGGACGAGCTTTTGGTAAGAAAAATCTGTCAATGTCTGATAAAGAATTAAAAACGGAATCTTCAAAAATACAAAATGCGTTTGATGAGAATCATGCTGTTCAATTGATGATTATCTCGTTTTCTGAGAAATTCTTACGAGATTATGATGTTTTGGACGATGATTTCGTTTATAAAGGCGACGGTTCGTATAAGAATAGCTATGATCAAATGAAGTTGCGAATGGCTATCAATAATGGTATTGAAGAATTGGTGGATATTGGTGGTTATGCGGATCCTGTATGGGTTGCTACGTTGCAGGTTGATACGTCACATTTACATTGTCATTTGGCTTTGTGTGATCAAGAGTTTTCGCCAGATAGATCTCGAACGGAAGGCGACGATCGTGGTAAAATTTGGGATGCCGAAAAAGAAGCGCTTCGACATGGGATTGCTCGACAATTGGATTTGACGCGTGGTTATTCGTTCCATCATAAAGGAAACCAAAAGGATCGTGAGAATGTTATCGCTTTTATCAAAGATTTAGATTTTCACGAGGCTTCATATAACCGAGAACTACAATTGGTGATGGGTTCGCTTCCTGTTGATTGTGAATTGTGGGCTAGTGATTCTACGGATAGTAGTATGAAATATCCGAATGAAATTGCTAGAGGCTTTGTGCAACGATTGTATAATGATTATCCCGAACAAACGGGGTATGCCGATGCTTTTCAAAAAATTGTAGATATTGCGGATTCTGATGAATTTGTAGAGAATGGACGTAAGGAATTAATTGATCGTGGCGTGGATGCACTTTATGATCAAATTAAGCACGTTGGTGATGAGGAGACGTCGGTTAAAACTGATTTGTTAAAAGTACAGTCGATGGATGACGATGCGTTGAAACGGGCTATTCTAGCTCGAGGCGAGCGTTTAGAAGAGTTTGATCCGTTTGGTTTTGAATTGCGAACACGCGCATATAATAATCGAATTCGGAAACATACACGGCTTGTTGAGAATAACGCGAAATCGTTAATTGAGTATAATGCCAGTGAGCACTCTGTAGATGCGAGTCGTATGGCAATTTATTATGAAACTGAAATGTTGTATCACGCAGAGACGAGTGATAAATATCGTTCGTTTTTCGGATGGCGTGTGGAGCGAGATGATACTGTTCGTGACATGTATGAGTCCGTTTTAGAGTCATATGAAACGTTAAAAAATCGAGAACAATTATTGGAAACACCTTTAGAAGATGTTTTAAATAAGTACGGGTATGAATCAATCGAGGATGCTCGATCACGTATTGATGAATTCAATGCTCGTGTCTTATTAGATGCAAATGTTCCGGATGCTGCGTTGTTGCTGACAAACACGGGGCGAAAAGTTTATGAACGGCATATTGAACCTGTGCGGAAAGAGTATGAGCAAGCGAATCAACTATATGCGATTGAAGCATACAAAAAAGGTCAGATTTCTGCTCCGATGTTGGTCGAGGCTTTTAAAAATAACGAACAAGCCCCATTTCCACCACAGTCTATGAGTGATTTGTATTCAAAGGAATATTTTGAGCGTGTAAAGTCGCATGATTTGCATGAGTTAGATGTGGATTATTATGGACAGAATCGTGTTGGTTTTAATCGACAGGTGGTTGAGCAGTTTGCTGACCAGTATAATATGCGACTTTCGGCGTATGTTGGAGCTCGTGACTATTTGGAAGAAACAAATCAAGACACGGTATTGTTAAAATCAACAGAGCAAGATTTATATAAAATGCGAGACACGGTTGAGCAACTATACGAAGGTCGATTTGAAATTCCCAAATTGGAGGTCGAGCAGGAAACTCGCAGGAAGCAATTAGAGAAAACGATAACGTTGGATACGGATATCGACGTCCTAGAATCACTGCATAATGAACTATCGTTTTGACGTCCGCCCGGGATTGAAATCCCGGGATTCCCGTTTACCCCATGGTAAACGCGCTCAGTTCTCGTCTTCGATTCATGGATGAGTCAAAAGCGACTGCTTAAGAGCAATGACCTGCTTCGGGTAAAGACCCGATCTCGGTATGTGTCTGAGCTTGGAAGTTTCACAAGAAATATCGCAAATCCATTTTTGACACAACAGAAAAACAAGAGGAATTAAAAACGCTCTTGTATTCATTTGCTGAAAAGAATGGCTCTGTCACCGAAGGTGTCGAAGTGATGCCTGACCACGTTCATTTAGTGTTGTCGTTTCCACCTAAGTTTGCACCGTCGAGCATTGTGAAAAGTTTCAAAGGCGCAGCTGCTCGGGAGTGGTTCAAACTCCATCCAGAAGACAAGCAAAAGCTATACAAAGGACATCTTTGGAGTCCAAGCTTCTTCATGCGGACAGTCGGAGTCGTTTCGCGAGAGACGGTAATGGAATACGTTAAAAATCAACACACGAAAGAACCACGTCGGTACTGATTCATAAAAATTATGTGTTTTCGGCGGAAACCTTTGCGTTTTCGCTTTTTCTTTGATATAATGGAAGCATAGATTAAAATTAGACAGAAAGGGATAGATTCCATGAAATATAATCCCGCGGTACGTAAGAATATCTTATTACAAGAAATGACCGCATTTACAAATGAAGAAACAGTTGCATTGTTAGATGCGTGGACGACAGTGAGTGATTTATCGGATAGGGCATCTGATGAGTTATCGCAAGCATTGACTGGTTTGATGAAAGATTTGATTCTTAAAAACATTGAACGCTCTAATCGTTCTCGTGATCTATTAAATGCTTTTTTTGACGAAACGGGTGAGTTGGATGAAGATCGATATTTGTTGTTTAAACCTGTGACATTGCCAGAAACAGATGGTGATCAAGTTGAGACTGCCGATAGTGATGATGAATCTGAGATGGAACTTGCTTATGAAATTGTTGCTGATAAACCGAGTGATGTTGAGGAAACGGAGACTGAACCCGAAGCGGAAACAACGACTGAACCAAAACCCGAAGTGGAGACAGAACCTGAGTCAGAATCAGAATCTACAGACGTATCTGTAAATGATGAGGAAGATCAAGCTGTTATTGATACTCTTCCAGAAACGGTTGATGACAATGCGGATGAGGATGTTGATCGCACGGCTGATGTGGCTGAGCTTTTCGGACAAACTGAGGAAGAATTTAATTCTCGTGAACGTGCTGAAGCTTTGAGCTCTGGATTAGCGATGCCTGATGGGCTAGGTCTTTAATTGATTGGGGGTAGTATGAATCGTTTTGAGTTAGAAGAAACACTCTTGAATCTCAAACAATCAAAAACTATTACAAACGATAAAGGTATGGCCGTTGAAGAAGATGTTTATGTTTTCCCAATGTTGCGGGATTACGCAAAAGGACTTCTTCCGTTGACGTTTGAAGTTGAAGGTCGTGATCACGAAAAAGGGTTAATTCAAGAAACATTTGCTCGTGCGTCAGTTTCGAACATCTTTTTACGAGGTCCTGCCGGGGTTGGTAAAACGACTCTAGTTCGATCTATGATTAAAGATGATACGGATCGTTTGTATTTTGAAGTTGATTTGCCTAAGATGACATCTGTTGAATCAAGTGGTGAGAACGTCGATTCGGTTATTGCTCGTCGTATGCAAGCAATGTTAGATGAAGTTAAAGATTTTGGTAAACGTGCTCGTGAGTCAGCAAATATGATGTTGGATATCGTATTGTTTATTGATGAGTTTCACTTGTTATTCCAATTATCACCGTCTGCGGTAGAAGCGATGAAGCCAGACTTAGCGGACTCCGTTAAACGAAACATTCGGGTAATCGGTGCAACAACTAATGATGAGTATTATAAATATCGTATTGATGATAATGTTCCGTTTATTGAGCGGTTTGTAACATTGCAGTTACAACCACCAACGGATGAACAGACTGTGAAAATTCTAAAAGGTTCTGCGGAAGATGCGATTAAACGTGATTTATCATTAAAAGATAAGTTCCGACATCAAGAGATTTTTGGCCAAATTGTTGAATATACAAATCGTTATATTCCGGCATCCTCACAACCACGTAAAGGGTTAATGATGTTGGACTCTATGATTGGTGCTGCTCGGTATAGAGGGGTTCCAATTACTAGAAAGTTATTGGCTGAAAAGATATATGATACAATTGGTGTAAATACGGTTTTAAACGTGGATGTTGAACGATTGTATGAAGATTTGTCTGCGCGAGTATATGACCAAGAATTAGCGTTAGTTGCTATTGAAGAGCATCTACAAATTATTGTTGCTGATTTATATGATAAGTCAAAACCCATGTCATCATTCTTGTATTCAGGGCCTAGTGGGGTCGGTAAGACAGAATTGGCAAAAGCGTTAGCGTTTCTTTTGTTCGGTGACGAACAAGCAATGATTCGTTTCGATATGTCTGAGTATTCAAGTGAAGATCGTGTATCTGTGTTTCGTGAACGATTGACTCGTGAGGTTGATATCAAGCCATTTGCGATTATTTTGTTGGACGAAATTGAAAAGGGACATCCTAAATGTACTCGATTGTTATTGCAAGTGTTAGACGATGGTATGCTTTCAGACCAGAATGGTCGGACAAAATCGTTTAAAAATACGATTATTATTGGAACGACAAACGTCGGGTCATCGGTATATTCAGAATTGGCACCGTATTTAGGTGGTCGTGGCGCATCACTTAGTGATGCCTTGAATCAATATAAACCATTGTTATTGAAAGCATTGCTTAGTAGTAAATCGTTTCCTAATGAGTTGATAAACCGTTTCAATGGATTTATTCCATTTGGACCACTTTTGAATGAAACCAAATCTCGTATTGCAAAGACCAAGTTAAGGAAATTGCAAAAAGAAATCAAATATAAATTTGGTTATAATTTGCAAATTGGTAAAGAAGTGGTAACATGGTTAGTGCATCAAAAAGGTGATGGTGAAGCAACCGAAGCCGGAGGTGCTCGTGGTATTGTAAACACCATTAATAAATCATTCTTATCAGCGATTGCTCGTGTGATTAATAAGAATGCGGTTGATGGTGATTCAATTTATGTTGCGGTTGATCCGGATCCACAGCAACCTGATATTTCTAGAAAACGGGATATGCAGTTTACAGATAAAGGTCACCGAGATGATACATCTGTAATCTATGTCGGGGATGCAACCACGGCTATTGAGTTGTCAAATAAAAACCAAAAGGCAATTGCAAGGTGGCTTAAAGAACAAACTGATGAAGAAATGAAGAAAGCAGAAAGGTAATATAACCCATGGCGGTATTTGGTAAGAAAAATTTGTTTACGCAATTACAATTTAATGAAACAGTTGCGGAAACAGTATATGATAACATTAAAGAATTGTACGAAGACTCGGATCAACGAGGTGCGATTGTTAAATATGAAGACAATGGTCATGACAATTATGTAATCATCGCTATGAAAGCCGATGATTTAATGGAATCATTTGGTAAGAAGTTCAAGAAGAACGAAGAAGTTGGCGCATTTTCTGCGTCAATCAACGACGGCTTGATCCAAGCGGTTCTTGTTGAAGGTGATTTTGAGACAGGAGTCCTTGCGTTAATTCCAACGGTAGATACTCTCGCAGATATGACGGAATGGTCATTTGTTGAGAAAACACCTATTCATTTGGCAGTTGTTACTCCTGAATTTAATGCTCAAGATGGTGTTATTTTGTTAAGTGATACAATCACTATTAATGAACTTAAGAACATTAAAAATGGTCATATGACTGTTGTTATTAAAAACGATGAAAATGGTGAACCGGATGAAGCTGAAATCGTAAAGGTTGCCGATTTAGAAAAAGCGTCGGCGTCTGAACCTGTAGAAGATGATGCTTCGGATGAAGTTGATGCAGATGTCGATATGGAGCCTGTTTACGACGAGGATGTTGTTGAAGACGAAGTCCCTGTTGATGATACAGAGGCCGCATATGACGATGAACCTGTCTATGAAGACGAGCCTGTTTACGAAGATGAATCGGAAACGTATGAGCCAGACGTAGAAGATAATTATGATCATAATGATAATGTCTTCATGGATCAACCTAGTGAGTATCTCAGTGAAGAGCCTCAAGTTCAGGTTCAATCAGAACCTCAAGTTCAACCTCAACCGGAAGTTGTAACGCAAGAGCAATTGGATATTCAAAATCTCGCAAATGTACAAGAGCTTCTATTGAAACAATTAAATTCTGATTCGTTGGATATTCATGTTACGGATGAGGAATTTGTGAAAGTGTTTTCTCAAGACGCGCATCCGATTGAGTTGTTTAATGAAACACCGAACGATCCGAATAATCAATTAGATGTCCATGTCGCTCAAATGTCAAGTGTTGCAAATACGAAGATTCTTCGATTTGTTGACGAAAAAACAGCAATGTTTGCAAGTGAGTATTTGTTAGCCCTTCGTACGTTTGCAGACAAGTTGACAAAACGTTTGGACTATCATGATGAAGAAACGGATGCTGGTCGTAAGTACAAAGAATTGAAAGACGAACGAGCTCGATTGATAAATGCCGCAATTCAAGATCATGAAGCTAAGAAGCAAGACATCGAAGCCGATTATCGTGAACGTAAAGAAAAGTTTGTCAAAGAGCGTCAATTACAAGCTGAACGTGAGTTTGATGATGAACATCGCGCGCAACTTGAGAAAGATCTTGAACTTGATGTCGCAAAACTTGACCTTGATGGTGCAGATTTTGAAGCAAAAGGACTTCAAGAATTGCATGGACGTCGTCGTGATGTAGCGCATGTGTTTATGGATCGGGCTGTTACCGACTTGTTAATTCATTATCGTGATGAAATGGCGAAGGTTTATAAACAAGCAAATGAGATTGCTTTGAATGAAAGTAATCAGATTAATCGCTATATTGAGCAAAACTTTGCATCTGAAGTTATGCGTGCAAATGCACTTCAAAAACAAATGGATATGCAAACTGATTTGAAAGCATTGCAAGATAAATTTGATGCTCAATTAGTTGAGAAAAATGCTGAAATTCAAGCGTTGCGTGATAAATCAGATGCGGAATATAAGGCGTTGAAAGAACAGTCAACTCTAGATATTCAAAGTATTAAAGAAGAGTTGAATCGTGATCTTGAAACTGAACGTCTTGTGAATAAAGAATTGCGAGCTTCATTGGATCGTATGACTGAAAAATTCGAAACTCTTGATGAGAAGAAAGAGTCAGAATACAAACATCGTCTTAAAGTTGCGGATGACCGTGTTGAAGCTTTGGAACGTCGACTTGATGCGCGTGAAAAAGATGTTCAAATCGGAAATCGTAATCGTTGGATTGTTGCCGCATTGCTCGCGTTGGTGACTGCAATTACGGGTGTATTGGTGACTGCGTTCATTATGAATCAAAGCCATGCAACGGTGAATAGTTCAAATCAATCACAAATTACACAATTGAAGCGTGATTTGGACGATGCAAAGAGTGATGTTAAAGAAGCTAAAGCGGAAGCAAATAATGCTAAATCAGAAGCTAATCAGAAACAAGCGCAAATTGATGGTTTAACAAAGGTTATTAACGAACGTAATAATTCAGCACAACCTCAATCGAAACCCTAATACACGAACACTACCTCAAACGTTAGCCCACTAATAGGATATGAAGAACACTAATTATAGAGGTAGTGTTCTTTTTTTGATATTGGACATATGGCCGTTATTATGGTATGATAAAGGTATCAATGCAGAAAGGATTACTATTATAAATGGGTAAATTTAAGAATCCATTAAAGGTGCGTCAACCGTCAGGCTTTGAGAAAATGAAATCATTGCCTCAAGACCAGTATGGGCGATATCGAGATCGGATCAACAACCAACAAATGGGGCGTAAAATTCGAAATACACAAGGTTATGATTCGTCCAAAATCTGGGGACTTGTTGCCTTTCTGGCAACATTGTTGTTTGGTGGGATAGGCGCTTATATTGTTACGTATATGGTTCGCGTTGGTATTGCGATGATACGAGGATCTACTGGCAACGCCGTTGCTTGGGGACTGCCTTGGTGGTTATGGACCGGGCTTGTTCTAACCTCGTTGTTGGTCGGAATGATTGTTTACGATAAAATGAAACGTAAACAAGGAGCTGATCGTGTACTTGAAGAGGATGGTCAGTTAAATGACTATGATTATGATGGGCATATTCGATTTCAGGAAGAAATTGTTGAATCATTTCCCGTATTTCCTGACCGTGGCGCTCATAGTGCTGTGAAACCGTCAGGTATCATTAGTCATGCTATGTTGGAAGCAAAAGGCGTGCCAACGGTTCTTATGACGAAACGTTATACCGAAGACGTAGAGATTCCAAATGAGGATGATCCGGATGAGGAACCTGAGATTTTTTATAAAGGTGAACCTGTTTTAGATGAACATGGCGACCCGATTATGGAAAAGAAACCAATGATTGATACGCAAATGGGCGGAGAGGTCTTTGACAAGATGGCCTTATTTGAAGGCAATCCGCAACGTGTCTTTTTAGATCCACGCAAATTGGTTTTTGATACGCAGGACTCGGCTCGAAGTGATGACCAATGGTTACCATGTAAGAAGTTAACGGATTTGATGGCTCAAGATTGGGAAATACCTGATTATGAACAACAACGGCCAACAGGTATTTATTTTGTAGATACGGCACCGGTAAACGTTATGCTTTTAGCCATTACTCGTGCAGGTAAAGGGTTGATTGCCCCGTTTGTAGCGTGAGTTGCAAATGCTAGTAGGTTAATTGCTTTGAAATCCTAAAGCTCATCTAACCACAACGTAGATAGAAATGTCAGGCGTGATGGTGACGAAAGTAGAAAAAATAGATGAGATGCAATATGGTTAAATCCTAAGTTGTGAAGAATGGATGTTTAGCAGCCACACCGCTAAGGTTAATAAATTATGCGGTAGGTTCAACGATTATCTCCTTGTCGGAGAGTAGAACTGTAAGTGTAGGACAGAAGAAAAATCTACGTCTAATATGTATTATGAAGTTATTAAAAGAAGCACATGATTTATATTTACGCGGTTTTAAAGGTAAATATATTAAAGATCAAACAGGATATACTATTAAGCAATTGAAAAGTGATTTAGCGAAAATAGGTATCATTTTGAAAAAGGAACAAATTATTCCATACCAGATTGAATATATACAGAAACGATATACAACATTGGATGTTGAGGCTGCTTATATTCGGTGGTCAAAATCGTTTGAGAATTTAGAAAATGCATGTCATGCTCGTCAAATTGAAGATTTAGGTTGTTGTTTTGGAAAAATAAAAGATATGCTTGTTAGCATTCTTGGCGATGTTCGTTATAATGAGTTGCGAAATGAATTGTGGGCGAACAAGATGCAGAAAACAATGGTTGATAAATATGGCGTTGAAAATCCATTTTATGATCAAGATCGATTTATTTCTGATGAGGTGCGTAAAAATGCATATGTTAAACATAAACAAACAATGATGAAGAAATATGGTGTGGAGAATGCGACGCAAAATGAAGTGATTAGAAAACGAATGTTAAAATCTTTAAAGAAGACGAATCTTGAAAAGTATGGTGTTGAGTTTCCAATGCAAGATTACAATGTTAAACGAAAAGCATTAACGTCTAAATTGTCAATTCCGGAAGTAGAAATGGGCCAATTATTGGTTGATGTTTTTGGAAGTGATGATGTTTATCATAATGTTGTTGTTGATTCTAGGTATCCGTTTCACGTTGATTATTATGTGCAATCTCGTGATTTATTTATTGAATTGAATGGGTATGTAGCTCATAATGATCATTGGTTTGATTCGAAATCGGAAGACGATTTGATGATTGTTTCTGAATGGAATCAGAAGATTCGAGAATTTGAGAAAAATAATAATTATAAATCAGCGTATCGTTATTACTTAAAGATTTGGACTGAGCGTGATTTATTGAAACGAGAGACGGCGAAGAAAAATAATTTAAATTATTTGGTTTTTTGGGATGGTCGTCATTCTGGATCGAAAAAAGGAATTCGTGCTCGATTAAGTGATTTTAGAGAATGGGTTCAAGCGGGATGTCCTGATTCAAAAAATTGGAAAAAAGAAAATACATATTAGAAGAAGAAATAATCTTAACTATATCGAAAGGTATAGCAGTTCATTATGAATATGAACGGCGAGGCGTTACGAACCTCGTGAAAGTATTGCAAACATACATTGAAGCCCTTTTGGATATGTGGACTCGCGAAAAGCGGCAATGGAATATTGTAAACAATGACCCGAAAGGCGAGTTGCTGGTCAAATTCTATGTTCGGGCAACAGTGCGTGGTTATGATATTGTTCAATTTAACTTGATCAATCCGATGAAAACGGATATCTTTAATCCGTTAGGTTATGCTGTTGAAGCCGCGCGTGATGGTCGTATGGAGAAGGTGGCAGAATACTTAACGAACTTGTCATCCGTGTTCTTCCCGAAAGATGGTGGTGAAGATCCCGTGTGGCCACAATCCGCGTCAGCTGCATTTGAACGAACATGTTTGGCGTTGATTGACTATTATCGTGAAGAAGAAATGGAAATGCGTCGTAGGGCGGAACTTGATGGTCGAAATGTTCACTTACTTGCCGCAGATATCAATAATATGTGGGGTAAGGTAACGCTTTATAACGTGTTTAAGATGTTCTCTAGTTTGGTTTCTAAAAAGGAAACAGACCCGTTGAAAACATGGATTCACGAAGAAGATAAGCCGGCGACGGTGATTGATGAGGAAACTGGTGAAGAGGTTTTGGATCCTGCTGAGAAACCTGTCGACAAAGTGCTTCTTGATTTGTTCTTTGATGCGACAGAAGCGTTGCCGAAAAACCGTATGCGTGATTTGCTAGATTCTTCAAATAAAACATTGAAGTCTATGATGCAAAGTGAAAAAATGCTTAGTTCTGTATACGGAATCGCTACAGCATCAATGCGTTTCTTCACTGACCCAACAATTATTGCCTTAACATCAGGTACGGCTTCTCAGAACTTTGACATTGAATCATTGTCATTCCCTCGTCGTATAGCTGTTCGCTTTACATCCGAATGGATGACTCGTTACAAATATGCTGGTAAGATGGTTCGTTGGTCTGCGTGGACGGATGATACGTTTACAGAAGAATTAGATCCAGACTTATTCCGACATTCATTTAATATTGGTCGAGATGGATGGGTTCATTACGCGTTCGATGGTAAATTCAAAGGCCGTGATGGTTATGTGAAAATGGAGATTGTTAATCCAGATAATAATGTTCCAATGAAGACTTTCTATTTCAAAGGACGTTTGGATTATCTAACACGGCTTGACGGAAAATCATTTATTAAAAACCCTGTTACGAAAGAAAAGATTCTTCGAAATGGTACGTTGACCGAATTGCGTCCAGTGAAGGATCGCAATGGTAATAAGAAGTTTGTTCCTCGTAATACAATGATTACGAAAAAGGTTAAAGATTTCACCAATTACACGGAGGGTGGTCGAGCGTTATCAGATAAAGAAATTGAAGTTCATGCATTTTCAGATTTGAAATTGAAATATACGGATAAGCCGAAGTTTATTAACTTTATTACACCTCCGCATTTGACGCCGTATGCTCGTTTGATTTTGATTCTCGTGAAACAAGTAACAGACTCTGCATTTTCTAGTGCGTATTTGACGAAGGCAAATCAAAAACCGCTTTATGGTACGAACTATATGCTAGATGAGTTGGGTAACTTGCAATCGGATGGTCACGGTATTAACGATTTGGAAACTCTGTTGTCAATCGGTTTGTCTGCGGATCAACGGTTCCATTTGATTTTGCAAACCATGCAACAGCTTGAGGCGGTGTATGGTGGTGATAAGAATAAGATTATTTCGGGAAACTCGAATAATCTTGTATTCTTGAAATCAAACGATGTCTCTATGATTGATGAACTTGTGTCTGTTGCGGGTAAAACGCACGTTGAACGCGTGAATAGCATGACGGTGTCAGAAAACTTACAAGCTCGTGTTCAGAAAATGGATGGTCGTGTATCGAAGACGAAATCTGTTTTAGAAGAAGACGTCCTTCCTCGAAATGCGTTTTTGTATATTAAACGTTTTGAAGCAATTGTGATGCGTGCTGGTGAAAATCCAATCTATAATTACGGTAGTTCATCATTACCTCCGGTGTTTGCTATTCAAAAAGACGCCATTCAAGAGCCTGGCGTTAAATATTCATTGCAGACTATTCCTACGATGTCCTCAGTGCTTGAATTTGACCCCGAAAAGAATCAACCGAACTTTTATGCGATGCTTGAAAAACGGCTCGCTCAGGCTCGTTTGGTAGAAGCTATGGAGAAGAAATATCGAGGCGCATATGGCTATAGTCAGCACGATATTGATATTATGGATCCAGATGTTTATGCTCGTGAAATTATGGATGCTGTAAACGATGAATTGTATGGTATGGAATTGAATTATCGAATGCAACAAGAACTTGAGGATGAAGATGAACCGATGGCGCCGGGTGATACATCACGTATGTTTAACGATATGGCGGTTGCTCGAGAAGAAACAATTCGTCAGAACAAAGAGTATGAGACGGTAACGGCTAAGGCTGAAGCTCAAATGGTTCCAAATTATCGTGAACTGATCTATGCGGGTGGTACTATCTCTCGTGAGTTATTGGTTAGCCCTCACGGTAAGGCTGTTCGAACAGGTAATAGTTTAGATGCTATTATGATTGAAGCGCTTTTGAAGACAAAATCTCAGTTTATGTCAGATAATAAATTCCGTTGGGACGATGAAAAGCAAATTCTATCAAGTTCAACAGGAATGCGTTATATTTCGTATGATTCAAGTATTAAAACTCTTGAAAAAGCAGGGAAAGATCCTAATTCAAAAGTTTTGATGGAAGATGCTGAAGGTACAGCTCTTGAAGGATATCGCGTCGAACCGGAGTTTTATGAGTATCTTGCAAAATTAGATTCTTGGGAGTCTATCGCAAATGGTGCGTTTGATAAAACGGTTCGGGATATTATGAATCGACGTGCGAATACCGTTGATTCTGACGGTTCAGAGGATGATACCGATTACTAAAAAGAAAAACTCTAGCGAATGCTAGAGTTTTTTACTGTATCGAAGACTTCCTGCATCGTAAACACGGTAAAACCCACGCTCACGCATGATTTCACGCTCGGTTTTAGATGCATCGTAGCCTTGCTCGATTAAGTGTTTCTTTGTCGTCTCATACCGTCGCAAATATTCGAACGTGTTTCGTTGAACCCACATGTAATTAGGGCTCGTGATGCCGTCATAGTCAAAGTGTTCACGTTCGTAAATGTTTGACACGGTCATCCGTTTGTTCAAGTCCATGTAACTGATCAAGCTCTCGCCTGTTTTTGCATAGTGTTCTGTGAAGTAGTGCATGAATCGAGCAAAGACGCCGTGCACGATATAGTGTGGGTTAACACAATAGCGGTATAGTTCCCAATCATGTGTTGTGTATCTCGATTTACCACAAGTGAACACGCCGACTAACTCGTCACCGTAATACATGCCGAGTTTTATGCGCGAACTTTGATCCGCTCCTTGGAAGTGGTAGCGATTTAAGAAATCTTGTGCGGTTCGTTTGTCAATTTCTTTAATGGTGCATAATCGGGCACCTATTTTTGATTTCGGTTTTGTCAAATTAGCTAGTTGTTCTTTTAAGACCGCCCATTTGCGAGCATCTTCAAAGTCATCATCGTATAAGTGTAACAGCGCAATTCCGACTTTACGAGCTTGTAAGGATTTATCTTGATGATAGGTTTTTGACGTGAATTCCCATTTTGGATCATCAATTGTATGCGTTGATACGGGATTGACTTCTATCCCTAAATTATAATCAGGTAACCAGATATCGATTTCTTGTCTATTTTGTAAAAGAGTTCGATTGTTCAGTTCATATGGAATGGATAAGCTATTCAGTAATTGAATAACCGATTTTACTCGATTCGATTGACTTGTGGGATTTACGAGATGGTTCAACTGATAGGTGTTAATATACCATGATACGGTTATGGGAGCTATATCGAGGACGTGCGCGAGGTTACTTTTAGATGGCAGTGCTTGGTGTTCTTCGATATAATTTTTGATGACGTTTAGGTATCGAAGCCGTGTTGTTTTTTGTTTACCGTGCAAATCTTGAGCTTCAACAAATGCTTGTTCGAGAGGTTCTAGTGAGCCTGTAAAGTGTTTAACATAGTTATTACGGGCCATCAGTCGAGTGACACTATCGATGCGCATTTTGTAGTTTTTCGCGATCGTGATTTTGGAGTGTCCGTTGTTGAGGTCTTGTTCGATGCTCGGCCACAATGCTTGATGGGTGCGTTCAAAGTGTTTCTTAATATTCTTCTCTCGAGAAAACTGTATGTTTTCTTTTTTAAGTGCGTTTGCAATGACGCTATGGCTCACGTTGAAGTGTTTTGCAATTTCATTGATAGAGTAATTATTGTTGTATAATGCAAGGATATCTTCAATTTGAATGTCGATAGGGTTGCGTTGCAAGTTGAGTTCTTTTAAGTATCTCGATACCGTGATTCGTGAGAGATTCAGTTCGGTTGCGATTTCTTTTAAGGTTTTCTTTTGAGAGCGCATTAATTGTAATTTTCGCTCAAGTTCTTTTGTGAGTGGCATATCAGCGCCCTTTCTAGTAATATTTGTTAGTTTACGATGACGAGCACGGCTCGTTATCTTTATTATACCATAGGATACGTGTTTTCGCACACGATGAGAAATAATTATCGTTAAAGAAGCTCGTTCGAGTTTCTTTTTTTTGTGGTTGTTTTTAAATATTGAGTGTGGTATAATGAGGTTGTTAAGAAATTTTTAAGTAAAGGACTTTGTATAATATGTTAAAAGAAACGTTTAAAATGCGTAAAATTGGGAAACATTTGGTTAATGTTTCTATGTTAGGTCTTGCTGTAGCTCCTATTGCCGGTTCAGCGTTAGCGCCCGTTACTGTTTTTGCAGCAGAATATAAATCAGGTCAAGATGGATCAAACCAGTTGAATTTTACAGCTGTATCTAAAAAAAATACAACCGAAACAAAAGTATCACAACATAAACCTATGGATTTGGTTGCAATTATTGACTATAGTTCATCATTCCAAGGTAAACGTAATACTGCGTTAACACAATTGAAAACATTGATTCAAACAGATTTGACTGATGAAGATCATGTGATGCTTCAAGCTTACATTTATAACAAACCTGCATCATATGCGGCTCATGGTGCGCAATTGGATTATTCTAAAATGAAAGATACTGATTGGGAAACGGGTGTTTCTACGGTATTGCTTTCTAAATCAGAAGCTATTGCGATGATTGATAAGCTTCTTCAAATCAAATATCCTGGTACACCTGACGGCCTTCCAACTTATTCAGATTTGTTTAATGCTGTTTCTAAAACATTTGGAGACAAAGCATTTAAGAATGGCGACAAAGATGGTGATAAGGTGACCATTGTTCCGTTTGAAGATGTATATACTTCTCAAACGAATAAAAACAAGATGGTTTCTGTAATTCAGTTTACCGATGGTTGGGCTGATACTGAAAAAATGGATGGAACGTTTGCATCATGGGCAAAATCTAATGCTAAAACGTTCATGTCTGTTGTAAACCGTAACAAAGTAACAAATGAAGATAATAATGATCCAAACTCTATTAAATCAATGACTGAGCTTGGACACCCAAATATTTATGATGTTACCGGTAAAGATGAAGCAACCGTTGTAAAAGAAATGCTTGAACAGTTCAAGAATACAGCAACTGAAAAAGTTGTGGCTCAAACAACGATAACTAAACAAAAAGGTCACATTACAATTACACCTGAAGCGGGAGTCACACTCAAAACAGCGGAATTGGTTGATCCATCTGGTAAGAAAACACCTTTGACTATTAAAGATAACAAGGTTTCTGTTGATACTGGTGATTTGAACGATGGTAAATATGTTGTGAATTATACGTTTGGTGGATCTGTTGATTCAGTTAAAAAAATCACAAGTTCTGTAACAGTTGATGGTAAAGAAGTAGATAAAAAAGAAGATACGATTTTACCTGTTGCAAAACCAACTGTACGAACTGAAAAGATTCCATTCCAAACGGAAACAAAAGAAGATCCAACATTGCCAGCTGGTGAGAAGAAAGTTGTTCAAAAAGGTGTTGAGGGTGAAAAAGAGATCACGACACTTGAAGGTAAATCAACTGAAAAAGTTGTGAAGCAACCTGTTAATGAAATCATTCACATTGGTACTAAAGGTGCAAAATCTGAAGTAACTGAAAAGAAAGTTCCGTTTGAAACGATCTATAAACAAGATTCAACACTCAAAAAAGGTGAAGAAAAAGTTCTTCAAGAAGGTGTTGAAGGTGTTATTAAGGTAACAATTACTTATGAAACACAAAAAGGTCAAAAAGTAGACGGTTCTGAAAAAGTAACTGAA